>Ga0163217_1087113_pt1 | contig 12985 bp, 19 predicted proteins | sample SynspAceP_FD_185933 | JGI IMG/M metagenome (GOLD analysis project Ga0163217, IMG submission 185933) | Saline lake microbial communities from Ace Lake in Antarctica - Synechococcus sp. Ace-P (PacBio error correction) | ecosystem: Environmental > Aquatic > Non-marine Saline and Alkaline > Saline ...
CCGGTGGCCGCGCCTTTTGGCCCCGGATCGGCTTTTGCTTGCCGAAGTTTGCCTGGCCCAGATTGCCGGGGGCGGGCCATACGCCGCGTTCACGATATTAAAGGGCAACGCTGGCCGCGCAATCCTTTATCACATGGTCCGCCACCCATGGCGTTTCCAGCGCTTTTCCACCGCCAGGGCGAAAATGCGGAACCGCGCTGGTGCTTTGTTGCGGCGCAAAGGAGGCGGTGATGGTGCTGAGGCTGCCAGACCAGCCCACAAAGCGCCCGAAAGCAGATCGCAGCCATTTCTCTCTGTGTCTGTGTGCTGGTTTTCCAGGCCTGTATTGCAACGCCGATCACGACAGTACGATGTCTTTGGGTCACCCGCGCCGTTGCCTGCGGGCAAGAGGCGCTGGTGGTCACGCTGGACGCGCCGATTAATGGCCTTGCGCGACCGCGAAGTCGCGGGCCGTTTTCCGCCCTGCGGAAGGGGTGCGCCCCCGTGATGCTGGATCCTCTGCCGCACGCAATCGACCTCAGTTGCAGGACGGGCAAAGCGTGGTGTTCACGGCAAATGATGGTCTTCTGCGCCCACGTGGAAGGATCTTGACCGACGATCGCGGACCAGCCCGTTCCGGTATCATCAAGGGGTGCCTGCGTGCCGAGGAAATGCCCGCCCGGTTTGTCGATGCCGGTGTCGCAGGGATCATCCGTGGTCGAACCACGGGGGGGAGGGTGCTTGGATACCGTGCCCGCAACCGGTGACGCGGCCTGGCCGCCGTGGGTGCAAGCGGTTTGGGGCAAGGATGTGCGGTCTTATCTGGACGGCGGCATCCGGCGCGGGAGCGATGTGTTCAACAGCACTGGCGCTTTGGGGCCCGAAGCGGTGCCTGGTTCGCCGCCCCCGTGATGCATGGGGTTGATCGTCCGACGGGGCGCGCGGGCGCCAAGTCAGGTGCTGCGGGCGTCCTGCGTGACGAACTAGAAGGTGGACGATGGCACTTTGTGGCTGCGCGACGGTTGCAGCATTACCCCGACATGCTCGCCCCCCGTTCGAAGAGTCCGCGCCCCTAGCGAAGCGGTAGCTGAATCGTGGATCGCAGATTGAACGGACCGGCCCCCATCGTCGATGGCGGACGTGGCAGGGGTTTCAGGCGGTCAAAGATGTTCAACGCGGCTTGATCCAGCACGGGCCAGCCCGATGATTTCGACACCTCGCGCGGCTTTGGATCTGACCGTATTCATCCAGCGCGAACGCCACCGTGTTGTGCCTCGGCTTCGGGCGTCCCACGGGCGCGGCGGGGGGTAATCTTGGCGGCGTTTCATGCCAGTAAGCCTAGCGACTTTTGCCAACGTGACTCTGGCCGCTCTGCGTCTGGCTCAGACCGTTTCCTTGGCAAACTTTGACCCTCCTGTTTCATACCTGACGGGGGCTCGCCTTTGGGGCCGCTGCGTGTGCTTTGCGCGGCGTTTTTCGTTTTGGGTCTCTTCCTGCAACTCGGCTCGGCGTTTCTGTCGCTTCTTTGTCGCGTGTCGACCCTCTTGATCGGCGGTTGGTCGATCTGAACTGCAGTCTCGGGTCCGTCGGCGTGTGCGTGGAATCTGGGCCAGGCCAGCGGGGTCGTTGGAGGCTTTGGCTTCTTCGCGTTCGGCTGGGCTTTCGAGCGTGGCTTGGCTATCCTCGGCGGGTGGGCCATCGGGCAGGTCCGTTTCGGGGCGCGGCCATGATCATCTCGACCTCGGCAGATTCAATCAGCTCGCGGGCCCCTGAATGCCCCGTTTTCTTTCTTCGGCGGCATTCGAAAGGCCAGAGGCCTTGCGTCAGCCACAGTGAGGACCAGCGCACCGTGTAGGCCCGATGCCAGCCCCGCTCCCAGCATCAACCGCTCCGTATTTCGGGCGTAACAAAGCTCATTCGGGTGCTGTCCTGCAAAGCGTGCGCAGGCGGAGAACCGTGGCAAAGGTCGCCAAGCCGCAGCGGGCGCGGGACCGCCCGTCTCTCCTCAAGCCGACCAGCCCATCTTCAGATAGCCCTTCCTGCGCAATGGGTTTCATTCACCGCCAATCACTTCGCCTAATAAGGGGACAGAGGATCAGCATTGGATGTAGCCTGCCGTGTCCCAGATCCAGACGGTCAGTGATACCGCAAGACGCATGTTAAGTATCACGCCGATACTCCTTCTTCGCCTATCGCCTCAGGCTGAGGTCCCTATCGGATGGTAACAAAGACCGGATCAATCGGACGCGGCGTGGGGGGTGCCGGTTGGCGATCCGGCAATTTCCACGTTTGACGTCCACGGTGGATGCGGGGCCGCCACCATAAAAATTGACAGGTCAGCACCAAGCATCACGTCGATGAACGGGGTGGATGTTGAAATCTCGTTCGGGGCTAGGTCCATCGCCGCCATCTGAAAGTCGAACGCCCATCTGGGTTACTCCGCTGCCAGTTTGGTGGCGAATATCGGCGGTGTTGTGGGGCATACGTCGGATACGCTGCGGCGCGGTCGCAGATTTCGCGCGACAAGCAGCGTTCAAACCAAGGCCGCCGCATCACGACACGCGCACGGTAGCCGGGTCAACGACGCGTGGTAATAATTGATTGTAACAGCAGTTCACGGCCAGGGATCGCGGCGATCCAGACCGATGGCGGTGGCCAAAAGCGTTCGGCATACCGGGGGCCACAACTGTCAGGCTGGTGCTTGCCGTTTTCCCGCGATGCCGGATAAAGCTGTTTCAATAGATGCCCCAGACCGTGCCGAAAAGCCCGATGGAACGGCGCTGTCGACCGATGGAGCGAGGACCATTTCGCACCCGATTGCATTGACCGTGCAGCACCGGCTCGATCGCGAAAGTTCGGATGCGACGTTCTTGATGCCGGTCTTTGTTCAACCCGCAGAGATAGCGATCTCTGCCCAAAGCGGCGGCGGACCATGGCGCGCATAGGCCCGGAAAAAAGGATTTTTCGCAGCAAGCGCCTTTTGACAGCACCTGGCCTGGCGGAGCTTTGCGAAGGACCGGCGCAGCGTGCGTTGGGCCCAGTTGACCTTGGTAACAATCTTTTTTGCCCGCCCACACGGCCCAGCCCAGAACCGAGGCATGCCAAGCCCGTAACAATCAACCGCCCTTTACGACAATATCCGCGCCCATGACATCGCTTAATGGGAGAAATGACCGGCCCTGGCTGCGCAGCAATGCGATGGGGTCGGACAGTGGCAGGCCGATCCATTCATTGACCAAGGTGATCAGCGCGATATTGACCGACGGCGGTGTCGCAGCGGCCGTTTGCGGCGTTTGCGAACAAGGACAGCCGCCAGAAGGATACTCGGAAATTTCATGTAGGTCTCTGCCCATTGCCGGATGAGGTTTGTGATAGATGCCGGTCAGGCGCAACGGCGGTCGGGTCGTTCAGGCCCAGCGCTGGCTGATAGCTCTTGGATGGATTGATCCAGATCGAACAGGATTCGCGCTGGGTCGCCGTCGCGACCATCGACTGCACCCAGAGAAAAACGATGCGACGCGTGCGCCACGGGTGAAACGGGTGTGACCTGATGCAGCGAGGTCGACGGTAGAGCACCACAGTGCCCCGCAGGCAGCTTGACCGATTTGGTGCCGTAATTGTCTTCGATGAACCACGTTCCGCCGCCGTCAATAGTCTTCGGGGTCCGTTTCAGGGAACAATGTGCCGATAGCAGAATCCGTGCGCTGGCTGCTGGCCGGGTTTGCGGGTTCACGCGGATGGCATTTGTCGACATGCACGCCAAGGTCGCCAGCCCTCTTCGTAAGCGGTTTGATACATCGGGGGCAGCACATGCCAGCGGGAGGGGCCGCGGAAACCGCACGTCGGGTGGCCCCATCAACCGTTGCAAGCACCATGTCCTGCAGGTCGGGCAGAACGGGGCTGTCGAGGCGGAATTTGCTGTGTGCGTTTGGTTTGCGCCGATGCGCCGCCGGCGGGTGTTGCGACCATAATCCCATTGGGACGTATCAATGACAGATCTGATGTGGCCACTTCCTGCGGTGACAGGATCTATTTCTACCGCAGAGCAACATGGTGTATCCTTTTCGAGGGATCGGCTGGCCGGCGCGGGCCTGCGCCGCAGCCAGTGGTGTGGTAGCTTAGAACTTCATGCTGACAGAGATCGACGCAAAGCGACCCGGCGCCAACTAGAGCCGAACGGCGTGCCGGAGCGGTAGCACCGTCATACGTAGGTTTCGTCCAGCACGTTAATCGATGCGGAGTTGAACCGAGGCATCATCCGTGATGTGGTAGTCCACCATCAGATCAAAAGCGCCAGTTGGCTGGGCAGCTTCGTTGCCGTTTGGTGGCCGCGCATGTGCCGACCTCTGAAACTGCCGCGCCCATGTGGCTTTTGCCGCCAAAAGCTCCAGCTGGTCGTTGACGTCGTAACGGGCCAGTACGTTGAAACTTGCTCCGTGTGCCGATATTCGCGAAACTCTTCGCAACTTGTCGGGGTTGCTGCTTTTTCAGCAGTTCGCTGTCCATCAGGGTCGCACCGCCAAAGAGGCTCAGCTTTTCGGTGATGTTGCCCGCGAAATGCCCAGTTCGATCCCGCGGCGCGTGTATTCAAAACTCGTCGCCCCGTGGTCACAACAGGCGCGCCGCGACCGCCGAGCTTTCACGGGCGTTCGTCCTTGGTGTCTGGACAGCGCTGCGGGTGGCGGTCAGGTTGCCGAAACTGCCAGTTTGGTGCCAGTTTCGATCGCGGTGTTTTTCTCGGCTCCAGCAGAAGGTCGAGAATCGATCCCGTTGTAGCTAACCGCCCCCGGCTCCAGTTTCGTCCCCGACAGGTTGGAAATGAGGTGGCCATAGGAACAGGTGATCCGACCCGTTTCTCACGTGGCTTCCACAAAAACCGGCGTTCCAGTTGAAACAAGGTGTCCATCGCGCGACAGCGTTTCAAGCACCGGCTTGGGTGGTGTCCGGCGACGCTTGGTAATCATCCAGACGGGCACCAAAGGTTCAGCCTGCCAATGCGGGTTAAGCGTGATCGTGTCATTTCAGGTACAGCGACCGTGTGGTGCATCGGTCAGCGTCGCATCCGCGCTGGTACCGGTGTCGCTGTGGAGCAGCCCGCTTGGTGTCGGGGTTGTAGATCGAAGACAGTGCACCCTGCCAGACGGTCTCTGCGGTGGCCGCCACCGACTTCGGAGGAACAATCCGACAATTAGCACGCTGCGCTGATCTCTTCACGCGACAGCGCGACACAGCCCGCGATCATGTCGTGGCGTGCCATCCGGTGTTAAAGCAAAAGACAGCTCGCTGGTGTTGGAGAGGCCACTTGTTTCACCTGATACGGCCTCTTGGGGGAGGCGGTCAGGGTCCAGTTCTGCGGATGGCAATCCGAGGTTGTCGGGGCCCTTCAGGAGCTGACACGATAATAGTCGTTTTCGGTCCGGCTTAGCGGCTGCGGGTTGGTAAAGGTCCATGCCCGGTCGCGATTTCAAAGGTCGCCAAAGGTGGCAAACGCTTTGTGTCGCATCGTGAAAATCGCGGTCGGGGTTCCGTAAAGTGTTCCGCGATCCAGCGTCGACGTCCGGCAGGCGGATTCGGTGAAGGGCACGTTTGTTGGGTGGCCATCCCCATGGCCACCCCCAATCAGGCATCTGTTTTCAATCTGCAGCTGGTCGGCTTCGAAATCCAGCCGTCAAGACGGCTCGGTCGCTTTGTATTCAGCGGCAACCGGACAGACCACGACGGTCCGTCCCTTTGCTACCATGCGGCCCTGCAACGTCGCTGACTTGGGGCGACGGCACCGGATGCGGGTCTTGAACGGTCGGTTCCAGACCTTGTTCCACGTCAAAACTTTCCTGCCGTGCCAGATCGGCGTGCCACGGGGTTGGTGGTGGTTTTGCGAAAGTCCGTATCTGGCGCCCTTTTGGTCACCAGATTGCCGCGCCGCCTGTGGTGGAACGCCCACCGATGGAGCCGGAACGGCCCTTTGTGATCTTCGACCTGTTCGCATAAAGGTTTCGCGCACGCAACGCCGGAATCTCGCACCGCCGTCGATGAGACGTTCGTTTAGAGGACCCGGGCCACCGGATGAACAGAACGTCACCGAATGCGTTTCCTCCCTTCGCCGGTGCCCGTGTGATGCCGGGTGTGGTGCGGGCAAAGTTCGCGGACCGAACGTCCGCATTCTTGTCGCGCAGCACGTCTTGCGGTCACGGCGGTAAACAGTGCGACGGCGTGTCCCACGCAGCGGCTGCGTCAGCAGCGAGTTGCCTCCGACCGAACCGCCTGATATCCGGCTTCGGGGGATTGGCGAAAGGCGACAGCCGTTCTCGCCGCACCGGCGCGCAAGGCTGCGGCGGGGGCTGGCGACCAACGGGAGCTTGGGCTACGACAGGCGCGGTGGGCAGGTGGGGTCAGCCGTGGCGCTGGCGCGGCCCGCGCGTTTTCCTTGGCGGGTTTGCGGCTTGGCTTGGCGGCCTGTGGGGTCAGAGTTCAACTTCGATCCCGGAGCAGGAGCGGCCTCGTCGCTGGATTGCCGCATAAAGCGCCTGCTTGGAAGAGGCACGCACTGATTGGCGGCGGCGGTCATCATGCCGATGCTGCGGCTGGCCGTGTGGCCCCGCAAGCTTGTGGGCGTGTTTTCGTTGTGTCATATCGCCCTCGTCTTGCCCTTCGGGCTTGCTTTTAGGGGGGCTTGGTCACGACGAATTGGCTACCTGTTCTAGGGCGGGGTACTAAGCCGATAAAAACAATCAAGTATTAATGTTCGCTTTGCCTTAATGAAATTTTTTCGAAGGGTTGCCGCCCCTGCACGTTTTTGCGGCGACAACAAGGCCCAGGCCTGCGTTGATCATGCAGGCGTTGGTGCTGCCTCTATCCGGGCGATGTCGCGTGGCGCACCTAAGGTGCATTCGCTTGAGCGCGGAGGGCCAAAATCAGCCGCAGCGATGCACCAACGGGGCCATATTCTGCGCGTACCAGCAGGGTGCGATCAGCATTGGCATCTTCGCGCTGGCCCTCGTGGCTGTGGAGATGAAATTCGCAGAAGCAGGATTCAATCAGCGCCCAAGACATTTTGCACGTCACCAGAGTGGCCGCATCAAAGGACGCGACCGAAACCGCGCACAAAGCGAGCAGAGCTGTTCAAACGTGGCAAGCGCCTTGGACCCGCTGGTGTGACCCAGAACGCTGGCCCAGATCGCTGCCGACTTTTTCCCTAGCGAACATCGGGCCCGTCACACCACATCGCGCAAGTATAGATAACCGACGCAAGCCTGAAGGCTGTTTCAGCTCTGTGGGATAAATCCTACCGGCGCACCGCCGGGGTGCTGAATGTGGCATCCCTGCATTTGTCAGGATCAACTTGCCAGCAACGCGTGATTCGCAACGTGTTAGGTCTGGGTATCCAGCACGATTGCGCCAGATCTCGCCTTCGGTCCAGGTCCGCGTGGCGGAGATGGTTGAAGCGCGTTTCATCGGGGTCTGGGTCTTTTGGGGGGGGCGTGAAAGGTCATATGGGCTGCCTAATCGGTTGCCGTGAATAGGGAGTGCGGCACGCGGCACGATCAAAGATCCAGGCGGTCGCTGCGCATGACCTGTCGGATCACGGCAAATAATGCGTTTTGGGATTGGGGATCAATCATGGGACTCCTCACATCAAATGTGTCGGGCGTCCCCGTGATCCGTGCGCGGGTGGCTAGACGTTGCGTTCTAACCTGATGGAAATAATAGGGTAAATGTCATCCGCAGTTTTTTAGTCGAATATAGAGGGTGGAGGAGTGCCAGTGTATTGCCGCTGCGGGGCCATAAAAATAACCCCCGCAGCGCAGGGGCCACGGGGGGTATTGATGCTTGTCGGCGCTCAGCATAATGAACGCAATCAGGTTTTCAGGTGTTTGCGACTTTCATCTCGTCGAGCAGGCCCAGCGAATGGATGGCATAGCACAAGAACAGCAGAACCACGGGTGACCGGCAACGTCGAGAATTAACCATGACCTGCAACGATTTGAGGCCCGCCTGCCGAAAGCAGCAGCACGATCGCGACCGCACCTTCGAAAGATGCACCAACAACGCAGCTGTGGCACGGGTGCTTCGACTTTTGCCGCCTGCCGTGATCCGGTGTCGACACCAGCGAAGCCGGGTCGACGAGGTCCAAAAGAACAACATGCCAGCACATGCCGATCAGCGATGTGATCCCGGCGAGGGGCAGCGCATCAAGCATCGCGAACAAACTGGCGCGGCAACTCTGCATCTTGCGCGGCGGTGTAGCCGTCGCTGACCACTTGTCGTAATCGCAATGCCACCAAAGAACGCTCATCAACAAAAACGCAGACGCACGCTTGGGATTAGCAAAACGCAGGTTGAGGAATTCACGCACGGAACGGCGCACGGCCTTAACGCGGGCGATAAACATAACCCACGAAAGGCGACCAGCTGATCCACCATGCCCAGTAGACGATGTCCAGCCTTGCATAAGTTCACGTCTTCACGGCAACGGGGTTGGAACAGGGCAGGCAGGTATTCGGATATGCCACCAGGGATGACCCACCAAAGGTCGACAGGAATCGCCATGTTCGGCCCACCAAGAAGACGAACACCAGCAGCAAAGAACGCCAGCCCCATGTTGATCATCGACAGGATTTGGACGTTCCGCCGTCAAAGCGGCGCAGCACAGATACTGTCGCAATCGCGGTGATACCGGTATATCAACAGAACCTGAGCCGTCCGGGCCGACTGGCAGGCCAAAGAGGTCGTTTCAGACCCGCGTTGCTGGCCGTGGCACCAGACCACAGCGAAGTCGCCCCAACCAAAGAGCGTGGCAAATACCGCAAGGATGGGTCGATCAGGTGACCCGGCCAGCCCCCCAAACAGTTCGCGCAAGATCGGTAAAACGCAAGAGCGGATGGTCCAGGAAGACCTTGTTATAGCTGAAAACGCAACGCCAGACCCACGACGGCATAGATCGCCCAGGATGCAGACCCAGTGATAGAATCGTTGCCGCCATGCCCAGACGTGGTCGCTTCGACTGATCGCCTGCCGCTTCCACCCAAAGGTGCCACAATCGCTGCGCAGCCATCTCGCCCCAACGGTGCGCCCTAGAGCTTGAGAAATGCGACAGCGGTTCGGGACACCAATAGAACATCAAGACCGATGCCCATCCGCGCTGCGAATAGCATCGAGAACCACCCAGGTAGGTATAGTCGGGGATCGCATCCGCACCGCCAAGACGCACACGACCCAGAAGGCGTGACAATCCAAGCAATCAGGCAGAAAATTACAAACACGTTGCCGCAGAGAATAAAGAACAGTCAAAGCCCTTTGTCACTGACGAAACAGCCGTGAACAATGCGCCCGAGTGGTTCGGCAAGGCGAGCCGTGTAAAAACAAGGCGATGATGAAACGCACCGAAGATCGCAACACAGACCGGGTTGTGAATGTCCAAAGCCGAAGGGCCCGAACGCTGGCCTCTTTGTTGTCTTGGCCAATCTCGTAATCGGTATCGATTACGGCCAGCGCCCCGTCGGGTGTGGGATACCCGGTCGAACGTTTCCATCCGTCATGAGATGCACTCCATTTCTAAAAGTATCATGCGACCGACATAGCGCAACTCCTGACAAAAAACAGCCACCGTTGCGGGTCGGAATAAGCAAGTGAATATTCATGGTTTAGGGTTCTTGAAAGCAGGCTTTGACAGGCTCGGAAGGGGGTCAATGGGGTAATACGTTTTTTTACTCGATTTTTACCGCGAATCCCCTGTTTGGGTGCCAACGACGTTCGCGGCGGGCGGTCCCTGACGTGGTCGCGGAGCCCGCCAAATCCCGTCCTGACTGAACGAAGGGGCAAACCGCCACGGGGGATAGCCCTTCTAATCCCAAATAGAATAAATACCGCCCCCTAAAACATCCGTCGATGCCCGCCCGACCACCTGCTTGCGCAAATGAACAAGCGCAGCCGTCCAGCGGTCCACCGATAAGGTCATGACAATTTTTTCAAACTCATGGGGGATTGAACATGAAGTTCGCACACACTGCCAATTCTTGCCACGGCCGCACTGATGGCCGCCCACCGCTGCCAAGCGCTGATAGTTTAAGCCTCTCGGGGCCGCGGTCGGCCATGCAAAGCGATATTTCGTTAACGCCATGCAATCCGCGGGAACAGGGCAGAATCAAACTGCGCCAACAAGGTCCAGCCCAAAGCGGCAGGCTCGTACCCCCACCATCAGCCAGCCGCAGCGCGTTCCTTTCAGGCGTTCAGCGGTGTCAGCAACTCTGCGGCTGACCTCAAAAGCCTCATTGCTTGGGCCGAGGCCGGCCCCAAAGGGTACGACGCCGTGCAGTACGGGGCCAAAGCGCCTGCCGCCGCAGCGCCCGACACAGAATGACCATCGGCGAAATCTATCGCTGGATCGACGCACAATCCCGGACAGCAACACGCCATTGGGCGGTATCAGTTTCATACCTGCCACCTTGCGCCCGCCTTGTGCGTCAGGCAGGGCTCAGCAAAAACGGACCGCTTTACGGCCAAAGCTGCCAGGACGGGGCTGGCGGATATTCTCTTGGCCGATGCAGGTTCGTGTCCTTCAAGAAGGCGAGATCAGCCGCCACCCGCTTTATGGAAAACTTGCGCGTATCTGGGCCGGGTTTTCCCACTGCTAGCGGGCGTCCTATATCACGGTATGCGGCAATAAGGCGGTCATTTCATGGACCGAGTTTGACGCCGTCAATGAGAAGATTTTCGCGACAAACGCCAGTTGATCCCGCGATAGGGCTTGTTCCGGGCGGATAGCCGTGGCCAAATAGGACGGTCTGGTGTCCGCCGTGGCGAAGAATCGGGAGCGGTGAAAGTCTGCACGTGCCCAACGCTGTAATGGGGGATGGTTTGCGCCTAGGCCACTGGAGAATATCCGGGAAGACGTGCAAGCCAGACCGTACCCTAAGTCAGAAAGACCGGCCAGACAAGTACAGCTTTGCCCCCGCGTGGACAGCGGGATAGGCCCGCAGAAATGTATTGTTGGGGAATGGAACAATGCCGATATCCGTCGCGCTGGCACCACGGCCGCGCCTTTCTCAGATGCTGAAACGGACGCCGGTGTACAAAGGCAATATTTACCCCCGTGATGGTGCGCGATCATGTTCTTGCCCGATCCCGTTGCAGACGATGTCCCTGCCGAATTTTGACCGCCGCGCACCACGCGACCTCGGTCGCCTGTCACAACCGCTGGAATTAATCGTGATTCCGGACCAGCAGCGCGCGGATCAGGTCTGGGCAGGCCTTCAACCCCGGCAAACGAAGGAAGGCCGCCCCAGATGTTCGAGGGGGATTCGGCAGACGACCTCGGTCGCTCAAGCTCGAAAGGCATACGCAAGGCTCCCGTCAATATATGCGTAACCTGTGATCGCTGCCCGCGGCGGCAAGGTGGACTGGGCCGCACACCGACAATCAAAGTATGGACCTTTTATAGCACCGTCCTGCGCGGATCCAGACCTTTGCCTTGGCCGCGCGCGCCGAAGGCATCGGCCATGGGGTGGGTCAGCGTGTTTCCACGATGCGGAATTTGCGCAGCTTGCGGGTATCCCCGACGCATAGAGATCGTCGGCTACCCTGTGTCTGGGGCAACGTCGACGAGAATGTATCAAAACGCCCGAGCTTGAGGTGAAGGGCCTGGAGTAAGCGGCTTCCCCGTGGACGAAATGATCTTTGACGGCAAATGCAGGTGCACCCTAGGCGGGGTAAATCCCCCTGTGTCATAGGACACGTGCGAATAATTTGAGCAACTGGCGGAACTTTGCCGGTTCCATGACGTTCCCCCTCTGAAGCCCTGCGTATGGTCGCGGCGAGGCGCTAACAGAGGCCTGAATCGGTGACTCGCAGTCGACCATTTGTGATTTACCCTCTATTGAGGTAAAGCAACTTAGCCTTCATCTGAGATTAACCCTGCAGGTGAGCTCAGATGACCGACTTTATTGTCAAAAACTGCCCTATGCCTCAGTTCCCCACGCCGGACTGGCAACTGGATCGGCAAGCATCTCAAGCGCATCAAGACCAATGGTGTGTCGATCAGCGTTTCCGGTGCGTTTCTGGTGTCGCCAACACGATTGTCATAAGGTTACCTGGCCTTCTGTGTCTGGGCAAGAATGATTTTGGGCCATTCGAGACCTTCCGTGGTAACGCTTTTCCCTTCAAAGCGCCCCTGGTCTGAACACGTGCCTTCGAGCCGCGACTTTACGGCAGCGCTGGATGCTCATGCGGCTTCTTGGTTCGATTGGCCGCTCAATTGAACCAAGAATGTGCTCTCGAGCACCTCAACGGCAAGCCCATTGATTTTTTGGGCACCCTGGCCTTGTGGCTACACCCCAGTCCGATCTTCGAATACCTTGCTATGGACACACGTGGGACCAAAAAGAGCTGGTTGGGGGCGTACCGTAACGCTGGCGTGGACGGCTACTGCCTTTTGCGTGTACCTGGGCAATTTGGGGGTATTGCCTGGGAGTTAGCTTTGCGCCCGGGGTGGCAGCATTCTGCATCCGAGAGTGAATACAAACTTGAGCGCGCCTGCCGATGGCACCAGCCTTGTGCCTACACCTTTGGTTGGTTGGCGCGGCAGATGGAGCTTTTTGCTCTCTTGAAGCTGATGCAGGAAATAAGCGTGCATAGCCAAAAACGCTGGCGCGCGAGATTGCCTTCATCATCAAGTGGAACCCGGCCCGCGCACCGGTGGGAAGACAATTGCTGCCGCAAGAAGGCGCTGACCCGAGACCAAGTGGGTGATGCATCGCAACTGGTAAGCGTGAGTGCGTCTGGCAGAGCCTCTAGATTTGGTCATATGTCGGCCAGTCAGGCCACTTCCGGCACGCCGGGTCTACGTTTGACCGAGAAGGACCATTGACAAGCATGGCCAACACTTTGCTGCTGCCTGAGTATATGCTGAGGGTTGTGACCCCACACTGCCAGGCGCATGATCCGGCTGAGGTGCTTACGCTGTACTGCGGAGCTTGCCACGCATGAGCAAGTTTTTTCATTCGGAGTTCAA
>Ga0163217_1112315_pt1 | contig 12985 bp, 17 predicted proteins | sample SynspAceP_FD_185933 | JGI IMG/M metagenome (GOLD analysis project Ga0163217, IMG submission 185933) | Saline lake microbial communities from Ace Lake in Antarctica - Synechococcus sp. Ace-P (PacBio error correction) | ecosystem: Environmental > Aquatic > Non-marine Saline and Alkaline > Saline ...
TAGAAAAAGAGGGATTAAAAAAGCCCCGCCCCTCAGCGGAATTGGCCCCCTGTTCGCCTCGCTCCAGCCCGATCAACAAAACCGCTTAAGCGCCCAATAAAAAATCTCTTTCGATAAAATGACCCTAATGGGGGAGCTGATGGGGGCCCCGCGGAGTGGGAAGCCGGAAGAAATTTCCCGGCGCGCAGGCGACGCGCGCTGGCGTGGCGAAGCTTGAACAGGCCATGGCTGGAAACCTCATGGTGCTGCTCCCAGTGGTAGCCGAAGTGAAATAGCCACCCAGCAAAAAGACAACCATTCCCGGTGCAACCCAAGGCTGCCGGGCCTGTGGCGATTTGCCAGCGCCGTGCCCGTCACGTGCGGCAGGTAAGGCTGCCAAGACCAAACAAATTTGCAGCGAAACTGAGCAGCAGGGGCAAGGTGCAGACACAACAACACATGGACCCGTCCTGACTGGAACACTGCCCCGACCGGGCCAACCCGCGGCGGTCCCCGATCAACAGCCCCCACCAGCAGCAGCAGCAAGCATCTGGGCGCCGGAGAGATAACCCGCCAGGAAGTGGAGCATACCAGCCAAGCCCACCCCCACACGGGATCGGCCCGGTGATCGGGGCATCGGGCCCGATCCCGCGTGGGTGGGCGGAAATGGGGCGAATGTGGTGCCCGGCAAAGCGCCATAAAGGGCAAGGCCCCATACAGCCCAGGGCCCAAGTTGCCCCAACTGGTGGTTGGCCTGCGGCCGCCTGGAAGCAGCAGGCCCATGCATGGCGGTCGGGGCCACGATGAAACAGGCCGGTGTGGAAGCAGCGTGCGGATGCCAGCCACCGCCAGGGCCAGCCACGGCAGGCGGAAGTAAGCCCCAGATCAGCTGGGCAGCAAAAGACCACCAGGCTGGTGTCCAGCCAAGCAGATCAGGGCGGCGAGCCCCAGCCCGTGGCGGGATGGCCCACTGACAACCTCAACGGGCGTACTTGCGCAGGTCTGCTGGGAGGCCAGCAGATCAATGCCACGAAAGTAGGATCTGCCCTCGGGGATTGAGCAGGAAAACGCCAGGGCCCAACGTTCAAGCCCACGCGGCGCCGAACCAGGGGGCTGGACCTTGCCGGTGACCTTGATCGGGTACTCGCCATCGCGGGGCTCGAGTAAGCCCGAGTCGGGCAGCAACCGCAGGTTCTGACAATCTCGCGAAGAAGCGCAAGCAGCGGCCCCTACCGGACGAAGCAGGCTTCTGAAGGGGGGCTGCAGGCCCCGTCGGGGAAGGAAAGAGTTCGATCAGTTGTCGAAGTCGTTGGCGTTGAGGCAGATCCATGGAGGTGGTGACCCCGTGGGGCTATCCAGCCCGCTGACAAGACCTTTTTGCGATCGGCCCTCCGGCGTGGGTGCCACACCGGCTCCATGACCCGCTGGCCGTCGCCCTTTGGCGCGTCGTAGCCCATGTCAACGACGAAAGTGCGCAACAGGGTGACTGCTGCCCTGCTGCCACGCCCCTCAAACGAGCCTGAGCACGGATGCCGCGTGGCCGGAGAAGCTGATAGCCCTTGGGGAATCGGCCACGAGGCCAGCGGCCATCCACTCTCCCCGAGTTGATACCAAAGCCGAGCTTGAGGTTGACCGACCAGCTGGCGTAGGTACGACCGACCTGGAAATCGTCCTGTTGGGAAGATCACACATCAGCTGGCTCTGACTCGGTGAAGCCATGGCCTTGATCGCGCTTGAGCGGGGCCTCCGAAAACTGCATGCGGGCAGCGCCGGGGGCCGCGACGGTGATGGTGGCCCATCTCGAGGTAAGGCGTACCCAGATCAAAGCCACTGGTCCTTCGGCCTTGAGGCAGCCTGAACGAGCTGTGATGGCAGTAGCGGCGTCCGCGAGCAGCGTGTCCGGGAAAGAATCTGGAAGCTTCTCGAGGGTGAACATATGCGGTCAGACCCCATGTTTAAGGAAGCTTACGAAGCCTTGTCGACAAGCGATCGACTTGGTATGAAGCATTTAACAGAAAAAATGTAATCAAGACAAACAAGCTGGCCCTGCTACCGATCTGGACCATGTCAGCTTCAAAGCCATGCCAGTTCAAGCCATGCTTCTTCTGCTTAACGCCATCTGGTCGTGCTGCGGGGGCTCGTGATGGGCCGGGCTGGTGGGCTGGCTGGTCTGGTGCCGCAAAACACGGTTGTGGGATTGCCCTGGGGCGCGGGCCTGTTTCGTGATCGCAATTTTCGTCTGGCCATTCGGCTACGAGGCGATCAGCCGAAGCGAACTCACCGCCGCACGACCTGGCACGCGGCCCCTGGGGTTGGTGGGCAACGTGATCTGGTTTCTGCCTGGCCGGGCTGGTGGCTGGCGATCGGCATGGTCACCTCGCGCCCTGCCTCTCGTGACGATCACGGCATTCCTTCGAACTCACAGCACATCAAGCTGGCCTGATTGCCCTGGCGCCGATCGCCGCCAAGGTGGTCCGAGTGCACGCGGTCGCAGGGAGGGCTCTAAAGCGGCAAGCGCAAGCAACCGCCAGAGCCTCATCGGGCAGCCCCAAAAAAGCGAACCAGCCAGGGGCTCGCCGCAGGGCTTCGATCGTGGCCACCCCCAACAGCAGGGCCGGCCGTCGCCCGCCGGGCTGGCCGCTGCTGCGGTGCCGTTGGCCTGCCAGCGCCCACTGTGGTCAACTCGGCCGACCGCAGGGGCCGAGCGCGATAGAGCGAGCCCAGCGAAGAATCAGAAGCGGGCCCTGAACTGCAACGTCACGCGGCCGCGTTCATCACCGAATTCCGCTGCCGCCAACCGCCTCCCGGCTCGATCGCGATGGCCGCAATCACCGGCGGCAGGGCAGAAACCCAGGAAACGGGTGCTGCGCCATCGAGGGGCGGGATCGTCAACTCAGAGGGCTCAAAGTCCAAGCGCAAGTTCCAGCGACTGGGCCGCCGGTTGGCGCTGGCCGCCTAGCGGATCGCCGCCGATCGCCCAGAGGCCCCCGCCGCCGCTGGCGTTGTAAAGGAAGCGGGGATAGCCCAACCGATTCGTCAGGCAGCAAGCCGAAGCCAGGGTGGGAGCTGCAGGGACCTGGAAAACCACGTTGGCGCAGGGACTCCAGTTCTTCCTTGCTAATTGCTCTCGCGAGGGCGTCCATGAGCCACCGATCAACGCACGCGTCGATGACACACTGGGCACACGCGGCCTCGCCCTCGGGCTCCGATCACCAGATGGGGAATGTCGAGGCTGCGCAACGGCGAACGCGCGCCAGGCAAAAGGGGCAGCAACGGGCGCCGGCGATGTGACCCGCGGCTCGGGCGCGTTGAGCCTGACGAAAGGAAACCGCCGGCAGGTGCTCGCTGGACTTGGGCCATGGCCGGGGTCCGGCCAGCGACCGTCGAGCAGGCCCCACCAGAGACGGCGCCCTGAAAGCAACCAGGCCTGGCCAGGCTCCAGGTGGCCGCCCCACCTGGCACTCGGAATCGGAAAAGAGGCCCCCCCCCCCTTCCCCCCCCAAAAAAAAAGGGTTTTGCCAAAAACAATGGGGGGGCCCCCCCCCCCCCCCAAAAGCGCTTGCGGCCACGGTGCCCTGCAGGGTGATGATTCCAGCTCTCCCGGAGCACGTGGGAGCAGCTTTGCGGGGCACGAAAGCAGCCCTGGACAGGTTGCCACGCACACCGAGCACGAAAGCCGGAGCTCCCTGCTCCAGCGCCAGCCTGCGCCAGCGCCCAGGCGCAGGTCGCTGCGGGCAGGAGATGGAGGTGGAGCAGAACGCATCGGCAGGGCTGGACAGAGCAGGGGGCAAGGCTACCGGGAGGCGCCAAACGGCCTGCCTGCAAGCACGGGCAGCCCCGGGATGCTGCAAACTGGAGCCCCAGCCCATGCTAGCCGCCGTTCGACAACCCCAGGCCGGCGCCGGCGCAGCGGCCGGGGCGGCTCGCCTCCCAGATCACCGGCTTGAGTCCGGCGGCCACGGCAGGTCAGTATCGATCAGGTCGCTGCCACGCTGATCGGCCGCGGTCATCCACCAGGGTTGAAGCACACCCATCGAGCCGGTCCCAGCGCCAAGGCCAGGGCCGCCACCACGTCAATCGCGGTGGATCCAGCTGGTGAGCCGCGGCGCGCCATTCCCTGCGCTGGCTGCCCGCCAACCGACCGTGAAACGCCCTGCAGCTCCCGCCCGGGTCCCATAGAGCGCCCCCAACCGCCAGATGGCGACGCGGCGGCGTGGGGCTGCGGCAGCTTCAACAACACGGCTTTCGCAATCGCGCAGGAGCTCGCCATGCTGTCTACGGGGCTGCAGCGGGGGTCCCCTCCAGCAGGCCGCCGGCGTTGCCGTAACACCGAGCAACTGCTGGTGACAGCAGCTTGGTTTGAGCGGGGCAGGCCTCGCCCACCACGGCGCCAAGGGCCTGCAATGCCGGCGCAGAAAGTGGCCCTCGGAGCCGTGCGGCATCCACCTCCGCTCACCGCTGGGCGCCAGGCAGAACACGGCGGCCTCACTTCCCTGCAAGGGCCGGCGTAGCGATGGGGTCAGCGCACTCGAGCACCTGAACCGAATCGGCCACGGCGGCCCAGCTTCTTCGCCCGATCGGGCGCTGGTGGTGGTCACCCGCAGCCAGGCCGGCCTGCCTGGTGCCAAGGCGGCCAGGGCGTGCAACATAGCCACAGAACGATCGGAATCCGCTATCCGGGGTCATGGCTGTGGGCGGCAAGCAGGGGGCCAATGACCGGTCAAACGACCGCCAGTGGAGCTGAACCGGCTCAACTCGAGGCCGCTGGTTGCGGACGAAGCCGCTGTACGAAACCAACACCGCCGTGTGCTGATCTGAATCACCCCCCGCGGTGTCGAGAGCACCGCTACTCCAGCAGCTTTTCCGACCCGACACCGCGTGGGATGCAGCGCCTGCGCTTCGCTCCCGGACGGCCCGCCGCCGGCGCCTCTCCTGCCCGCGCCCACCTACAACAGTGGCGGCCATGCTGGCAATTCCGCGCCGCCGGCGGCCAATCAAAGCCTGATGGTGGACGAAAGCAGCCCGATTCGGCCATGGACTGAAATCTTTCTGCGCCGCTCCCGCTCGATGCGGTGCTCTCTACGCGCCGCTGGCACAAGCCCCGCTGGGGTCCCCTCTGGCGCCTGCAGAGCCTGGGGGTGTTCCTTCCGCCGCACCCTGCGCCCGAAACGTGAACCACCCCGGCCTGCGGCCAGCGACTGGCGGGCCCTGCTGGCGGAGGTGAGGGCTTGGCCCGGGGACTGGAGCGCATGGAGCCCCGGCACTGGCCCTCACCGACCCCCACCGCAGCCCTCGCGACCCTTCGCAAGCCCGCAGTCTAGGGCAACGACCTCTGCGCCGGCTTCGCCGATGGGCTGTTGTTCGCATGCGGACGACGCTGCCGGCGAGGGCCTTTGCTTGCAGTGGCTGCCGCCCTCGATGGCGCAACTTCAATCAGGTGACCCTCCACTACGGCAGCCAACAAGCAGCTACGCCTGGGAACTAGCGATTCAAGAGTCCCTGAGCTTCAGTTCCTGGACCGCGGCAAGGCCCAGCGGAATGCCCTCGGCGATCGAAGGCCTCCTTGAACGCGCAAACGGAACCCCAGCCCCACCGGGCCACGGGCCAAGCGGCAGGGTCGGATCCAGACCCGATCACAGCCGACGGCGCACCTCATCCACCCCCACACTCCGGGGTTCCCCGACACGTACGGAGAACCAGTCGGGAATCGTGGCGCAGGTCAAGTCGGCGACCCGGCCGATCAGCTCCCACACGGCGCGCAGGTCTTCGGCGCTGAAACCTCAAATGGTGAAGTCACGCCGCGACCATCTTTGTGAAGTTCTCGATGGCGCGGATTCTGGCACGTTGGCAGGCTGGTAGCTGGCCGGTCGAGGCCGGCGCAGCTGTGTTGAACAGATTCATGTTCTCCACGAACCATCGTGGGACGCCGATGATCACCACATCGCCGAGCATAACGGCGGTGAGGAGATCACAGCCCCTGCATGAAATCCTCCAGCAGGTTGCGGCAGCCCAGCAGGCCACCGCCACGGCCACAACCCCGGCAACGTGAGCACCGAACGGTGATGCCCACCAGCAGCAGGGTGACACGATGGCCGATCGTGATCACCCATCGTGGGCCCGTGTCCTGAGCATTTTTGTGTAAGGTCACCGCCTGCAGGGCAATGCGCCGAGGAAGCACGGGATTGCTGATGGTGGCGGCAATCACCCAGTTGTTCACGGCTGTGGTCAATTCGCCAGCAGCAGCAAACCACGCACACTCAGCCCCACCACATCAAGCGCACACTCAACCGACTCTCAATCAGCAGCAGGGAGGCGATGCGGATCTGGGAAAAGATCGCGATCGCCCCGAGCCCGGCCGCACCAAACCAACTGGCAGCAGACCGGTGATCAGCAGTGCCATCTCGACAGGTTTGCGGGCCTGGTCGCGCCAGCCCTGCTGACGGAGCGTGGCGACCGAAAGGGTCTCGATCAGGCGCTGGTGCCCTCGATCAGGCGGCCGGTCCCTCGATCAGTTTGCTGGGGGTGCGGGCTGCGCGGCGCCGAGGCGCTGCACCAGCTGCGCCGGGCTGGGGACGCCCGGCGACCCCTCGTCGCTCCCGCCGAAACTGGCGCGCGTTCTGGCCCTCAGTTGGCCGCGAAACTGCCATCAACCTCCCGCGGGCCGATTCGCGCAGGCCCGCGTGTTCCCGCAAGCCCGCAAACGCGGCCCGCAGCGCCCAGCGGATGAGACGAGAGGGCCAGCTGGACCAGAAGCACGATGCCGGCCACGCGCCGCCCCGCCACAGCACCAGGCCCGACCGCGGGAAAGCGGCGTTGAACTCCAGCCCCAAGTGAGCGCTGATCACCTCGGAGCACGTTCCAGCCTCCGCCAGCCCAATCGTCCCGTGGCTGCCGCCCAACCGCATCGGGTTTCGGTGACCGTGAGCAGGGTCGCGGGAACCAGGCCCAGGCTCAGGAGCGGCGGGCAGGAAACACCACCGCACTTGTTTGCGGAAGCCCACCGCCACGCTGTGGGCGTGAGGGATGAGGCCTGGCCGGTTGAACACGTTCCAGACGTTCAGCTCCGCGACAGCCAGCGGGGCGCGGTGCCCTCAACGCCCGCCGCCGCGCCTGCCGCGCTCCGGCGACAGGCCCGGCGCTTCCTCGCCGCCGGGCCCTGGGCGCACGTTTGGCAATCCCCCCTCCACGCTGCGTTTCCACCTTTCGGCCCGCGCTCCGCTGCCGCGCGGTCCGTCTGATGCAGACAATCGATTCGCCGGGATCGATGGCCAGGACGATCCGGGGGGGGGTGCCCCCCCCTTTTGGAAGGAAAAAAAAAAAACGTTTCCCCCCGGGGTGGGGGGGGGAAAACCACCAACGGTGCTGCACCAGACGGCCGCACGAGAAGGCCGCTCGCGATCCAGCCAGCCTCTCCGCTCCGCCACGCGCGCCACCAGCTCCGACCAGGTCAGTACCGCGCGGCGGTTTGCCCACGCAGCAGGCTGAGGGACCAAGACCCAGCAGCAGCGGCCGCCACAAAGACCGCCGGCCAGCAAAGCGGCGGCGGCTTGGCCCCCGATTCAGGCCCCATGCCTTGCCCCCCCTCAGTGGTCCGTGGCAACTGCCCAGCCATCCAGCAGCTATTCAGTAACGGAAGGTTGAGAGCTCAGCCGTTGAGTGGATCTAAGAACCCATCTCCGCCGACACGCCCATCTCCAGCAAAGCATCTGAATCGGCGACTTGCGAATCAAAGGAGACCTCTTCTTGTTGCTGAGCCCCCACTGCCCCCAGCCCGAGGCCGCTGGGAAATGGAGCCGCTGAGCGCGGCCAGCCCCAGCACGGTGGGCCAAAGGGCCAGGACCCAGGGCGCCGACAGGAGCTGTCGCAAGCGAGATCTCAGGCATGGCACGGGCCTGGGCAAGCCTGACCTGAGCGGAGCCTTCAAGGCAGACGCAATCAGGCGCGCCGGCCTAGCTCGGAATCGTTGGCCAACCTGGCCACCAGATCGCACCGCGACAACGGCTCACCGGGACGTTCGCTCTACGTGCGGAGATCGCTGGCGGCGGAGCAAGACCACCTGGCTAAGTGAGTAGGGACCCCCCACGAAGGGGTCCCTGCATCAGCGCGTGCAATTGGCGCGGTGACGCGAGCAATGTCGTTTGAGAGCTTCGTGGTAGAAAGGCCTGGTGGGCTGTGATCCAACACATCGGAAAGGTGAGCGATCGCGCCAAGCAGATCATCCTGCAACACCTCTCCGAAGATCTCGAAAAAACCCCTCTTCCTCTCATAACCATCCACGCCACGGCCACCAAGGCGCCGGATTTCAAGCCCTCATCAGGCCAACGGTGTCGATCAGCCCACCCCGGCCGACATCCCAGGATCACACCCGCTGCATGCCAGTCGATGTTTCACGGCGGATCGATGTGAAGGGTTTCCGGCATCAGGGGAACATGCCAGGAGATCACATCACTGAGGCTGACAGGGATCGGATCCACATAGTGATGCCTCTCGGCGAATCGCCCAGGCCGCACGGGGTAGGGTCGTAGGCGACAAACCAAACCAATGCCGAAAACCCGCGCATCGATCCTGCCACGAATCGCCCGATCTTGCCGCGTTCCCACAGCGGCCGTCTTGCCATTGAAGATCAAAGCCACCAGGCCCTGCAGGGAGAAATGAAGTCCCGCACCCGGTTGAACGAGCGTGCACATGGCATTCAGGGTCCAACAGCAACGCCACGGCAGCTCGGCCCACGCCATTGGGTGAGTAGATGGGCAGGCGGTCACGGCCATTGCCAAGACGCGCGCCGCCTCGATTCCACGTTGTTTGCACCACCGGTGCAGCGCAGGGCCACCAGCTTCCGACGCCGGCTTGGCCAAGGATTACAAGACAGCCTTGGTCAATCAAATCAATTGGACCACACACAAAACAGCCCGCGCCCAACGGCCGTAGCCGCTTGATCGACACCAGGCGAAAATCAGAAAGCGCAAGATCCAGATCCGGAGCCTGCAGCGCTGGCAGGTTGCAGCAAGTCGTAGGGCGTTGTGTCATAGACCAAGCCCAGAGCAACTGCGTCTTCTGCAATGGAAATGGCGTGCCATCAAAGGTCGTGGGAGGGAACCTAAGCCAGAAGCCATCCACCCCTGTTCCAGCTCAGCCATCGCACAGCGGTCGTTTTCGGCCCCAACGATCTACTGAGGTCTGGTTCCGTTGCGGCGGCGGATCAGGCTCCTCCAGGCGGAATTCAAGCTCTGAAGCGGCCAGACAGGCCGGCTCCTGGTGCAAGCTGGTTGTGCTTGGAGCGCACCCCTCACTGGCGTGACAACGATGGCGACAGACTCGCCAGGATGATGGGCCTCAACGCCTGGCCCAGGCCCAGGCCATGGCCAGAACCCGAGAGACCCCCGTGACGAACAAAACAGTGCAGCGCAGTTTTCGAACAACACGTTCGCGGAGTTTGCCCAACGGGCCCGACATTCCGCTGAGTCACGGCATGCGGACCTCAGGCAGTAGTGATGGCCACGATCACCGGCCCCGCCAGTGTTCTCCAGGCCATACGTGCGGTCGACACCCCACGCGATCCAGCGCGGGATCGTTGCCCACAGCCGAACCCCTGTTCCACGAAGCTGGGCCTGAGCGATGCGCGGCCCAGACGACCCATTTCATCCGACGTTTTCCGGCGACATCAGCGTGGCGCAGGGGCCGATGGCGACGTTTGCTGGCGACCCGGTTTATGCCCTGTCGATCTAACACGCACGGAAAGTAACAACCAGCAGTGCCCGTTTGGAACCGGGCAACGGCTACGGCGATGGCCGGGCCATTCCGTGTTCGAAGCTTCGAAGGCAAGGCGCTGGAGAGCAACTCAACAGCGGTGGCCCCCACGCCCATGCCGCGCGCTGATGGACGCGCCGTGCTGCGCCCAGCGTGCGCGAGTTTTCGGCTCAGCAGTTCAAATGCACGCCCCTTGGGGTTCCCACCTCCGCCGCCTGATGCCTGGATGTGCGAGGCGAAACCGGCGCAGGCCCTGGTATCCGCGAATCCCGTCGTTCGACCCGAACATCCTGGGGAGCAACCCGGCGGCGATCGGCACACGCGTGGCCCCCGTCGTTCTGTCGAGGTGGGCCAACTGAGCTGTTCGCCCGCGCGCCCCGCAGCGAGGCCCCATCGGGTCGGTGACGACTGCAGAATGATCACGAGTCACCTGATGCGCCAAGTACCCGCAGGAAAATTGATGCCGGGCCTGGAGTTCAGCGACAGCTAGGAAGCTGGGATTGTTCGCGCACGGCTCACTTCGGCTGGCCAACTGGATGCGCGGGTTATGGCCAGGCAATTTCAACGCGACACTTGCGCCGCAGGAGGCTTCACCCTCGACTACGGCCCCTTCGGCTCTGCGACTGTTTCGAGCCCTAGATTTCAGCCCTGGACCGGCGGCGGCGAGCATTTGTCATCTCAACCACCGTGGCAAGCCGAAGGCAACTATCAGATGTTCTGGGGCCTCATCCGACTCTGCTCGATGGCACACCGAAGCCCTGCGCGGCTGGATCAGATCCAACGATGGCTGCGCTGAAGCGATGAACCCTGGAGATCGAGGCCAGGTGGGCCAAAAAACTCGGACTTGATCCACTACGAACCCCACGCTTGGAAGAGTACTGGAGCTCCTGGTTCTTCTCCAAGGTTGACTACGAAACGCATCTCTCCGCAGGCTCTCTGACATTCCCGAGCACCTCAGCCCTGAAAGAGAGCTTCTACCTCCCAGTTCAGAGCAACTCGATGTAGCATGGAAACAACTGGCTGCAACGCGGCGGGACGCATCACAGAAAGCGGCGACAGCCGCGTGACATCCGAAGCGATGAAGCGCGTCAACCCAAAGATCACCTGGCGCGAGTGGCTGATCGCGCCGGCCTATCAACCAGCCGAGCAAGTGACACCAGCCTGAATCGAAGGAATGGCAGAGGGTTCAGCCACCCTATGACGAGCCATCGCGAACTGGCGGCCATCTACGACCGCCTGAAGCCCAAGAGAATTCTTCAACGCCGGTGCGTGTTCCCCTACAGCGTTCGTCGTGAGCCGATCCCACGTTGCGACGCCGGCTCAAGCCTCAACAAGCTACAGGGCCTCGCGGCCGCCACGACCCCCTCATAGCCGAGGGCGATCGAAGCTCACGAGCCGGCCCACCGCGATGCATCCACCTGGCTCTGGTAAGCGCTAGCGAGTCTGGCCAGAACGGATGCGCGGTGCGGACAGCCCTCCCGCCACCAGAGGGGCCACCACCGGCCGCGCCCGGCGTTGGGAGCGCGGCTGGCCGAGGATGCGCAGGACAACGCGTTCTTGTGAACAAGCAGTGGCCCATCCATTTGCCACCTGCACACGAGGCAGAGCCGCACTCACGCCAGCCGTCGCGCAGGTTGTCACGAGCTCCCAGAATCCACCGGTGCCCCTTCTCCATCCATGGCACAGGGGCAGGCCGTTGCGAAAGGTCGGACCTCTGGTTATTCGGCAGCTGGAGCCTGGACGCTGGCGCCACCGAGTCCGCGAGCCAGCGCACTGAATCACGGCTCCCAGGCTGGAAGCGCTTTTGCCGGCCAGCCAACCCGGCTGCCCGCGCTGAGCTCTGGCTCCCCAGTGCAACCTGCTGCGGGAGATCGACCATCACCGGCCACTACGGCATGGACTTGCAAGGAGATCCCAGACAGCTCATGTGCAGTCGGGTCAATGTTGCCGACCAAGCGTCCTGGAGGCCACAGCAAAAGAACTACGGCTTCGGCGGATTCGATGGAAGCGGCCAACTCATGGCGTTGATATCAACAATCACTTTCCAGCGTGCAATGGCCGAACGCTTGTTACCATCACAAGAGATGGTTTTTGATAGGGAAAAGCAAGAACGCAGCCTTCGATGAGAGTGGATAGAGATCACAACCCTGAAAAAGTCTGCGAGCTGGGGAGGATTGATCTCCAGCCAAGCCAAGTCCCGAATCCAGGGTAGAACATCCGAACGTGGCGATCAATCGGCGTGGCAGCCAAAGTACCCTCCCCGAGCGGAGAATACGGATCACGCCACGAACGGTAGAGCTCCTCGTTTTTTTTGCCCGCAGTTCGATGCGGCTGCTTCGAGTCTGCGAGGGTCGCCAGGAGGATCGCGGAAACAGCGCGGAGACCAGAAACCTCCTTGGTACTTGAGCAGCCCGGCTAGCTCGTCCAGGGCGGGGACGTCCTACGTAGCTCAATGGCGAGAGCCATGGAAGTCTTCCGAATCCCAAGGACAGGAGAGGTCGAAAGGGAAAGCGCCCCCCCAAAACCGCCACCGCAGCTCCGGATAGAACGCCCGCCGGAATCGGCCGCTGCAGCCGCCAGCGATCGCCATCGGGCTTCGGTTCTCGTTGATGTGACCCTTTGGTTCGCCTATCGTTGAATACAGCGGCTGGATGGATCTACGGGAGAGAAGCAACTCCTCTGATTACCTGCACGCCGGAATCCGAACGGCAACCTGTACTGCAGCACCCGTATCATGTGTTTCGGATGTGTTGGAGTCCTGGCCCAGCGGCCAAATGCGCAGGAGGAACCGCCACGATTTTCGCCTGCGGTGGAGCATCTTCAAGGCTTCTTGAGTACGCGGCCAAGATCGTGAGAACCGCCTGAGTGACCTCAACACCCGCGTGATCGCTTCGATGCTGGGCCCCTTCTGATTGAATGAAAATCTCATCCCGTCGGCATCTGCAATGGCGGCTCTTTCCAAGCAGCATCCACATTCGCGATGCGGGCCTCAAGGGGCAGCGATCTTGAAACATCTGGAGTTTCGCCTCAACAGCGTGGGGTCACCATCGTCACGAAGGATATGACTTCGTGGACTGAGCCTTAATATTACGGGGCACCACCCAAGGTGCTGTGGCTAAAAGTGTGCGCAATCAGCACTCAAAACCATTTGCGAGGATATCTGTGACCAGAGCGGGATGTGATCAGTGTCGAGTCATGACAAGAACCAACACTACTGAGCTGACGTTGACGCTGAAGAGCTGCGCAGCAGAGAAAGCCC
>Ga0163217_1090217_pt1 | contig 12984 bp, 15 predicted proteins | sample SynspAceP_FD_185933 | JGI IMG/M metagenome (GOLD analysis project Ga0163217, IMG submission 185933) | Saline lake microbial communities from Ace Lake in Antarctica - Synechococcus sp. Ace-P (PacBio error correction) | ecosystem: Environmental > Aquatic > Non-marine Saline and Alkaline > Saline ...
AAAAAAGAGAGGAGATTATCCGGCGGAGGCGGAAGTTTATTTCCGGTGCATCGAATGGTTTATCCGCCCCCAGTTTGTTTGGGGGAAGGGGAATTCTCCTTTTTTTTGTTTTTATTTGGTTCCAAGGGGGCCTTTTTTTCTCGCCTTGCCGACCCTTACAAATACACCAAAAAAAAACGTAAGCCCAACCGAACCGGGCGAAGAACGGCTATGTTCGTTGCGTGGAGTGGCAGAGTGCATCTGATTGCGCCCAAGGTTAGGTTTTCTCTGGTGGTCTAGACGACTCTCGTTCGTTAGTGCTAGCATCCGGGGATATATGAGCGTTGCATTATCAATATTGCTGTGCGCTTCTGAAATAATTCTTCTTATATATCTCTCTAGAGGCACAGCCAAGAGAGTCCGGCGAGCGGCCCGTAGACGCGGGCGAATCAAAAGCGAGATACTGCGGCCCCCGCGATAGTGAAGGACACAAATTGCCGTAAGTTACAGACCGCCTAGCGTCATTGTCCGCGTACCGAAATGACGCAAGAGCGAATCGCGAAATAAAGCGTTGCCCAAGGGCCTGAAGGAATCGTTAGTTTTGCATTGCAATCAAAGGTTATTGAGGGTTTTCAGTCGGATAACGTTTGACCATCAAAGCGGGCCGCGACGGGCGATTTCAAACCACTTTATCTCTAAAAACGTACTTTCGCGGCTTTTCTTCGTTGCGATTTGTATTGGCCCTGGTTTGTGTATATTCTCTGGTAGATGTTCTTATTAAGTTCTTCTCTGAGATCTGAGCAGGTCGACGATCTAGTGTGTGTTGTGTGCCAAATGAAATTGCCGCGGATCAGAAATAGGTTTTTTCTGTCGGGATCTTCGAGTGCGTTTGGGTGTTTTGCATCCACGTTCGAGCAGTAATTGCCGTGTCCGCAGTCTGTGGGCTGACGCCACGTAGCATGCAAAACTGAATCGCTCGTTCCATTGCATTCATTTCAATTGGTCGACCTGGGGCGGGGGCAGCGTAAATCAATAAAGTGTATACCAATTGCGAACGATCGACCATCAGCTCGCTGCTTGCATCAAATGGGGTGTTTTGACCCTGGACAAGTCGGCTTAACAATTCTGGCGAAATATTCGCCGCGACTCAAAAGCTCATGCAACATAGGACTGGGTTTGACGCCTAGATATGGTCGCTTGAAGATGTAACGAGCGAGTCAATCGGATTGCAGCAGCGTTGCGGTCCGCCTTGTTTAGAACAAGCGTCGCCGAAAGAGTGTTATTCGGTCTCCCGCGCCCGGGAATAGTAGATTCGGCCTTTGTCCGAATAACACGTTGCCCCCAAATGTTGAATCTCAAAGTGGTTTCCAGTCAAATAACGCCCGCGGATAACCACTGTTCGTGGGATCGTAGCGGAGGCGGTAATAATGGGCTGCAGCCAAACCCGCTCAGCGGAGAGCACACGAAAACTGTGGGTTTCAATCGCGAGATTTTCGTAGCGTGAGCGCCTGGAATCTAAGCGGTAGCGACAACGCCTACACACCCGTTGGCAATACCGCGCAATCGTATCGAGTCTTTTATTAAATCCAGAACGAAAACGCAAGGCATAATTTCGGCGTCGATTTCAGGCGTTGGAAATCAAGCAGTAATGGGATGCAGGCGTCCGGGGAATTGCGGGCGTTGTTTAATCAAGACGCTGGAAACGTGCGGGGCGTTTGGACGTTGAGCTTTACGATCAGGTTGCTCTATCTTCTATCCCCCTACGAACGGTTTGGCGGTAAACGGGCCCGCCCCCAGAGAAATCCGGTGATATCAAATACCCGCTATCGCGGCTCCGTTCACGCGCATGTTATTTGCCGATTACGTAAGATTTGGATTGACGGTTGAAACAGCATGTCAAGCTTATGTTGTCGATTTGGGTGGTATATGTCCACGGCTGATTGCAGGAGGCATAGCAGGACGCTTAGCGTGAGTTTCCCCCGAGATTGCATGACCGCTGGGCTCAAATTCGAGTGCCTGATTTCAAGCCCTCAATTCCGGATCCAGTTTCATTAGCCACGTTAATCGTTTCTAATGTGTCTCTTCATTCGCCCTGTACATTAGACACGGAAAGCCAAGGGTTGGATTTTTCCATTTCGTATAGGTCTTTCGTCATCGGGTCTTATACGAGGTATTCCTCTCTTCTATGCGCGCGTCTTTCCAGTGTGGAAGGTTTATTCTCTATTGCTGATAGTGTGCGAGCTTGTCGGGTTTTCGTCCCAGGTGGTGTTCGCGAAGAGCTGTGGGTCAATCCACGGTGTGTTTTTGGCTCTTTTGCGTTCTCATCGCTGCGTTATCGGAGTTCCGTGCGACGCTTTTTGCTTTTCTCTCTTGTTCGAGGGGTTTGTCATGTCTCTGTTGTAGGTTGCATGTCGCGAGATCGTTCAGTTTGTTGGGTTGCTGTCGTCGACCTACGCATCCGGCGGCAACCGCAAAACGAGCGTCGATTACGAGGTAGTGTTCGCATAAGGCAAATAACAAGTGAGACTTGCAACCCTACTGATAGGGTCTCGTATCGGGGATTTACTTGTGCCATATACGACCCTATAGTGAGTAGTGTAGTTTGGACCAATTACCTCGCAGGGCCCGCTAACGTGGTATACGTGATGCGTAGTCCTTTCGCGACATAACAAAACAAACCCTACCACCTAAAGAATCATTCGATGACACTTTTGAATTTGAAGGTCGCTGTGGCGTCAGCCCGATGGTGTTGGGGGAGGTGATCGGGGTTTCGGTTCCCGAAGTGGCTGCGACGTTACGCGAGTGATGTTTCGAGTGCTCGCGTGCAGAGGCACGGGTGAACGGATCTAGCTGTGGAAATCGCGATTAGTCGACTGCGCTGCGATTTGTTCTCGCGAAGTTTGTTGAGATGTCGGGTGCTCCGCTGTGGACAGCGTTGGTTGTTTGTCAGGTGCCGCGTGGGTCGTCTTATTAGTTTGGTGTAGCGACTCTGGTGGCTGGGGCGGTCAAACCCGATTTTCGAGCATCATCGCGAAACTCCGCTCTGTATGGGTAAACAAGAACGTCATGCGGGTGTATTCTAAGGTGTGCTTGGCGCGGTGGTTGATCTGTTTTCGTGGCGTTTGGTGGGCCGACAGAGGAGGAGGTTGTGTTGCGCGAGCATCCGTTTATATTGGATTGGGTTGCGGAACCCGTCCTGGTTCAGACGAGCGGGGGGACATGCGTGTGGCTGCGGTCACTACGCGATGGCCGAACGGAGAAGGGTCGAAATCGTGCGGTGGGTGAAGGATGTCTGGTTGATGATAGGTATTCTTCTGCCGTTTGCCGTTGTCGCCGTAAGTATTCCGATCAGTGTTTTTCTGGGGCCGGGGAAGTAGGTTGGCGATGAGTGTTTCGTCGCGGAAACAGACGGTTCCGCGTGACAAGGGAGCGGTCCTGTTATGGCGGCAATACTCATGCTCAGCGGGACTCGAAGAAGGGGTTGGGGTAGATAACGTCAAACTCCCCGACCGCTGTGATTTCCGATCTTGTGTAGGCCTGTGGCGCGACTCCGTAATCACATCGGATGCCTAGGGGAGAGTTCGTCCTGGTGCCGAGAAGAATTTATCTTGACGCGCGATGGCAGAGCCCGCCCAACCTGAGTGTTTTTGCTCAAGACAAGGCGAACAGGAACAAGACGGGAGCGCGCTATGCGTAACGGTTCGGGTGGCAGGGGATCTCATTCGTTCCGGTGAAGACAGCATCTGGTTATCTCTCTCTCTCTCTGACGGTGATGAGCTCTGAACAGCGGAGGCGAAGTGTCCAAACATCCTTGACAGGGTGGGGGTGTTGTGGGTGGTCTGTCTTGTGAAGGAGTGAGAGCGAGAGCGCGAGAGTGCGGAGCCATAATCGTCTAACGCACCAAATTGCAAGTTGTCTATAGAGCATAATAGTTATTCGAGGGTGCGCGTCAACTCTTGTTTTGGCGGTAGCTTTTTCCGCCTTTTATCTCCCTCCCGTTTGTTTGAGCATTAACGATTGCGATGTAATCTTCCGGGCCATCGCTCGCGTGGGCTTTTCTTTGTTATTCCTGTTTTTTTTGTGCTTGGTAAGAAGCTTTTCGTCGTAGGCGCGGCGGTTCTTTATCTTAGTTTCACTGCGCGGTTTCTTGGTTGCCGTGGCGAGCGAGCGTCGCGATCATCATTTCTCTTCGACGCGTGCTATCGCTCGACGGGTGGAAGGGGCTCGGATCTCCTGCTGCGTGGGTCGGTATTGATGGAGCGATCCAAGGCGAAACGACCGCCGTATATTATTCGCCTGTGGGATGCCTTCTGGCGTTAACCTTCTTGTTTCCTGATTTAGGGCAAGTTGCGGGCGAGGTCGGCGGATTTCGAGTTCGCGTTGCAGAAGTCCGATTCCGAAGGCAACAACTCGGGCGTGCAATACCGCAGCGAATTGGTGGAAACGCGGAGGGGCTCGCCTCAAGATGGCTAATTCAAGCGACCGTGCTATCCGAAAGCAAGACTATTTTGGATGAGTTGTAGCGGTGAGAAAACCGGTCGCGGCATCATGCACGACTCGCGGCCAACGGCTCGTCCATCGCCCCGGACGGAAAATTCGATGTCGTCGGCGAAAAGTCGGGACGGTGAAATAATCTCGTCGGTAACTTGTGATTGGAACGTAACCTCCGTAATCGCGTCGCGCTCAGCACCGCATGATTCATATCAAACTCTAACGGTGTCACCAACGATCGAACTTGACCGACAGAATGCACCCCGAGTCCAGCGCGACGGCCGACTCGGTTTTTGCAAACTGCCAGTGCCGGGCGGTCGATGAAAGGTGGAGTTCCGAGGGCCGATGATGCGGGAGTTGTCTGGCGACGACGCCGCCACGACGCTCGCCGAAGGCGATCAAGTCGTCCCAATCGCCGACGGCGCCGGTGAAAATCAAACCAGCAAAGAAGTGGAACCAACCGAGGCCCAACGATTTGAAATGGGTGACCGAGTTCACCAAACCGACTTGGAATTTTGGTACCAAAAGGAAATCCGAAATCGCGCAAAAGGTAATGTTCCGTCGCGCGTTCAACGTCAAAGGCAAAATGCAAGTCGGCCGGCGCAAGTGTAGCGCTTCCTGTGACAACAAAACTCTAACTGACGATAACGGCAGAATTCCGTCGGTAACTCGTCGCGAGTGGTCCGAGCCGGTGATAAAATCGATCACTGATTTGGATCCACCGTCCGGGAAAAAACCCTAATCACCGTCGGAGGGCCAAAACGAGGGCGGTGTGGCGGCGAATGGTGTGCCAAGGTTCAAATCGAAACTGGTCGATGGAACCAGCAAACGGTCGGTCTCGAATGACAAATGGAAACTGACTGAGTGAACGATCGCCGATTGGCAATCCCGTCTCGCTCGAATGAATTCGAATTGGCAGACGCGCGATCGGCAGCCCAGACGCTCGGCAAAGCCCTGGAACGTGGGGCCCCCTCGGTCAGAAGAGGACTGCCCGACAGCGACGGTGGCAGCTGGCGATCCGTTGCAACGCGAAGAAACGTGATGTGTGCCCCGGGGTTTGAGAATCGACGAAAGTTTTATAACATCCCGAAAGGACCAGGGAAAGTTGGGTGCGATGGCCACTCGATCCGAAAGGGCGAATCTAATGCGAGCGGGACCAAGGGGCACATCAGGGTTTTGTTCCGCCTGAACCTGCGTGATTCCAGATCGCCGTTGGTCGAAAAGGTCTCCGTCGGTAACCTCGCGGATCTTTCCGGTGCCCAGGGTTGGTGTGGGCCGTTTTTTGACAGTTGTGTTCCACCCAAAACGGTGGCAACCTGCAAACGTTGACGACTCCGACGGCGACGACGGCTTCGATACCGGCCGAGTGTGATTCCCGCGGAACCGCGGTGGTGAGCACGCCAACGCACGCGCCGGTGATCGTGACCGAAGACGGCAAGGGCATTTACATGGACGGTGGTAACCATGCCGAGGATGGCAAAATCGTGGCCTCGCGCGTGCCGAACTGGTCGAGGGTTTTTTGCTATACTGCCGCGGATGTGGGATTCCAAACGGGCACGGTTATCTCGCGTCCGGAGGCGCCGGGCGGTTGGGTCACAGCGTCTCGATATGGAATCGAGGACGCAAACGCTGCACTCGATCGGAGATATCGAAACCAGTATCGACATCACGTTGAACCGTTCCGGTGACATGTTTCAAGGAAACAAGCGCTTTGCGCCGATATGGAATGGGTTAGGACGCGTGGTACCGTCGACTCGGAATTTTGTCAACGTCGTCAGTGGTTCCGAATTTTCGGATGGCGGAGCGGCAGTGGAAAATGGCCGCGTACTGATGAAGAACAAGGCTTGCCACCGGTCGTCGACATCGGCCCCCGGGTCACCGACCGGAATCATCTCCGTGAAGGCACTGGTTTCCCGAGCCGCTATCAAGACGCGGTTGTTTGGCACTCGATTGGACGTTTTTCCGGACGAATCTACGCGGGTCCCTTGCAAGCCGACGGGGCGAGTTACCGGGGCTGAAGCGGGAACCGTTTGTTTTACGAGCACCGCCGTTAACCGTGGACGATCGCGGTCGTCGTGACGACGGTGGCGTTGTATTTCGCACGTCGGGGACGTGGTACCCGACTCGGCGTTTGTTCCGGGTCAGCTATTAAGGTGATCGAATCGACGGACGCAGGGCCGTCGGCAAGCGGACGAGAAACGAATGCTGGCGGCGAAGAGCACAGCGTCATCATAGCTCGAAATGCCTTCCATGGGTCACCGATTCCTCGGCTGTTGAAATGGCGTGGCAAGATTCTCGCTAGCAAAGACCGTTTCCTGCGTCATGCCGTCGGATTCGCAAATCGAGTAAGTCCCAAGCGTGGACTCGTGGGCAAAACGTGCGATTACGGAAAACCAGTCCACAATCCGCGATCACCGCCGCCGTCGCGCTGGCCCGCGTGGTGACTGCATCCAGCCGGCTCCGCTGATTAAAACCTGTTGAAACACTTCGGGCCGAGATTGCCCGAAGGCGAGCTGCTTTCGGGATGCTGCGTGCGTAACGCGTTGATCTCCTTGGAACTCGAAAAAACCCAGCCACTGGAACAACGCAAAACATCCTCGCTCAGATCGAAACGTTCTGGCCCAGCACGTTTGCCGAACGTCAACGTCGAACTCGTCCGCGTGATGACGTAATTTGCAGAGCAACGAAAGGTTTGCCGACGGGCCAATGGGAATTGATCGTCAATCGGGCCGCGCCCGAGGTTTCCCGATTGGTCGGCGGATCGCATCACGGAAAGTCGCTAACGGGCGGGACCGTCAACCGTTGCCTTGATCAACCCACCACCGTCGAATGAAATCATGCTGGCGTTCCATGTTGCGAAATTTACGTCAAAGGTTGGACGCTTGAAATGCTTCGCCCGCGAGTACTTTTCGGTTTCTCAACGAGGCGGCCAAGACCTCGGGCGGTTCGAGTTTTTCCTGGATAACCTGACAGGACGCGGGAGGAGGCGCTTTCGCCAAACATGCGATGAACGGCAGCGCAAATCGCTGCGGAAGACATCACGGGCGAGGAATTTCAATCCGGAACCGATTTCCCGATCGCGGCGATTCGAGGGACGGGACAAAAGTGGACGCTCGCCGATGCGAACGGGGCGGCCCTTCGAAAGCAAACCGATTTCGAACGTGGTCGTTCGTTGTATTTCAGTTGCGGAAGTTGCGCGCCGTGTGGCCACCGATCGCCGTTTGGGGGTAACATCGGCCCGGACCTGAACGAGTATCCCCAGCAAAGTTCGATCAGAGCTACGTCGTCGGGCGATGGCATCGACCCGAGCAAAATGATCTCGATCAAATACGGATGTCCGACCGTTGATCCTCGCCGACGGGGCATTTTGACTCGGTCTTTGTCGTGGGCGCAGTCCAACGGAGCTTGACGGTGTAAACCCGTCGCAGCCTGTCGAGAAACCGATCGAAGTCGCGGCCGATGAATTGAGACATCGTCGCCTCGCGTTTTCTCAATGCTCCGATGGAATGCTCGACCGGATGAACGCGTCGGAGATCCCGCGACCTGATTGGGTACCGATGTCGGGCGGCAACAACGAACGACCGGCGGAATACCGGAAGTAGTTTCGTTTTCCCCTGAGCATCGCCGCGAGAGTGACTCCTGGCAGCACGCAAGGAGAAAACTTAAGGAACTGTCCCGAAATAATTTCCTGACGTACTAACCGTCGCCAAGACGGTGGGCCCCGCTCTTTGGCGAGCGTAGCTAACAGACGGAAATCGGAATCTTAATTTAGGGACAGTTTTCCTTAAAGGGAAAATGAAAAAACTTAAAAGCCGCAGAGGAACCTCCGAACCAAGATCCTCAGTCGTCGTTGTAATCGAAAATCGAACGAATCGGGTGCAGACGTTGGTGCCATCGTCCGAAGTGCCATCTACCAAGGGGAAGAACCGGCCATGTTTGAAATTGAATCAAAATGACCACAGTTGAAAACCGCGAAATCTACTCCCGCGAGCGACTCGCCGAGCGAAGGGGCGTGCTGGTTCGGCAAAAAGAAAAATCGCGATACTATTACAACCATCCCTGCCGCGATTTTCGCGCAAAACGGCGAGGCGTTGCGGGTTCGTTCGCGAAGGCGATGTGCCCGATGGTGAACCTACAAAGGCCCCGTGAGGCACCGGGGCGACGTCAAGGCGAGAGAAGAACTCGATGGCGGGACTCGATCCGGTGCCGCCGACGTGAATGATGGAACGATTGTTGTCGCAATTTGAAGTTTTCGCAAAAGTCGCCCGTGACGAAACATCGCAAACGTTCCGGCTCGGTTCGTCGAGCGAGTCGATGTGACGATCACGATCGACGAGTCCCTCCTCGGCGAGAACGGATCGCCCGGACTATTTGCGGAGATCGAAGTCGTGTTGCTGATGCCTCGCCCTGCGGACGGCGATCGAAACGGCCGCGCTCGCGAATACAACCCATCGCTCGCTGAAACTCTCGGCCTGACGCGAGCCGAATCACGCAGCTATCTGCCGGATGCAGATTGGAGCGTGAAATAAACGGAAACGGCGCGGAGCCACGTTTCCCTCGTCCGAAACCCGTGACTAAGGTATCGGCGTGCTTCGGGACGATACGATCCGTCCGGCGAATTTCCCGATCACTCCCCACGCAAACGAATTTTTTCATGAAACCGACACACTGGCCCCTGAATCCGCCCCGGCCTCTGGGCCGAGTTTGCCCATGTTGACATGGCGCGTACGGCGCCGAGGGCATTGTCAAAGACGATCAACTTGCCGCGTCGGGATGGCGGGGTTTGCGATTTCTCACGGCCTTGGGTTGTCCACCGCGAAAACACGATGACAAACGACGGAGCAGATCGCGCTGCCCCAAGGACATTTTCATCGCACGGCGTGCCATTCGCTCGGCAGTGGCAAATCGGGCAACTCCGATGAATTGGGTCGACCGATTGCTCAGCGGCGGAATCGATCCGGTTTGCCGCGCCGTTTTGAGAATCAATTTGCACGTTTGGCCTCGCGACCGTGCCCCGATCGGACGATTCGATTTCGAACCGGGGTGACGAGGTTTCCGCAAGCGGTTCGCGTCGCATCCTTTGTGCCACCGACTCGGGCCTGAGCGCTGCGTTTTGTGCGGCGGCGAACGAAGATCGCTCAACTCCCTCGGAAACCGTGCTCCGAACGTCGTCCTCGTCGATCCTTGCGCATTGGTTCTTTTTCGCACGCACACCGCGAGACGACGTTGCCGACAGCCGTTTGGCCCGGTGGAGTGCACCGGTTGCAACCGGAATACGAAACCGTTTCACGTGCGTATTACCAAAGCCGCCGAGGCGGATCGCTGGAGCGGTTTCCGATTTACGTCCCGACATCTCCGTGGAGGTCGGCAAGTGCCCCCGGTGGAGCGGCGCCTGCGGAAACGCTTACTCGAATGTGGATTGCACGTGTCGGCGTCGGCCTCGGCGGGAGATGGGATCCTCGATGCAGACCATCCACGCTTCATTCACTACGCCGCTCGCGCGGTGATCCTGCCTTCGCGTATTTTTCGGGGCGCGAAAATGTTTAACTCGTCGATCCACCGTCAAACCCGATGCGACCTTAAGCCATTCGGTGCGAAACCTGAATCAAGAGCCGCGACACGAGTTTTTCAAGGATGCCTGATCACGATGAAATTGGGGCGATTACGAAAACGGGCGGTCTCAAAGATCGCCAGGTGGCGGCGAAGGTAAAGAGCGATGGAGGCCTCGCAAGATCGAGGTCCGGGCATCTGGCCGGAATCGATGTGAGGTGTGCTTTCGCGGTCGCCCGTTTTGAGGTAAGTCGCGTCGCCTCGGAACGTCAATTTTATTCATCAGCACCGTCGGACGAAGAAAAGGGTCAGACGAAAAGAAAAAGGGTCAGGACTTTTTACGGCGAGTTGTGGCGTAACAGTTTAGTCCCCCTGGGCCCTGAAATCCCGGGGAGATTGGCCTTGGGCCGAATTCTGGCTTTGCGGTTCGATTGCGTGAATCATGGAAGAAGAATTCACAACACGCTAGTCCGTTTTTACCCCCGCAAGAACGACCCCTGTCCGAATGTCCGCTGGTGCCCGCCACGCAACGGAGCGTGGGCATTTTCGACGCGACTCGGCATAACTTCTGGCCCAACGAGAATGACCAAGCACAAGACTATCTCCACCGCACGCACGAAACGCAGAGAGAAAACGAATTTGAGCGAAGCGGTCGCCGAGAATAACTGAGAGAGGAAAATCGAGAAGGTCAAACTCGAGTTGAATGCTGCGAACCGCCAAAACAAGTTTCCACCACCAGCAAAAACAACTGACCCGATAAAAAAACAAAAAAAAAAAAAAAACACGCGCAAACCTGATCCCGAACTCGGAGAAGCCCAAAGGAAGCGGGAGCCCCGTCGGGCATCCCGTTGTTTTCGCCGATGCCCACTCACGATGACTGGGGCCGTGGATGTATCCTGCCGCACGTCGATCGTCCGCAATTGCCAAGGATCGTTTTCGAACCATCCTGAGCAGCACCGAACGCTGTCCACGCCATCTTCAAGAAGACATCCTTGACGGCGTGTATGACGTGCCTTATCCGTCACGCCCGCCTGTCGCTGCGGGCAGTGGATCGACTCGTCCACAACCGGGCAAGAACGAGAATTTTTGCTCAGCCGGATTTGGTCCTTTCCTTCGTAAGCAAAGCAAAGCCTACCTCGCAATGTGAATTGGGATCAGTTACCGCAAAAATCCCCCTTCACCTCTGCGAACCAGGGCCATCGAAGATTGTTCGGTATCCAGTTTTCAGTCCTGCGGCGCTCAAATTGGACTTTGAAACGAAGCTTGCCGAAAAAATCACTGTCCGTGGTCGATGACATTGCCAAAAAGCTCGCGCAATGAGGGTGCCGTTCATGCGACGAACCTACTGACGCTTGAATGGGGATACGCGCTACTTCTGGCTTCATGGCGATGAAAAGTTCATGTCATATTTCACAGTTCGACACGACAACTGGGACAGAGCAGCATCTTTTGAGTGTTGTATTGACTCCAAAAGGAAGGGTGTGCTTGAGTTTTCCTGATTTCCTGTCAGTTGCTCTGATTTTTCTGCCTGGAGGTGTGTGATGGCCTCATTTGGCTCGCAGGAAGGTTTGATCGGATGATGGTGGCGGTCGTCAGCTTTTAATAATCGCACCACCCGCAGTGCTTCTTGATGGGAGAGGACCCGATCTCGAGAAAAAAACTTTGACCACAGGAAAAGGTCTGAATCGAGGAGCACTGCGTGAATTAGCTAGGGCGATAGGCGGTGATTTGCTTCGAGTTTGCTATTACTCCAATCACTTCCACTTGATTATGAAGACGCGTCCTGATGTCGTAGGCAACGTGGGATGATCAAGAAGGTTGGCTCGCCGATAGTTGATGGCGGTGCCCGCAAAGGCGCGGCCCGATGGATCGCCGATAACGCCGACCCAGCCCGAGATTTCAGAACATTCCATCGCCGGTTGCTCCGTTCGCCGCGGGCGGAAGATCGCAAGCGACTGAAGCAGTTGTCGATCGACGAGTCATTGACCCGATCGGTCGTGTGCGAGTGAATCAGGCGAAGCGGTTGCAAGTGACAAGGGATTTATTACCGATGCCGAAAGCGCGAATGCCGGGGCGATGTCGATGTCGATCGAGATTACCTCGGAACGTGCTGGATTGGACGGCCCGCAGGTGGTTCCCTGGCAAACAGGGGCAGTAACCGAGCACACGGCCGCCCAGTTCTTGGCCCGGTTGGGATTGGATAACGATGCCAATGTTAAGCGACAACCAGTTAATAAGCCGTCGTAAACCGTAACAAGGGGTTGGCGTTGATTAGATCGTCCCTGACATCTGTAAACGCCCAAACGCAAAACGCGATCGAGGCGATCAACGTATTCGGCGATCATTGCCTGCCGCCGAGACCAGCATCCGATGTCCACCGCCGCGCATCCAACCTACGTTTCGGACTCAACGTCGCATACAAACACGGGAATTCCCATCAACAGCATCACGTGCCCATTTTCCCGGCATCGACCGCCCAACGCCGTAAAAACCCAACGCGTGAGCGATTTCATGCAACGACTTTGGTGATCAAAACCGACAACGCGCACAGGCAGAACAGATAGCTCCGCGCCGCCGAAAACAGAACCAGGCGCCGGCGCGCGATCACCCCTTTCAACGTAACTCGCACGGTTTATCAGAAACTAAACAGTCAAAGCAGACACATGAAAATCGCGACTCCGGATCAAGATCGGCGCGGGTGGATCCGTGTCGCTCGGTTCTCCGATCCGAACGAGTCGGTGCGATCGGCTGGTGAGTTTGGAGGGATGAGCGAGACGGTGGGACCAGCAACCGGTCGGGTTAAATCCCAGGCAAACGGATTGCGTAGCGTTGTTTTCCACCCGCCGTGTTCGCAAGGCGTGGTGGAATTTCAGTGGAGGCCTTCGTTTGGGAAAACGGGCGGAGCCCGATAGTCGCTTGGCCCAACAAACCCGCTCGCCATGCCGAGCCGGAAGAACCGGGTTA
>Ga0163217_1090824_pt1 | contig 12984 bp, 14 predicted proteins | sample SynspAceP_FD_185933 | JGI IMG/M metagenome (GOLD analysis project Ga0163217, IMG submission 185933) | Saline lake microbial communities from Ace Lake in Antarctica - Synechococcus sp. Ace-P (PacBio error correction) | ecosystem: Environmental > Aquatic > Non-marine Saline and Alkaline > Saline ...
CACCGGGACGCGCATTACTTGCGGTCGACCGTCGCCGGCTCGCCCCTGCCGGGCCGATCTTGTTCGATGCTACCTGCCAAGCCTCGGCTCGTGGCGTTGCGATGGCGCCAAGGATCCTGTGTGGAATGGGCCTGCGCGTGTGCGCGGTGCCATTCCGTGTCTGAGTCTCAGTCGGCTAGATGGTCGGGGTGATGCGCGGGGTTTAGCGATACCGACCGAGTGCCCGCCGCCGAAGCGTTGAAGGCCGGGCACTGGTTGATTGCGACGTCGTGCAGCCGCTTTTGCCTTGCCCGAGCATGCCCTTGTGGCAGAATTGATCCGCTGGACCGCCAGATACATCGAGGCACGGCGTCTGGTGCGGACGCACTCTGTGGCTTGGTCGCCTTTGCCGATCAGCTGCTTGCGTCAGGGCGAACTCGGCCATTGCCTTCGCCAGTGAGCTGCCTTCCTGGCCAAAAACACTGCTACCCGCGCCTATTCCGGAAGCAGTGTATTCGGCGATCCTATGCGGTCCAGCCGCGCAGCCAAGATCAGGAAGCAGGCGGTGCAGGTGCTGGCATAATGCAGTCCGCATGGCTTGTCCCACGGCTTTGGATCAGCCAATGGGTGGCTCTCGAAGCCGTTGACAAGCCGGAGGCGCTGGGAACGGCAAGGGGCTGGCGCAACGTATCAGCCGATTCGTCCGCCATTCAGTCGACACACAAAGACATCAACACAATCAGGCGCTCATCAGAACCGCCTGCCTTTATTCTAAGATGACGCCCATTCCGCTCAAGCGTGACCCAATGCCGAGCAGGCCCAACATCAGGCGGGGCGGGCACTTGGACCTGCATCATCGCAGGCATATGAGGAGCGGATTTTTTATGTTTTTTCCATCCCAATCTTTTTCACTCCCGAAATTGTACATTGTAGCTTGAAATGCTTTCGGCGTGCAACCGAGTGGTTTGCGCACGCTGTACTTCACCGTCGGGGCGTTTAGGCCCGGTCGCTGCACCTCGGAAGGGAAAAACGCGTGCGGGCTCAGCCAGTGGGCCCGGTCCATTCAAAGGGCCTGGTGCCTGGCGGCTGCGGTAACCTAGCCAGGACGCTATCATAAATCACGCGGCAGGCCAGGCCTGCCGTCACCTTTAAAGCATGGCAGGAGAGAACTTAGGCACAACCTGAAGTTCTACATTCGCAAGCCGGAGCCCAAAGGGTCCGTCACTCCGGATATCGTTGCCCAACGGTCACGTGTAATTCGTCCGGCAGCGGCATTTCCAATTTCAATGCGCACAATCGATGCGGCCATGCCAGCGGGCTCGCCCCATTTGACCATAGTATCGCGGGATCATGGTTAGTTGATTGTGAGTAACCACCTTGCGAATGATCAATCACCCAATCCAATCGGTCGGTAGGTCATGGCCCATGGCATTCATGCGTGTGTGGCTCTTGTGCAATGAGAGATGCACAGTCACCCAGAATCGCTGGCGGATAAGTAACGTCTATCTGGCGCTAGTGCACAGAGTGCCAACTGGTACTTCGGTAGTCACTTCCGGCCAACGTGCACCGCGCGCACTGGTCCGCCATCTAGTTGCCGGTGACCTCGAACCGTGGCCGAGTTGCAAGTGTGAATGGGGTGGTGGTCCATCGTAAGGTTCGACACGAATCCCTCACCTTTGTCGAGAAGTATATGCCATCAAATAGTAGTCGCCTAACCAAAAGTCTCCGGAACACGATCCTGCTGTTAAACGTCCAGATATGAATCCAAGCTCTCCATTATCTCTTGGTGTGGTAGCTTCCCTCGGCTGACGTCATGAAGGACCCCCGCATAAGTAAGAACAACATGCTAAAATCGCGGACGCCGCTCGTTCAATATTGCGGAGAAGAGCAATACGCCGCGTGTTGCATGCGGTACACTCCAGCAATGCCCATGCTGAGGGCTATGTATTTCTGGCCATCATCTGCCACCATCTTCAAATCCGGCGAGTCGCTCGAGGTGATACACTGAAGTGCACGGAAGTGGTGCCGCTTGGCCAGAAATTCATACACATAAGTCTTGGCACAGCTGGAATGGCGCGCTTATTCAGGCCAGCCCACAGTCCGATCTCCAAGCGAGCGTGGTATCAGGCGCCTGGACGATGCTTTGCGCAGATGGGCACTGGGCGAGGTCCCGTGCAGCGTGTTCTAGGTGTACCCACACCAATCGCCCGGACTTCCCGATCACCCGGGCTCCCTCACCACCTCGCGCCCGTCGTATAGTAGGGCCAGCGCGCATTAGAGCTCGTTAGTAGCCCCAGTAGATCTGGCGAGTGAACAGGGAGAGGCTATGAGCGGCGCCACGACACAGTTCACTGCGACAGAGCACCAGAGTGATAATCTCTATTGAGGCAGTCCGTTGATCTCATGCCGGGGCGCAAGGTACGCCAGCCAGAATGGGCCCATTCAGCGCGTCGCAAATATGAGCTCGCGGCCAGTAATCGCGGCGCGGGTTAAACCCGCTGTTGGTCTCCAGCGGAGGCGAGGCGTCGTCCGCAGCCCATGCCTCGCCGCGTAGAATGACCCGGTCTCGCTGGACATCACCTCCCGAAAAAGAAACCCGGCACAGTCGAGAAGTCGGGCAATACGGCTGCCGTTATGGCCGCTCCGCGCCCACGACAAGAAGATCGACGCTCGTGCAACAGTCCATGTTAGTGCCCTCGCGTCGGGGACAAAGCGGATGTGTATGACAGCGGCTAGCTGCTTCGTCGGCGCGCACCTGATTGGCATGCCCGAGAACGATATCCAAGAGAAGCTTCCAAGCAGCGAGCGATATCGCACCGTCTACGAGCCGCAGCAATCTAGCGCGCTGCAGCGTGCCGAGAGGTGATAACATAGATTACGCCTACGCTACATTGTCCGTGCAGATCTATAGGATACGCACACACGCACACCGCCACGACGATCGTGCGGGGTGAGAGTGTTATTTACCTCCATCGCACGGCGCGCCCGCAAAGGGACACACACGATAGAACGCACACCACTGCACCGAACACTGCACAGGGATATGAAGCGGAGCGCTGCAGTGAGAGCTCGCTAAGACCTGCAGAGCCGCAGAGCGCATTAGCAGATTCTGCGACTTATCTACCGCACTGGGACAAGCTGGCGCAGCTCGTCACACGGCGGAGCGAGCTGCGCCAACTTCCAGTCGACACACAGGGGCGATGCTCAAACGGCAATCTTCATAGCCTGAGCGTTGCATATGCGCTCTTCTGTTGAGAGCTAGTTATCTGCTGATCGCTAATTCAAGGCACATTGATAAAGCGTGTGCTTCTCCAGTTTCAGTTGTGCGTTCGCCATGTTCGCTCGTGTCTGCCCTCCGGCTGGTCTGCAATTCTTCAGACTGTTGGGCGGCCATTTGCCTGTTTGCTCGATATCTGGCTGGTCCAATGGCGCTCAGTTGTACATCTGCAGCCGTCCGGCAAGGAAAGTCGTCCTGCTCTACTCCCACAAACCAGCAAACGACCAGCCGCTCTTAATGGCTGGGCCGTTACGCTCTTATGGCGTCGGGCCTGCAAGTTGGCTCAGCGCCGCTTTCTTCATAATATAGCTGTTCCTTTTCGCTGGCCCTGCTGCAAAAATGTCTTATCCTGTTGTGCCCACTTGATCTGCCATGTATTCGTTCTGTTCCATCTCCGCTCCTATTCTTGGTCCAGTCATTTCTCTGCAGTCCTGCATGCATCCCGCTCGCTGAGGCCAGGCCTGTCTTGTCTGTCCGCGACCTGCTTTTGCGATATCTCTATTTGTCTATATTTATTATTCGTCGTATTTCCGTTGCCCATGTCTCTGTTTATCAGCCGACATGTCTGACCTCTCGTTTACTGCTGCGTTTTCCTGTTCCTCCTTCTAGTCTATGGTCGACGGTCAAATGGCATTGTTTTTTGCAATTCTAATCTGGTCAATTAATGTGTGCTAGTTCCCGTCGCTTCTCTCTCACTTTTCCTATCTCTGCTGCTTTCTTTACTGTTGGTCAGGCGTCCCGATAATGGGAAAGCCCGGTAGTGTAACGCTGGCCGCACTCCGCTTGCGTATCAGCGATGGCCTCATACAATACAATTTCTGTCCTGCTTATGGCTCTGGATTGTTTCATCAGGCGCGCAATTCCACTTGCCATCTTCCAGTGGCCAATGGGTTTGGCCAACAGCTCAGAGATACGCTCGCGGACTGCCGGAGCTTGGTCCTGCTCCGTGGCCCAGTGCCAAAGCGAATCCTGCCGGTCAGCTGCAAACGCTCTGTTTCTGTACCTGTTCAAGGCCCCCTGGCCCCCCCCCCTTTTTTCCTTTTTTGCGGGCCCCCCCCCCCCCCCCCCCCCCCCGGGGTCCCAGCCCCGCAACAGTCCTGCCAGGTCAAGCAGTCACCTAGAGATAAAACCATCGATGCGGGCTCGTATTGGTTTTCATGAATCGGCTCCTTAGTGATAGTTTGGATGCGGATTTGGCGTCGCCACCGGGATCGGCGGCCGTTGTCAGTGTTCGCATGGGCCGCCATCAAGCTTGCGTTACTGGCGGCCCTCATAACTTCTGCCGCAATACGGGTCTTGCCCAACACACTCTCATGCGCCGACGGTCGCGTTTGGCCTCTGCGCCCAGTCGCCAGGTAGTCCTGGGGCCTCAAAAGCCCTCGATAGCTGCGTAATGTGAGTATTGGTAAGCTCACCGGTCGGGAGACTTTCGGAGCCAGCTGGATTCAAGCTGGGTGGCCTGGGGCGTGACTGTGCCACGCCTAGAACGGCTAACAAAGCCGCCAATACAAACGCTTTGGGGAAAAAATGACCACCTCTGGATCAGTCGGTAAATAGCGATCAGAAATGTTCAGTCTCTAACAGTAGCCCGTTATCGTTTCAAGGAGACGGGGTAAAAACGGGAAGGTCGTTTGAGTGGCTCGGGGCTTTGCCCGACAAACATAGATTAGGCCGCACGCCGGCGGATACCGGAGCAAACACGCAAGGGGTTCAGATTTGCAGCTTGTAAGCGCACTGATGCCATGACATATGACCGCTGCAAAGCAACAACCGCTATGCACGCACTTGCGGCTGTCAATCATTGGCTGGTCGCTGCATCGTGTGATGGGCGGTGCTCATGCGGGCATTCTCGTTCTGCTCGTGGCAAGATAGGTGTAGCTGAAACAGGACGTAGAAAACGCCCGCAAACTGGCCTGGGCCGGGAATGATCAAGATAATCAGCCAAAGCAAGACAGGTACGCTTATGCACGGCCAAGTTTTCCATCGACATCCTGATTGGATTAGTCAGCGAACAGATTAACCCTGACGGCATACCAATAATCCAGTAGCCTGCCGTCTCACTTTGAATGCAACTCTTAGAGTCACAGACTGACTTGGCGGATACCCTGCTCGCTAACCGCCGTGGGGGGGTGAGAAATTGCACCTCTTCCAGTGTCGCTATTGGACCCGAACCTCAACGCGCGGTGGGTCGGTTTCGATGGTGGATAATGCCCGGGCCGACGCTATGTAAGCTGCCTTGACAACCGAATTTGGGCGCACCGCCGCAGTTCATGTTGGAATGTTTTAAACGATAGCATTTTTGCTCTCCTGGTTGTTACCTACCTGACGTCAGGCCCAATATGCCGGTTGACAGCGTGCAAGTAGGTCAAACGCTTTTTTTTATAGGCTTTCCGCTCCTCGCTTCATGTTTTTGAATACACACCCTGGCATTGAGAAGGAATGACCATTGATAGAAGGATTTTCGCTGCGTAAGAACCGATCTCGAACCCAGTGATCGGGTTCCTGACTCACGAAAGAGTCCCTTTGGCAGCGCGAGTGGGCGTGGACGCTACGCTGGTATGCTACCCAAAAAGAGGCGGTTTTATTGTATGGCCCTGTACCGCTGTTCCGAGTAGAACCCTGGCTCCGCCAGATTCCATAAGGATTGGGCAATCCGGGGGTCGTTGCCGAGTGATCGGCCAGGTGCTCTGAGCGTTTTAGTAACCATTCTCTTGCAGTTCGGTCGATCTTCGCTTCAGTCCGGCGAATGGAGAGCGCCATTCGCCTTGGACTCGGCCCTCGCCGCGGTCCTGGTCACGCCAACAAGACGAGTAGTGCCGAAATCTGTTCAACAGAAAAGCCTAGATCGCGTGCGCGGCGGATGAAGCGAAGGCTGTGCATCTTCCGGCAAACTGTAATGTCCGATAGCCTGCATTCAGAATACGAATAAGTCTTCGGGATCTAGCCGATCTGTTCTAGTAGCGAAATCATCTCGCCGAGACGCCGGAGAGTCTTGGGCCGCCTTGACCGATATTCATCATTTTCCTCCCTAGAGAATTAATCATTTGCCGCCTTGAAATCGCTGGAGGAGTAATTGCGTATCGATAAGATCATCGGCTAAGCGTCCGCTCATGCGAGAGAAGGCCAAATGCGGACGCTGATCATTGGCCACTCCAATCAAGCCTCTAACTGTGGGTGATGGGATTACGCCTTCCGACGGTCTCCGCTGCCGAGCTTCGACGATATGGGAGCAGCTGAAGCGCTTGATGCCGGTAGTGCGTTCCGAGCACAAGGATCTGGAGAGCGCCATCGCCGGCCGCTGCAAAGATCGGCCGAAAGCAAGGTGGCCCGTCAACGGTAGAGCGCGCCCGGCCGCCACCGTGAATAAAGCAGAGCGTTGGTAGGCGAAGCCAGAACCCAGTTCTGCTTGTGTGCGAATCGTGGGCCTGACTAAGCGGCGAATCGCATTCGTCTAACGCCACGCAAGTCGCCCGACATTAAGCACCCACTCATGCCGCCTCGATTTGCTAGAGTCGTCGGTTCCCGTGCCGATAGCGAGTCCCAACAATCCGCTTCGGCGAGTGTGCCGGGCGCGTCGTTGATACCGTCTCCCACAAATGGCCAACCTGCGCGCATTGATTGCGGAACCGCTTTCAGCGCCGCGACCATTACCTGTCGGGCAGGACCTCGACCTCTTCATCGATGGCCGATGCTTGGCGATTCGCCGGGCGGTCGCCGCATTGTCGCCGGTGATCATCGCGACTTTGAGTCCGAGGCGTGCAGGCGCCTTTGATCGCTTCGGGCTCGTCCTCTTTTTTGAATTCGATCTGCGACTGCAATCACCGCTGCACGTCGGCATATGCGTTCGAGTCGCGGTCAATACAGTGGGTCTTGCCTTGCTCGCCCGAGACGCTGGGCGGTAACAGGAAGCTCGACACATCAAACCTGACTGGCGCTCAATGAATCGATCCGCGCCGACGGCGACGGTATACCTGCAGACCTGTGGCCGACACGTCCGAAGCCTGGTGTGGCATCGAAGCTCTCGATATGGTTGCCAAGCTGAGTTCAATTGCTGGCGGCGGGTTGACGATCGATGCGGCAATCGGGTCTTCGAGTGGGTCTCTGAACGGCCGCAAATCAAGAGCGAGCACTTCGTTGTATCGAAGCCCTCGCGGGTCGATCTCGGTCAGCTGGGGCGTCCCTTCTTGTCAACGTGCCGGTTTGTCCAGCGCGGATATTACGCTCACAATCGCGCGTCGCCTGCAAAGCTTACACCCTCCGAAAGAGTATGCCGAGCTCGTGCCGCGCGGCCCCGACGACTCATCAATCGAGGTCGGTCGTGGCCCAGCCCATGGCGGCATTGGGCAGCGATAACAAGAACCGCAACCGCGTGTTGTACGAGCGCAAAAAGTCAGCGCGGGGACGGGTCCGAAAAACAGCCAGACCAGTGAAGGTCCACGTGGTGTCTGCCATCACCGCTGGACAACCACATTGTTACTTTGTGACCCCGCGCCCTGAATCGGGAGCTTTCGAACCCTGAGCTTGCCTCGAACCAGGCGAATGATCTGGGCGCAGCCACCGTTCGCGCCAACCTTTGGTGACACGAAAACTGATAGGCCCGTCTTGTTGAGGTCGTGCCCCCGTACGTGACCTCCGGCCGCCATCTCTTTCGCACGGGCACCGGCTCGCCGTGACTCATGCTCTCGTCCAACATAAGAGCACCTTCGAACGACTTCTCCGGTCGACCCGAATCCTTCTCCCCAGGACGGACCGAGCACGATGTCCGCCGGTCGTCACCTGATCGAGATCAATTTCGACGTTCGCCGTTGCGCTCCGAACGCGCGCGTCCTGCCTAAGTCAGACGAGACGCTGATCGCTGCGAGTTCGCCTGCGCGCGCCTCCAGCAAGCGTCCGAGCAGCATCTAAGGTGACGATGACCCCGCGGCAGCCTCGAAATAGACAGTGGCGGTGCCCTGTTGGCAGCAACGGTCACGCAGGAAGGTTGCGACGATCGAATAGCCATAAGCTGCCGCGGTGCACGCTGACCAGCGAGTTCATGTCGGTGTGCACCGCGCAGCAACGCCCGGTACCCCCGTGTGGAAGAAGCGCAGACCCGGACCGAATATAAACCAGGGTGGCGAGCGCGAACTGCACATACAAATTGATCTGCTGTCCCCAGTGACCCCCATCACCCCATAAATTTTTGGAAAAAATGCATTGGCCGGAATAATGGTTGCGAGCTCCATCTCGAGAATGAAGAACGGCAAGGTGAGGATGGCTGCACGTGAATGAACGAGCGTCGCAGTGCCCGTGCCCTCGCCGCATCACGACGTCTCGCTGTCTGATGCGGCGACACTGGCCGTTTCGGCGACAAAACGGCGGCGCCTTGTTAAACCGCCGTTCGACTGCTACTTCGAGTCGGCCGTGGATATAACGACCCCCGCCCAAGTGGCGTACCGCGGCGCGCTCGTTGCCAGGTGACAGTGGCTTCAAGTACGCGCCGGATTTTGCGAGTGCCCTTTTCTACCCGGCCCACACAGAGACGCGCAGGCATTCCTCAGTTGCCAGCTCGGTGGTCTCTTCGCGAACGTGTAAGCCTGACTGCTTCTCGATGCGCGGACAGCTGCCTGCCGGATCGGCCAAGCTCGCCTGAAAGTGATGTCAGCGCGCTCGGTGGCAAGAAATTGACCGCGGCCGTCGTACGCGGGTACGGTTTAAGCGCTCGTTTCTAACCTCGGCCCCACACACGAGGCACAGGTCTATGCCATTCGACCGGCAGATCTCAGACGGGCCGGTCTACTGACACTGTTTGGGTGCGTGTGTTTGCTGGGGAATAACGGAGGCCATTTCCATGACTCCTTGAAGTAATTGGTCAAGTAACAAGCCTAAAGGTCCCAGCATGGAAGGTCAAGGCATATGTATATTTATTTCGCCAGCGTCATTTCCAACTCGCCTTTGCCAACTTGAGCCCAATTCGAATGAGCCATGAAGCTCTAGCAGTCCGCCCCCCTTTGTAAGCTCATATACTGCAGAGCCTCTGTCGGGCGCGCGACCTGCCAGCTCGCCCCGGCCGCAGATCGGAAGCCAGCGGTTGTGTGCATCCTTGAGATGAGGTAACCAGAAACACGGCACACTGGAGAAGTCTAGCGCTGGGAAAATCCGCCGGCCAGCTTTTGTTGAAGGGGAGGTTGGTACATTCGAAGCTGATCCTTTCGAGTAAACCTCCTTGGCCAGACTGTTCTTGAACCGTACGCTTGCCGAGCGACGCTTTGCCATTGCTTCGCGTCTAGGCTGGGGGCCAACGGCAACGGCAACGGCAACGGAGCGTGAGCGAGCACCCAACAAGCGCTGGACTAAACTAATGTATGAAAACTGCCGCGAAACTCGGGGTTTACCCTAATCGGTTAGCGCGTGTGACGGCGAGAAAAATGGTGGCCAGTAGGACTTTACTACGACCGAAGCGATTTATGCAATGTCGCCTGCTCTGACCAACTGAGCTATGGGCCCACTATAGTATCGTACACGCCGCCGAATTATACGTATTGAGGCGACGCTGACCATAGTTTATGCACCTGGAAATAAAAACGTGCCCGGCATTGCCGGCGTTTCGTTTACCTGCAACCGCTTACTGTCGAGGAAGCTGCGCAGGTGACGCTGCGGCGTCCTGCGGTGGGCGTCGCTTGCGCAGCGCCTTGGCTTCGATCTTGACGAATCCGCTCACGGGTTCGTCCGAACTGCCTTGCCGACTTCTCCAGCGTGGTGGTCCGGTATTCATACGATTTACGAAACGCATACGCCAGGACTTTGGCTTACCGAGCGTGAGGCCGGAGAAGCACTTGCGAGAGCTTCCTTGAGGCTCCCCCGGTGTGCCGAATCAAATCGGCCGTATTCCAAAGGTCGAGTCTCGATGAAGTCGCCCAGGTGCCGAGTCTTCGTCATCACCGAGCGGTTTCCATGGAATCGACTTGGCGATCTCAAATACCATTTGCGTGATCTTGTCTCGGCATTTTCATGCGCTCCGCCCAGGTTCTTCCGGTGTGGCTCGCGACCCATTTCCTGCAGCATCTGCCCGCGAGATACGGTTGAGCTTGTTGATTGTCTCGATCATTTGTCCCGGAATACGGATGGTGCGCGGCCTGAATCGGCGATCGAACGGGTAAATCGCCCTGACGAATCACCAGGTGGCGTAGTCGTAGAAACTTGTAGCCGCTGACCCGTGTAAATTCGAATTGTCGACAGCCTTCATCAGGCCGATTGTTGCCTTCCTTAATCAGGTCGAGGAATGCAGCCACGGTTGTGTACTTTTGCAATCGATCACCAGACGCAGGTTGGCCTCTACCATTTCCTTCTTGCACGACGGGGACGGAGCTTCACACAATCGACATGCGACGGTTGAGAAATGTCCTTGACTGCGGAAATGGTCACTCGGCCTTCCTGCCACCCAGCAAGCTTCTCTGCGCACAGGATGATATCCGCTTGCGTTCTTTCCAGGCTTTCAGCGTAGCCGCGGCTTTGCGCCAGCAGGCTACTACCCCATTTCGGTAATGACTTCGTGCGGGAACCACGCCAGGAACGTCAGCCGCGGGGCATGCGAACCGTCACGCACGCTACAGCTGCATGATGGCGCGTTCCCTGGCGCGGATCTGGTCCCTGGGCACCTCGTACACGCTGCACAGTGCTTCTACGCTTTGGAAATCAGCTGATGGGCAGACCACAGAATGCCAGCTCTTCCTAACACTCGTCGTGGTTTGCTTGCTCCGCGATCCATGCTTTTTCCAAGCGCTTCTGCCTGGCCATGGTGGGTATGGAAGGTAAAATGCGCAAGGCGAGCGACTTCCGGATCAGGTCCGCCGTCGCCATCTTCTTCGGCGGTCGTCCGTCGCTGTATCCTCTCGTCTTTCTCGTCCTTGCGTCGTCTTGGCTTCGGCGGGGGCTTTCTCTCTCGCGGAGCGCACCGACGGCGTCAATCATCAGGGTCGATGTAACCGCTGAAGGTCGGACAGACGAACACTTCTTCGACGATGCCCGAGGTAGTTACAGCAAGAAATGCATCGAGCCGTGCAGCGGAACCGAGATGGCCGCCACATGACTTCAGGATGCCTTCTTCAATGCGCTTGGCAATTTCGATTTTCGCCTTCGCGGGTTCAGCGTTCGACGTACCCATTCAACGCAATGTACATCTACGGGGCTCGGTGGTTGCGACCGATATCGCTTTCCAAACGGCGGCAAGCGCCGGCTTTGCGGCTTTCTGTCAGCAGCGCTTCGACGGCATCGTTGTCCCTTTCATTTTCCAAGATCTCTCTTTCATCTTGGCGATCGCCCAGACGAATTCACCCTGATAGCAGCAGCAGAGCAGGGCATCGCATCGGGCGCCGTCTCGAAGACGTGGATCCCCATGTTCGTTGAATCATTGGCGGATGAATTCTTCAACCTCTCCGAGATCGGGAAATGTTCTCCGGGAGATGGTCGTGTGACTTCCGCATCGTCAATATGCCTTGCCTCGGACCTGCGGGCAAATAAGCTCTTCCCAAAGACGGATTGCTTGTTTTGCGCTTTTCCGACCATAACAACCCTTTTGGAATGCCTTGGTATACATAAAAGTAAGTGCTGCGGATTATACCCTGATTTCAGGCCGTAAAGCCAGTTGGGTATTCCTGTAGCTTTCCGATTATTTGATCTGAAGCGTGCGCTGGGCGCCGGGCAGGAGCTCGGCGCAGTTGTTGACTTTCCCCTGTGGTCAGCGGCGTAAAAAATGCGCTGATTTTTCGAGGAGCTTGCTCGATACGTCCGTTCGGTTTGGCGTGCTAACAAGACTTGTAATCGGTGTCTGAAACAACTGTGTCAAGGTTTTCATCGGAATAAGTTCAACACCATGTATCCTTTCAGCCCAGTTGGCTGAAGCTCTGCCTCGCCCACTCGGTGCCATGTCCACGCGCCACAGTTGCACGGTAAACTGAGTGTAGGTGTTTTTCCTGCAGCGGCTTGCCATCATGGGCCGAGCCATCAATTGCCGCCTGCTCGCCTTCCTCGGCAGCAACTGGTTGCTGGTGCTTCGGTCAACCAGGCCGGCCAGTTGCGGATTGGTGCAGCCAAGGTGCGCTGCGGCGTTCAGTCAGTGGCGTTTTCAACGCCGGCCCCTGCTCCGCTTGACGCGCTGCCTGCTTGCGCTGGGGTGCGCGCGGGCTCTGAAAATTCCTTGGCTGGCCGGCCCAGCCCTCGTGGTCTCCACGCCTCTGATAATTCAGCGTTAATCGTCCTGCTCCTGAGGCGGGCGTGTGGGGTGGAGGCGGCGGCGGCCAGGCTGTCGAGGTCCTGCCTGTCAGGATTTTCCATGCGACTGACGAATAACCGTTTGAGCAAGCGCTGCGGGGATTTGTTCAATCAGCGGTCAGCGCCAGGTGTGGCCAGATGGGCCTTGCCTTCCAGCTGTTTTCGGGTTGGCTTCCTCGGGACAGGTGGCGAAAACAGTAATCGGTCAGTCCTTTGTGGCTTGCTGGGCCATGCGGACAGGGAACGTGCGTCCCTGGCCTCGCTGCGGGATCAGGGCTGTTTCTGGATCCGACCTTTCGCGGCAGGAACAAGAAGCGCCACTGGCGAACGTTCGAGTACGGCAGGCAAGGCGTTCAGCGGCCCGCCCACGCGGCCGTTGGCGCCCGGCCTTTGGTCGCCCATGCAAAGCAGAACACCACGGTGTTTGACGATGCGAAACAGGCGCTTGAGATGTTCCTCGCTGGTAAGCGGTGCCCAGT
>Ga0163217_1097909_pt1 | contig 12984 bp, 10 predicted proteins | sample SynspAceP_FD_185933 | JGI IMG/M metagenome (GOLD analysis project Ga0163217, IMG submission 185933) | Saline lake microbial communities from Ace Lake in Antarctica - Synechococcus sp. Ace-P (PacBio error correction) | ecosystem: Environmental > Aquatic > Non-marine Saline and Alkaline > Saline ...
AAAACCACAAAAAAAAAAAGAAAAAAAAAAAGAAAAGGGAAAAGAGGATTTTTTTTTTCCCAAATGACCCGCAAAAAACCGCCCCGGGGAAAAAGTCTTGAGCCGGTTTTTAATTTTAAAAGGAAACTGGCAAGATTCTTAGTGGCTACCTGATATTGCGGCAAACTGGTAATCCGACCATTGCATCACTCCTGCCCCCCAAGTTGGTTTTTTAACGTATGACTTGGCCCAAAGTCCCTGAGATAGTCCATAGAAAATCGGCCGTACTGGATCCCGTTCGGCTCTACGAAAAGCATTTTTTCATTTGTATATGCTGGAAAGAGCAGAAAATGTTGCGCAGAGCATAAATTGAAAGCGCCTACTAGCGCAACATGACACAGAGTGGAGATGGAAGGGTTAGTCGCTACGAAGATTTCTCTAAGAAGCGGCGTTGCTCCCAAGCGTGGAACAAGCTAAAAACGCCTAAAGCGCTCAGGAGCGCCGAGGAGCCAATGGGCGCGCGCCACCGCGGTCAGTGATCGCAGCACTGGAAAAGCGCAAACGCAGCCAGGCTTCAAGTAACCGCGCGCTCACGCATCCGAGCCAAGGGCACAAATCAGGTTAATACGACATTATGCTAATTGTTATAGCGACTAGGTGGTGAAAAGCGGTGCAAGCGAGAGCTTGCACCGCTTTTTTGGTTATAATTTTAATGAGTCCATGGAACTCTCGCTAAGGCGCAATGTCTGCAGTCCCTGGCGTGCAATCTCCTAATGCGGAAACAAGCCGTGCTAGCGTTTTCCAAAGCCGTAGCCTTTCACTTTCCCTGTGCGCAGAAAAGGAGATTGCCTCCGTGATGCAATTTGGTTCAGCTAAGTCCGTGGCTTTCATTTGCGCAATGCAGCATTAGTTCAGGGGACGAGGGGTCTTCATCATGGCGAAAGATTCATTCTTGTTGCCAGTAAGAGGGGGCGGGCGGGGGATGGCCACACGCGATCAAATAGAAAAGCGAGCATTGCCATATACTAGTTTAGCGCAAATTCAAACCCAATATTGGTGTTGATCATGTTGTACGATTCGCCGGATAACATGACGGCGATAGAGCTCAAGGCATAGTCTGCCTCGCAACATGTTTGGATGTCTCACACCAAAAGAATATCCCGCGCTATATTTTTCTATTGCTATCGAAGTTTGAATGATGAGGCACCATAGCGTAGCGGGAGAATTCCATCGAGTAGTAGCGGCTTCGATCTCACAAAGCTAACGTCCCAATGGAAGATAAATCGCTCTATATAATAGAGTTGCAAAAATGGAATAACGGACAGTGGCTCGAGCACGTGGAGTCGATATTACGAAGGGCACTGAAGGAAAACCTTGTATGCGCTTTTAGCAAGTGATTGAGCCTGTCGAGCTTTTGTTAGTGTGGTGGTTTCATTGGTTGAGTCCTTATTACTGTATTTAATGCTTTAAAATAAATTCAATCGAAATTAAATCAAGAAAGAAGTGCTTATTTAGATTTTCCGGCCCTTCCTTGATGTCTTCAATTGGTAAACCAAAGTGAATCCAAACGTTATAGAAGTTAGGGGATGATGTTTGAGCAACAAAGTAGGAGCAAACAAGCTGAGCAACATGCATGTTTTAAGCTCAGACCGCTTCTAGCGCAAAAGTATGGCGAGGCCGTATGAAATAAGCTTCAATTCGCGACCGAATAGTTAAGACTGAATGCGCTGGATCTGGTACAAGACATGTATTAAGCTTGTAGAAGAGAAAAGTGCCGCGCGCGAGATGAGGCCGAGTTGGGGTGAGTTTCTGCTCTTTAATCTTGGAATATTTGGTCTTAGGGAAGAGTCGCCATAAATTGCGAAAATGGGTAAAGGATAGAAAGCGGCCAAAAGGTGGTGGGTGAGGATGGTTGATCCTCATAATGTGCTTGAAATTGACATGTGCCCCGTCAATTGAGTTAGACGTTATCCCATTTGAAACGCGTGAGTTGTAAGATGGTTTACACGCTTCATGCTTTAACAAAACGCCGAATTGAATTTCTTGTTGCTCGCTGATTAAAGTAATAGGCGAGTAAAGCCATAAATTAGGCCTAATTAAACTAGTATTATGTTTTAAGTTATGTTTCTTAAATTATTTTAAATATGCTTGCTGACGAGTCTGAATTCAAGGTTTTTTAAAGATTGATCGAAATTTTTTCGTTAGGGGAAGTGTTCCCTTATGTTCATACTGTAACAGTACGTAGGCTATTATGGGGCCTTTGCTAATGTAAAAAGTACAATCGAATTACAACTAGAGACGAGAGAGTACTCGTGCGCGTTCAAACGATGCTTACGGCTTTCAAAACGATATTAGATTGAATATTAGAAGTATGTCGGCAATGGCCAAATTGGTATCTGTTTGCAAGGATTCCTAGTTGCAGCAGCGTAGTGCGCATCGCCTGATGCGTAAATTCCCTAAAGATATGAGCAATTCTGCAGCGAGCTGCCAGAACTGTCAGACTGCTGGTGTGGCGTCAATGTTTAGTGACAATACGAAAAACTGATGCCTTTCCGTAGTTTGATTGAATACAAACTGGCTTTCGTTGATCGTGCAGGAGCAATGTCTCTTAACTACTCGAACACGATATCGGTATTCAGACTACTAAAGGATGTGCTCGTTAACATGAGAAGAAGTTGGCGGGCGATTTCACTGGGGCCTCGCAACCGGCACCCAAGGTGAATGGTGATTGCGCCTGCTTCTCGGAAATTCCCAGCAAGGTGCAGACTGGACGCGGCTGGTGAGCCTGAATTGATCTTCGCTCTGAGAGAACTAGTTAAGCGTAAGGGGTGATGTCCAGACTGGTGGGGTGATATGCCCTCGCTCTGTGAAATTCTCGTGAAGAAGGAGTTATGGTCTCTGTAGAAATTCGAGTAAGTGATGTTGAGTAGTGAGCGGGCGGCTGCAGGCCAAAGTTGTGGGTCGTCAACATAGTTCCCGAAAATTGATTTGGAGCACTCGACAAGTGCTGGTGATCAGTACGATTGCGTGGTGAGGGCGGGGGACGCGCGTCAGATGGTTGGCCTTAACGAACGCATCGTGAACCCATGATTATCTGCATGTCAGAATAGTGGAGGGTCGGTTTTTATGAGTGTTGGTCAGTATGTGGTTTCGACCGTGAATCTCACTCACTGAGTGAACACTGCCATTTTTTTGGATGAATTTCGTTGTTCCGTTCCAATCCAAAGAGGCTACGAGATCTGAGTAATCGTCTCAGCAATATTATTGGGTCCGGGTATTGGGCGTTTTGATGATCGTATCAATGGTAAGATAGAGGCCAAGAACTCAGCTATGCGTTTTTGAACGACGCACACAGTATTTCGTGATTTCGAAGCACCATTTGCATGCTCCTGGTGGACGTAGTGATCTAGAAGCGATCTGGGGCCTAGCAACATTTGGGATAACGCTTATATAGCGTGTGGTATCACATACTGGTTCGGTTACAGACGTAGCGTGATTGGCTGCTCCATTGCTGGCAAAAGCCAATGTCGCACATCGTTGGTTCTGAAGACACCTCCTTATCCCAAAGTTTCTGGCCCGTGAACTGGCGGGTTGGTAACCGTTCCTGTTGCATATGGTCATGACCTTGGTGCGAGTAGACTTCTGTTCGTGAAGAGCAGTTTGTTTGCAGAATGGCAATAGAGTGAAAAGTCTTAGATCTTGGCCCGACGAACCCCTAAGAGACTTGGTTTGTCACATTGTGCTTGATCCGCGTATGTTGTCGGGTATGAAGAAGTTATTAAGGTGGCCGAAGTAGACATCATCACAAGGGGATTGATGCAGATTGGGTTTTGTTTTAGTTTGTGATTTGGCGGACCGTCGATGCTCAGTGAGCGCCACGTTGTGTTGTATTATTGACTTTGGTTGCCTGGTGCTGCAGTGCGGGTTAACTACAATAAAGGCCACAGTTTTAACCGCCTTATGAAGTTTGGGCGCAAACTTTGGATTGAGGAGTTCGTCAGGGTTTTGGTATCAAATGAGAACTGGGTTTGAAGAGCCAATTTCCAGTAGGGGCGAAAATAACTTTTTCTGTTCGCTGGTCTTTGAGATAGCGGTCAACAACGATTTCTTAGTCACGTACTGATTTCACATTTCGAAGTGCCGGTACATGCCGGATTGGGGATGATAAAAGAATTGGGTGGTCTATCACTGCAAACGTGTTACTAAAGTTGCTATGGAACATATAGAGCCTGGGGGGACTACGTGAATCGATAACGTAGTTTGCTTCTGAGACTGGTTTTTTGGGTGATGGTAGCCAGTTCATAGTCACGTGCGAACTGCCCACACAGTTTGAAGTGCCAGGGTGATACGCGTAGTGGATACACGGACACGTTACAAGTCGGTGTTGGTGAACTTTTGCTTTTGACACCGACTAGATGACGATGGGTTTTGTCCTATAAGCTCGCAGCTAGCTGCCATTTGCTGGCAAGGCACAGCACTAAATAGGTTATGTTCGTCTCCTGTGCGATTACTGTGGGCAAGATCAACGGACTAATTGCCTATCATTGGGAATGTCTACCGTGGCGAAGTAATTTAGATCGAACGTTTGATCACTCAGTCTAGCCCTTGGGCAGGACACTCGTTAACGTACCCGGGAAAATTACTCATGGGGTGGCTTCTGGACTCCCACGCAATGTGCAAGAAGACGGCATGGTTGATGTAACGTAACGCTTCGATAAGCGGACTATTGTTGTGGCACGGCAGACGATGGGGTTTGTACACGATGATACATAACAGTGATTGGATTGCCGGTAAAGGAATGCATGATGAAGAAAGCCCCTTAGAGCATGGTCTCACGGGCTTTCTTATAGCTTCTTTTATAAATAGTGATCTATGTCTTCGGCCAATGTGAACTAGCTGAGTTTTTTTGTGGGTGCTTCGGAGAACGTTTCGTCCGTCCTGAAACGATAGAATTCCATTCTGATAATTCCCCCCTAAGTTGCGCTACTCACTTCGAAGGCCTCGTTCAGAGGCTCCATAAATGTGTGATCAAATATTCTGCGATACGAAATGCGCGAAGTTTGGTAGGGGGATTGGCCTCGATTATACATCGCTGTAATTGGCCTTGCTTGACGCTATCAGAATAGATTTCTAATTTCTTCTTAATAAGGTACACCAAGGTAGGCGCTTCCCATATCGTCGTGAAGCTCTTTCGCTATCTTCGCTACGGAGGTAAGGTTGTCGGTCGGGTGGGTCAGATTGGCCAACTTCTTCTTCCGCCGGATGTAAATAGTTCCCAGTAGTGTCGTGGCCGAGCACCCTTCATGGTTGGCTATACTTTGAACTGGCGTAGCCAATCTCCGGTCACCGTGCTGAGCGATTGTGAAGGGCGTATTGTAAAGCTAGGTGCCATCGCGTACGTTTAAACCAGGTGAACACTGCCAGTGACATTGGTACATGCATAAATTCCATAGATGTCTTGTAAAGGGTGTTGAGATAGGTAGGCAAATTATTTCGTGCACGTTGTTTTGGATCATGGGGAAGACGACCAGTGCATTTAATCTCTAGTTGTGTGAAGGCAACGGCGATATACCATGGTGCGGCCCATCAATATTTATAGCGTAGAATATCGACATTACACAGCGTGCAACGTCTACGCTGGGTTTTACTTCCTGTAGTTTGGTAGCAAATAATATTGGCGCTTATTGGGTGCCCGATCACTAGGTGTCTGGGTGGGAATTACTTGGGTTAATCGCATTATGGCAGGTTGTCAGGGGCTCCCAAGACCTGTGGCAATGGGGCGCTGGTTATCCGAGTCAGCAGGGCTTTTGAACTTCAGGAACGGGTTGAAAAGTGGTTTTTTGGGAGTGGATGTTTGCTCAAGCAACTGTAAGCGTGGTGTCTTCGCGTAGAAGGCTGTGCAAGTGTGTTGATGTATGGTGCAGCTATGGTGTGTGGATGGTCTTTCGGTGCAGGACACAATGTCAATTAGGGTGCGAGGGCCTACGGGGATGCCGGCCGGTATAGTGCGTACATGTAGATATCGTATGGGGTGGATTTGTTGGTGGCCTTCAGACTGCCTGAAGGCATAGAGCGGCCATTTGAAGTGCAGCTCAGATCAGAGGGCGCGGGTGCCTAACGTCCGTACGGCGTTGGAGGCTCAGTCTAAGATGTGCCGCATTTAGTTCGGGCTTGTCCCGGGTGAGAAAATGCCACGAAGTTTGTAGTTCCCTCGTGAACGAAGGTGTTGAGATCATCCACTGCGAGAAGCTCGGCTTCTGGACGATGGGCGAAGGTTGTTATGGTGATGCGATTGGCCATGATACGGCGTCGGGGGCGTGTTGTTGCAGTAGAAAACTGGTGGCTTTTCGCAAGCCCCTAGCAAGGACAATGCAGGCGGACTGTCTGCTCTTTAATTGTAACAGCCAAACTCTACAGGAAATGTATATTGGGTCGCTGACTAATAGTTCTGTGTGATTTTTATGGTCTGGCGTTATAAGAGATAAAGCAATACTTGATTGAGGCGCTAATCCAGCTCGCAAAAAATCTTGCGCTATTTCCCGTTTCAAATTCAGTGTTCGAGGTCCTAAACTCTGCGGGACGGCTGCCTAATTGGCAGTGCTGCGTTGTACGTCATTCCTTGAATCCCTGCGCTCTCCTAGCTAAGCGAATGCCCGACTGGTTGTTCATGCTAGGCGACAGATATTCCACTGTCCCGTGGTGGATGGCTGCTGTGATCTCGTGGTTTTCGCTGCAAAGGCCTTGGGGAAGCCCCCCCCCTGTAAGACGCATACCGATGGCTTTAGGGTTGATTGTGTATAAGTCTCGAATGGGGAAAAATTGACATGTAAGTTGAGGCTCCTACTAAGAGATTAAACGGAAGGTTGAGTAATCGGTTTTAAAGTTGGTGAGTGTAAAGGAAAAGGGTAATGACGGTGGGTAATGACTTAGAGATCGGCGCGGACAAGTGCATTGAGGAGGCCGTTTAAAAGAGGAGAATTAGAAAGAAAGGCGGGATGACATTCCGGTAGCGAGGCATCGTTTTTTTTATCATTTTCTATAACGGATAATTAGGCATTAATCGAAATTTAAGCAGCCAACAACGTTTCTGAGCCTGTGCGCGTTTTTATGACCTTGAGTCAACTGTGATACTGAAACTTGCTGGCTGTCTGCAAGTTTTGAAACGCTGTCTTGGAATTGCACTGTAGTGTACATACGTATGACCGATCTTTGAGAAATAAGCGACCTTTTGATCGTTTGAATTTAACATTGGCAGTCATGTGTAGACATGTGTGATCCGTAATTATCAATATTAGGTAGGTGTATTGAAACTCCGGAGGTAACGGCTGATACAGTGTACCGTGGCCTACTTCGAGGAGTGATAGCATTAGAATTCGTATAATAAAATAGTGGATACAGACGAGTGCGTAAAGCGGGATTCGAAGTGAGATACATAATATAGCGCTATTCAGGCTAAGGAGGAAGTATACCGGGCAATAAGTGGAAGTACTACATCTAGTTTTTTTGACTAGGGTTTTGAAGTTTAAACAGCTCATTTGCACTAGTACGTTATCTATGGGCGGAGAGGCTCATTTTTTAAAGGCCGCATTTACGGTAGAGGTTTTCGTAATGAGGATGCAAAGTTCTTCCGGATTACCTTGGATTTATCCACTTCAATGCGGCGAGTAAACGCAGTAGAATGTACGATGTTCATGATGTAAATCATTGCGGTCGGGGTGCATAATAAACTCTCTATGAGCTTGCGCACTATCTCTCCACTCGTATTGGCAAGAAGTACGCACGTTTCCAAAATATGCGTTAGCGCGCGTAAGTGGGCCTTTAAAGGGTATTGCCTTAGCATAGCCTTCTTGCGCTCGTTGCTTAAAGTGTAGGCAGTCTGTTTTAATGGAAGTTGGCTTAAGAACTTGAACGTGAGCATAGGGGGAATGCGTGGGCTTATCTTCTGTCGAAGCGCAGGCCAGGTGTATAGTGAAACAACGTTGATACGGATTGAGTAAAGATACTCAGAAAATACTTTTCTTACAGTCTCATAAGTATTGCGTTGCACAATAGACCAAAGTCAAGTTGGCTTTTCTTGCTTTAAAACTTCCCACTGCTACGGTAGGTTCCTGGTCCTCATAAGGCGTAGAAAGTTTTTACTTGTTGCGACAAGGCAATATCGCCAATTTCACGAGAAATACGTTCCTCTCCCATTAGCGGCGTCGACTAAGCCTTGCTTGTATAGGTGGCCAGTAAAAGGCGCTTTGTGTGGCCAACAAATTCGTTTTCGAAGAGGGTCTTCCCGTTAGCCGGCAACTACACCGTGAAAAAGGTTTGTCTATTTCGAGAGCTTGACTGATGATGGCTTTTGCCAGCCGAGCTTCTTCTAAGCCGGATGGACAGACTCTCCTAAAACAAAATGAGGCAATGTGGTCCCATTCTATTTAATAGTTAGAATGAGGCTTTATTGAATGAATGGACTTGTTCTACCATAAGTTCTTTGTGCTACGCTTGAGCGCTTGCATGGGAAACCAGGCTGTCAAGGAGTTCGACGGAATAATTTAGTGTACTTGCTTGTCGAAATGGGCACATCTCCCATCGACATGCTTCGGCCTTCGGGCTGTTGGTGGATGTGGGAGAAATTTTTTTACGCGATGACCTCGTTTTCCTGAGGCAGCGAGTGGCATGAATTTCGCCGTTGATCGCGGGGCGGTCGTATGGTGAGAGACTTTATAGCTAGTGCCTTGAGGTCGCCTGGATGATTTCCAAAGGTGTGGGTGTATAGATTCATATGGCCGCAGGAATTGAAATAGTACTGCTGGACAAGAATGGCTGGATAGTCAAAGCGTCGAGGATCTGAGTCATCCGGTTTAGTAGTGGTGATTATTTTTGCATAGTGACATGGTATTGCCAAGTGTTTGTGCCAATTATGTCTGAAGACAAGACTCTTGCTAGTAAGTAAAGTGGTTTTTTTGGTGGCTTTTCTGGCGAAAAAAGTATTAAATCCATATGTTAAGATGTACTTTTGGAGTAGGTGCTGGTTTGGCCGTGATTGCCAAAAATAACTAGACTAACAAGAGGATAAGTCGATATAGTAGGAGTGTGACAATGGAAACGTTCCAAATTGAGCTTTAAAGCTCAGAGATGAGTTTAAAGACAGATAAAGGCAATTTTTGTTGATGCCACCCCCCGAGATACGTTTACTATATCGTGGAGAAGGCCAAATCTAATGCCTGTGGGCGATTAAATGACTCAAGTAATAGGATTTTGAATGCGGACTGGCCGTACAGACCAGGGTGCGATCAGATTTATTGATGAAGTTTAAAAGACGTGTTTGGAGTTTCAAGTTGGATTTCTGAACGCCATGTGCACGCGGAATACTTATTGCAGCGTATATTGCAAAGCTTAGGCGGAGCGTTTGGGAAATAGGATGCGCATATCATACGTGCAAGCAGCATTCGAACAGTATTCAATCGCACGGGGCTGAGTTAGCGCGACGGCTCACAAGTTTTGATCGATTATTTCAAGATGGGGGATGCTATCAATTCGGGAACGACTGACGGCTCACCGATTGCATACGCTGGCAATACACCCGCTTGTATGCAAACCCATGTGTTAATCGTTGATGCGGCTTTGATGGGTGACGATCTTTATGCAGTAAGGAGCTCGGCACGGGAAGATTTCCCAGGGGTGAATGCGCGTACGTTGTACATTCTATTGAGAAAGTTGTCATTGCCGAGTGAAACCGCGGCTATTCATGTGTCACGATTATCCAGACGGTCGAGAGCTCACTGTGTGAGTAGTGTCCGCGAATGAGCGTGAAGCCATATTCATTGATTGGGCAAAGGAAAAACTGAAGGATGACGTTCTGTTTGCATGGCGTGAAAGCCTCGCGTATTTGGGTACTGCCGTCTTATTTTGCCTTCCGTACAAGTAATATGACGTGCGGGGACACTGCCTCCTGCAGCAGGCAAACGGGCAGTGGTAATTTAACGGTTTCTCTCAATATACTTGTGATGTTGCCAAGGCTGGAGTTTTGGTACATTGGGGTTCTGATGCCATTAAGAAATATAAGGACTTATTAAAAATGGACATTAAGCAGATACTGAGAGAGTTTTCCGTAACGAGCGACTACCTCGCAGATGTGAACGGCGTTTAGCTTGAAACAAGGTGTGAAGAGCTTGCTTTTGTAATGTTCCTGATGGGGGAGGCCTGCAGACAGTTTGAAATTTTTAGCTGAAAATGAAGCGGACGAAAGATGCCTAAGGGTGCAAATAAATACGTTCCTGGCAGTTCCTGGCCAAGATCGAAAGAGTCCGATATTGCCCTGTTTGCGAGTGCCAGAAGAAGAGCCCCAGCTTCTCGTCGGAAATCTGCGTACAAGGAATCTCACAGAATATTTAGTGGGCAATTGGAGGCGAATAGCGAATGTACGACGAATAGCGACAAGATTGTTAGTAATGCAAAGGAGGCGGGGTAGACATAACGGCTATTAAGCCATCACCGCGGGGGCCCGATTATCAACCGAGCTTGCAAGTCCGGGCATTTTAAGTGGTTATTGTCGGTGCCGGCTCTGGTGGTATGAGAAGGGCGGCCAAGTTTGTTAAAGGCGTCAAAACAGGACTGCAAATGTGCGATAGGTAGAACAAGGCGGGAAATAGACCACTATTAACAATACCAGGTTTGGACCATGGGTGGAGGAGGGGTGTTTCACGCTCGGCACGAGGCGAGTAGCAGTCGGTGCTTATTCCTGCTGGCGTAGATTGGATAGAGAAGCGGCGCAATCATTACATCTGTGAACAATAGTTGACGCTTAGAGATGGAGTCAGATTAGTTATGAATCATATGGTAGTGGCGGGGCATTAAAGTTGAACTGGGAGGTACGAAGGCCTGTAGAGACTGGGGAGAAGGGGTCGATTCTAATTATCGCTTCGACTCGGCCCCTATACGGACGTTGTCAAAATGAGTACGCGCAGGGAAAGCATTTTACGCAACCCCTATCCTATTGAAATGGCGCCGGAGCGCCGAAAAAGAGTTGTATCTTATCCGGAGATACCATTGGTATAGAACGGCAAACACTGAAAGACATCGATATTCAAATTTTATAATGCCCGGGGGTTCTGTTTTGGGTTGGTCAAGAATAATGTCACACCGCGGTTAATGACATATATTTGAAAATACTCGACCGATTGAAGCTTTAATACCGTCTGAAAGGTGGATGGAAAAGCGAAGAACAGCATGGTTTGATGAAAAGCGGATGCAGAAGGTAACAAAGAGACTGTCAGTACCGAGTCTCGATATGTTGCTGTGTGTCTCCACAGCAAGCGCAGCTTTATTCGTAGAGTTCCACTGGCGGTGCGGCGCTGGGTGGACTATCAACAGACGAACACTTAAAGGCCACACAACGCCTTTCTTGCGAAGAATAATCTAGGTACATCGGTGATGTAATTGAATGCCCCTGAAATGCCCAAACCATGCCGTGCACGATAACAAGCGCCAATTGTCTGCTCATAATGATGTTGAGCGCTATGGGAGTTGAGCAGGGAGTTGCCCTATATGAATGGTTATGGTTCATGTCCGTTGACATGGAAGAAAGGCAAGATAGTATTGGGCGGAAGTTTGGATTATGGTGGAGCTTTGCCAAGTTTTCCTCTTGGTACTGGACGGGCCATGCCACGGATTTGGTTTGGGTGATTAAAGAAGGGATCTTTTATCCGCCCTATTCTATTGGAATGCAATGTTGGAAGGGCGGGAATGGTTGGTAAACCTGTTTCGACGAGCAAACTTAATGTGTGCATCTTGTAGAGTACAAGGATGGGTTGATAAATAATGGAAGCAATGGATCCTGCCGTTGACTTGGATTAAAACTACCGACAATGGTAAGTTTCCGAGACTTATTAGCCGCGATGTTGTTGAAACAATTATTTGACTTCCTGGCGTTATGCACTGTTGGCGGGTTTGCCTTGCGAAATGGGGCTTGTATTGCTAGCATCCTGCCGTTTAACTTTGGTTATGCCTTGTTAGGGACAGTCGAGGTTTGTACGTGTGGGGGCTGTTGCGGTGAATGTCGTTAATGACCGCGGCTACAATGGCTTCTTTAGGCTTGCCTCCGAGATCAATATGTAAGCGGAGCGGCTACACTTGCATTTAATGTGGTGTGGTTTATTGATTGTGCTAGGTGTTTGCGGCTAGGTTTTGTTGCCAACTTCTGTACTCATCCGATGGTGCTCACCCGTTTATTACTGCCAGATCACGCCTGGCTCATTGCTATAAGCAGTACAGCATCTATTTGGGATAGCTCCTCAGTTACCCTTAATTGAAATTGCTTCCCCTCCCTGGGAAACCGCGGACAAATGGAACCGTGTCCACCTGAGGGTCTACGTGCTTACATTGCTTGTGGTTGGTTTGGTCACGCAGGGCGGGTGTCAAGCTTTCCTAAACGGTGGGGAGTTTCCCATATACAAGGGTTGTATGGTCGAGGAGTATTTAGCTCCGGTATCTCGTTGTAATTTGTCAATGACAGCTCGGTGGGGGTTTGAATCAATACTATTAGGGTTTGAGATACTATAGGGCCAAGTTGCAAGTGGGCTGGCCAGGATGACCACCTTTCAGTCGTTTGATTAGATATGTGGGGAATGTTAGGGGCTCCGCAGTACTGATTGCCGGCCGATGGTGGTTATTTGGTAGAATAGATTTAATTTGCGAAAGAGGCTGCTTGAACGTGTGAGGCGTATTAACCACGGATAAGGAGTTAGTTTGGGCAGGGCATCCAATGACGGCGACATAGCTTTTTTTGGAGGGTTTCCGTTGCAGGTGGGTTTTCGCTTCAGACTGTGCATTACGATCAGGGGCTGCACCCCGTTGGGCGGGCTTGTTCGCGGCGATACTAAATGGTATAGCCATTTTTTTAGTGTCCGTTATTGTAATTTTTGCCCAAAGCGGTATTGCGGGCCTACGATTGTGCGGCGTTTGGCCATTGGTAGATCCTTTGTTATACTCCAGATGCTTGGGCGTATTCAAAAGCTG
>Ga0163217_1117722_pt1 | contig 12984 bp, 8 predicted proteins | sample SynspAceP_FD_185933 | JGI IMG/M metagenome (GOLD analysis project Ga0163217, IMG submission 185933) | Saline lake microbial communities from Ace Lake in Antarctica - Synechococcus sp. Ace-P (PacBio error correction) | ecosystem: Environmental > Aquatic > Non-marine Saline and Alkaline > Saline ...
ACCTAAAAGAAAAGGGGGGGAGAGGAAATCTATTTGGCCGCACCATGAAATTTTTACCAGGATTTTTCCAGGTAGCCTTTTAATTCTTGTTACTGTTTGGTTATGGTATGGCCCCGATGGAAATTGAATGCTATTAAGTGAATTCAATTTCATTACTCCCCCCTGGCTGTTTTTTGCCGCCTGGACCTTGCATTGCCGGCTTAATCAGTTTTTTTTCTCAATGTAACTAAGCTGGGATGTTTTCAACAATCAGAACAAACCGCCGACTTTAAGCCTTAATAGGGGGGGATTTATGTTTAGGCTTCATTAAATAAAGTGTGGCCTTGGAAAATTTACCCTTGAAACGGATAAATTGATCGACACGGAAAAAATTATTCCACTGGTGCAAGAAAGATGTCCTTACCAGCGACATTTGAAGCAAACACTCCCAAACAATCTGCCCTATTTATTTTTTTTAATAGCGTCCTTACTCCATCGTTTTTTAAGGTATTGGGTCGCGGTTGATATTACTCTCCGAGCGTTTTGGCAAATAAACAGTACAAAAAATAATGATCCATGCTCAAATTTGCTGCCAACATAAATCAAGAAAACATCGGAAAATTCAATCTTGTATTTGTATTTCACTTATCATTTTTGAAGCCGCCCTCATTTTGTTGGTTTCAGCTAATCTCGAAAACAACCAGCGCCAGTTGTTGAAATTTATATCAAGGTAAAACATTTAAGAGACTTCCAAGCCGATACATTTGGACGGTAAAAAGATATAAGGGTTTCAAAAAGGCGACACCTATTTTCCCTAATAGCCTGGTTAGCGGTAACGACTATCGTGAAATCTGGCAAAAAATCAATAAAATTAAAGCACCTTACAGCATCTTTCCCGGTCAAATAATATCCTAAAAAAGCCCTATAGTTACAAATACGTCAAGCAACAAGTCAGCGGACTGGTCAGAACTTTCCAAAATAAAGTCCAAATCAAGCAAGTTGAGCCCTCCACAAAAGCAGGCGTATGTAAAGTGAAAAAAATGTTAAGGAAGGTTCTATTGTTCCTTCGGTCGGTGAATGTCCTAGCCAAGTATCTCCAATGATATGGCCTACCTCAAATGTTGTAACCAAATGTGTTTTTCAGCGACCAAGAGGCCGGAAATAAAGGGATAGACTTGCAGGAAATGGTGTGAGCCAATTTGCGCAGCCCCGACGGAAAAGTGGTATACTACCGGCAAGTGGCGCTGGCGTGGGGTTTTGGTAATTTGGTCACATCAGAAGCATTCAGCATGCCTATTTTAAAACGGCCTATGCTCCACAATGACAAAATCTAGTTAAAAGAACAACAGTGGATAAAAATCCCTGGCAAAAAATTGCCCAACTAATGGGTAAAAGTGGACCGACTACGGTTAGCCTTCATTTGAAGTGAGGTTCAAAGGAAAATCAATGATCCTTTGATATTTTTACCGAAAAGAATAATAACCAATAAATAATAAAAGGAAACAAGGAAGATGTAATTAGGAACAACAATTTGTTTTTTCAGGAGTCCCACCATATGAGTCAAAGAAAAAGTGAATTAGTTGATGTTGAAGTTTAGACGATGTTGAAGCTTAATTGAAGTTCAAAGAATAATAATAGCCAGATAAAAGACAGATACCGAATTAGACAACGATATCTTGGTCAAACAAGTGAAATAACTAAAAATCTGGATGCAACCCAAACTCTATTGGGTGAAATAGGATTTTCCCCTCTATTGACCGAGAAGAAGAAGTTATTTTTCGCCGTAAAGCCCTCAAAGGCCATGAGGCTTCCCGTAAAACGCATGCTGTCAGTAATTTGCGCCTTGTCGTTAAAATTGCCCGTCGATATAATCATTCGAGGCTTAGCTTATTAGATTTAATTGAAGAAGTATTTGGGTTTAATCCGTGGGTGAGAAATTCGGACATCCTGAAGCGGGGATCCGATTTTCCACCTATGCCAACATGGTGGATAAGACAAAACCATTGAACGAGCGATAATGATCAAACTCGCAACAATTCAGATTACCGATCCATGTAGTCCAAGAGCTCACACGTATATTTGCGAGCGCGCGCGAGCTACCAAAAAATTAGATCACGACCCAAGTGGCCAGAAGAATTTGCCGCCAATCCCCTTATAAGCAGTGAATTGATGTGGTCCAAGATGTTTAGAGACTTGAATGACGAATAAGTTCAATTGATACGCAGCAATTGTAGTATGGGATAGGGCTTGCTTGACGTCAATCGCGATGAAAGGGTGCACGGCCCTGAAGAAAAATTACAACAAACTGATATGAGCGCCAATATTGTGCATTGGCTTGAAGACCTAATCCTAAACAACGTGAAGTACTGGCAGATCGCTTTGGGTTATGAGGTACGAGCCATCCAGACACTAGAAGATGTGGGTGTGAAATTGGTTAACCGCGAAAGAGTCAGGCAAATTCAAAGTTTGACAGCACTGCGCAGATTAACGGGATATGCTCGGCCATAAAGGTCTTAACTTAGAAGCCTTATTTTGATATCACTAAGTTAGTCAACAAAGATGTGCTTCACACCAAAAAAAGGCCTCAGTTGAGGCTTTTTTCTTAAATTCCTACACATATCATCAGATATTATAAAACGGCGATATGTCCCTGCATAATTTGGCTCTTCATGGTTTTCAGCCACTTGTTTCCAGTGTCAAATGAACCCTCCCCGACTCCATTAATACCCACTAAGCACTGCGTGACAACAACCCCGCCAACGGAACCAGTTTGTAAACCAACCCCTAATTTTTTACCAAACATCACTTCTAAAGCTTGAACCCATTGCAAATTGTCTATGCCCTTCATGCAACCACAAAAACGTGCTGCTGCAAAAAGGTAAATCAGCAGAAACACACAGTACTTTTAAGTATTGTCTAATTCGCTTGGCAACTCTTATTAAAGGTGCGAACTGACGTGGCACAAAACGGCAGTATCCCACGGAAGGAAATATATTGAGTAATGACTCTTGAAAACCAGCCATAATCAAAGCTAAACTGACTTGGGAAAGATCCGTTTTTTACTAATGTAACGCTGGGCTTTAGTACCAACTGCGGGGAAAGTCCCGCTGTTTCAAATGCGTTGCTTTCAGATGTAACAGTAGCCATTTAAAATCTCCTTGATGTGTTCAATAAACACTATTCGATAGCAATAGTGGACAAAATTCAGACAATTACAGCTTAACAGGCTTAGCTGTAAAACCTGTTTGTAATTTGAAGTGTGGGCATAAGATGATAAATCAAGGGTGTCAGGCCGTGGATCAACCGCTAAAGTAAGGCCTATAATTGTAACTTTAAGCAATTACCTGCAGCAGCAGAACTTATCTTTTCTTAAAAGTGATAAATTTGTAGTCATGAGGATTTTGTCATCAGACCAACCATAATGCTCAGCACTTTTGTTGGCCAAGCGGTAATGCCCGGTGATAGTCGGGAAAATAAGTTCTCCCGCTCACTTCCAGATCGAATTTGAGTAAGATAAAGGCGCTGACAATAAGGGTTGAAAAAGGTTTCGTAAATGGACCGCCGCCTAATTGATCATTACCTTCTTCGGCATTCCTTTTACGCTGCCATGCAGGATTCTGCCCAAGCGACCAAATGGCGTCTGCAAGTTGTAGCTGCCCATACCAGAAAGTAACAATATTAGTTCTGCCAGGTCAGCCTTTCTTCCAATAGAGTCGTAAGTCTGCGCCCCATTTATAATGGGTTTGCCCTAAGGTAATCGGCTTAAAATGCTTTCAGACAAGTCGGGCAGATGCAAGGCATCTATTACCCGCCCTATGAACAGCGATTGTTTAGGCCATCGCTGCAATCATTGAAATTATCATAGACGATCTTTCCTAAAGACTATTTATTCAGTACGTTATTTCTTATAGATAACTTCAACGTCCATAGTCATCTTCCAATCAAAAATCATCGTCATCATCTAGGTCATCTTGCAGGTCATCAAAAATCAGAATAAGGTTTATTCAGGTATCTTGATGATAAGTTAAATCCCACTTAAAGCCAACATCTTCAACTTAAGTCCTACTTTCTTCTGGTGGTAATGAACTAATAAAATCCATCACCTTGTGGGCAGAGTTTTTAAAAAATGTACCATTCTTTTGAATACCCGATATTTTGATAGTTAATTCCCCTTCCACCACTCTAAGGCTTTTAGGATTTCTCAAACAAGTTTCCTTTAACTCATCTTCTAAACAATAAGTCGATTTATAAACACTACTCAACGTGGTTTTTGCCTGCTAGTTTTGGGATTGTAATTTTCTAATTCGGCGACAATCGCTTTAGCATTATAAATTGGGGTGCACGAGCCATCGCAGGCAATAAATCGAATCATATGTAATAACACACGACAACGCTTAGATGTTTCAGAAACCTCGAATTCCCAAGCCAGCACCGTCTGCTGCGCACTTCAATCAGCCCAGGAATATCGGCAATGACAAAACTACGCAAAGCACTAGTCTTACCTACACCCTAAGTTTGTACCTAAGGTAGTAAAGGGATAATCTGCCACTTTGGTTTAGCCGCAGAAAACACTGCGAATAAGGGTGCGATTTACCCGCATTGGCATGCCTATATAATCCAACATCAAGCTAATAACAATAACTCTAGTTAAGCTTGGCGAATTTCGCCAGGGGGTGCCAACTTTGATTTTGTCCTGGGTGCGCGGTAGTACTTAGTTTAAAACGAGCATTACCCAAAACCATGAAGCCACCTTGACTACATATGCGGCTGTAAATCTGCGTAAGATCACCTAAGAACTTCCGCCAGTTTTCAAGATCACCGCAACGTGTTCCTACCGGTACATGAAGTTAAGATCCACGCCACAACGACCATACAGTTTCGCACTTGGCTCCATTTTTTCCCCGTTCGGCGCGATGAAAACGTTCGGAAACGGTAGTCAATAAGAGTTTAAGTTTCATCTGCGACTAAATAGACACTAACGCCATCGCGCACCATCGCCTCCATCTGGACCACCATCGGGTCAATATTTTTCACGAACGGAATCCGACAACACCGTTTACCGCCGTCACCAGCTTCTACAACGAATAATCGCTTCAATCAAACAAATTTTCAATTACTTACTCAATACTCAATTAATGACCAAAGGTGAAACCAGTATAGATAACTTTATCTGATTCCAACAAAAGCCGCCCGCTACAGCGGGGCCTTTCCTATAGCCGTTGGCAGTTTGTTACTTATTCAGCAACAATGGCTTACGAATTTGCGGTTGTTTAGGAACCTTTAAACTTCAAATGCACTTTGGCCCTGACGACATGGCGAATAAAGTAATGATTTTTTCTTATTACTCAACCCATGTTACTTCAGCCATGGAACTTGTTACCACGTTGAAACGTAAACAAAATGATTTACCGGCTAAAACTGACTCCACCACCGAAACGCTTAACACCAAGACGTTTACTTTTCGCGTGAGTCACGGCCGTTGTTTGTAACTACCACCCAGCTTTTTTAAATGTGCCATCCCCTCTGCGAACTCCTATTAAGCGCTAATGCCAGTGATACTTCCACTTCCGTGAACCACTGAACGGTCCCATTTGTTTTACGTGAATGTTTACGACCGACGGAATTAAAGCGATATTTACTTTATCAGCCCACGACCATGAGTGTTACAACTTCAGCTGTACTTGCCACCATCAACAAATAGGCATACGCAATTTTAACATCGTCACCAGTGCTCACCATCAAATATCACGCGAATTCCTACTGACTCACCAGGAGCCACTTCGATTTTTTCAAGGCGAAACGTTTGGCTTCAAAGCCACACGGTGTTGTTTACCACCACTTTGGAATCACCTGCTGCGTACATATATAACTCCGCTTGCGTTCATAACGCTATATTCAAAAACAGGGCGCGAATTACGTGGATGAGGTATTTCAAGCAAGCCCCTATTTGCAATTAATTTGGTTTAAATATGCGTCAATTTTTTTTTGATGGGCGAACTTATTGATTTTATAGCACTAAAACTGTGCTGGATACTCAGGCTAATTCTGTAAAAAATCCCCCGTTATAATACTGAATATTGGTATTTAAGTGAGCACTGTTATCTTGGGTATGGGGAAAATTAGAAGAATACGACAATTATAAAGCCCATTCGGACATGTTGGCCGTTTAATGAATTAATTCAACAACAAGTTAATTCTGATGTTTCCTCATCACAATATCAGCTGGGTTTTTATATTTGTTAATCAGTGGCGGTAAAACACCTACGTCCATTATTAAACCGTGGTTACGGCTGCGCGGGCCGTTAATATTCAAAGACCAACATCACACTTTTAGCCGCCATATAGAGTTATCCCTTACTGCCACCTTGTTACAATGAACGTGTGGTTGATGAACAAGAACACCATGCGCCGCGGTCGGAAACTGCTAAATGCCGTGTTTGGTAATCAAGCCAGTGCTGGCTGGTCGTGATTTTATATACCCCGTTCATTTCAGATGAATGGTTAGTCTAAAACGGCATCGCGTGATGGAAATTTTGTCTGAATGCCGAACAAAATGTATTGCCGAGGCCGAGGTCCTTGCAACTGATGAAGTTGCATGAACCTGGTAACCCACTGAAGCCCAATACATCAGGAATCTATAGCAAAACCGCACGATTATTTGAAACGGCCACTTTGGTTAGCCGCTGTTGCTAACTGAGCAGAATGAAATAATCGAAAAGGCGTGCAAGACTATGGTAAGTTCTAGGCACCGCTTTTTCAGTTAGTTGATGACATACTTGTTATGCGGCAAAGACAGTGAAGACAATGGCAAAAAACGTGGGTATGGACTTAGCTGAAGCAAACCCACTTTACCCCTACTTTTAGCCAATGGGGCATGGCAACGAAAGTCAAGTGCCATGATTAACAAAGAAGCATTGAAACCGGTAAATGTAAGGAGAGCTTTGCTCCATAAATGCAAGCGATGCCGCAAACTGGCGCATTAGATTAAACACAGCAACAAGCCCTTAGATGCCTGCTGAAAAAGCATTTGCAGCGCTTGCACCTGGCCTGAGTCACCTTATAAACAGGCCCTAAATAGGGCTGGCACATATTTCTGTAGAAGAGAGCGCATAGTGGTATAACTCGTCCCTTGTTTTTGTTTTGAAATATTGAAACAAAATAAGGGACCTTTACTCTAATTTTGATCTAGTTGACTCTACACTGACAGTAAGAGACATTACGACTGGCCCTACCTTCAATTAAAGGCTAATTCTAACCAACGATTCGGCCATATTGTCTTGTTACTTTATCATCTGACAATTATTAGTGATGCTTGCCGCTCAGCATGGGTCTGAATATCGAAGCGAGCAGAAACTCATCCTGGAAAATACAATTCAACCGAGCCCACAACGCTGATGCCGTTTACTCGCCATTTTTTTGCGCAGCTGCATTTTTGCTTTAATAGAGCCGTTTTAACCGTTCAAGATTAAGTTGACGAAGCCCCCCCGCCCCCCCCCCCCGCGCCCGCCCCCCCCGCCCCCCGCCCCCGCCCCGATCGAGACTCAGTTCACATGTCGCCATTGTTAACGGTTTCTACCTGTATTGCTCACTTTGAGACGTTCGTTGATATTCCCCATTGACTGAACTGTAAATTTAATCATCCGGCCTTGTGAACTGCGCGAATGGATATCACCCATTAACGGTTTTCAATCACAACGATACGATCACACCTTTCCAGTTCATGGCATGAATATCACCATTAACAGACTCTAGGCGAATGCGCCCCGCTAAATTTTTTTAACCTCAGCTCACCATTGACTGTTCAATGGTCAAGCTCCGCCTCTAACGCCCTGGACTCACGTCACATTAACCGAGCTGTAATTTATCTTACTGCTGGCAGCACGAATATAGTCAAATCATCACCATCACATCGAGAGCCAGCCAATTTCCCCACCACTGTGTTTTTTGACTTTTAAAACCTTAATCAGCGATGGTCGTTTACCGTCACGTCAACTAGATGAAACTTAGTCGGTTTTCTCGCCCAAGGTGCCTGTTACTTTAACCGTCAGCTTATCCCGGACTTTTATTTTGGCCTGGCCCAATTATATGCTCTATGCGGATAATAACTGTTTTTATTCGGCATCCAGTGTTTTATTCCACTGGTCAGCGGAAAATGCCATTTACACCTTCGAATACAATAAAGCAAATACACATATCATTCTGTTCCATATTCCAAACACTCTTAAATTACTTAAAACGGGTTTAGATCTGCGACCACTTGGGTGATGCATCGCTCTTATTAACTAATCTGTTGCTGATACACAATTTTGCCCGCAGTTATTTCACAGCAATGCATGTTGTTCGGTTTCGTTTCCTCAGCGCGGCTTTTATGGCTAATCTGCTTTGGGTCCAGTCTGCCACTGTTTTCTTGCCAATTCATGGTTAAAGCAGGTTGACCTTTAAATTGGCACCCATAAAGCCCAATGTTTGCTGTTGATGAGCTTGGGTAACTCAAATTAGCGAATCAAAGTCCTTTACCAATTGAGGGGCCTTACCACAGAATAAACGACATCAGGCAAACCAAGCCCCAATTAACGCTAATGGCAGCTGCAATGCTAGGCTTTAGTTGTTTTTCTATGCTACTTTGGCTTGTCAGGGTATTCCACCAAGGCAAAGTTCAATACCAGCCCACAGCTCGCGCTCCAGGCTGTTTTTCACGTGCCATTATGGAGTTTTTTGCTGTAAATCTTGTTCAAATTCGCTTATTTCATTTCCATCCACTCCTGTAAATAATACGTTTGGGCCGCGATGAAACTGTGAATTTGCCTTAGCCCACTGCATATTGGTCATAGTGCAATCTCTTCATGGCGATAACCTTCGATAGCATGCAGTACAAACCCAACGAGCGCGTTTCCGGCAGAGCGCATGATGTAGCTTTCAATATTCTATCGTAGAACTTGATTCTCTGCAAATTCATTAACCGCTGGAAGAAGTCCCAAAATTCATCAATGCGAATATCACCAGCTCTTGTTTACGTAATAAGAGATCGTGATATTGCGCTAGTCCATCAGTAATGCACCAGGGTCGAAAAATTTAAACTATCAACCCTGTAGTTACGATTTTGCGCCACAACTGGATGAAAACCCTTGGGCTGGCATCTTCGGCCATGGATTTTTCCTGCTGTCAAGCGATAACACAAGCAATCACAACTGCCCAATGTATTGCTGATACAAAAAGGTGATACGCCTTTTTGCGTCTTGTACCGCTTTGATTAAGTCCCATCTCACTTTTGGAGCAAACTATGTTTCGGCAGCAATACGTCCCTTGAGGTCAAACGCATGTCCTTTCTTGGTTTGGTTATTAACTTAGTCGCACAGTAAACACAATGGTTTATAAGCAAAAAATAAATATTACTTTTTTCCAGTGGAGGATTAGCCTTAATGAAAAATACTGGTTTAATACAGCGGCAGACGTCATTTATTGGTCTAAGTCAAGCCCGACGGGGTATCATAAAACACGCTCGCAATACGAGCGAATATTAAGCTCACTAGGTATCGTTTTGATGATATCAGTAGATAAGCGCTTTCACGGCGGACCTGAACGCGCTTACATCAATTTTCCCTACCATTACCAAAAAATTTTCAGCGCTCCCTTGTTGCATCAAACAAGCCATGGCGGCACTATTGTTGAAAATATATAGCACCGCTGATGCTGAAGACATGTATGTATTGGAGACATCTACTCAGTTGGTTCTATCATAATGCAAGTCAGTAGTCCGCGCAATACCTTGCTGGAAATTGATGAACAAGTTTAAGCAAGCTAATCCCAGCTCTATATACGCCCAACATCAAACTGAGCGGGATGTATTACGAGTATTAGCAAGATGGAAAGAATGGGTAATGGGTGATAAAATAAGCCTCGTTGAAAGGCTGCAGCCACAATGACTATTCGTTATTTTTTTAACGCAGATAGATAGACAGCCTAAAGACAGACATTTTTGGATTTGGTGAGAAAAGCCTAAGGAACTTGATCCCCAGTGGCGAGATAAAATTCAACGAAGCTTTGCAGCAACAATATAAGCATTTCCCTAAATAATAATTAATGTACTTTCAATTTCAATTGCTTTGTATTACACGAGCAACGTCAAAGTTATCTCCAAAATCAAGCACAAAAACAATAAAGTTTTGACTCTGCTTTTTTTGTTTTTAAGAATAAGACCTGTTAATAATACACAGGGGATTCACCTATCCCCTCTTATAAAAAATAAATTAAAATAATAATACAAAACAGGAAACATCTATGTTTAAAAAAGCAAAATTAGCTAAGTCGAATTCGGCCTCGCCAGGTTTGCGTGAAAGTGCGGCATCTACTATTATGGCTGTACCCGTTACGCACAAGAAACCACGAAGTTAAAGGAGGCCGCATTAGAAAAATTTTTGAAGTTACAGGGTCCTCGAATCGCACGGGCAGACTTTCTTCACCTGCACCTATTCATATCCATAAGTTCGAAGAGATTTCTCGATTTGGTACACCCGATGCTCGGTTCAATATATCCTGAGATACCAGCTATTGCGGCCGGGTCAAACGTTGATAGAAACAACAACAGCAATGCTAATGCAGGTCCTAGCTCCCTGAATTTAAGAAACTTAGGTCGCGACCGCACTCCTAACGTTAGTATGGATCGTCAGTAGCTGGTGCTCCCAGGATCCTTCAGCCATGTGAACAGGTGCTATCCTTCAAGGTTAATTCGACAGAGTCGAAATATCACGGTGGCGCATCTGCTTATTACGGCTCAGACTGCTGTATCTGGTTGTTATCAATATCATTTGAAGATGATTTCGAAGGCTTTGAATTAAATGCTCACTGCTGCGGAACAGCAAAACTGAGGGCGTAGGTACAAAACAACAGTTTTAGTGTTCTTGCCGGGCTACCTCACAAGATGAAAAAGCTAATGCAACTGTTTGCAGTCGCTCTAATATCGAGAAGTACTAAGACAAACCTAAGCAACATAGAATACCTATGGGCTACAATTATCAATCCAGATAATACCGGGGAAGAAGAATGGTATTCCCAGACCGCTGAAGGAGCGCCTTTTGTAGGCTCTGGAAATGATCCTGACTTTGGCGTTTAACACCCTTTGTGGCGGCCCCTAGAATTACCTTTACCCCAGATGGTGCGCCGATTGATCAGGTATCTAGATAAATGTAACAGTTTGCTTTGGTAACTTTGATCAAGCTACAACACCTGTTTTTTTGGTGATTGAATTATGTCAACTACATACTAATCAAGAAACAATCACCCTAGCCTCTACCATTTAGATACGATCCACTGACAAGGTCGATTTTATGGTGAAGTCAATATGTCGATAAGAATATTGAACACAATCAAAGCCCGCTTTTTAACTTGGCGATTGAGAAATAAACGTGGCAGACAACGCATTCTTAGATGACGCCACTCGCCAGCGTCTCAATCTCTGGCGGTGGGTCAGACTGCAATGTCCCTATGGCCGTTTTTTGTGATTAGGTAATCGATCTGCAAGCTAACGAATCGTGAATTAATTCAGATTGTGGCGGATTTTTAAAGGTGGATTTGAACGTTCAGATACTCTTTTCAGTTATGACGTGGTTCTGATACACATGTTGAAACCAAAAATACTGCCGCACTCTGATGATATTAATTCCAGCTAACGTTGCAAGCTGCAATGATTCAGTCATCGAGCCATAACAGGTCAGCCCTGTCGCAGTCAGGTACCAAAGTGCACAAGGCGAAGGCTACAAGATCTGCAATGTTAATGGGGATCTTTGTGCTCTTTAACATTTGGGCTCCAAATAATTTTCTCTGCAGAAGCGGCTATTTATCTCAGGTGATGAACTCGTGAAGATCTTATAACTCAAGAAGTATTGGTGGTTCAGTGCTTTGACTCCAGGCGAGTTCTTTAGCTTACCCTTGGGAGCAATGAGCATGGCCCTAGGTTTATGATATAGGGAAGAAACTTCTAAAACGATTACTGACGAATTTACTAAGGCAGGCTTTTTACAATGCGGCACTCCAAGATGCCGGCAGGGTGGTTTTGATGTAGAAGAATATTTGTCGAAGTACAGCTACCCTTATTAAACGGTGTTTTCTGGTTTAATGAGTTGACACTAGATGTGCGTTTAGAAACTGCAAAATATTCTCATGCAAGGCAAATGCTGATGCATGGCAAGTTGGTTTAATGTGGTCTCCTATTGAAGATGTAAGGATCCGCGGAACGTTAAGGAGGCCGGTAAGAGCACTAACGTCAAACGAAGGCTTCAGCCCCACAATCACCAGGCTTTGCGAAAATAAGTGATCCTGTGACGCAAGAACAAATATGCGACGATGATCCTGATCGTACAGCAACTGTGCTGCACTAGGTATTCAAGCGGATTCCCAAGCTACCCATGACAACGTTAGTATTCGCACTCCTTTCAGGCGGCACCAAATCTGTTTTCCACTGAGACAGCAAAGTCTGCAACTAATGGAGTAGTTTGACTCCAACGCTATGTTGAAAAATTTGCTTTGACACTTGAAACTATACCACATCGAATATCAGATGCCATTAAATCTTGTGAGCTCACAAGATGTTCTTGACAACTGTGGTTGATGCGGAACACGGTGCAGATGCCGGATTCTGTTCACAAGCCGATCGCGACCCTGTGACCTAAAGATGTAAGCTGTTTACGTTCAGGTATATCAATGCTTCAGGAATCCAAAAACAGAAGGCTGGAAACTAATTTACGTATCGTACTGATTTATCAAAATTTTGATCTTCAGGCGAGCTACGTTTCAATATTTCTGCGACCAAGTTAAATGAAACTAGAGTATTTAGAGTCAAAACAGACTGGATGAAGTCATGTTGAAGAAGGTGAAGTTGGCGAATCTAAATTACAATGGAGCCACATCTGTTGATTATAAAATCGATGACATCAAACATCAACTGAGTAGTCGTTACATATCAAGCGTCTAACTTATGACGTTCCGCCAGGTGGCGGTTCGCCTGAAGAT
>Ga0163217_1048318_pt1 | contig 12983 bp, 18 predicted proteins | sample SynspAceP_FD_185933 | JGI IMG/M metagenome (GOLD analysis project Ga0163217, IMG submission 185933) | Saline lake microbial communities from Ace Lake in Antarctica - Synechococcus sp. Ace-P (PacBio error correction) | ecosystem: Environmental > Aquatic > Non-marine Saline and Alkaline > Saline ...
ACCCCACCAGAAAAAGGGAAGAAAATAAATTCTTCTTTCTCAACCCCAAACAACCAACGGAGAGGAAAGCCCTTTTGAATCGCCCCGAAAGCCCCCCTCCCGGGGCCCCCCGGCAACGATCGATGCCAATCTACCGCGGCAAAACCGACGCCCCGGGGTGGGCTGGTCGTGTTGGGAGCTCAAAACCAAGAACCCCCCGATTCAACTGAGGCCCTGCCGGCGGGGCGGGCGGGGTGGGGCCGCGAAATGGTTGGCGCGCGGGTCACGGGCAGCGAATGGCCGGGGTCCCCGAAATCTCAAAGGGTCGCTTTTGGGGTTTTTGGTTTCTTCGCCCTGCTGGAGCGCTTCCGGCTTAATGAGCGCCCCAGCCCCTGGCCTGAGCTTCCTGCCGGTTCCTTCGGGCCTTTGCCGCGGCGTGGATCCGCTTGGAGCTCCCGACAACGTTTGTCCGGCTACCCTGCGCTTCTGCCTCGACAGATTTTCTGCGCCGAACATGGGATGGAGAGCCTGCCTTGCGGGGCCCTCCGATGGCGAATACGTAGATCCCGGGTCCGGGCCGGTGAATCCGATCCGCAACCCGGGTGTGCTGCCCCAGCGGCAAGGAACATCCACGCCCTCGACCCCCATCGATTCCCCCCGACCGCCGCCATGCCGCCGCCAAAGGTGGTGGTGATCGCTTGATCGAGCGCCAGAAGGCCGAGCAAGGGCACCTTGGCCCGAACCATCGCCTGCGTGCTCCTGGGGCAACCGACAACATCAAGACCCTACGGCGAATCCCTCGCCCAGATCCTCCTGGTTCATCGGCGTGCGCCCCGTGGCCGATTCCCTCGGCCCGGTCAAACAAGCTGGAGTTTGCTCTCGCTTGAGGAGTTGGGGCGCCCCCGCATCGATGTGGTGGTGATTGCTCCGGTGTGTTCCGCCGATCTGTTTTCCATCAAACCAGATGGGCCTGATTGAATCAGGGCGTGAAGATGGCCGCGGAGGCCGATGAGCCACTTGGAGTGAAACTTTTGTGCGCAAGCACAGCCGGAGCAGGCCGCAGCTCAGGGCAATCTCGCGGCTGCGGGAGGCGGCCCCACGCGGGTGTTTTCTCCACATGCCCAGCGGTAGCTAATTCATCGGAATGTGAACCTGGCGGTGGAGAACAGCACCTGGGAGGAGGAAGGAGATCTCCAGGGAATGTTACTCTCAACGCAAAACCTTCGCCTTTCACGCCGAACACCCCGGTGAGATGAACAGAACCGCGAACGTGTTCGAATCAGCGATGGAAAAACCGCCGATGTTGGACCTTCCAGAAACCTGGATTCGGGCTGAGATATTTTCGCTCACCGATGTAGCCACACTTCGATTCCGACCCCACCAAAACTGATCGCCGGCCTGCGTGACGACGGCAAGGCACCCACCAGCTAAACATCCGCTGACAACTACCACCACGGGCAACGCCCCAGGTGCCGTTCTTTAAGCGAAAACGATCCCGGCTTGATTCAACGCACCAAGCTGCTCAAGCCCCAAGGGTATGAGGGCATGCTCAATTCCGGCTATGAAGGGGTGCGCGAGGTGGCCAAGCGCCTCAAACTTCAACCCTGGGTGAGTGCCACCAGCGGTGTCCCGTCGATAACTTCGTCTATGAGGAAGCCAACGACACCTTTCATCAACGACGCGGGAGATGCGCAAGCGCTGTTGGAGCTCAACCCCCACAGCTTCCGCCGGCAATCGTGGGGCACCCTAATGGACAGTGAACGGCCGCGGCTATTGGAAACCTCCGAGGAGAATATCGCCCCAGCTCCAGGAGATCTACCAAGGAGATCGAAGACCGGAATCGAGGGCGTCACGGCTCCTGAACGGCGGCTACGTCCAGTTTGATCAAGGCCCTGCCGGCACCACGCGGACGGGTGATGGTGGGCATGGCTCTGGTAGTAATGCCCTTTTGATGTGGCCTTGCATGTTTCAACGGTTTCGGCCACACCGGGAAAGCTATAGAGCTCAACGCACGTAGCGCCAGAGATTGGAATGTCGACGATTGCGGCGCAGGTTTGCTTTGAAATGCCCCACATAAGACCGGAATCAAAGCGCACAAGGGTGGTGAACAGCGCCCCAAGTCAGCTTCGGGATGCGGCTGCCCACCAGGTAAGGCTGATCGGAGAGCCGTTGCTCGAGCAGGTCGAGGGTGGCGAACAGGGGTTTGGATCGCCCTCGGTCGTAGGCCTCCTGAGTTGTGGCAAATCCGCAGCGGTAAAAAGACGCCGTGTTCACGCGTTTTCGTAGATGAGTGGTTGATTTTGATCAATCTCATCCCAGAGATCCTCGGGGTAGTAGTCGCAGGATCAGCGCCGATGTTCATTGAACAGGCACTGTTGAACATCCGGCGGATGATTTCCGAGGATTCCGTTGTTCACCGATCTGCCTGTTTCCTTATCCCAGAGCAAGGTGCACCGTGACGCGAACCGCTGTAGCCGGGATCGGCGCTGTGTAGATCGGCGTGCAACACCCTTGGCGTGCTGAATTGGAATCGCAATCACCCGTCGCCGGCTGCGGAATGTCCCCAGCCCTGTTCTGCCATCTGCCAGTGCACCTCCCGGAGTGCCGAGAGCATCGGGGCGGGAGACCCTTGATGCTGCGGAGATCGCCGTGCGATGGGCCCAGGGCAAGGCGTGGGAGATGTAGAGGTGGTAGCGACCTGCTTTCGCTTCGGAAGCCCCCCTCGCCAAGTGGGGCCGGGCCGGCCATCCCCGGCGTATCCAGTGGCGGAACTGCGCGGTGGAGCGGATGAAGCGGCCCCACCGCTGCTGCTCGGTGTCCGTACGCACTGGCGCGCCAGAACCCCATCCACCAGTAAAACCCATGCCCGAGTTTTGCAGCGCGCCCAGGGCAAACGAGCGATCTTTGCCCTCTGATTGCCCTTGAGCTAGGGCCTCTGCAGGAATGGCAAAAACACCTGTTAAGGGGTCACAGCGCCGCCACTCCTGCCCTTCCCTCCATGGATGGTGAATCGACGCCATCGATGCCCGGCGGGCGGGTGAAAGCATTTTCGATCCCGACCATCGCCTACAGCGCTGCTGAGGAGCGGCGGCTGCTGGAGATCACCATCCAGGCGCCCAGCAGTTTTCAACATCCCAGCACTTGGCGGTTCGTGATCGCTGCGCGATCCGGCCGCTGCGGCCAGGAATCCGCCGCGACTACGGCAACGAACCAGGCCCAGATTCACCGACGCTTCGCTGCTGGTGCTTGTTTCACCGCAGACCTCAAGGCCTGGAGCAAGCAACCCGAGCGCTACTGGGCCAAATGCCCCCCCAGCGGTGGCTGATCTGTTGGTGGGCTGGAATGGGCCCCTTCCACGAAAGGCCGGGAGTGGCTTCACGCGAATGAAAGGCCCAGCCGCTCGATCGGTCTGGCGTGCAGACCCCTGAATGCTGGCCGCTACTGGCCTGGGTTAATCAGAGCTGCCCGATGATCGGCTTCGAGATCGAGAAGCTCGCTGAACTGATTCACGCTGCCCGAGGAAATCACGTGATGGGGCCGATGGTGGCCATCCGCAAGGGCACCAGCGACCCTCCCGAAGCCGGGCCAGTTGGCCTAGAGACGCCTGGTGTTGAACAACGGATTCTGAACCCCTGGCAAGAAGTTGAAGAGGATCGAAACAAATTCATTTCGAAGGTTCCAAGAAAACCAAGCACCGAAAAGGAAGCTGAAGTCAAACATGATCTGGAGAAAGAAGACAGGGATAAAGATTTCGGACTCGCTGGCCAAAAGGCATTGATTTTTCGGAAGGCTCCAAAGGCCTGGGTGCGGCAATCGCTGAAAGATTCTCCGAAGCTGGAGCAGAACATCGGAGTGAATCGGCAGGACAAAGAGGGACTAGAGCAGGATCAAAGGTATTGTCCGAGAAACAATTTTTTTTTTCCCAAATCCCCGGCAAACCCCTTTTTGGGGCGGGGGGGCCCCCTGGGTGATCGAAAGAAGACGTTTACGTCTATCGAGGGAGCAGGACGAGCAGGTGAAGAGACTAGCCCTTTTCCCCGGATGGGATGTTCCTTGTCAACAATGCCGGCATCGCAGGGTTCAGTCGAATCCTTGAAATCAACACAGGACGAACTGGAGTGTGTATTTTTCAGTCAATCTCCGCTTCAGCCTGATCTTTTCTCAGGCCATTGTTACCCCGATGAATCAAGAGGGGACACGCAAGTTGGTCAACATCTCCAATCGATTTGAGCCTTCATCGGCACTCCTGGACTAGGTGCATATGGGCATCAAAGGCAGCCCAACAACTGACCAGGACCATGGCGTTGAATGGGGGCCACACAATATTCAATATCAACGCACTCTTGCCCGACGTTATCTGACCAAATGGGCCATGACATCTGGACAGTCCTTCCATGGAAAAACCCAGAACAATCGAAAGAGCAAAAGAATACTCCTGCATCCGCTTTGGAGAGCCGTCAGAAGTAAAGCCAATGTGGCCTTATTCCTGGCCAAGTGCGCAATCGGATTTTGTTCAGGGGGTCTCTCTTTTCCTTTGGATGGGAGCAATGGGACAATCGCTTCCTTAGGTGCGTGCAGGCCGAACCATTGGCGATGACCCTGATCGGGCTCGTTTCTGATTTGCCTGCGAGTCAGAGAGCCGACATCGCAGGCAGGGAATCCCCTGAGCAATCGAGCCACTTAGCCTGGTCCATCAAGCCGCTAAGGATTGGTGTTGGCACTGCTCCCCCCGGCGTTGGCTTATACCGGTCGAGAAGGGATGACGCCAGCCCACGTTCCCCTTGCTAGGAAACGTCGATGACCTGCCATCAGCCAGTGCCCATTGGCGGCCGCTCCGGCGGCGCCCCACAACGCGGCCGGGATCAAGTCCCGAATGCGGCAGTGGGTGGCCCCACCACGCTCAAAACCTGCCATACCCTTCATTCAGCACGCACCGGCCTCCAATCCGCCTCGGGGCAGCGTTCCAACCTGACGCCGAAGGCCTTCAACCGAGCTGGATTTCGCTGCCGTCAAGCGGATCTGCCGCACCTGATGGAACCCGACTCCCAAGGACTGGTGGCCCGCCGACTGGGGGCCTACGGGCGGTTCCCCTGTTCATACGCATGGCCTGGCACAGCGCCGGCACCTTATTCGCACCGGGGATGGGCCCGTGGCGGTGGGGGCACCGGCAACCAGTCCTTTGCTCCGATCAACAGCTGGCTGTATACGGCAACCTCGACAAGGCCGGCGCTGCTCCTGGCCGATCAAACAGAAGTACGGCAACCGCCCTCTCTGGGCTGATCTGATCGTGCTCACGGCAGCTGTGCCCTCGAGTCCGATGGGTTTCCCCCACCTTGCAGGCTTCGGGGTGGGCGGCGTTCGATATCTGGCAACCGGAGGAAGACATCTACTGGGAGCCAACGAAAACAGCCTGGATGGGTGGATGCACGCCACAGCGGCGAACGCGAGCTGGAGAACCCCCTGCCCGCTGTGCAGATGGGTTTGATCTAATGTGAAGCCGGAAGGCCGCAATGGCGAGCCCGAAATCCGGTGCTTCGGTTCGCGATGTGCGCGAACCTTTGGCCGCATGGCGATGAACGACGAGGAAACGTGGCCCTTGGTTGCCGGCGGCCACACAATTCGCAAGGCCGCATGGAGCACGGGAGTCCTGAAGCTAATGGGGCCCGCCCAAGAGGCGGCCAGCATTGAAAGAGCAGGGGCTGGGCTGGCAACAAACCGTTTTTCGGACAAGCGGCAAGGGCAAGTGATTCCACCCCAGCGGGAATCGAGGGGCCTGGAAACCCAACCCACCACCTGGATCGCGGCTACTTCGAGATGCTCTTCGGTTACGAGTTGGGAGCTGGAGAACAGAGTCCTGCCGGGGCGCTGGCAGTGGGCGGGCCAAGGAATGTGCGCCGATGGAGCACCTGATTCCTGACGCCCACGACCCAACAACAGCGGCATCGCCCGAATGTGACCACCGCGGATCTGTCGCTGCGCTTCGATCGATCTACGAGCCGATCTCCCGCCGCTTTCAAACCAGGGAATCAGCAGGCCTTTGCTGTGCCTTCGCCGGAGCCTGGTTCAAAAGCTCACCCACCGCGACATGGGCCCCAAAAGCGCTCTATCTCGGCCCCGAAGTGGCCCAGCGAAGATCTGATCTGGCAAGGACCTAATTCCACCGATCAACCACTCCCTTGATCGGTGTCGCCGCCATCACCTGAACACTCAAGGCCCAGGTGCTGGCTTTCAGGGCTCCTGCGGGGCGGAGCTGGTGGCGACGGCTGGCGCGCCTCTCACCCTATCGCGCCCGACCAAGCGCGGCGGCGCCCAATGGCGCCCGCATGGCCTGGCCCCCAGAATCAGTGGGAGGTGAAACCAGCCCGAGCAACTGGCGCGGGTGTTTTGGCGGTGCATGGCAGGGATTCAGCAGCCGTTCAATGCCGCTCAAAGGCTGATGGACCCAGGTGGTCGCTGGCGATCTGATCGTCTGGCCCCGGTTGGCGCAGCGGTGGAGCCGCGGCCAGCGCGCTGTTGTCCATGCCGTGGAGGTGCCCTTCAGCCCCGGCCGCAGCGATGCCTCCCAGGAGCAAACGGATGTGGAAGTCGTTTGCGGTGTTGGAGCCCCCAGGCCGAATGGCTTTCGCAATTATCAGAAGCGCAAGCTTCACGGTGCGGCGGAGGAACTGCTGATTGATCGGGCCCAGCTGCTCGGCTTGAGTGCGCCGGGAGATGACCGTGCTGGTGGAGGGCTGCGGGTGCTCGGCGCCAATGTCGCGGCTCAACGCGAATGTGGTTGTTCCCACAAGGCCAGGCACGCTTCAGCACCGACTTCCTTCGTAACCTGCTTTCGATATGGCCCACGGTAGTGGACGCCACCTCTGAAGCCGCAGCAGACAGCTTTGAAGGGCCGTGACCCGCCACAGCGGCGAACTGGCGCTGGGAGCCGGCAGAACGCGTTTGATCTGGTGTTGGCCTCCAACTCCCCAGCTGCGGGCCTGGCGGAGGTGTATGCCCCAGAAACGATGGAATGCCGCCAAGGTCGTGGCTTGATTTTCGTGCGGCCTGGAGCAAGGTTGATGAGCCGTGATTGGTTTACGCAAAAGCTCCTGCTGACGGGATCAAACGCAGCGCCAAAGGCGGGCGGACGATTCGCATCGAATGCATCCGGGCGGTCTGAACAAATCGGGCCCACGTCAACTGCCACACCGCAGCACATCGGTGCCCAGCGTGAAAATCGCCTGGGCGCAGAACGGACCGCCGTGCCCCACAAAGCCGGGGCTCGGGGCCTGGGTTTTCGTTGAGCACCCGCTCCGTGAAACCGTTTTGCGCGATGGGCCCAGCAAGCCAGGGGGAACCTTCGCGGGCAGCTCCGCCAAAGCCCGCAGCGGCCAGGTTCTGCTCGGTGTTTTGGCAAAGCCGAGCCCCGATCCCAGATCAGCTGATCCGGCCCGCACCCGGCCCGCCAGGGGATGTCTGTGGCGCGCAAGCACTCTGGCGCACCTTGCGGCCACCACATCGCCATAACCGGCCAAGCCCATCCATGCTGGGCGCTATCGCCGCGGCTGTGCATCCCAAGCACGTAAGGGCAGCCGAATTCCGCCACCACGCAAAATGGCGGGGTCACGGCGACCGCCGCTCACGGTGTTGAATCCAGTGGGCTCCGGCGGCCAGGGCAAGCGGGCGGCCACCTCTACCTGATCGAAGGTGTCCGATCGAGAAGCGGGGGCCGCAGGCCTGCGCGCAGGCGGAGCGCCAATCAAGCTCCAGGGCCGGCAACAACCCTCTCCAGCTCCTGCTCGGCGCTGATCTCCATGGCGGCCCGGGCCGGGTGCTCTGCCCCCCCAGATCCAGCAGATCCGCCCCCTGGCGGCTGCATCGCTCGGCCTGATGCCACCGGGCGTCTTGCTAGGCCGATCAAAACGGCCAACCAATCACTGAAGGAATCAAGGGGTGAGATTGATCACCCCCATCAAACGTAGGTGCGCGAACCCGCCCCAGGGAGAGCGGCCTCTGAGCCCCGACGCTGCGCTGGTGGAGGCCATGGTCGGTGCATGCGTTGGCGCGATTCATCCTCAGCCCAGCCCCCCAGGCGTGGGTTTATGGGAAAACTGACAGGGCCCTTGAGGGGTGGTCGAGTGGATGATGGCTTCCCGGTCTTGAAAACCGGCGAAGGGAAGCGGGAGCCTCGCCGCTTCGCATCCCACCCCCTCCGTTTCGGAACCTGCTGGCCTTTACGGCCGACAAGTTCTGGCCCTCTGGGGAAAGGCCGCCACTGCCGCTAGCGTCAAGCCGCTTTTGAATCCAAACGGCGCCATGAAACGACGCGTTTGGCTGCTGCCGGTCTTGATGCTCTGCGGCTGCTTGCTGGCGATGGTGCCGCTTCTGCCCGGTCCGCCCCTACGGCCGCCGAGGGCGCCCCGCGCCCGAGATCCGGGGGGTCTGGATGACCACCAACGACATGAACCACCATGGTGATCGCACAAGTTGCGAGCGGCGATGGATCAGCTTGAAGGAGATGCACTTCAAACCCTGTTTTATCCGGTGGTCGGGATTACCCGGCTACGCCCATCCATACCAAGCGAGGTCACCAGGGACCGCAAAGATTCAGTCGTTTTCACTATAAGCTTGAAAGGCCAAGACATTATCGCCGATGTGGATCAGCGAGGGCCATTGCCAAAGGCATGCTCCGTGATTCCTGGTTCGAAATTCGCTTCATGGCGCCGCCAATTCTCGGACTTGGCCCTCAAAACACCCGCCCACCTGGCTCACTGAGCGGCGAAGACGGGAAGCCGCACCTCAATCAGCGCGGCAGGGGAAAGTGGTTTGCTGAATCCATTTCAGGCTGAGTGCAGCAAGTTCATCACCGAACTAAGTGCTGGAAAAGTTGGTGGGTATTACGAACGGCCGAAATGGCAAATCCAGTTCGATTGACCACATTAGCCTGCCCAATGAATTTGCTACGAACAAGTTAACACCAAAGCGCTTTACACCAGGGAAACCAAGCGCGCCGGTGCCGAGCAACCCGAATGGAATCAGGCCTATGGATCAAGTGGGCGCGCTGACAAGATTCAGCCTTCATGTCATCTGCACAAAGCTGTGAAAAGCCCAAAAAAGCCAATGCGATCGTCTCCGTTTCTCCCAAACTACTACGACTTCGCCTACAAGCTGCAGTTTGCAGGACTGGCTTAGGCTGGGTGCGGCGCACATCGTCGAATGAAGTGATTCGTGCAGCTCTACCGGCCTGATGTGGCCCAGCTTTCGCCACCGAGGTGGCCCCCGCCCGAACTCCGGAAAACCCAGAAGAAGATTCCCACCGCGATCGGACGTGAATGACGGGGCTAACGCACCAAGCCAGCACATGCCAGCTGATTCAGGCTGCAGGTGCAGACGTTCCAGCCAGAAGGCATGGGTGTGGCGGGGGTTTTCTTCTCCTTATTTCGAATCGCTTCTGGAAGCCACCGCCGAAGCGAAGAATCTGCGCCGCGCAGGCCTTCCTTTCCCCTGTTCCCCCAGCCCCGCAACCGCGTGCGCCGCTGTGACGTCCACCCCAAACCCCACGCCAAAACGTAGATCCCTGTCAGGATGGTGGGGCACGCGTGATCAGTGAGTTTCAGCAACCAAAACGGAGTACCCCTTTGGTGGCCCTGACGAAGCTGGCTGATGTTCATTGAGGCCTGGCCTGCTTTCAGCCGGTGAAATCGCCGTCGCAAGGGATTCCGACGTTAAACCTTGTCAGATGCTCACCACCCTGGCCCAGAAGCTGGAGTAGGCCCCAGCGCCCTGGCGTTTAAGAAACATCAGAATCTGAGTGGTTTTGCTCAGAGTTGGGCTGCGGCGGCAGGCGGTGCTGGGGTAGCTCCATCCTGCAAGGGTGCTGTGGGCGATGCAATGCGGGCCAGGCGCTGTTTGGCAGCTCATGCAGCAGCTCCATGTCCGTCTGCCCCCAGCTGCTTGGCGAATAATGCGGGCGTGAGGCGTTCTGGGAGGTGCTCAATCGCAACCAGACATGCAGGTGATCACGTCAACCACCGCCGAACAGGGAGCGCAGGGCCACCAATCAACGCATCGCGCAGCAACTTGCCAACCACTCCAGGCACCGCCAGACCCACGCCGATGGCGTGAGCGGGTGCCAGCCAGCCCCAGTCCTGAGCCCCACCATCCCGCAAGGGAGCTGGATCAGCACCGCATTCACTCAGCGAAGCCAGCTGGGTGCTGGCGGCGAAAGCCATAGGTTGAAGCGGGTGTGGGCCGGTCCGGCGTGCTCAGCCCGCTCCGCCCCCCAGCCGAACACCCACCGCCGGGTTTGGCGGAACTTCTCCAGGGTCGGCAGGAGCTGGGGCCATGGCGGGGACTGGTGAAAACGATGTAATGACGCCCAACTGACGCCGAATCAGCTCAGTTGGAATGCGAAAAAAAGCGCGACACGCTGATCGCCATCAGCAGCGGCGCCAATCACCATGCAGGGCCAGGCATGGGGCCAGAGGGCCTCCAGGCCGACACCCTTGGAGCAATCAACCCGCGCAGGAAATCGCGATGAAGTGCGCAAGGGTTTGAGCAGAGAGAGCAACCTGAAAGAAGGCCCCGGCATGCCCCTCGATCGGAGCAAATCGCCCCGGAGGTCTGATCAATCGGCAGGGTGATGAAGAAGGCCGTGAGCATCACCTGCTGCTGGGAAGCGGCAGACAAGTGGCGAGCATGATCCCCACAGCGATCCCCAACAAACAAGATAGAGGCCCGAGAGGGTCAAACAGCAGCAGCAGATTGCCGCGGATCGGCACACCAACACCACCGGCCAGCACAGCGCCAGCAGCACATCGGCCCAATCAGCAGCAAGCACCAAAGAGGCAGGATCTTGGCCATCCAAAGATCTCCAGGCCGCAGCTTGGGGTCATCAGCAGCTGCTCCAGCGTGCCGGTGGTCCTTCTCGCCAACCAAAGCGTCAACCGCGAGACACCAGCGTGGGATCAAAGGTGAGCACGATGCCGATCAACCCCCGGCCACAAGAACCAAACTGCTGGTAAGGCGGGTTTGTACGAGAAAGCTCACCTTGGGTACGCACCGGCGCGCTGGCGCAATGCCCCCGGCTCCGGCGGAAAGCGGCGCAGGATCTGTGGATGTAACCGTTTGGCAAAGCCGGCGCTGTTGGCGGTCGACGCCATCGATGAACAGCCTGCACCTCGGCGTGGTCGCCAACCGCCAGCCGCCTGCTGAGTTCGTGGGATCAACAGGGCCGCGTGAAGCTCGCCGCGCTTCCACCTGCTGGGCCAGCTCCCGCTCACTGCGGGGATAGGAGGAAGCCAGAAAGATGCGGTTGGCGGTGAGGGCCGAACACCAGCTCCCCGGCTTCCGCAAACCTTCGCGCCGTAATCAACCACCCCCAGTTTTTGAGGTTGTGCACCCTCGGGTTTGAGGGCAAAGCCGTGATCAGCAAGCTGCAAACGTGGGCGGAATGATCAGCAAATCTTGATCAGCTGCCGGTCCGCGCAGGATCTGCTGAACCTCCTTGCGCCCAGGGTCCCAGAAGCGGGCTGACCCGAGAGCACCCGCCACCAGTGACGCAGGAGATCCTCACGACGCACCCTCGCCGCTTATCGGCCAGCCTGCAGAAGCCCAGCGAGCGCAACGTGGCGCACGTAGAGCAGCGCCCCGAGGGCCAGGATCATCAAGTCACATCCAGCCGACACCGGCTCCAGCCCGTTCCCCTGACAAAGGCATCAACGGCTGATCACAGATTGAAATATCGCGCTGGGATCAAGGCCGACACCAGCGACAGCGGCGGCGAATATTGCTGAGCGGATAAAGAAGCCCCGAGAGCCAGCAGGGGGCCGAGTAGAAAAACCCAGCAGCGACACGCCCCTGCACCGCCGAATTCTGGTTAGCGCTGCGCACCCCCAAGTAAACAACCCGAACAGCAACCGCGCCGCCAGATACAGCGTGGTGCGCAACCAGCAGCGGTGTTGGTCCGGCCCCGCGAAGCTGAGTTGGAACGAATCAGCGCGCCAGCCCCATCACCACGACAGGCACACTCACCCCCACCAGCAGGTAGGCCAGGGGAACTTACCCAACAAGCAGCTCCGATGGGCGGATCCCCGAGGCAATAGACCTGCAAATTGTTGCCTTGTCTTCTCTTCCACCATGGCGATAGCGGCCACCAGAGAGGAGAAAGATCCAGAGCCCAGTAAGCAATAAACCCCAGGCACGATGTAAAGCGGACTCCTTACGGCCGGGGTTGAAACCACAGCCGCGTCCAGCGCCCGCAACGGCGGCGGATTGTTGAGCAGCTCCTTCTCTGAGAGAAAGAAGGCCGTGATGCCCTGGATGCTGTTGCGGATCACACCGGGCCGTTGGTTGGCGTCGGTGCCATCCCCAGCACCGCACTCCACCGCCTGACCGGCCTTGAAATGCGGCGCTGAATTCCGCGGGAATGATCAACCGCCGCCTTGGGCCAGGCCCCCGATCGATCGCAAGCGGCCACCCGGGTCGCCGCCTGCCCAGCCAGGGACGGCCTTGAACTGGTCCGGTGGCCGAAGAGGCGATCGGTGTAGGCGGCGCTGAGCGGAACCTGCGACGAAGGTCTTGACCACGATCGGGAATCACCTTGGTTTCGAGGCGAAATGGCGAAAACCGAAAAATGAGCCCGGGTGAAAGGCAAGCGGCAGCAAGAAACGCCAGCCCCAGGGTGAGCCGGTCCGCGGCGGAACTGTCAGCAGCTCCTTCGGCACTGGGGCCCAGGATTCGCTTCAACGCTTGCTCCTTCCTCTGGCGCCTGGGCCCGCTGCACCGTGCCGATGGAAAGGCTCCTCAAGGCGACCTGGGGCACCGGGCGCAGCTCCTCCAGGCCTGAGTTGCGCCTGGCCAGCAGCGCCGCAGCCGGTCTCGATCTCCGCGTTCGGGATCAATCCAGCACCAAGATGCAGCCGATCCCCGAAACGGCTCACCCGCCACGACTGCCATGTGGCGGGCCGCAGCGCAGGGTGGCGCGCTTGGAGCTATCCGGCGGCAACACCAGCTCCAGCAACCTG
>Ga0163217_1087868_pt1 | contig 12983 bp, 18 predicted proteins | sample SynspAceP_FD_185933 | JGI IMG/M metagenome (GOLD analysis project Ga0163217, IMG submission 185933) | Saline lake microbial communities from Ace Lake in Antarctica - Synechococcus sp. Ace-P (PacBio error correction) | ecosystem: Environmental > Aquatic > Non-marine Saline and Alkaline > Saline ...
CTCTTTTCCCACCAGAAGGAGGAAATTAGCCTTTTTCCTTTCAATGAGAAAAAATCCTACCAAAAGCCCAAAGAAAAAGTAAAAAAAAACTGAAACGGGACTCCCGGATCAAGAATCACATTTCCCCTAAACGGGGTCGCCAAAAAAGGCGCCACCAATAACGGGTCCCGCAAGCTTCCCCTGGATCCATGGTTTTTTTTTGACGGGGACTAAGGCCTCCAAAGAGCTTTAACGATCACCTGTCCAGCAAGAAGATGTCCCTAGCCTGGGACCTCAGCGGAAGCGGAAGTGTTTTTTTCTAATCTAGTTGGGCCGGCGGAGGCGCCGGGGAGGCCAATTTTTTTAATATTATCGGCGCTCTTCTGATGACGGTTTTGAGCTCGGCCTTGTCAAATTCCGCCGGTTCTCAAGCCTGGAAGAATCGTCCATCCTGCTGCGCTGGGCGGTGGGCCTTACCTCGTAAGGCGCTTGAGCCATGATACATGCTGTTGTGGCCGACCAACACGCCTAAATCGAGCGGCGACCCCTTCGCAAACGGATGCCCTCGAATCTGCCCACCTTGCTTGACGGCTTCGATTTTAAATTCTTCGTTGTAAATGCGTGGGTTTGCTTCATTTGGAACCGCTCCTGGGTGCCCTCTGATTATAAGGCCGGAGGTGTCTACGAAACTAGGGGCGATTCAGGGGAGAGGAGTTTTGATGGCTCGTAAGTTATCGGAACCCATTAATGGCCTTTCGGCCCAAGTGGATGGGGGGGAAAAATTAGATTGTTTTTCGGATGTGACAGTGCTTTAATCCGTGCCTCGTCAACGGCCAAACCTGCCAAATAACCGAGGTGGCGTCTCGATACGAAGTAAGCTATAGCGAAGGCAAAATTGTCCCTCGATCCCGATAACGATAGCCCACCGAAGCGTCTATGGGCAGTAGCGTAGACGAGCTCGGCTTAGAGTGTCTCAACTGCGAATGAAAATTAGAGGCAACAATAATGCCCACCTAGGTGGCATGGGCGTGGTCCAGAGGATTTTGATCTGGAAGGCTTAACTCTTGAAAAGCAGCTAGAAGATAGGCGGATTGAGCGGGAGGAAAAGGACAGAATGCCTTAGGCAGAGAGTAAGGCAAAGAAAGAAAAAGATTCAAAAGCCGCCAGGCGCGGGATTCGAAGAACGAAAAAGGAACAAAAGCTTGGCTTTAGAAGGAATATGGGTTTTGGTCTCAATGGGATAGCAAATTTGAGTCCTCTAAATACATTCATATTGACCCTGATTCAGGCATTTTTTTCCTGGAGACATGACCCAATTACTACTGGAAGCTTCTCTGACTTCGAGATGGTATTTGAAGTTGACTGATGGAGCTTTGGTAATAGTTGAGGCGATTGCAGATAGTAGCACTTATACACTCAAATCTGCAGAAAGGCAAACCTAATTGCGCTGCAGTACTGTGGCTGGAGTAGCCCGCTTGGTTGAAGATTGGACTCTAGCAAAATCAACGACGTTTAGCTACATAATAAGATTTCTTAGCCAACCGTGCGGATTCCACGTCTGACTCGGACTAACCCATTCCCGCACATCCGGATCAAGTGATCAGCGCTGAATTCCGGACACCTCATGTCCACGAGCCATCCGGAACACTCGATTCCATCGGCATTCCGGACATTTCCAGGCCAGTGCTAAGCTAACGCAGGATTTTATTCACTATCTCGACCCTCTTTTTTCGAACGAAGGGGTTCATTGTGGAGCGTTTTATCCATGGCGTAAGAATCCGAGAGGTGTTGCGTCCTGCAAGTACGATAACTTGCGGCTCCTGTCCGTCCGCAAGGATGCTGCCCGCATTCCTTGGCCGTTGTCATTTAGCAAACAAGCCGGCGACTACCTCAGCCGTTTTGCCTGCCATACGGCCTGTACCTGGCCCTTTTCCTTGTCGATGTCTGATGCTTGGAGGCGCCTCAGTGGGTTCCCACCTCAGCCCCCGACTATGCCCAACGAACAGCGATCCTAATGCGACTTGGGCCGCGGGTGCACACTCGAGTCTTCCGCCGCCCGGCGTACCCTGGCTCTGCTCTGGTCAAGGAGTACCGGCTGGGCCAACCTGCAGGGCTTGCCCAGTACAGCTGTTCTTGCGAGCCACTACCGGGTCGTGGTGCTTGGCTGCCAATGCTGGAACGTGTGATGCGTTCAGGTAGCCCGTCCGCGCCGGCGAGAAGCTGTTTTCGTTCGACCTAACGCCGGGCAGAAGCGGGTGTCCGTGATCGATTCTCTACCATAACATCGCGGTTGTAGATCCATTCTCTGATGCGAAGGTGTTCTGTCGCTGTGCTCGTGCCTCCAGTCTACACCTTCTGCCGAAGCCACTCGGTCGCAGTAAACTGTCCGAGATCCTGTGCTTGGGCTCTTCCCGTCCCGCTGCTTCGTCCTTCCTCGTGCGGGGTGCCGGAGAATCGTGGTGCGGATATACCTGCGCTAGCGCGGTGAGCAGTACAACCGCTTACGAGCCGGACATTCAAGCCCCAGCCTACCGGATCCTGGCGAGCATCTAATCGCGTGCGGTGGTGCCGGCTGCGGGGCATCGTAGCCGCGCGACAAGGCCCTAAGGCCGAGGTTGGCGTTGCAGTGTGGTTGAGCGCTGGATAACTTCGCCCGCGCCTGCGGCAACTCGTCAGATTCCTTTCGTCGCTGTGGATGAACTTCAACAGCGCCATCGCGGTGATTGCTGGAGCGACCAAATCAGCGACCGTTCCGCAAATGCCGAGCTCCCGCAATCGCCTTCCGACAAGCCTGTCAATCGGCGCTGCGGCCGCTGCGGCAAGCCCCTATGTCTTATGCGGAATGGAAGAGAGGCGCCGGGGTGCACTCGACTAACCACGTTCGAGCTCGAATGGCATTACTAACTCGGTGCCTACCATCTGGTGAAGAATCAGCTGGAGGTGCGCCCCGACGGCGCGTACGGGTGGAAAGTGCTTCCATGGCCAACCAGCGAGTCGCCAGCCACCCGCGCTCATATTGCACAAGGGCCGGCACAGCACGCAAGCCGAGCAACAATCCCAAGAGTCACCGTGAGCACGCCGAGTGGACGCCGCAAACGGCTGATCGGCACCTGGCGAACAGACCGGGCCGAACACCGCCGGAGTGGTAAATAATTCAGCCATATCCTCCGAACGCCGCGTCCACCCGCAGCAATGGCTAAACCGTGGCTTGCTGGGCACCCTGCGCCTCGGTAAAGCTTCATGGGCGAAGACCGTCTGGAAGTTGGCCTGCGCCGCGCCCCTGAGCCTCCGGCCGTGCAGCTACAAGAGCCTCGATCGATTCCTGCGCCAGGCCTGGAAAGCCTACCATTAGCTTCAACAGAAACCTGCCCCTGCTGCGGATGACCAACCGCCAACCTGCCGCGCCGCCGGCTACTACCACTGACTCCCTAAGGAAACCCACCATGCTACCTCATCCAACCCTGGACAAACTCCAGACCTGCCCTTGCACGGATGCTCAAGGCGTTGCACGAGCATCGAAAAGCGCCCGGCATCGACAGCCTGAGCTCGAGGAACGCTCGCCCTGCTGGTCGACCGTGGGGCGAACTGACCGAGCGCGACGACAAGCGCTTTTGAAGCAGCGTCTGCGTCAGGCCCTCCGGCGGCCTCAAGCACAAACGCCTGCCTCGAAGACATCGACTACGGCAGCCCCGCGGGCGGACAGGTGCGTTGAATCCTGCAACTGAGCAAGCGGTCGAAATGGCTGCGCGAATGGGCTTTAACGCTGAATCATCGGCGTGCCAACCGGCGTCGGCAAGACCTGCTGCCTGCGCCTTGCCCACCAGGCCTGCCGGGAAAGGCTACAGCGTCCTACCTGCGCCTGCCCGCGCGCTAATGGAAAAGCTGGGCCTGGCCCAGCGGCGACGGCCGCTTCACCAAAGCTGATGAGCGGCTACGCCAAGACCGATCTGCTGATCCTTGAATGACTGGGGCATGGCCCCGTTCACATGCCGAACAATCGGCCTGCGACATGCTGGAGTTGCTGGACGACCGCTAAAACGGCCAGCGCTCGGACCAATCGGTCAACCAGCCAGATGCGGTGGACATACTGGCTGAATACTGATCGGCGACCCCGAACCCTAGCCGCACGCCATCCTCGACCGCTTGGGCACAACGCTTACCGGATCAATCTTCAAAGGGCGAATTTCAAATGCGCCGTCGAGCAAAAGCAGTTGAACGAGCCGAGTACCTGCGGACTACAATGCAACCCTGCGTCGCGCGCTCCGACTGCCTGTCCCGAAATGAGCGTGGAACAGTTGTCCGGATCAGCGTGGGCTGAGTGTCCGATGGCGGTGGAAATCCCGCAACCAATCGGATAATAACGCTACAGACCTTGTGATAAGCCGGCCTCCAAAGAGCCGGTTTTTTTTTATGGGTGTCTTTCAAGCGCGCTTGCACGCTCGGGTTAGCTTTGTTGATCCGGCCGGCCATTCCAGAATAGGACAAATCGAAACATTAAAGCCATGAGCAATCTTGTCGAGCAAGCCTGCATAGATGTAAGCGCAGCATCCATTCCCGCCCCGTTAACCGGGTGGTCTAAGATGACGAGCTGCGATGATATATTCAGATGCTTGGGAAAATGCCTGTGTTTGCCGGGTACCGGTAGATTTCGGTCTGCTCGGGAACGCCCGCGGAATGAAGCCTACATTCGGGCCTAGGGAATGTCCCGCTGGGGTGGCGAGGGCGCTGGAATTTAGGCTCGGCAGTAGGTCCTATCGAAATTACCGCATGAAAAGAGGTGTAGTGTGGGAGACGAAAACGGCCGGGCCGGTGGAAGCGGCAAAATACAAGCAACATGCCTGCCAAAATTTGGGTGGACCGGTAATGGGGCGTCAATGGTCGACCAGTGCCCCAGGTGCAACTGAATTCGCGACTTGCTCGTAGCTTTGAATGGCGAAAAACTGGAAACTGTCAGGGTCTACTGAGCTCAATTTAGCAGTAAGCGTCAACCCGAAAAGAGAGATGGTTTTAATCAATCTCGATCTCTATGGCCGGATTGAAACGAATGAAAACCCCTAATCTGGGTACGTATCACCCAGATCTGACTTCACTCTTCTCATAAAGCTCATCAAGCGTAAGACCCGGGCTCAGCGCACAGAACGGTTGCGTACGTAAACTGACAGAGGGTGCAACTTGAAACTCGCGCGAGATCCTTTTCAAGTGTTTTCTAGGATCGGGCATTTGAATCGCCGGTTAGCTGCGTAACTCCCCAATTTGAATTAGCATCAGTCACGTCTGAATCTCCTTCGAAAGTCAAAGGTTCCTTTAGCTCAATGCGTGTTGCCAACGCTGCATTTCTGGACCCATTTTTCTTAATCGTTTATTGCATTTGTAGCGTTTTAAATACTCGAAATTTTGAAATATCCTATAGAGGCACAACCTATAGTAATCAGCAGAATCAATTATGTACCTGATGCGGAGATTCAGCAAATTAAACGGTTTAAGGGGGGGCAGGGTGGAGTTCCCCAAGGCAAGCTTGTCTCAACGGCGCTATTGTCTGAACTCCAGGTTTTGGACGATCACCATTTGAGCCGGCAGTATTAACGGGGATGGATAACCATCCATAAGAGGCTTCTAAACGGTGGCGAAACTAATCGGGGAGCTGCAAAGCCATGAAGAAAACCGGTGGCGTTGAAAGCCACCACAAATCGGTTAATGCATTTGAATTGCAAATTTCTAAAAGTAATCACAGGCAGAAGGGCTGGTTAACAGTGAGCTGGAAAACATGGCCGATGTTTGAGCTTTGCCTGGCCTCAAATGCGAAGGAGAGAGCGGGATGGATACCACTTCAATCCCTATCACAGCATTGAGCGCGAAGGCCAGCTACAGCAGGCTGGTCGCAGTTCAGAAACTCTCACCCTCGCAGGCTTAAAAGCCTGGAGCCCATGAAACTGCGTGCATTGCTAAATGTTATTACCGCCTCGAGATCCCGATTTTGATGCGCCTCGAAAAGTGCAATCCATCGTCATGTCGGGATCGTAGTTAGATAGTAGCGAACCAATTCACTGACACGAGGATGGACTTCCAGTACCTGTGAAATTTTCTCGATGCTTGTCGATAAGTGGGGACTTACCGCGTTGTTCCCAGTGGAGCTCATATAACGTCCGCCTACTGACGTCTGAAAACTCTCCTGGAGAGATCTTTATTCATCCGTAACTGACGCAATGCCGACGCCAAAAGCCTTTTGAGATCCATTTTTTCCATCCAGAAAAATGGTCCCTTGATACCGCAAATGAACCCTATAGTGCTACATCTTATTGGTTTCATTCAGCGTTGGAGATGATTTTATGTATCTGAAATGTACAAAACTACTAAAGAGCGACGAATACGAAGGACTGGACTGACTTCGGTAGTATGACCGTTTATGCCGCGCGCTGTCCTTATAAGGACTTCCTACGGCCAAGAAGGGGAGAGCACCAAACGAAAAAAGGGGTAGTCCGAGGCATTCCTAATAGACGCAGCAAAACCGGGGTCAGAATGAAATTTCTAACGGAGCGCATCTGGCAAAGGCGCTCCGATACGCTGGATCAACGCAGAAAAAGTTTGTTAACTGCGAAGGTCAGGCCGAGATTGTTCATCTGCCCCCCTAATTACCCAGGTTTATTCATTCCCTTGACTTCTTGAAATTCTCCCGCCTGCCTCGAAGATTTCCTGTACACCTCGTCGCGGTCCACTGGCGGTAAGCCGTGCTTGGGCCAGTATCAAGATCAGCCCCGACCTTTAGTTCGGCCTTGAATGTCAGCCCGCTTGGCTCCAAAGTCGGTGTACCTGCACTTGTCGTCTAACCACGCTTTACCGCAGCAGCCGGGAGTGCTACCAGTTTGGTCCTTCTGGGTAGGTGAAAGTCGTATTTCACGGCCGGGCTGAGGATGTTCGTAGAAAGCTTTTTCTTCCAGTCGATCCCCAGTTCAGCATAGGACTGCGCGTTCTTCTTCAGTGGCCTGGATCAGTCGACGATCTCGTCCGGAAGAAGTCTTTCCAAGCACGTTACTGACCCAGACACGTCGTCTTCCTGCGCTCGTTTGTAGCTGTCTCACCAGCGCCTTGAATTTCTGCCGCGAAGTCGAAATGCCCTTGGTCTTGTTGAACCTTTCCCTGAAATCCCTCGATGGCCTTGGCAACAGTTGTTGCAGCAGCTTGATCCGGGTGTTGGGTAGCTGATCTTCTCGATTTGGCCAGGTAGTCATCATCAAAAGATGTCATCTCGCTGGCGCCGTCCTCAAACCCAGCTTGAAGATTCCTCCACACGCATCGGCTTTCAGCGCTTTCCGGCCACCATTTGCCGCACCTTGGCGTTCAATCTGCGCAATATCCGTGCGTTGCCCTTGTCAGCTTGAACACGATGGAGCGCAACAGACCAGGTTAGAAGTGAATCTGGTCACAGCTCCAACTGGCTGACACCCTCGGAGCGTGGCGCAGATGTCGTAGGCGCCTTCAGGCGCTTGACCCAGATGCCATGAATCGCTTCTCGATCTGTTCGTGACCTGCGCAATATTGCAGCCATGTTCAGCAGTTTGGCCTGCTCCAGCTGGGCTGCCGCTGTGGTAAGGCAGGCATCAAAGCGGTGAACAGCATTGTTGAAAGCAGATCGAGGTGATCTTGACCAGATGATCGACTGGTTGATTCTCCTCGATGTTCCTGCCGGTCGGCCTTGGTTGTAAATGCGCCAGTGCAAGGTCACCTGCTCTTGATGCCGATGTTAATCCACCACAGGCCCTTTTCCTGCCTCTGACTTGCGTTGAACCCGCGGATGCTGATCAGGTTGTGACGTCTGGATCGGCTTGTCGATGTAGATGGTATCGAGGAAGGGCACATATCAAAGCGTCACCACATGTCGACCACGATGGCGATCTTGAAATTTGATTTGCCCGTTCTTGAAACTGGCGGTCCAGCTCCTTGCGGTACTCGCACGCCGAGCATGTCGTAGAGCCGCCTTTTGGTTGTCGTCCCTGCGCGTCAATGAATCATCTTCATACCCGCTGCGATAGGCTTGATCTCCTTGCGCTCCTGGTCCGCTCAGCTCGACCGCTTCCTCGGCGGCCAATACCTCATTCCACTGGGGTCGTAGCGCCACCACCTGCTGCCAGAAGGCATAGGCGATATCGCGCTGCTGCAGACGAACACGCCTTAGCCCTTGATCGTTCTATCTCTGTCCAGCGCCGTGCGTAGGGATGCACAAAGTCCAGTGGCCCTAGCGCCTGGATTGCGGTCCGATCGCCCAGAATGGCCTTCAATGAGTTGGCGCTGGCCTTCTTGCTTTCCTCGGATCTGTATTCGCTGGTGCCATCCTCGCGCAACTGGGCGTAGTAGGCCTCGATCTCTCTGAGACGTTCGTTGTCCCCAGGCAGCACCTTGCCGCGCGGCCTTCATAGACGATACGCACGGTAATCTCGTCCTCCAACCGATTCGGTCATGGTGTAGCTGTCCACCACCTTCGCCGAACACATCCAGGTCCGCGTGATCGTCGTGCCGGTGAGCCCACATAGAATCGCATTGGCAGGGAGTCAATGCAGTACTTGGGCAAAACCGTAGGTGCGCTTCACGCCCTTGTCGTACCCCGTACTTCTGGTCCCCAGGTTTCACCTGGCTGCGATGCGCTCATCGGATATGACGGATCACATTGTGCGCTCGTCGCAGTTTCGGAATCTTTCGGTGAATTTGGTGAATGTGGTGAGAAACACGCCCGCCGCTATTGCGCCCTTGAGCAGCTCGCGCAAGGTGTGCACGGCTCTCCACAACTGACCACCGTCTGGTCGCCGATGTAGTTCTTGCGTTGGTGAACTGGCCCGCGATTGGTTCGTCCAGTCGTGCGGTCGGTGATCAACACAATGGCTCGGGGCTGCCAAACTCCACGCTCTTCATCAGCAGGCGTGTGAGAAAACAGCATGGTGTAGCTCTGCCCGCAGCCGGTCCGGAGCCAAAGTAGGATGCGCCCCTTGCCATCCGCCCAACGCTTGCGGTGCAGGCGATGTTTCTCGTAGCAGCTTGTTGCGGCATAGAACTGCGGGTAGCGGCAAGCAATCTTTCTGCCTTGCGGGACACATCCGGGAAGTAGATGAAAGTGGCGAAATCACCGCGGCGCAACCGGTCCTGGAATGAAACAGCCCCTGTCGATTCATGGTGTTGCAGGGCGTTGAATGCCGTCCTGCTCGATGCTGTTCATCGTCCCGTGACCTTTGCGCAAGGTGTAGTAAGGAAATCTGTAAGGGATCGTCGAACAGCGACCATGCGTAGTCACCCCAATCGCTGATCAACGGCACAGGGCGTTGTAATTTCATCAGTTCGGATGTCGCGCACATAGCGGTGGTGAGGCTGCAACCCAGGCATCATGGATGTCGGCGTTTCTCGCGCACCGCGCTTCTTGAACTCGAATACCACCAAGCGGCAGGCCGTTGATATACCAAATGGCATCCGTGATGCGCCCTCTCGGTGCCTTCGAAACGAGCTGATTGACCAGCGGTAGATATTGCCCGGTGTGGTAAAGCCCGGCGTCTCTCCTCTCTCATGTTTCTACTTCACCTTCCACCGGCACCGCTGTTCCGGCAGCCGCTGTAGTCGAATCAGTTGGATGTAGAGGTCTTTCTGGCTGGCGCGAGTTGCTCCGCTTTGAGCAGAAAGCCGTCGCCAGGCGCTTGTGATGGTCCTTGTTGCGAGTCGTAACAGATCCAAGCGCTGGCAACGCTTCCAGCTGCTGTTATGACGGACTCGATTCGCCCTGGGGTGATGTTTGTCGGCGGCATACTGCGCAGCGAGAAACTGGCGCAGGTCAATCTTGATGAGTACTTCGCCATTGCTGGCGCGCCGGATGCTGTCACCGGTGAAGTGCGGATAACCCTGCTGCGCCAGAAATCGATGAATTGCCTGCTCACAGCTTTTGGCTCGTTTGAAACTCATCGGGTACTCCTTCTCTCAATGACTACAGTTTCTGCGGCGCAGAAAGCACTATTGGCACAAACGTGCAACTATTTGTTCAGCAACTTCCCGAATTCCGGAGAGTTCAAGATTAATCCCAGCTGTCGCAAATTTGCGAAGCTGGGATCTGCATTCTGCTCGCTCATCAACCAGCGTTCAGGTTATCCAATAGTGCCAGCATTGCCCTGCAGCGGCCAAAACAAAGTCCTTCTTGCCCTTGACGTTGCAGGGCGGTCACAAAAAGCCAACGCTGTTGCGGTAGGCGCTAGGTCCGGTGATCGCTGCGCCGTCGTGACCAGAGCAATGTGCTCACATCCTGTTTCATACGGTTAAGCGTACCCTGCAACGAGCGGTCACACGTTCGTATCGCCCTTGCAGTGGCGTCAGGGCAATGGCGTGCATATCCAGCTGTGCCTGGCTTGGCCGCCGTCCTTTCAGGCAAGCGCGTTCATCAACCCCATCCTGAAATGGAAATAATCCAAACTCGGCAAAGTCTGGCTGGTAAGGCAAGGGTGAGCAGCACCGGAAAGGCGCGTCGCGCGTGGACGAATATCACGCAGTGTGCGGGCGCTGCACGTAAGCAGGTTGGCGTGCCGCCGCTCAAAGGGCTGCTGCAGTCATTAGCCTGCAAGCGGCCGGGCCCTGGTGTTTTCGCAATCGACGTTGGCGTTTTACCCGGCAGTCTGGCGAACAGTTTCCTTTGGTGCAAGTGCAGGGTGATCAATCGAAGTCCCGACGCACTTGGGTCGTAGTTGAATATTGGTCATGTCCCGAGTTTATTTTCCTGCGCAGATAGTAAGCAACCACAGTGCAGTTTTCCTCGCGTGGCGTAACTCGGGCTGCCGAACATCTCAGCCGCTGGTGCCCTTCCGGCAAGCGGCACCTTCCTCGCCGCAGCAACTTGCTAAGTAATGCCTTAGTGGTTTGATGGCATGGTATGATCGGGCCCGCATCTGCTTGAAAAGCATAGGCAGATTGCCTACACTTAGCTCATGAGGAATCTTATAAAACCTCTGTTTTTACTGCCACGGGTTGGCGACCCTACCTGACCGATAAGTATCGGCATTTTGCAGACCGAGATTGCTGCACATCCCCGGAGTGCGGAGACGTGAGCCCGAACGGTGGAAATTTCGCAAGCTGCGTGGGCTTGACAGTAGAAGAGGAAAAAAGGAAAGCGTGGCGGTCTGCGCCGTGGGTGTATTACCTGGCTGATGGGAGACGGTCAATTCCTGATGTTTCTCGATCTATGACAAGGACTAAGATGGAAAATCTGACCTCTGGACAAGGAAAACAGCTCAAACAGGCGATTCCCAACGACTGAGAAGCGAGGTACCAAATGAAAAGCGCATCTGTTCGTCGAAATGATGCAGGGCATCGAATGAGAATGGCGGCGCATCGGGAGGGAAGATCACCTTGCCCAAGTAACGTCGAAACCGACCCGCGCCGTGGTGACGCTGAATGAAATCGTCCGCGTTGAGGAAGAAAATGAAGATGTCCACAAAGTCTCGCCAATGCGCATAACGAACCAGTTGCCGAAACATTGCGCCAACTTTGGAGCAGACAAGGCCAAGCCGAACGCCCGGCCGCGTTGTTTGATACAAGCTGGTCGAGCAGTACCCCGAATATGGTCTATCGCCTGGCTAGTGTGTAGGCGCAAACGCCATCCGCACCAAAAAGCATAGCCCATCTGACCCCAGTTTCTCCCCAGTTTCCCCAGTTTTCTTCCCAGTTTCTTGCGAACTGAGTTAACCAGACAGTCCTCGGCCTCGAGCCTGACCTCAATCTCAATTCTTCCATCGTCGCCTTGGGTAGATCTCGATCTGCTTGTCGTTCATCATCGGCCATCCCTGCCTCATTAGCGCATGGTAATGGGGATTCGCGGAGCGGCGAAAACCCGATCACGCGCGTAGGCGCATAATCCTGCCATTGCAAATGATGCATTCCTCTCCCGCCCGGTTTCTCGTACCTGACTTGCGCAACTAATTCAGATCACCTCGGCGAGTTATGTTTCAGGCTTCGGGGATGCGCAGTTTGGCCGGAGAGAGTTTGGGGAGGAGGGTGCGCGCAAAGGATGCAAGGCTGAAACAGCCCTCGTTTTTTGGAGTGCCGTCATTTTCCTCGATATTCGGGGAGCAAATGCGAGCGTCGAACAGCTTCAGAACTTCTCTTCGTCTCTGGTAACGCAACAAAATAACTATCGAAACAAGCATATTTGGACCCGCTGCCGACCTGGACGAGCCAACCATCTAGAACGCAGGTGCAGCTGAAATTTGTGTCTCCGTGCTAAACAAGCGACATAAAGCAGGCGAGATGGCGCCTTAGCTCTCATTAAATGACTCGTTGAACCGACAGCCCGGCTCGTTGTCTTCCAGAAAATCCACAAGACCGGTTTCGTTTCGGCAGGGATAATGCGGCTAATAACACGTCGTCGTTTACCGAACTTTCGCGCCGCCGCATAAGGCTTCCCACAATTCCTATTCGCGTAGCAGCTATTGTAGGTATCGCCTTCATAATAACGTATTGGCGCATGCCCCTTCGTAGCGATACCTTGGATTAATCTGGATTGGCGCTGGAAATTTTTTGTGAAAACGCAGACCACCCCTCCGGCACCCAGCCCATGGTGTCGGTAAAACACAAAGCGATCCGGAAACTTGCTGGCGGATGCGGCGCGCGGGTGGGGCCGTTCAGGTGATTGCCGCTGTGCAGGCCTTGGCGCGGCGTTCGGCGCGGCGGCGAGTTCTTTCGGAATCTCATGCCGCCCAGGGCGTTGTCGATCAACCGCGAAAATCCCAAAACCAGCTTTTGAACAAGGCCTGCGCCATGGCTTTCCGAGCGTGGTGTTCCAATCGCGGTGAGTCGATTTTCGTCGAGACTTCCGATATTGGCCGTCTGTTTTCTGTTCGTGACGCAAGGGTAGGTACAAAGGAACCCTTTAAAATCAGGGATCCTGATGATTGCTTACGGTAGTGCCGGTCACCTCACTCCAACTGAATTTGGTGCTGCAGTAAGGACTCCGCAAGAGCGAACAGTAAGTATTTAGAATCTACCAGCGC
>Ga0163217_1062982_pt1 | contig 12982 bp, 7 predicted proteins | sample SynspAceP_FD_185933 | JGI IMG/M metagenome (GOLD analysis project Ga0163217, IMG submission 185933) | Saline lake microbial communities from Ace Lake in Antarctica - Synechococcus sp. Ace-P (PacBio error correction) | ecosystem: Environmental > Aquatic > Non-marine Saline and Alkaline > Saline ...
ATCAGCTGACGAGGTTTTGCCGTTACAATAATATATCCCCAGAAGATCTACTATCACAAACCATGAGGTGATTCTTTGGAGTTGGCCAAGAAAAACACCGGCCGCCGGATTTATGGTAGGTCACTGTAAGTACCTGCCCTTCCATCATAGTAGAAAGTAGGTCGTGGCGTTTCTATACTGTACCACATTATGTGCGATAATTAGCTGGCATTTTTGTCCACGCCGTCCGTTGTTCATACTCTTACATATTTTTTTCCAATGATAGCTGCAAATAAAATCCTTATCATTTTGCGAAGTCATTTACCTCTAATACGGTCTTGCCCTCTCTGTGTATAGTAGTCAAAGAGAACAACCGTGGCGATTTTCCCCCTCCCTGTGGTGAATAGGTCAAATTGAATCCTGGCAATCAAATATTTGACAAACTTAATGATCCATTCGACGCACCTTCTGAATCTACACTAATAAAGAAAGTGCTTTCCTTAAAAATTGCCTTTGTAAGTCCTTAATCTGAGGGCATATTCGGCTTGAGGCACAGTACCCGAAAAACTGGTTTCCAGCTACCACATAACTCCGTGCTTATCCGTATAAAGGAGTACTGTGATTAACCACCACTATTTAGCAGTCTATACATCTCAGCGGCTTCAAAGGTTTTTAACGATCAATTCTTGCTATACGGGGTATGTAGATTTATAAAAATCCCACCTTTCATCAATACAGCATGTCCACTGACTGATATTCCGGTGGTGAAAACACTCAAGGCACAAAACGAAAAGGTTTTACCAGGCCTTGGTTCCTCCTCCAATAGACCGTTAGCCAGAGGTAGCAAATGTGGTGAAAACACCCGGAATTTCCTTGATACAATTCACGAGTTAGCGAAGGTTAAGCCGAGAACTGTTAGAGTCACCGTATAACTCACCAGAACATAAAAGCGTAAAAACTCCGTCAATGTTGCCTGGCGCAATAGACTTTTCGGCATTGCTCGAGTTTAATGCTCGGAAGAACTTTACCTTGGTTACGTTACCACACTAAGTCAATAGCGCGGCAAAGCCCAAGAGTCCAATACTAAATAGGTATGCTGTTCATTACTTTTATTTAATGATCATTGAGTTTTAAATAATTATTCTGTAGAGGTAGTTACTTATATCTACACATGTAATATTCCATTGCCGGCTGTATACTGGCAATAATTTTTCGCACCATAAAACAACATCATCACCTATTACAGTACCATAGTGTTCTGATCATTTGCCTGTCACCAATTATTTTAAACTTCTTTAAAATCTTGCTATAATTGCCGGGAAAGTAAAACATAAAACTTTAAAATATTGCCAAAGCATCTTATTCTCCGGTTTAAAAGGGTCTGCGAAGCTGCTCCTTCCGTAGGGCGCAAAAGCCCTCAGTTGGTAGGAGGGCAGATACCATAACGGACCCGCAGTCAACCAAAGAGGAACGTTTCCAATATCGACAAGCTTGTACAGGCGCCACCAAGGTTGGTATGAAGTCGGGGTAGCCAATGGAACGTTACATTTGTAAATACAATTGGTGGCATAGAAGCTATCATTCTCTATACAAGGCTTGATCCTGTTTTCCCTTCCTCCGTGTCCAAGATTGTCTGAGTTGGGAAGATGCCGTCTTTTGGCTGTTATTTTAAACTGAACGCAGGCCGCAGCATCACGAAATGATATCGATCAATCAATTTATAATTGGATTTTGGTAACATGTTATTTGTATATTTTCACTATTACATAGGGTCCGGGAGGCAGGTCAAAAGATATCTCCAAACTGCTACTGGCTGTTTTCTTCGGTTAGACCTTGATTGGCATCTGGAGCGGCGTTGAAATTCGGACCATAGGCTTTTTTGCCAAGGATTCTTCCTTAACCATAATTCAGGATTCAAAAATCATGTTCACATAGGACCAATACCTGACTACGTCTTTCCAAACTCGACCGCGTTTGGTGGAGGTCGATGTGAGAACTTACTACCTACTTTATGAACAGGGACAAGCCATTTGTAGTAAACTCTAGAGCTTTTTTAGCCATCCGTTGATCTACGACTTATTCTCGCCCCGCTCAAGGTTACGGAGGTAATGGGTCCAACTCCTTATTGTCAAATCCACGGTTTCGGAAGCTTCGTTGCATTGCCCGCTGGACGGCTGGTGCAGCTTTTGCTGGCGCGCGTTTTGCCCCTGTCTACAACTAAAACCTTCTTTTTTCTTTTTCTTCTTTACCCCCCCAGCTCATCCAGATCAAGAATAGAACTGTCGCTAATCTTAAAATTATTTCAATCGCTATCATTTAAAATTTTCTCGGTCACTTGATTATTATTAATTGTACTTGGCAAATCCATGTCATAAAAATGTCAATTAGTCTTATTGCATTTATTGTCGTTTGACACATTATTCATTTGGAACAAAATTAGGCTAGCCATATGAGAACAAAAACATGATAAAAAGCATATATAAGGACACAAATGTCCTTTTTAAATTTATAAGGAGTGAAATCTATATACACTTCTTTTAAGATGAAGCAATTCTTTAAATATAACCCTTCAAATAGTTGATTATACCTAGCTTTACTAACCACCTATAAAGCTACAAGAATCAGAGGGATAGTGGAAATAGCCCGAGTGCATATGGCATCTTGTAATCTTTTAATATATCTTAGTGAAACTATAACCAGAATTATGGAAATGAGGACCGATATGATGTTAGGGCCTATTTCGGAATTACTTTCAACCTTAATTGAAAGGTACACACGAGTGGGCGATAATGTAGAAAATGACCCACTGACTTAATGGTTATTGCCAAATTTTTTTTTTTGTTTTAAAAAACTTTTTATACAGTAGGAGAGGGGAAGGGGTAAACTTTTCCGATTGATAATCGAAGTTAAAAACTCCCCCCCCCCCTTCTTTTTTTTAAAAACCAAATAAAAATTTTTTAGCTAATTTAATCTTGGCACTTTTTGTTTTTTTATTATATAATCCTGTGGCCGATTATGAACTCTAATGTATGACCCAATTTAATATCACTATTGAAAAGAAAATTTTAATATTAGCCCAAAAAGGATTCATTGAACCATGGATATATTAAAAACGGCTTGAATGCCATACGATGTAGAAGAAAATCGCCACCTACCACCAGACATGGGTGTAGCTGCGCTTTCTGATCGCTGGTGCGGTCTCTGGGTCGCCCGCAGCGCCTGCACGTCAGGAGGTGCAAAGGACAATCCTGCTGCGCCCACAAAATCGGAGAAAGCAGGTGTCCAGCCCGCCGTTCGCTAATCGTGGCCTATGTTTCAAGGGCCGTAACCAGAATTAACCAATGGACACGCAAGAGTGACCGTACAGAAATAACCATTGCCTATTATTGAGCATCGTCTTCTCAAGGATGGGTGTGAGGGGTCGCCCGCACAAGCCGGCTTTCGGTGCGGTGGGGTGCTTGCCCCGCGTGCCGACTGAAAAACACAATATCATACCATCCAGAACAACCGATCTGTTTATCATTTAAAGGTCTTAGAATGCGGAGTTTCACCAACAAACCCTCTACATGAACGATAGCGGAGTTTAATCGGTAATACTGATTGAAATCCCTTGGTGACGATACGGATCTAATGGTTTTTGAAAAATGGGTTTATCTTCAACACCAAAACTCAAAAAATAAACAGCATGAAGGACCCTATGCCAGGGCTATTATCGCTAGTTAGGTCCAGATAGGGACAAGAAAGATTGCGAACAGGGACCACCCTTGATCGGCTATCCGGCGCATGAAAAATGGAAACGTCAATTACTTCCTCTGGGAGGCATAGTAAACGAACATGAAGTAATGTCAATGATGCTGGTTTGACAAAAGCGGAACCGATGAAAGAGTTGAAATGGAATAATTTAGTTTAGATGAAAAAATATTGTGTGTTGCACGGAGTAAATAGCGACGCCTCATGCGAACAGCCCGAAAGATGGCGATAAGAAAGGCCGGTTGCCTGTTTATTCAGATGCAGATAGGCGAAACGCCCCATGGTACGCTTTGCGATGAGCGGTGCAAATTTGGGAAAATTTCACCCTGCCGTATTCTTACTTAGATATGGATACAAATCAATGAAATGCAGCCTTCGCAGACGAGCCTGAAGTAATCACCCAGGCTAATGGTTTTTAAGTGAGAATCGCCAACTTTTTGCCCAACTTGGTACTGCAAAACTGCTAAGTTTTATAGGTCCTAAACCACATGACATAGGAAGTATGGCGGTGTAATAAGATTAGCGGCCCAACGGAGGCTGAAGAGGTCTATAATATCCCCATTGTACCTGAATAAGAGGGAGGCCATTACCGATCATTGCTTTTGGCCAAGCAAATTTTCTATATAAAATCGGATTCCTGTCCTAATAAAAAGCCTCCGCCCGTGGTGGTTGGTAAAGGCATGCGTGGTCCACCACCTTTCCGAATTGCCAATCAAATGGAGGCGCCAATAACGAAGCCAAACGCAGTGCTTTTGGAATGGTTTACGCGTCTTTATAGAAAAAATATATTGAAATCTCCAGACATATACGAAATTCAATTCTCCCGATACCTCACATGGCAACATTGTACATCTTTTTTGAACGGGAATGCAGTAATAAGACAAAGAAGACATCAACAAGGTTGTGGCAAGAGGCTCCATCTTCCAATTATTGACGCCCGCAGGATAATAAGAACACCAGCATGGAGCAGCGGTCGCGTAAAGGTAGCCCAAGGCCTGTGCTATGTAAGTGCCAAGGAACGTCGGAATTCCTATTGGATAGTGAAAACCCAAATTTTATTTTCTAGAATGAATACCGCGTTTGCAAGATAGAGCTCCGCAACAGACAAAGATTAACTGGTAAATGCGATTTGGTAGATACACAAATTAAAAATCGCCAGAAAAGAAAGAGTTGCATTTCGCAGGAAGAATTTAAAAATATAAGCGAGTCAGCTTATGCCTTGAAGTTAGGGCTATGCTGAGATCCTTTAGAATGATTTTTTACAGCAGCATGGGCACAGTTGGAAACCTATATAGCCACCACAGGGCAAGGTATCAGTTCAAGACTAGAAGTGAGGTTTGAGGAAGAGTGCAAGATATCCATGTCCCATTTTATTACACCTCCATGTTGCCAAAGTTAATAAACCTAGCGGTAGAAAAATCGCGAGGAATGCCATTCAATTAAATGATCCACTGCCAATTTCGGAAGTTATAGAATCAAGGGGATTTCCACTACCTATCCTTTGGGAAGTTTTTTGTGAACATGAGGGCCTTTCATCAGGGAATTCGAAACACTCTGTAAACGTATTGCATGTTATCAATGAACTAACTTCCACTCTCCGGAATTCTTACACCTCAAATATGGACAGGAACGTAATACGCAGCACATGGTTGGTGATTGAAACTGTGTCTGAGAATAAGAAAAATAAAGCTTCCTGAACATGAAACACGTACCAATTTGGCCAACAAAAAAGAACAGAGCGACTAAGCAAGTAACATGTTACCCCTAATTTTAAACGGCAAAAACAATTGCTTTATAGGCAACATAAAATCAGCTCGCAGAAGATAAATTCGCCACTCGCAAATTAAGCGTGGCGGCCAAAAAACGTTTTGTGACACCCAGCATGACACCAAGTGCAAAGCTTACCGCGCTACGGGAGCGCATTCATTTTTGTTGGACCAAGTTCGTTTGAAGAAGTTAGTCCCTTGGTCCACCCATACGAACCAAATGATTTTGGTATGGGCCAAGAGAATTCTTTATGGCGATCGCGGGTGGTCAACCGGTTTATGAACTACTTAACGGCAGACAGGTCTGCGTTTTTTGCCCAAGATTATTACCAGTCATTCGGAGGAGCTCCCTTTCCGGACCATGCCGAAAAAATTTGCAGGTAACTGGTGGAAACGTTGTAAAAAAAAAAAGATTGGGCCCATCGAAAATAGGATGGGCCCATTATGATCTGAACGATAGTGGAGGCGCAAGGATACAGGAAGGGGTCCGATGCTGAGGTGGATATGCCAGATTCTTTTCATAGGAATGTTAATCGGCCTCTGCGTTATCCCACAAATATCTGCATTATGGGGCCCTGTCAGGAGACGGTTTACTCCAGCACTGACGGTCGGAATATTATACCTTGATGGTGGAATTCGAGTTTAATGTTACGTCCATCCGGACCAATGTTTGTAAAAACGGTGACTAATGAAGAAGTTAGTTTCTGAGGAACTGGGGCGGGGCAATGACCCATGCCACCAATCGGGGTTACGCATTTTAACGGAGCTGAAAACGATTGGAATGCTTTGCTCAAATAAGAAACTCATTAGTTTTTTTACCCCAGAAATTGTGGAGGCAGTTCCCAAACCACTCCCTATCCCTAAATACGGAGAATTCGGGAAAAGTTGGAAAAACATTATTCCCAGAAGAAACTAGCCAGAATGCGAGAACGATAGAGAGCGAGCATCATGAGAGAGATGGAAATTATTGATGACTCACCATTTCCTTGAGGGTCCACAACACTATGCCGAAAATAATATGTCGTAAGGCTGTTGCAAGATTGCGGGAAAAAGAATTGGGAAATCGTAAGCAAATCATCCCATGAAGTTTGGCCGGTTGTTTTTAGATGTGAAACATTCAAAAAAGCAGCCCGATTACTCGCTGCTGCGCAAATGTTTCAATGTTCCACTTCTGGTATTCGGATGGATGTTCTGGATTCATTATCTCGGCGTACGGCATCAGGATGGAACGGTATCATTACCAATCAGGCACGACCAAGCTTTTGCTAATTGCCCTTAGTGAGGCACTGTTCCTTAAAGTCTCCGTTATTACCCGAATGAGGCTACGAGTGCGGAGCGAGTGATGTATGGAATCCAACATATTCGAGCAGACCTCAACTATGCTGGCAAGAGCGCAATTGCGGGTAATGGGTCGCGCCAAGAGCCATGGAGATCATCTTTGAGAAAAGCACAATCATCTCTTCAGATGCACACCCGGTTATGCTAAGCTTAGGAAAAAGAGGAGGATAATGCCCATAATTTGCCAATTCTATGAAAGGTGCAGCGGAAAGAGGATTTATAGATGAAGTCAGTCTGCCCTAACACGACTACCCCCCGAAAATTAAATAAGGCTTTGCGCTATTAGAAAATAAGGTGGGAATTTGCCAAGAAAAACATGAAAATACCTTTTGTAATATTCTCTACCACTTAAGTAAATTTGAAATCAATACATCTCATGGCAAATTTAGAAGAACTATTACAATTACTAACCTTGAGCGTTATCACGACAATACCTTTGTGCGACAAGGTATAACTATCAGGCCCTTGGTCGATCCCTTGGGGAGCAGGTATTGGGACAAGTCCTTTACATGCGGCCATACCCAAAAAGTATCCAACGCCACATAAAATGGCCCATTCCATGCACGTATTCCTATTTTGGAGCGATTGAGCATACCCATTAACTATGAAGTAAGAATCGTCTAAGGACGGACGTAGTTTTTACTCCCGTAGGGTGTAGCAAAACAAAGAGCGGTATAAGGCCACTCTTCAATCATGGCGGCATCTTTTCAAGTGCGAGGGAAGAGGGTAGAAAATCAGATTACATGCCAATTTAATACCCCGAAAAAATTAGAGAGGCCTTGGAGCAAATTGAGGAGAGATGGGAAAAAACAATCCGGTACTCCTATATATTTATAGAGAGGCTTACCAATCCCAAGGTATTTGAATTTAAACCCGGTAGGAGAACGCCTAACGGCCCTGGCTTGCAAAAACTACCCGGCCCACCATTTAATCCATTGTGGATGGTGCAAGGAAAAGGTAAAAGCCGATTTGCCCCTTCAACAGCAAATTATTGGCGTAATGCCCTGGATTACAACATTCTTAACGACCGCTTACCCACCCCAATCGTGAAAACTTAAAGAAAGGGAAAGACTTATGCCAGTATGAAGACCATGCCCATTTGGTTTCACCGCAATTTTAAAATAACGAATGGCTTTTGTATACCATAGGACAGTTCCCAGTGCTTCTAATTGCAAGCAGTTTTTCCCAGAGGAAGTTTGTTTAGACATAAATGGATGTTCTATTGTCGCCTCGGGTGCCACCATGAAAGATTAATGCGTAACACTACGAACAGAATTAATGCCATTGGCAATAGCCGCTCAATATTAACTTACAAAATACCTCATAACCTTCTAGGAAGAATCCTAATTATACACATGTTTTTAGGAATCAGATTATTAATGGTTGTGGTGTTTTCCGCAAAACATGGATTAGGACTATAGATTTTTGTGGCATTTCCTTTTAAATCGTTAGTTTTTTGTTTATCACTTAAACGAATTGAATTAAAACTTTAAGTTGAAATTATTCCTTTCATTTTTACTCCGGTGGTTTTAATTGTCTTTATCTGTTTTTCGTGAATCTTCGATTTCTTGCCTTTCCAATGAAACCGACGCAAAAGGAGGTTCAATGAATACTTATCTAAAATAAAACAGGTGCGAATGAATAAAAAGAATATCAAATACAAAACCATCGTCGCTAGTTGTCGGCATAAAATCCATGGGATATTATGGAGGACCGAACATGCATGGCAAATTATTCACAAGGCTTTCAATATTCTTACGGCATGACATCTCCACTACAGAGAAGACAAGCAAACCATAACTATGAGCAACAATGTCAAGGCTGTCAATGATTATCTGAACTAAGTAGTTGAAAGAACAGAAGGCCTTTTCAATTCGTCTTAAATCAAGTAGTTTCCACATTGGGTCTAGGTAGCCCGTCAAAGGCATTTCACCCTAAGTGAAAGCGCCTGACGGTGCGCTGTAGAAAGGCGTGGATTTAACAGAAATTTTAAAATCAGCCTAACTCCCGATATCTTTGGATTGACCCAAGGGTAAAATTATATGTTTTTCATATTTTCTGTTTTCTTTGATAAAAGTAAAGATCCCGTTGATGTAGTTTGGCCGTAACCTGTGCAATATTGATACGTCACGTTTTATGGGGTTTTCCCTCAGCTACTTTTCGGTCTTTAAAATAATCATTGGAATCCCCTTCATTTCTTATTTGCGGAAACAGAGCGGCCATATGGAAGAGGGTCTTAAGCTTTTATTGCCTGTGGGATACTTTGTTTCCTTGATCTTTGACTTTTCCTGAATGAAGGAAAAGGGGCTAACACGACGTGGCAAGGCAAATTTTCTCCCATTTTTGAACTTTCGTATTAAATCCATTTGTGCCACAATGGTATGTAATGGCACTTCGCGTCCCCCACACGTGGAATAGAGGTTAAGGATCTTAGCATTGTGTGTGCCAATAGATTAGTCTCGTACTGAATCAAATTCCTTCTATTGTCCCCGGATCGATCTCTTCTATCCGACTTGTCAGTAGGCGCGACGTGTCTTTGAGCCGCTTGCTCCTCTACTTCTAAAAATAGACTTTTGCCAACAAAACCTCTCCAGTCCTTTAACTGTGTCCTGTTACTTGCCCTTTCATCAATAGAGTTTTCTTTCCGGATTATAAAGTTTGCTCTCGAAAAGAACTTCATCCTCCAAAGTCTGATAGGGCCTTGTCAAGTGCCTCATGAGCCGTACTCGGCTATCCGCTATGCGCGTCGATTTTTAATCCTGATTCTAACTTTGGACCCCAGAAGCGAGTACCTCCGCACGCTTTCCAACCACAGTGCAACCCATTGCCAAGGCAATAACGGTTTTTAATATATGTTCGAGTAATGCCGTGTATACGCACAGACCGTTTGTCTCCACAACCACAAATCTTGGCGATCACTTTGCAACAATTTTTGATGCCCAACGGTGTTCGTTGGCCTTGACAAAATTTAATATATGTCGCCCTCTTCGGTGATCAAACCAGATATCAGGTGATAATTCATGCTCAACTGGCGATTCCTAATAAATGACTTGGACTTCAAGCTTTGGTTTGAAGTTAAAATTAAGAAACTCCTTTAGCTAAGCAGCCTCTTAAAAAGGTCGAGACTGATATCTATGTACAGGTCTTGGTTCTTTAACCTGTCATGCCAAATATGCGGAATAGTATCTATGACTAAGGCTATCGCTGATCGCTGACACGGTTTCATTAATTCGACAATTTCTTTAGATTTAAAATAATAATTCAACCTAAGGTAGTTATCCGGGATTGGTTCGTTTTTTGGGCGATGCAAAAAAATGAACAGAGCAGGAATTCTAGAATAGACTTTCTATCTTTTCCCAATTTACATCCAACAATTGGGGATGATCCATTTTTAGGGTCTTCTAATTCGAATAAAGCAATACAAAAAGATATTCTGTACAAAACACACCTTACTTTGTTCTTAGAAGTGTCCTTGGACACGTATTTTGACTAATACTTTAATACATATCCATTGCCCCTTCTTATTGTTATATATACCTTGAAATAGCTTCAAGGGCAATAGCTTAGTTGCAGGTTTATATTTATAATGCACCAACATCCTTGCAAAATTTCCTTACTCGTTTTGAACTCGTTTTTATTCCTTTTAACAACTAAATTCCATTTAGCGCATGACTGTTGACATTGCCATATAAAATAACAAAATATGAAAACATATATCGTTAAAGAAATTAGCCGCAAGGTTTAAGCAAACGTAGTTATTACTTTATAGATTAGAATTATTTAAGTTTTTAATGTGGTTCAGTGTAGCCATGTTTGCGTAGTAATTGTAAACGCTTTCATTTTTTAGATTTGGTTACCGATTGCTTGGATTAAAAAAGACAAAATAAAGAGTATAAAAGGTGATGCAGCAGGCAAAGTAGAATTTTTGACTAGAAAAAAGTCTAAGGATGGACGATTCCATTCGACACTGAAATTAATTGTTTTTTGTGTCCTGTTGCTTTTTCTTATCATTGGCCTATTTTGCTATCGCTCTGATAGGAAAATAAGTCACGGTTACGAACTGAGATCAGCGATTTCATCCATTTAAACCAAGTCCATCCCATTATCGTTAATTGCATATAGAATACGAGTGATTTATTTTTAAATAAAAGGAGTAGGTAACTATCCCTTTCATATTGCTAGTAGAGAGAAAGAATTCATCTGGAAGACGAATTATTCCTATACCCATAATAACACGGCGATACTTCTAGAGTGAAAACTGAGAAGAAGCAACTTCCAGAACAGAAATATCGACCCTATAAGATAATCTATAGTTTTGGTTTATTGTGATTCCTATCACCCATCCTGGGGAAGAACGCATAGAAAGGGCAAATGCTTTTGTATACCATGGACAGTCCCAGTGCCTTCTTATATTCAAGAGTTTTTTCCAGAGACAGTAGTTTTTGACAACGAAATGGTGTTCGTCGCCTCGGTGGCACAAGAGAGGAATAATGCGTAACACTAGATAGCAAGATTAATAGCCATAGGCAATACCTCATATTTAACGTTACAAAACACCTAGATACCCCCTTGAGAAAAGTATCCTATTATAACAAGTTTTTTAGAAGCCGTCTAACTTCTGGATATGAAGCGAGATACAAAGAGATTGTCCTGTTAAAGCAATACCTTGCTTGTTCAACAGAAGGTCGTTGGAACCCAATCTTCCCAGAGTCAAATTTTTAGGGCCTCTAGATAGAACAACTACCTCGTAAACCGCCATTAACACCCTTGAAATACCTCCATTTTCAGGGCCCAATTCGGATTTATCCTTTGTAACATACCCATACAAACCGAGCAAATTTTCCTAACTGGCTTTTTTTGACCCTTTTTTAATCCTTTAACAACTAAATTTCATTTAGCGCAGCAACTGCGTTCGAAATTTTGCTCTTAGACATTGAACAAAAGGATGAAACCATATTACTAACGTTAAGGAAATTTATGCGAAGGATTTAAGAACCTAGGTTAACATCATTGTTAGAACTATTTCAAAGCTTTCTTATGTTCAGTATAGCTAGTTTGGCTGAGTATTGTACCTTCCATATTTAGATTGTCTACCGGAATTTTGCTTGGATTAAAAAAGACGAAATGGCATTAGTTGAAAGTAATGCAGTATTAAAGGGAATTGTTGTAGGTTTAAAAAGTGATGTGATTTGAAGTTCTCCAAATAAACCTAAAGTTGTCGTTGCTCTCTTATTTTCCTTTGCTTTCCTGTCTTTTCTCGATTATGCTATAGCGCACCTTGAAATAGCATATTGTTTTGCCTCAAAATCATTGGGTTTTGTACCTTTCATCTTTTATACATCTTCTTAATTTTTTGATGTTATGTTAGTTCCCCCTAACTAACAACCTTAATTGGGTCTCAATTATATGAATTTGACCTAAAGGATATAAGTTACTTTTAAAATAAATATTGGATATTACCTAATTAATCGGAATGATATTCCATGAAATTTCATGCATCCACCTTTTTTCGGTGTGCAATGAAAAAAACAATAACTACATCTGGATTTGGATACTTTTTTTGGTATCCGTAGAGCCGACTTCACAGACAGTAAATGGAGCATGGCCCATACTGGTTGGTGGCGTGTAGACGCGTGTGCAGAGTGGCACGGGGCTGGATAGTGACACTATGGAGCACCGACACACTTACGAGCAAATCCAGGAGCTCTTCATGGAATTAGCAAGTGCGGCGCGATGCGAGTGCTCTAATCTTGATAACCTGGCCGCAATAGCGCCGAGAGCTCATTGCCCAGAGGCTATTGTCCATAAGGGAAGTGCAGAAACTACAGAAGCATTCCGATATCGTAGATATTACTAATAGAACAGTACCTCTATTTCGAAAAATCCAGTATCGATGAATTTACGGCCCCGATCTAAGAGCCGGAATCGGAACCGGTTTTGATGGCCTGCCATCAATATTCTAACCGGAGCTACGCATAAACTTGATTAAAGACACACCGGACTTCCCTTTGTCCTTTGGTGCTATGGCTGAATAAGGGTAGGTAACTCCAAGTAAGCCACCAATGAAGGACAAATGCCTAATAATGCGAAATTAAGGATCGAGTTTAGGTACGAGATAAGCTATTTTTAGACGGCTTTATCTAATTAAA
>Ga0163217_1098347_pt1 | contig 12982 bp, 18 predicted proteins | sample SynspAceP_FD_185933 | JGI IMG/M metagenome (GOLD analysis project Ga0163217, IMG submission 185933) | Saline lake microbial communities from Ace Lake in Antarctica - Synechococcus sp. Ace-P (PacBio error correction) | ecosystem: Environmental > Aquatic > Non-marine Saline and Alkaline > Saline ...
GATCCACAGTGAAAAGTAAACGATGTTTAAGCCTACTGTAGTCCCATCCTCCGGCACGCGTGTACCCGGCCCGGATCGCAAATAACGATGGCACCGATCGTAGCCTTTCCGTTTTACCAAGCGGCTCGCCCAAAGCAAATGACTAATTGAATCATTCCTCCAACCGGAAAGCGAACTAGCAAATGTCCCTCAAAAGCGCCATGCCGAGATCCCGCGACCTTACAATTCCGCTGATTCGATCTCGCTATTCGGAAGGGAGACTTTCCATTGAACTCCTAACACATTATTTTCCTCCATCTTGCGTGATGCGAGGCTTCCCGTCGAGCCACAGTGTAAGGAGAGTTCGATCGAAGGTTCATTCAAATTTCGAACGTGTGACGAACTACCTATGGCCCGACGTGACTTGTCGGCTTACCCATCGGCAAGCGGACTCGCTGTCAGCAAGTCAAGTGTTAAGTAGCCGTCAACTAACGATCACCAGATCGGAACGAAATTCAAAATACCTTCAAAAATTGACATTGATCTCAACCGCAACGGCTCGCAAACCTGGGAAAGCCCTGATTTCAACACCAGGATCATTGTGTAAATTAAATCGTGATGGTTGTTCCTGAAAAATGCCAATCATGCGTTAAGCCGCGAGCTAACCAGAGGGATGTCGCTGTTTATTTCTTGATTTGACGAAGTGCGTCAAGAGCGTCCAACAGACTGTGCCCCAGTTACTCTGGATACCGCTGTCCAAGCCAGCAATGAACATCGCTTCATTATTTCGTGGATTAAGTCTATGCCCGAGAACACATCAAGCAACGTCCCCGCTCGTTCACTAATAATCAAACGTAACACGAGTGTTGGTAAGGGGAACTGAAAATCGGCCGCCAACAATTTCGCAGAATACGAGCCCTTTGGCAAACTCAATCGTCCGGCGAACGGCTTGACTGTTGTAGCGGCTCATGGTGAAACGACCGAGAGAAAAGGCCGGCGATTCGTCACGAATGACAGGAGGTGCCCTTGCAGATCATAAGAGAGCTCCTTGCCGCCTGCCCGCCAACATATCGTTTCACCAAGAAATTCAAGTCCTGGGCCCTCATTTACCACCGCGTCAATCCAAAGTTAAAAACTTCTCTCCTGGGCCAAACACTCTTAACTGAACGCGAAGCTACTCGTAAATTGCCACAGCACCTGGGCGATAACAAATCTGGAAGCTGAGAAGACCACCAACCCCGCCCACGCCGCTCACCCGCTCAAATGAATCACGCTCAACCCGCGGGCTTCCAGAAGAATAATCCCGCCCTGAAACTGTCGAAAAATCCTGACACCTCCTTGAAAGTATTCTCTCTAAAATTTGAACGAGTCTACGAGTGGGTCGGAAAACAGCGAGCGAGTCCGATACCGAGTTCCTGCAGCAACACAGTCAGAGAACTCATCCGGTGCCGCTCCATGGTGACTTCTTAAATGAGACGACTCGGTGAACAACATGCGGTTTACACCGCTGAGTTATAGCTACCGTGAGTTACTGCCGGCGACACATCGTCCTACTAACTCGCTATCGCCGCGCTGTTCGTCAACCTACCGCTGGTAACGGTCCTTATATTGCGACCAAAAGTCCTGATTGAAAAAATGATTGGCTAGAACTTCACCTGCCAGTACAGACCATCACCTCACTTCGTTTCACGTCGGGCGAGTCTCACGACATCTTGACGCAGGAGCCTCCTATGAATCGGACAACAGCTCAACTCCATTCGTGAAAAAATGGAGCAGCATCGATCGCATACAACCTGATTTCAATCTCTACCGATCGATCGACAAGTCGAGTATATTCAAACGATGGATGACTAAATCAGGCGTACCGGGGAAAGATCAGGCACAAGACGCAAGGAATTGATTCGAACCCTGTGTGGCCAGTTCAAAGAAGAACTCTAATCACACTGCATCCATCGTTCATTCTTCCGCCGATAACAGACGGCTCGACTGTTTTGTCCCAACCACCTAGCTGGACAGCGCAACTCGTGGCTTTCGATTTATTCACGTGATTTGGCTCGACCTTTTGATTCGACCGGATCAATTCCCATCGCGAGATAGTCCGCTATGCTTTCTTGCGATGGCTTTACGACTTCGCCTCGGCGTTGCGACGTTGGGTGGATGCATCCGCGCCAATTTCGGCTTCGTAATTCTTGTTGAGCGAACCGACGTGGCCAAGTCCCCAAGCACGCAATAACCAGTCGCCGCGCGACGAAACTTGGCTCAAGGTCAACCTCGCAATCGGTTTACCGATTTCGCTGGCGCATAGCTGGTGCCGAACCGAGCGCAGAACACGAGCGACGCTACCGCACAAATCATGTGGCGTGCACCAGCCCCAGCCCGACATCGAAAGTGATCCCAGCCCGCTCTTCCTTCGCTTCCCGGAAAAAACACGCTTCCACTTTCCACGCCGGAACGCGACTCGTAGCAACTCGCGAAGCGCCAGCCATCTCGACCAGGAACTCGATTGCTGACAAAAAGAATTTCCTTCACCGGCGAACATTCGCACCAATGACGTGCATTGCGACTGAACAAAGCCTCATCTTGCGTTCCTGCGGTAAACAGACATGCCAGCGAACTCCCAGATCTCAGTCCCCTTGTTGCGAATCAACGCACCGTACGCCTGAGGCGTTGACGTCCAAACCGGCGAGTGCTTTCCAAGTTCGTACTTGAGAAGCCTTCGCATCTCCGAGCCAACCAAAAACGAGGAACTCTTGTTTCGTCCCTTCCCTTTCGCGCGTGTTTCACGGGGCCTTTCGAGCACCGTGGCTTTCGCGTCCACAAGCCGAAAGTCCGGTGCACCTCACCAACGACAGGCTTGGTTTTTCGCTAAAAGACGTCGAGAAATTCCATCGCGTCCCGGTCCGAGTTCATCGAACGCCAGGCTTGACGGTGATCCCGTCGGCCATCGCCGATCGATCAAGCACCTAACGCGAATTTGAGGCTTCGTCAGAAAAACTCATGTCGTCCAGGGACAATGATTTTTCGGCGCAGGCATGGCCCATCTCGGGAAGGTACATGCGGGCAAAGCACGACACTGGAAATGTCGCTGTGGCAAAAAGACAACGCCACACCTGACGACGGCGTTCCTCGACCTGCCTCGTTGCCGTTCACGGCCGGACCCCGACCCGTTTTCCTGCCGCTTTGGCCGTTCCCGGTCCTCGTCGATGACTCCGATGGCTTGCGGAAATCAGACTGTTCGGCGACGACAAACTTGCGACACGTCGCGGAGGACTTCATCGTGGTCCCAACTGGAATCGATCGAAAATCGCTGCAAGTCGGGGAACGATGCCCTTGCCTTCAGTGCAATGGCCTCCGACGTTCTGGCTTGGAGCTCCGAAAGCAGGCCGCGACGTCGCGGTAATAACGTTTGGCCTTTGACCCGGGAAACAATCGCGACATGCCAAAAATTGGCGAGCACTTTCCGAGCGATGCGATATCATTGAGCGCATTGGAGCGACCTCCGTGGTTCATCGTGAAAAACAATAACACACGAGGGTCCGTTTCTTTTGCTCCCACGCAAGCTAGATAAACCAAGGTGGCCGTCAAAGCTTACTCGAGGACAAGCCACAAGTGGCGCTGTCCAGCAGTGCGGCGAACCAAAATTTCCAATCCACCGAACCAACCAGGATTGACACCGTGCTTAGGTGCAACACATGTTCCACCTCGTGCGAAACGCAACGAGCCGAGGAACGGCAGGTCGTGGGTTCGAGGTAAGCGATCACACGACAGCGGCACGAATTTCAGTCGGCCATACTTTTCAGCGTGCTGCGGCCACGGCAGCATTCGTCAGCCGGCACTTGCGATGAACTCATTCGACAACTCTTAGATCCAATCTGTCGTACCCTATTACGCAATGCCACACTTTGCGTTACGACAGAATGCGGGGCCCAAATGACAGCGCCGCCAAAGGTTCGCAACCGTGGGCCCCGCACTGTGTCGGAACGTCCACCGATCACTGGGGCGCGACGAGAGATGCTCTTGTTAAAAAAATAAACGCGAACTTTGCCGCCTCGTGCATCGGAAGGTTATCCGCCATTATGAGCGAGTCACGAAAAGTCCCAAAAAGCGACGGGAACATGATGGCCAAACCATCAAGAAAAAAAAATTACAAAAGCAATCCGAATTCCAATGCCGAGTCGATCGAACCCGACGAAAGACTGAGATCAAAAACCACCCCCGTAATGAAGCAGAGCTATCATCGTCCCATATCTTAGTTATCCGAAATTGTTTCATGGATGCACGAGAACGTATCCGCTGTATCCGCCAACTTTGTCCCACGGCGGAGCCAATTTATTTGCGTGTTGATAATTTGCGTCAATCTTCACCTCAAAGAACCCCAGACCGGACGGAGCAGGGGCACGCTATCGTCCAGTTTTGGATAGCGTGAAATGGATACTGCGTCGACAACACATCGTCTGCAGCCAATCATGCAAGCGGCGTACGTTAAGTAGGAATTTTTTTTAAACCGCCGCAATAACGAACATTCTAAGTTCGACGTCCCCTATCGCATTCCACAGATGATCGCACACAACGCAAGTCAGGATCATCAAATCAAGAGAATGTTTGAGCGACGTTGGATCATTCACTTTCAGTCGATAACGGCGGTCGTCACCGAGGACGGCCATTGAGTTCTATTGCAAATATCTATGCCGTACTTTCGGTGCACGACATGTAACCGCTTTTTGTGCAAGCTAAAGAGTTACACGACCAGCTACGAGTCGTCAAAAACTACCATCAAATGGATCCTTGCAGGTATACCGAAACGGAAAACGTCGGCGATTTCCGACGAAACTCTATAATCGCAAAAAGCAAGTCGAGAACCGAGGAAAGCAAATTTGCCGTCAACTTGTCACGGGCGAGAGAAACGAAACCGTCTTTCGCAGATGCTATCTGGTCTAGTGTGATAAAATGTCAACGACGCGAGGTACACATCAAACTCTAATATTTTGAAGCTGATTCCTCGTGACACGTCCGATATGCCGTCGCGTCCGTAGAAGCGGGCGTAAGGTGGACCACTGCACGTGGCAGTTGAATAAGATGCCGTCCGTCAAAGGCGCAAGTCTCGCCCGTCCAAAACGAGAATTTGTCCAGGGCCGAACGTGCCGCGTTCGAATTGATGCTACTCTGACTCGACGCTCGCCGATCTCAGCGCTGTGGGTGCGTGTGAGAGCGAGTGTACGCGGAACAGCCAAACAGACCGCGAACGGAATGTTGTGACAAGCATAGTGGCGAATCGAAAACCGATGCAATCATTTAAGTCACAAGAACGTAGAGGTCACCGGGCATGCGGGCCAAATCGAAAAGAGGTTGAAACCGCGTTGACGTTAATGACCGTCCGGGCAAGTTTGGATTGTCGCGCAGAAGCAGCATTTCTCCGGTGCAACCGCCGCTGTTCGTAGCGCACCCTGAATCAAGCGCATAGCAACACGCCACTACGGACGAACGACCCGCAATCGTACGAGTCTCCCCAGTCCAGAAAGCATGCAATTTTCGGGGTCGATTTCAGGCGTTGGAAATCAGCAGCATGGATTGCGGGCTCGGAATTGCGGTGCCTGGAATCAGAGCCGCCGGAAATCTCGGGCGTTTGGACGATGCAGCTTGCGTCATGTTCGGTCCACCAGCGTCTACGAAACGCTGGGATCCGGCGGCGACGAGCGATTTACCATGTCCGAAAACCACTTGACTCGCCGCGCCGGTTGCATCCGCCTTGTCGTAGCGTACCCTGGAATCACGCGCGTAGCGACGACCCACATACTTCCGCCGAATAGCACAATCGAATCGAGTCTCCACTTCGCCACACGCAAGCAATTTCGGGCGTCAGATTTCAGGCGTTTGGAAAATCAGCAGTTTTGGATGCCGGCGTCGGAATTTCGGCGTTGGAATCAAGGCGTTGGCGAAATGAACGGGCGTTGGATGTTCGCTTACGGTTTCAGTGCGGTCACCGGCGCCTATCGAAACGTGGACGCGTCCACCGAGAACGCGCGAAAGACGTTGTATGGCCCAGGCCGCCATGCTCCGCGTCTCTGCAAAACCGCAATGGTCGCCGTCTGTTAATGGGTCAACGTTTCATGCGGTTGGGGCCGATGGGTATCCACGCGCACATCCGAGCACACACCGCCCCAAGGGCTGTAGCGTATTGAATAAAAAGGAAATCAGCCGCAAGTTGAAGAACCAGTTTTGCGTGTCCGCCCCAAATCAAATATCCAAGCTAGAGAATCGCAAGCGTGATCGCACGCACCGAACACGAAGCGAGTTCCGGGCTTCGTGTTAAGTCGGCGATATCGAGCGAGTTGCCGTAATATACGCGGCAATCAAGATGACGGGCACGAGTCACCATAGATGGTAATATGCCGTAACCACCTGTGGTACAAGACGACGGGACCGAGCAGCCGCAAACAAATGCAACCACCGCAACGTCATCAAACGCCATCCACCTGTCCCACTGGTCGGCGAAGTCCCTTGGCGGCTGGTACGGCTGAGCTCATGTTTGTTAGTTCGGCGAACGTTAGAACATCACGGGGACGGAGATTTGACCCTCCACTTCAAAAAAACACGCAAGCCGTCCTCCCGTGCATGTCCCATGGTTCATTCATCTCTAACCAGTTCCTTGTACCACCTAAACGAGTTGGGCGTTCGGTAAGACCTGAACGCTACTAAAGCGGCGAGGTATCACATCGACCAAACCTTGACGATTGGTACCGGTAGGTTTCTCTTCCATTGCACTTCGATTCATCCCGCTCCCATCGGCAGTTTGAGCTCACAGGAAATGTCTTCGGGCCATCGATCGTCAGCGGAAAACCGAAAGCCAGTTGTCGAAGAGACTTGCCGCTTGAGCGGGACAATTAAGCTTGCCGAGTCATTATGCGAGACGAAAGATAAAAGCGCTCACTCAGACTGGCCCGTGAACCAGAATAGACAGTTGCCGTCATCTCGTCAAAAGTAGCGGAAGTACTCTTAAAAGCTTCGGGGCAGAAAAAATTTTGGGTTGCCACCGCGGGGAACAATGGCCGGTGTACGGTTCACCGCGCGGAATGGAACCAGCCCTGTATTCCACAAGTATGGAAGCAGTTCCTGTTGACGGAGTGAAGAACGGCGTCGCGTTAATTTGGGAGCTCCTGGGGTCGTATTGACGTTCTTCATTAGGACCAGCTCGCCAAACAAGTTGCCCATATGACGCCTCGTGTCGTTTCAACAAGCAAAAAGATCGACGGCCATTAGCGGTTCTGATTTGAAGACGCTGAGGATTCATTTGCTGGGCGGCGACGAGCGAAATTCCACCAGGTCGATAAACGCTTGACTCGCGCCCGTGGCCAGTACGCCCAACTGCGGGCGTGATCTTGTTGGGGGTGCACTTCCTTCGGGAAGCCAGTCCCCTGTTATCTTCATTCCGTTCAGTTCTTTTCACAACGAGGCAGTCTACCAAAGTAATTCTCACGCGACAGAATAGTACGAGGCGAGGGCAACTACGGGGGCGACGAACCGTTGGAAGGAAAGCCGCGAAATGACGATAAAGCCACCGAGTAACACGTGCTGACGTCTTCGTCGCCAGACCTGCCAGGTTACGAACTAAGAAAACCCTCATACAGGCGACGGACTCCAGGCCCGTCGCAGGGCGACCCAACGCGTTTCCACGGGCTGCTGACCGCGAAGCCGAACCGAATAAAGAGCGGAGGTAGATGCAGGACTTGGGCCAGGACATGATCACGACCTTATCTGGGAATGTTGTCCTCAAGCGTAACCCGTGAGTAGGGCTTGCCGAAAGATCGGGGCGATGTCGAATATCGCATGCCCGGTCCGATTAGAAGTCAGCATCAGCCATATAACTGAGCTTCCGCAATCCACGAACAGGAAGGGCCTCCGTCACTTCACAGGAACGAACCACCCATGCTCGACCGTTACGAATCAATAGAAGCCAGTTTCGCAGCAACTCCACAAAGGAAGTCGAACAACCAAAGGCCCCGTCTCTTCGATCTCCAGTCGGATAAAAACGAGTCCGGCGGGCCATGAGAGTCAGCCTTGACTCAGAAAACATCCTTTGCTGATGAAACGATTGGTCCGACGAATCCAATAGAGGACGAGCTTGAGGAAAAATCAAAGCCAACAAGGGGCTCCCGGTCCCCGATGGCATCACCCTTTGATGAATTCCCCGATCCTCCGGCCCAATTGGCCGGAAGTTCATCAAGCAACTATTGAAGGGACTATCGTCCGGGGGCCTGCCCCGACGTAAGTTCGATTCCCCAAACAATGGTAGCCTACGGCATCTCGGCATACCTAACGTGATCGACCGTTTGATTCAACACGGTAGCCCATCTTACAAGTCTGACCCCGATCTTCGACCCGTCTTTCAGCCGAAAATCGAGTTTCGGTTTTCGACCAACGTTCCGCACATGGAAGCGATCAAGCAGATTCAGCAATACGATGCCGAAACGGCTTATCGCTGGTGGCGTGACATGGATTATCGAAATTTTCGATCGAGTCCAACCACGACGTCTTAATGGCGCGTGTGAGTCGTAGAGTCCACGACCAGAGGATTGCTCAATGTTGACGGCCGCTTATCTGCGTGCGGCGTGATGGTCGAAGGTCTGATCACCTCGCCGAAGGAACCATGCAGAGCGGCCTCTTTCACCCTTGTTAGCCAACATACTGTTGGACACTTTGACAAGGAACTCGAAGCGCGCGAGGGCACCGTTGTTATACGCTTATCCGAGAACTTTCCTGGTGTCGTAAAAATCAGAGTGCGCGCCCGAGTCGGGTGTTTGATTCGGTCCGAAAACGTTTATCTCCCCAACGAAACTAAAGCTGGGTCTCATCGCGCAAGTCCGCGTATGCCGCACCGCCAGTGTCCGAGTTTCTCGGCGCTACCAGTTCCACGGCTAACGGCCAGAATTCGTGGTGAGTCCTAAGAACGTACGGAAGATCAAAAAACGGGCAAGAAGAAATCTTGAATGCAAACCGTGGCATTTCCGATGACGCGTCGTTTGGAATGAATCTGGCGTCCTCTATCTGCGAGGTTGGAATTTGATTATTTCGTATTTGGACAACGCAAAGAGCAATAGCGATGCACGTTGATCAAAGTGCCTGCGGCGACGAGTCCGCGCGTGTTACTGGACAGTTTGGCGCTTACCACGCACGCGACTGCGAAGGTTGAAAGCCCTTGGCATCCCCCTATTGAAAGACGGCGTACCCCTTTTGCCCACAGGGGCAAAGGTCCGGCGTCTCTCGATGACTCGGGTGTTCGAGCGGGCGATGTTCGAACACGAATGGTTGACGGCTCCAAGGCCTGTTTGTGTAGCCGAGCGATGGAGCTAGAGTTTGCTTTCGAAGCGACGAACCGCCTAGTGCGGTACCGCATGCTAAGGTGGTGTGGGAAGGGTCCTGGGTCAGGCGATGCACGGGGATTTACCTGCTAAATAGGACCTGTCTCCATGTATCCCCGTCGTCCAAATCCCGGCGTCAGTCGCTTGTTTTTGATTCCAATACACCTTGGCTTGTCTTCTCTTGCTTGAGCAGGCTTAAAAGCGACTCGCCGAAGTTGGTAACTGAAAATTTCATCCCCCAGCCCTTTGCGAATTCGACATGTCTTCTCCGAACGAAACGTCTCTAATTTGCCAGTGACAATTGTTTTCGATCCCCCAATGGCCACCCACAGCACCTGCAAAATTCTCAACCCTGTGAGAACTTTGCTCACGATGTTTTAGGTAAATCGCACAGCAATCATCGATTTCCTTGTTCCGACGCGAGTGTTAATTGAATCGACATGCCGCGATCGCACATAAATCTTCCAGCGGCCCTCGGGAAGATCATCGGGGACTGCCACACAGGTAATAAGCGTGGCGCTCGTCGTTGCGACCATGATCGGCTTTCCGTTGGTGTGATGCTTCAAACCACTTTCGGTTCGTGCAAAGTCCAGTCCTCAAGATGACCAAGAAAAATGCCTTGATTCCACCTTCGGTTGAAGCGTGGGTTGATTTCCTTCCACAGCCCAAGCAGTAAGTCCGCACCTTCATCAACGACTGTTCTGCCAATCTCGGTCCTGAACATCCCATGCGTCATAGTGACCAAACCACCAGAAAACCTCGATGATTTCAAGCAATTTGGGGATCGCCGTGATCTCGTTGCTCTTGCATCAAACGACCCGTCTGGCCCGAGGCTGATTGATTGTCCCGTTGCCCAGGCACTGACCATGTGTATGGCGGCTTTGCCGGTGGCCATGGTAAATAACTTCGTCGAAGTGTTGTTTTTTTCTCGTCGATGGCAATCACCTGGCCATGCCAAGTGATCTTATTCAACTCAGTCCATCCACTCTGCGAACAGGATTGGCTCGAACTCATCAGGCTGAATCGCGTTGAGTGCCGTTAAGCGATCATGCGAAGGGACACCAGCAGACATGTCCAGAAATTTTTGCAAACTCATTCCCTTCTTAGTATTAAAAGCAAATTTTAAGTAAATTGCCTACAAAAATCATCTGCTTCCCTGCGATCACTCCGCACAGATATCATCGAACAGTACATTTGACCAAGGATAAACCGGCTCACCCGACGAGGATCAGTATTTTTCCAAGATGATCACCAGCGGATGTAGAGCGTTTCCATTGCAAAAGATCCTAAGCGAGTAAAATTCCGTCTAACTTTTTGGCAATTCAAAAGCTCAGATGGCGACCCTCCCTTAGTCCTCGCAGATTACCGTCAGTGGGCGCAAATCGCCCGGGGTCCTGGCAAACCGGGCCTCATCCCGATTGGCTTGGTTACCCGTCTTTTTGCAGTAACGTCACCGTAAAGCAACCCTGAGATATGGCCACAAACCACACTAATTGCGCGGGGCGATCACTATAACCGCCCAATCATGGGAACGAAAAAGAACTATACGACGACATTATTAACCACTATACCGATCGCCTGTTTCTTCCATCACGAACGTATCCGGTCAGATCGCCCCATTAGCAAAAAGCCAATCCCGCTAGAAACGATGCCGCCAAAATTAAAGCGTCCAATCGCCCACGGGTGTGATGAGTAGATCCCCTCAGCGCGAATGTGAGTCAAGAAACAAAGGTAAAAAGACAAAAATGCGAACGTGATACTCCAGCGAGAAGCCTAAGCGGACCAGATACCCATTTGCGATTACTTTGAGTACTGAACCGTCGGTTGACGAGGAAAGTACATGGAATAACTTAAGTCGAAATAACGTAGAGGTCGCCGGGAAATGCGGACAAATCGAAAGCAGTTGAAACCGCTGTTTGAACGTTAATTGACCTCGGCAAGTTGAATTGTGCGAGAGCAGCATTCTCCCAAGTGCACCGCCGTTGTTCGTCAGCGTACCTGGATTAAAGCGCGTAGCACCACGCCACATACGGACGACGATACCAGCATCGTATCGAGTCGCCAGTCCAAGAAGCAAGCAATTTCGGCGTCGGATTTCCAGGCGTTGGAAAATCCGCAGCATTGATGCCGGGCGTCGGGAATTGGCGGGGCGATGGAATCAGACGCCAGAAAATCTCGGGCGCTGGACATGCAGCTTGCGGTTTCAGTTCGGTCACGCAAGCGTCTACGAACGTTGACGATCAGCCGCCGCGACGGAAAGATCAAACCCAATTCCGAATACGCCCGACTCGCCGCTCGTTGCCATCGTTTGGTTCGCCCCTGTTTTTAGCGATCAGTTCCATCGGCCAAAATGGCTTGCGAAAACGCATTCATTATTGCAAACCATAGTGAGGGAACAAAGCGAACTCAACCTGCATTCGGAGCCTTAAGTGATTCTGCAAATTATGCATTGCGCATCTCACTGTCAACGCAGTCGTCCTGAGATTGATCTTCGCATCAATGGAAACAGAAATCATTCCCACCGTCCGCGTCAGGGTCCACGCGATCAGCTGCCGCGCCATTCAAAGATTGGCGTCACCGTTGTGGATTGCAACACTCCGGTTCGGTGCTTCCATACGTTAGAAACATCCGTCCCCTAATTACATCGCTGTCCATGCGCGCGGTGAGTGTTTGGTTGTTCAATGTAGTCGTTTGAAATCGCATATCCACAACAAGAACGCCGAGACGCAAAGAGCATATAATAGTCGCGGCGTCGAGATCACACGTCGACGTTGAACCTGAGAAAATACCCAGCACCACGAGCGCCCCAGGATAGAATCCCGACAATGAATCCCATCGTTTGCTCGAAACCTAGCGATCAGTTTGAGGTGCATTCTATTTTGCGTGGGGCGGAATGCCTACCGTAACCGGCGCGACGAAAAATGTCTCATTTCAAATACCCGCTCTGAACGTCGCCGCTCCGGTTCACGGCTTGGTTCCTGTTGCTTTCGCCTTTGTTTCCGCATTCGACATCTCTCGAGAGCCAATACCAGTAACCCGTCGGTGCGCGCCGGGTTCGTTCGCAGGGGGGATTTGCCCTCGATTATAGAATACTCGTGACGCGAGCTCTGCAACAAAGAACAAATGGTCACCTGTTTCTCCCTACAAACCGTCTATGCACTTGCTTGAAAATGTTGATCCGCCTGACCTTCAGAAGCCACCTGTTAGCCGTCGCATTCCAGGAAATCTGATAGCGTAGTTACGGGCGTCACATGAGAACGCCATCTCCCCATCTTCTCGTCTGGCTGCTTGCGACTTCACCGGAAACGAACTCCTTCGGTCCAGAAATATTAAGGCCGTTCGCTCAGGCAACCCTTCTGGAATTAATTTTGATGGGGTTTGAATGCGCAAGGCGAAACTCCTTCTTCCTGCTGGAATATAGACCCGCCACTTCCAGCTAGCGATAGTCGTCGAATTTGAATCGCGTGAATTGCTCGACATCGCTGATGTCAACTGCCCGGTTTCAATCCGTAACGCTTGCACTTCTTCACGCATTTGGCAGAGTTCAGAATTTGCTTTGCAGAGGGCGAACGCCATCGCAAATATGGTCACCAACAGCTAGCGCGTTAGGAAGGAAGCGTGGACGGCGAAGAGCTTCAAGCGTGCCA
>Ga0163217_1025352_pt1 | contig 12981 bp, 9 predicted proteins | sample SynspAceP_FD_185933 | JGI IMG/M metagenome (GOLD analysis project Ga0163217, IMG submission 185933) | Saline lake microbial communities from Ace Lake in Antarctica - Synechococcus sp. Ace-P (PacBio error correction) | ecosystem: Environmental > Aquatic > Non-marine Saline and Alkaline > Saline ...
GGGGAAGAGGAGATAAATTCTGCCTTACTTTATGAGATTTCATACTTTAAAAAAAGATTTCTCATTAATGAAATCTAAGAAATTAGCAAAACCTTTTAAAAAGAAAAGGAAGTGGCCTTTTAATTGAAAAACTAACTATATTTATTGGGTTGGTTCAGTTTTTTCTGGGGAAGCTCAAATACTGGCAAATAGATTGTTTTTGAATTGGGCTAAAACTTTCAATGTTAATAGATTGATATTAAACTTAATTAATGACATCTCTCATAGTGGAATAAATGATTATTTAAAAATGATTCGAGACTGAATTTTACCCTCTAACTTAATGAGTAAAAATTAAATACTAAGAATTTTATTTTTTTTTGGCTATTATATCCTCCTAATTTCAGTTTATTTGGATTTAAAGATATAAAACAGCCCCCTGGGTATGCCTATCTTTTTCCTTGGAAGTTGGATGCTTGTCTATTGTAATTAACATGGTTAATCATTTTATACGTACAGAAAAAGGAATATGAATAGAATTTTCCAAAACAATTGCTGTCATGAATTACGATTGCAATACTTTTATAAAAGTTGTGGCAGAGATAATAACTGAAATATCTCTTTGCTGAAATTTAGATAAACTAGATAGGTACAACACTTTTTCTAGTCAACCAAAATAACGAAGAATACCAAATTTCGATATACGCTAACGCAAAAAATGAATTTTGCGCAACGATGTTGCTTAGCAGGTAAAATTACGGTGATTTAATAAATCCTTTATAAATAATAACTAGTAAAAAAGTATTCTTTTTAAATTTTGTACTTAATGATTATTTTTTTTTCATCAATATTTTGTTTGTATAAGACAGATTCCTAGAGCTAACCTGTTAGGATTATAATATAAGGAATTATAGTTTTTATATTTTTCCTTAAGTACTTTTTTCATTGTTAATGTAAGACGTTTTAATCAAACTGTTAACTTAGGATGATTACTTTATTCTAAGCCTATTTATTTTCGCCCATTTTTGCAAGAATATAAGTAACTTCGATAATGGTTAACCTTCAAACGAGTGTCTTCGTTGAGGGTAATTCTAATATGGACTAGAGTTAATTTGATAGCGAAATGGTTTTTATTTTTTTAGTTAAATCATTTGGATTTTGGAAAACTTGGAGCAGGAAAAATGTAGAATATTGGATGGCAACATTATCCTTCTTTCGCACCGGTACAATTTATAACCAATTTCCATAAATTGGTGATGGAAATCTTAACAGGTAGGTGTTTGTAGTAATTTATCGCTTTAATGTTTGTATAATTTATTAATGCTGAGACAGTTGGTACGGTTAATTACAACAAATTTGCTGATAAAACCAGTTTATCAGTAAAACATCGGGCAAGTTTTTTTTAGCATATATGTTCTCCTTTCTTTAATGTCCCTCTAAATATCTTCCGCTTCTACATAATTGATTGAATGGCAAATGGGTAATTTTGGGGTGTAATCGGGTAACTTTTTTAATTAGGATTTAGTGAAAGGAAAACTTCGTGAAAGAAATGTATGCGACAAGAAGTATATTAAAAAGTGACAATTGAATTAAAAATAAATGTAAATTTTATAAGGGGGAAGAAAAAATGGAAATTCAAAACCTTATAAAAGAAGTAAGAATTTATTTTTAAAAGAATAACAATGAAAAAAATTATAAGTATTGACGGGAGTTTATTGTCCACTATAGGTTAATTCTTCAAGTTAGTTTGTACTTTTTAGATAGCCAATCACAAGATATACAAAAATGGTATTACCCAAACGCCCCCACTGCTTCCCGGTTTTCATACTGCGTCCATTTGAAATTTAAATATAGAAGCAAAATAATATTGGAGGCATTTACTAACTGCTTATTTAATTGAAAGAATATCTAAAGCAAGGAAAATGTTGTGAAAAAAAATAGAAAATCAACAACTTAAGCTATTCTACCATACTAAATGAATTAATGAAAGAGACTCACAGCAGTTATCACTACAACTGATGAAAGAATCATATTTAATGTAATTTAGAAATTTACATCTAAACAAAATATTCTAACTGTATCATTTGGGTATTGTACTGAATGAGGAAAGACTTGGAGACAGCTAGAAAGCAATATTACAGTATGGCTTCGGAATGATTTCAATTTTTGACGATAAAATTATCTAATTATATTTCATCACCAGAATCTACTGAGGATTTTATCAATGAACAAGAGAAAAACTCTCCTTCAATTATAACGGTTAATATAAATCTAGTTCTAGTTGTTTTTGAGGTTAATCTTGGGTTGCACTTTCTTTGATAAAAAACGTTGTTTAACGAAAAAAAATTACTATGCTTCATTACAGTTGGGATGAAAAAAGAACGTTTTTTTGCTTACAGATGAGTTATACAATGCTACAAAAATTGTACAAAGTAATCTTACATCCTTTCTTGAGAAAAAAGTAGTAATCAGTGGGCAACCCATAAGCGAAGAAATTAATTGAAACTATCAATAGTTCAACAAGGCGAAAATTTTTTTGTGTCAGAAGCTATTCAAACCATTGATCCAAAATTAAGAAATTGATGAAGTAATTTAATTGTGTATGTTATAGAAATGAGACTTTGAAAAATGGTTCAAAATCAAAGAAAGCAAATTAAAAAAAACTATCCTAATACGACAATTAAAATATAACACATTATAAAAAGTAAGGGTGAATAATTATTGGGAAAATCCCTAAAGTAATCTATCATAACGCCTGTTTACAAATGCTGAAAAATTCATTGGCAAATACTTTAAATCTGTCAGAAATCAAAGCTTTTGGGACTTGAAATGATTTTTAATAGATGATTGTTCCCCAAGAACAATAGTGAAGAAATTATATCAGAAAAATTTCAAACATTGATCAGCGGATTCCGTTATATACGATTAAAAAAAATTCAGGAGCTGCTGTTTGCAAGGAAATACTGGTTTAACAAGGCAGCTAGGGGGTGAATATGTTAGCTTTTTATAGATTACGTGATGATAGTTTGGAAAAAAAGAAAGCTAGAAAAAAAAATTCTATTTTATGAAAAAAAATAATGCTGTTCTTACATATATCAAGCATTTTGAACAAATCTTCAGAAGAGGCAAGTGTTAAAAACAAGTTAATGTACCAACAAAAACTAATTATCTCAGATTTGTTAAAAAATACCGCAATAGCTTTGTTCTACGGTAATTATCATAGGACAGGCGGTTGGAAATTTTAGTATGCCACTGGTAAGAAAAGGCAAGATACGGCCACTTGGCTTATGTTATTAAAAATATACCCTTTACGCTTATGGGCTTAAATGAGTTTTGTCTTCCTATAGAAATGTGAAAGGGTGCAATTTCAGATGCATAAATTTAGCGGCATTGAAACCGTACTTGGAATACTTAACTAACCATATGAAGCTATCAATTTCTTAAAGCTTTATAATTACTTTTCTTGTAATATAATTTAATGCAATCAAAAAAAAGATTTAATGAGTAATTTTAAAAATGTCTGATTAGAAAATTAAGGAGCAGTAAAGAATGCAATTGATTAAGAATTAATTATAAGGGTTTCTATCGCTAATGTTATGATTTTGGAAAAGTAGTTTTTATAAGTTGGTTTTATATTGCCAGCGTATGTTAAGTGTAGCAGAATACGGAATGTACAAAGAAATATACGTTTATATTTGAGTTTTTGTATATATCTTTAATTTGGATTTAATGATGGTATTTATTTAGATATGGCGGAAAAAGGATTATGGGAAATAAACAAAAAGAAACTTCATGAAGAACATACATTTATAAAAACTTTTTTTTTTTTCAGTTTATTGTATTTTTTATGTATGTTGGCTTTTTTCTTTTATAATAAAGGATTTAAATAATTAATTTTTATTTTCATAGTCACATCTGGTTTCATGTCAATAATAACTTATCATTCAGAGAATTTCGCTCAAGCTACTGGGGAATTTTAGAAAGTATATTCAAATGCAAATATTTTTAAGACAATTATTAAAATATTTTCCTACTATTTATTTTGCATATTTATTTGAATAGTAGGCGATTATGTAAATATACTATAATAATGAAATATTGGTAACAAAACATATTCATCTTCTTATTATATGAAGTCGTTTTTTGAGAATATGGGTTGAATTTTAGAAATTAGCTTTAAAAAATAAAGTTATTTTTGTATATTTAAAGATAGGTATAATTTTTGTATTGATAGCCAATTATGTCAATGACTTTTGTTGCAATATTGGTTCTTGGATTGTTAACTTCGGATTTCCTATAGAAGACTTGCTCGCAATATTTCATTTTCAAACGTCTATGCTAAATTTATTTTTGTTAATTGGTTAATGCTGGGTTGGGTTTGATTTTTTTATAAATATTATTTCCAAAAAAATGAAATGAAAAGAATAATGCTTAAATTCACTAAAAGAATTTAAAATTACTACTTGGCATAATTGGCAAGGCTTATTATTTTTTCGTTTTTTAAGTAATCATTGAAGTGTTCTTAAAGCAAAATATAACTCCAGCACTTTCTTTGTTATCGATAACATTTATTTCTATAGCCATAATCATGGTAAGCCTAATGTAATCATTACAAAATTTATATAAATCAAGAAAAAATGAAAAAAAATATTTTAGAGATGTCCAATAGCAATTTGCTACAAGTTTCCTTAATAACTCGTTGGATCTGTTTTATTTAATAAACAGACATATGACAAGTATAGCTTTAGCAAAACAACCATTCGCTTATATTTTTTTTTGGTATCTGTATTCAAACAAATAAAGAATAATAAATATTTGAAAAAGCAACAAAAAGAGAGTAATCTTCCTACTAATCAGCCACTTTTATTGTTTTTATTTAACAGCAAATTAGTTAGTAAAGCATATGGGGGAGCATTTTCTTTATTTAATATATATAATAATGTTTCAATTATGTTTTAGAAATGATTTTTTAAAAAAAATTAATACTATAACGCTAGAAAATAATAAATAGAATGGAATGTTGCAATTGACAAGAAGTTATATCAATCGTTGTTCCTTGTGCTATAACGAAAAAGTATGTTTTAATGTTATTTTTCAATGAAGTCGAAAGTGTGATAAAGAAGATAAAAGGATGCAGAAATTTGAATACGTTTTTAATAAATGATGGTTCAAAAGATGGACGTTAGAAATTCTTCCGTAATTCTATCTTTTAAAAAATAAACAATGTGAGGTACCGGTTTTCGTTTTCTAGAAAACTTTGGGAAAGAAAGCCGCTATAATTTGCCTGGATTAGAGCAATGCAAGTGGATGGATTACATTGTCATAATGGATGCTGAATTTAACAAGAATCCTCACTGGAATCTTTTACCTGTATGTATCAAGCAATCAAAAAAGATGATTATGATTGCATTGGAACAAGAAGAACTGATAGAGTTAGGAGAAACCACCGCATATCGTTTCTTTCTTCTTTGCCCAAGCAATTTTATCGTATTATCAATAAAATTTCTGATACTGATTGTAGATGGCGCTAGACGACTATTCGCTTTAAATGACAAAACAAAATGGTCGCATGCGGTTTTTGCGAGGTAGAGAAATATTCAAATCGTTTTTCAAAAGGGGATTTTTAGTTGGGTAGGTTTCAAAACTAAATATATTGAATATGAAAATATAGAATAGAGCTGCAAGGAGAAAACATCATGGTCATTTTGGGGATTTATTGAAATATTTCTTTAGAATGGTATCGTATCTTTTTCTGATGCTCGCATTAATCTTTGCTTCTTTATGTAGGATTACTTTCTTTTATAGTAAGCGATTATGACAGCACTAGCTAATTTTCTGTAAAGAAACGTTAATATTTGATAATCCTACGTCTGGGTGGACTTCATTAGTAGTCATTGTTATGGGGGATAGGTGGATTAACAATTATTTTGTTAGGTAGTGGGTTTTGGGAAAACATTTTTAGAATCAAAATAGACCAATAATATATTTTAAAAAGAAACAGAAAAGGATATAAAAGTAACTATGGGCCAAAATAAATAAAAGAATATAGTAACTTTAAAAAATATGAAAAAATAATACAAAGAAAGTAAAGGGATGTTTATGAAAAGAGAAAAGTTATGGTTGTATTTTGGTACTAGACCTGAAGGCTAATAAAAATGTGCCCCGCTAGTAAAAGAATGTAAAAAGTAAGAAAGAATTAGATGTGACAGTCTGTGTGACAGGTCAACATAAAGAAATGTTTTAAATCAAGTATTGAAAGCCATTCGATGTAAACCAGATTTTGATTTATGAGATAATGAAAGATAATCAAACTTAATTGATTGTAACTACTAATATAATTAAATGGTAAATAAACAAATATTAAGATGAAGTGAAACCCGAAATATCGTCTAGTACATGGAGATACATCGACAAGCATTCCGTTACTTTCATTAGCTTTGTTTCTATCTTCAAATTCCGATTGGACATGTCGAAGCTGGGCTTAGAACCTATGAATATAAAATTCTAAACCGTACCTGGAAGAATTTAATCGACAAGCCTGTTGGTTTGGTAGCAAAATACGCATTTTTGCTCCCAACAGAAAATGCAAAAAAAGCCAATTATAAGAGAAGGTAAGCAGAAACCAGATAATAGTTTTGTAAAGGAAATACAGCCCATTGATGCATTAAATACAACTATTTCAGAAAACTACACTCAATCCGGAATTTAGAGGGCTTCAGATAGTAGGCTAATTCTTTCACAGCACATAGAAGAGAAAAATCAAGGGAATCCCTATGCATAAATATGTTTCGAGCTAGTCCGAAGAATCGTTTGAGGAAGAAAACCGATTTATTAAAGTGATTTATCCGAATTCATATGAATTCCAATTAGTACGGAAAAAAGCCTGCTGCAGCAAGAATTAGGTGATTCTGATAGAGTCAGAAATTATAGATCCGTTAGATGTATTAGAATTTCCATAACTTTTTGGGCCACTCATATTTTATCTAACAGATAAGTGGAGGCATACAAGAGGAAGCTCGAGTCTTGGAATTCCGGTGCCTGGTTATGAGGAATACTACAGAAAGAACCTGAAGGAATAGCCGCTAAAACATTGAGTTAGTTGGTAAGCGAATCAAGAAAATCTATATATACTAATTTCAAAAACCTTTTAGAAGATAAGAGCTTTAAGCAAAGAAATGAGTCATGCAATCTAATCCATAATCGGTGAATGGTTTTTGGCTAGATAAGAGAATCCGCGAGATGCCTTTTAATTGAAAATTATAAAAAATAGTGTTAAATTGGTGCATACTAATAAAAGAATGCTTAATAGATTTGTGGAGATGGGTAAAAATGTTAAAATGTAATAAGGTTTAGGATATATAGGACTTCCTACTGCGCTAATGATGGGCTTCTGGTTGGAAAAATGAAGTAATAGGAACGGATTAATAGTGAAGAAAATTGTTTAACCAGTTAAAACCATGGGTAGCCGTTCCTTTTTGAAGAAAAACGGAAATAAGTAGAAACTATACGCTTGATGCAGTAGATAAAGGAATTAAAATTTACAACTGAATATCAAAAAAAACGGATATGTAATATAATTACTGTTCCTACCCCATACATTAAATCAAGTAAAAAAAATTGATCCCAAATATATTATTTCAGCAGTTACTCTCAGTATTAAATGTTTGGCTGAAAAGGGGGCAGTTAATTGGCTATTGAATCAACGCTTTTCCTCCAGGAAACGATGATAAACTTTGTAAAAACCTTTAAATTGGAAGAGAAAGGCTTTAAATAGGCGAGGAATATTCACTTAAGTCAACACACTCCTGAGCGCATATTACCCTCTCTCTCTCTCGGTAATATGATTCATGAATTAAAAACACAATTCGAGAACTATAGGAACAGATAAATGTTGAAGGTTTGGCGAAACGAATTATAAAAACGCTTGTAATCAAACTTCCTTGCGAAATCAGCGTATATGCTAATTAACAGAATATTCGTACTGCCAGAAATGAACAAAAGTTGTCGAGAATACAATTTCGAGATATTAATTCGATTTGCGAATGAATTAGCTAAAATTTGCCGGTTCCGATGACTTAGATGTTTATGAAATTATAGAATTGCAAATAAACACCTCCTGTGTTGATATTCTTAATCGCAGGCCCAGGGTTGGGGGACATTGTATTTCTGTAGACCTTGGGTTTTTTAGTGGGAGAATTATCCAGGGTTAACTAACTTAATTTTGACAGCACGTCCATACAAATGATTCCGATGCCAGAATTTGTATTAAATCGTGCGTAATACAATTATGAAAGAGAATGGATACAGATTTTTTCTAGATAGGATTGTACTTGGCTTTAACATATAAGGCAAATAGTAGACATGTTCGCGAAAGTCCACTTTTCCAAGATTACTTGAAAAAAATGGAAGAACGATTTATCAGCGTGGCTTAAAGGTCTATGATCCCATTAGTAAAAAAAAATATAGTTTTGAAAATCAATATGATAATTTTTAATACAGGTTTCTTAATGATGTAGACTTTTATTATTGTATATGGTCGGACATAATCATAATGCATAGAAAATGAAGCGGCTTTAAAACAGGGAAAATTGTACTAGATTACGCCAAAAACGTATTGAACTATAGACAATCGTTACTTCTTAATAATTATTGAGGGTACAAGAGTGTTAAAACTTTTGTACTTCTTTTAATTAATCCTAATTTAATGAAGGTTTGTTTTGAAAAGTATGCGTATATGCATCAATAAGGAACGCAGAAGTAAAATGAAATGCTCAATTAGAAAACGTGTTAGGGAATTCTTTATCTGAAACAAAAAAATGAATATTTCTTCGTTACAACGAAAATCGTGAATGCAGTAAAAAAGCAAATATTATTGAAAAAGAAACTAACTATAAATGGTAAGAACATTAAAAATTATGAGAATCCAGCTTTCCTGCAATAATTGGGTGTGGGATTTAAAAATATTGTACGCAATGTTTAGAAATACCATAACCGAATTCCTTTCAAAGTGGCTTAAAGAAAATGTGAAGATAAATATGATGTCATTCATGCCATAGAATTATGAAATGTTGGTTTCGTGGCTATCAACATATGTGAAAAATATAATAAAAAGCTAGTTTAGATCATATTGGGCAGATTTCTATGCGGTAGTCGTTTGAGTATTCTATCAAATTAGCTAAAAAAATTTCTTCGGAAAAAAGAAATATAACATTTTAATTAAAGCCGTGCTAGTGTTACTATTATTTGTTTTCTGAGGATAGATTAAAACAAATAGAAGGGAAGCCCAAACTAAAAAAATTATAGTTGTTCATAATACGCCGGCCAAGAAAACAAACAGTTTACAAAAAGATATTAAATTAAATGAAAAAGACAATCTATTGTTGACGCTTGTTGGAGGGTTAGAGAAAAAAAAAAGATTTATTGATAAAGTGATAAAACCAGCTGTCAAAGAAAGATACAAATTAAATAAGTTTGTTTTTTTAGCTTGGATCACTAAGGAGATGCCTCGAAGAATCTTTCAACGATATTGATGAGATAGAAATGTCACTTATTTAGGGAGTTGCCCCTATTGAAAAAGCCTTAGAATTATATGAAAATACAGATATTATGTTCGCCATATATGAATCCGAATCATCCGAATGCATCAATATTCAGCTGCATAAGGTTATGAGCTATGCTTATGGGAAAAGCAATTTTGTAGCTGCGAATACTGGAAATGGAAATAAATTGTTAAAGAAGAAAACCATGGGATACATTATAGGACTTCAATCACAGAATTTTTCTCTGAATTATTGACACATATTTCAAAAAATGCGCGAAAGAACTTTTATGAAAAAAAGTTTAAAATGCCAGCACGTGCATACAAAAATATTCCATGGGAAGAAATGAAAAATCGATTGGTTTTCATTATATGAAGAATTTAAATTTAAAATACGGGTTAGCCTTACTGATTTTAAGAAAAGAATAATAAATGAAACAAATTCCTTTAAAATCGATTATCAAGGTTTTTTTTAAATTTGTAGAGGGAATACTGAAAGGTTTTGAAAAAGATCTAAAGAATTTTTGAAATCTAAAATAACTATGTTACCTTTATCGCAATAGTGCTATTGAACATTTACTCAACTTCGTTAGTTTTCTACATTCCAATCCATTTTCAGAGCTTTAAGCGAAGCACGAATTCAAGTTATGTTTAAGCATATTTTGGATATGCTATGGAAATGGGAAAATAATGTTCATACACGATATATTTGATCACAAAGGTACCCAATATATTTATATTTTAATATTTTAGGCATATTACATGTCAACAAGCAAATTTTGATGAATCTAATATAATTGAATTATTAGTCCTTTTCACTTTCTTTGTTTTTCATCAACCTTTAAACTGGGAAGTTAATGGAATACTAATTTAGTTTTCTTTATACCTTTAATAATTGAAAGCTATTACATTAACCTTTTTTTTAGAAGGTGGAAATTTAACAGAAGAGTATGCGCTCTGCCGATTCATTGCTTATAAGATCCTATTATTAGTTTTTGTGAAGTTTTTAAAAATAAGTAAAAAATAATTTCATATGAAATTAATATTGATAGGAATTTCTTTTTCAATTTGTTTTTTTATTAAAGAAGCAAATATGGGTATCTTATTATAGGCTAATATTTTTGTTTAGTCATATTACATTGATTTTATAACGAAAACAAAGAGTACGTTAAATACTAAAAAGTTCTTGGCTTATTTTTTATTTGGTGTAAGCAATATCCTTATACCAATCTGTTTCATATTTGTAATATGAACAATGCACTGAAAAGACGGTATTTTTGCAATCACTTAATTTTAAAATTTTATTTAATTTAGATACTTTCCTGGTGAAGAGAAATGATGCAGTCAGAGTAACTTTACTCCTATGTTTATCTAACTATTATTTAGTCAATGATTTTTTTCGGCTTTTCCTAACACAAATAGCTTTTAAATGGGAAAAATTTTGATAGTAGTGGAAAAAAAAAAATCATTGTTTGCTAGCAATTTTATTTGCAATATTATCATATTATACAAGTGTAATGTCCCGGGAAGAACCTACAAACACTACTGATGCCAATGATTCCAACAGTTACATTGCCTTTTAGCCGATAATTATTAAATGAAATTCCAAAAAAAAATAATCACAGATTTAAACTTATTTGCGTAGTTATCTAGTTATCGGACTAACTTTATAATATTCAGTTAAATTGGATACTTTATGAAAAAATATATGTTACTAATATAGTAAGAATCCCAACAGAAATCAAGATGGTATAGATGTAAAAGAACAAAATAATATTAAATAAACAAAAATAAAAAAAAGCCAAATCTTTTAGAGGTCGCAGGACGTTTATAAGAATAATACGGAAATACAGATGAATTATGTTCATGAAAAATACTGGTTATTTTATATCTATTAAGTGTAGATTATCATCTATTAAAATCTTTAACTTACCGGCTTATAGATTTAAATCAGGATCCTTCTTAATTGGAGATGAATTTTATATATGACATCACTCATTCGAATACAAGCTTCTTATAAGCAATAGAATTCTAGTTTTAATGCAAAAAAGAAAGGTAGGAATAGAACTGGAATTTTTTATAACTTATTTTAAAAAAGTTATGAATTTAATATATGATGATAATGGATTATTCTATTTACTTAAATAGTAATTAACAAATAAGCATGTGTTTTTAAAATTGGATTAAGAAACAGAGCACGAAACCTTTCGTAATAAACTTTATGCCTTTTAAGAACTGAAGTGAAAATAAAGGAGTAATTTACAAGTAAGTTTTGTCCTATCTCACTTTGAAAAAAATTTAATAAGATAAGTTTTGATGAATATTTACAAAATTTTTTTTCCTTTCATTAAGAAGAAACAGCTCTTCGATGGCTCTAAACCGAAGAAAACTGATTAGTTTTATTACGAAAAACAGACTACTAAAATTATACATTTTAATATGCGGTGTCTTTAAAGTTATTAGAAGACGGAAAAAATTAATGTAAAAAAATTTCCTCTATTTACAAAAAATTTAAGAGGATTAAAATATAAATTAAAAAAATAAAGGGTTTGGGTTTTTTTTTTTGGGAAAAAAAAAAAAAAAATTGAAAAAAAACCAAAAAAAAAATAGAAAAATTTTAAACGTACCATTCGATAATTTTAACAACATAAAATTTTTGTCTCAGTTAATAAAAAATTGAGAATGGAGAAAAAAAACATTTTGTAAATTAGCAGCTAACCCAGAAGATAGGTTTTATTGTTGCCAAATTGTAACGAAATGATTATATGAAAATTGTTAAAACGTGCTAATTTTTATACAGCTGATGGAATCGTAATAATAAAAGGTTTCAAAAAATATTAAGGTACCCTATTAACTGAAGAGAAAGTAACTTTGGATACGACTTAATGCTTTTGGTTTGTTCCCACGAAGCACACCACACTTAAAAAAGAAAGTTTACTTATTGGGATCTTAGGCAAGAAGTGATGAACCTACGCTGTAAAAATAGAAAAGAATTTCCTGATATACTGTAGTAGGTTATCATAATGGTTACTTTAAATTTATCAGACGACCAGATTATAAAAAATGTTTTGAATTCCAAACATGCGATATGGTTTTTGTCGGTATAAGAGGTTTTTCCAAGACAAGAAAATGGATTGAACAGTACCTTGAAAAAAAGCTGATAAAAGGTTTTGGTTATGGGTGTAGGGGGATCATTTGGATCCTTTACCGCAAAAGTAAAAAGAGCAACCAGCCTGTTTTTATTGAATTAAAATTTAAGAATGGTTTTTATCGGCTTTAAATAAGACAACCCTTTTAGATTTAACGTATGCTAGTTTTACCAAAATTTTTAAATAGCGGTCAGAAAGAAAAAAAAACTAGCAAAAATGAATTAAATGTATAGAATTTTAATAAAAATTGGATGTGTGTGGATTTCCTTATGATTTTTTGTGAGGGTTATTCTTTAAACTAGACTAAGAAATTAT
>Ga0163217_1113561_pt1 | contig 12981 bp, 6 predicted proteins | sample SynspAceP_FD_185933 | JGI IMG/M metagenome (GOLD analysis project Ga0163217, IMG submission 185933) | Saline lake microbial communities from Ace Lake in Antarctica - Synechococcus sp. Ace-P (PacBio error correction) | ecosystem: Environmental > Aquatic > Non-marine Saline and Alkaline > Saline ...
GACCCCACTTCAATTATGCTGGGCATGTTTTTAGTTTAATGAAGATGGAGAGTTTACTAATAAACATGATATTATCGCACTAAATTATCTTTACTAATTCAAAATTAAAAACAAAATTTATCAAAAAGGGGTTTTTCTATGAATAGAAAAACCCCTTTTTTAATTTGATTTCCCTATCAACTTGTATATAACTGTTAAAAAGGAGGTTTAAAAACTAAAACTATAGGTTTTTCAAAGTAAATTGTATATTAGTATAAAATGTATCTATGAAGCCACAAAAGAAAAGGTCTTAGAAGACATGACTTGTAGAAGAAGAAACACAACAACAAAACGAACATAGTCCTGTATAATGACGAGGTTCAATACCTTCTGAGACAATGGTCATACGGAAACCTTAATAGGCCGTCCTGCGACCATACGCCGGAGCAAGCCAGAACAATGGCTCGATTAATGTTCATCACAATGGTAAATGCACCGTAAAAACAGGAGATTACGATGAAAATTTAACCTCGATGCAGTAAGCTATTACAAGCCGGACTTTTAAGTGCAGAAATTGTCATAGTTGATATTAAGGCTTTTTTATTATCTTTTAGAAACCAATTGTTTTAACTTTGGTTTTATTACAACCTTAATTATTGAAAAATTTCAACGATTAGTACCCTATTTCTTACTTTTTCTTGTTTTTCACAAGAGTTACCGCAACATTTAAAAACTTTTTCCTAAAGACCTAATAATGCTGAGAAATAAATTGTCCAATTTCTCAAAATCAGCCGAAGAAATTAATTTATGTGGCCAATGTAAGGGTTTGCTGAATACAATGGGGCAACTGGAAAACTCTAATCCTACGGCCCAATGAATCTATTTTTAAGATCTGTAAAAGTAAGTAGAATGAATCTCATTTAATACAAGGTTGTTTTAGATTTTGGGGATATTGGAAAAAAAATTCTTTAAGGGCTATTAGAGTAACGTCCTTTAGCTATAAAATTGATCATGATTTAATGAGGATGAAGGAATTTTGGAACATTATAGCTCTGGATGGATTGGAGGTGTTTTTCAATCTTTAAAACGCATCTATAATTTATAATGTAAAAGATAGCTCTGTAAATATAGAACTTGACATCAAAAAACACACATACCTAAATATTTAACGTTGTCAAAGCATCTATTTTCAAAGAATGGGTCAAGGCATTTTTTAAAATGAACTTTGGTAAAGATGTTTTGCTTTTTGATGATGGTACGTTTTAGGAAGATGAGGTAATTACTATTTTTTAAAAACAGCAACAGGATTAGTACACCTGACTCAAAACAAATGGTTTTACAGCGTTCAGGAAATGACAAATTTGATAAAAAGTCATCAAGTATTTCTAATGAAATTTGGTCTCAAAGGAAGCCTATACGCCGGTATACAGCTTTAAAAAATAAAGACTTTTTGCTAGGTACAATTTCTAATGGTTTACGTTATTTAGATCAGAAATGGAGAACTTCTATATCAAAATAGATCAAAGTAAATGGACTATCTAAACAATACCGTATTACCTTTTTGAAGATGTTGATGAGAATATTTTGGTTGGGGCTTGATAATGGTATAAGTTAATGTAAACAGGCATGCTCCCTACAAAGTATTCATGATTAATAAGGGAGTTTTTAGGCAGTGTTTACGCCTCTAAAATACAATAATGAACATTTGTATTTTAGGAACCAATCAAGGCTTTTTTATAGAAGTTTGCTGGCTGACGATGAAATTTAATTTATAAAGGAACACAAAGGCCAAGTATGGAGTTTTAAAAAACATTTTTTGAGGACAACTCTCTTTTGTGCCATAACTCAGGAACTTTTATTATTTATAGAGGGGCCTGGCCCAAAAATTAGAGGGAATTCAAGGAACTTGGACCATTGCGGAAATTGAGGGTGAGCCAAATTTATTTGCTTCAAAGGAATTACTGATGGTTTTGTTATATTTTTGGAAAAAAACTAATCAAAATTGGGAAACTTCGAAATAAGCTGAAGCTTTAGTAATTCCTCCCGGTTACTTCGAGAAAATAGGAAATAAAAAATATTTGTAACCATGAAATATAAAGGTTTTTTGAATTATCGGTAGACCGTTCCTCTATCTAAGATAAATTAGCGTGGCTATAGATACTAGTTTAAAGGGCGCTAATTCGGGAATCATTAGCTATAATGGTTCTTTAATTGTTTGGTTATAAAAAGGGTAAATTTATGCTTACAATAATGGGGTCAGAGCAGTTTCAAAGAAGATAGTATATTGAGCGGGGTGTAACACCGAAGATGAATACTTGACCGGGAATTAATTTCAAATAAAAAAAAGGCAATTCTTTCATGGATTTTCAACCCAAATACTAAATATAAAGTAATGTAAACAGCCAGTATTATCCTAATACTCTTAAGTAGGATATACCCTTGACAAAAACAATGCGAGAAGGGCATTGTAAGGGTATGAAAACATCATGAAATTTTCCGATAAAAATACCTATTTAATAGGTACAACGTCCAGGATAACTTAACGCTGTTATTAGATAAATTTAGAAATAAAAAAATTTTCAAAATTCATATTGGTGAGTTTTTAAATGGTAGCAACAAGGTAAACCTAAGTTAGTCCGATCTAAAACCTCCAGTCCAAATTTTAGCAGCGGATCAAATAATCTTAAAATAAACCATTATACCCAGAGTTCATAAACTGTTTTAACAACCCATTACCAAATACAATTACCAAGGATATATGACGAAGTGGAGTGATTGGTCAGAAAGAACCAGAGACCACTTTGAGAAATCTTCCTATGGAATTAACTTTTTAAGGTTCGGGCAAGAATAGGAAATAAGAATAGCTAGTTAATGTGGCTTCCTTTTCATTTGGTATTCGTCTAAGCCCATGGTATCTATCGAACACTTTAATTATTCTTTTAATTCTCGGGGTATTTTCTTTTTTCCTTTTTATGCATAACGTAACAAGCGTTTACTACAAAAAACAGCAGGAAAAATTAATACTTAAAATAGAAAAGATTTAGAGTTATCTCAGGTGCGTAGCCGAAAAAGAGATAATTAAAAAAATTAGAAACGAACAATTAAGAGACCCGAATTTAAAAGTAATAAGTAAAGAACTAGCGTTCAGCCATGAGCATAATACAAAAGAACGAATATTAATACCATAAAGCAAGAACTAGATACGTTAAGGATAAAAACTCATTAAAACCGGTTAAATTTTCGATTATTGATAAGAGTTTAAAAAAGAACGATGATTGGGAGTTTATTTAAAGAGGCATTTGATAATGCCGATGCTGATTTTTTAAAGAATATAAAAAAATACATGAATCAATTATCTCCAATGATTTAAAATTATGTGCCGGGTATTTGCGCTTGAACTTAATCTTCAAAAAAATTGCTAATTTGTTTAAATAATTTCTCTAGAAAGTGTTTGAAATTAAACGTTATAGATCCGAAAAAAACTCAATTTAAAACATCAAGATAATCTCGTTAACTTATATTTTAGAGCTATAAACACCACAAACAATTCTATTTTTAACCCTACACTACCCTCAACATTAACCTCAACAAATTCAATTAAGAACTACTTTTTTTTAGTGGTGTTTACCAAGTTATTTAGCTTCAACTTGAAAGATTCTATATAAATTGGGCCAACTCCAGAACTGCTAAATTGATAATAAATACCCAATATTATTATGATAATACTTTTGTGTGGTGAAAAAAAATGATTTAACAATAATATTTATGATAATTTTAATGAAATCAAAAATCCTTATATGGATACAATTCGAAAAAACGCACTAAACGCTAGTACTCGTGTTATGTACAACAATTTTACTTTTCGCAAACAGATAACGGTGGTGGTCGTAAACGATGAAAGCGGAAATGCGATTGTAGTGTCATGGTGAAGAACTTCCAATGATTAATGTATGATTGGATTATATACCTAATTGGGAGGATACAGTGGATGCCGATTGGGAAAAATCAGATGACATCATTTATGGCCGGACTCGATACGGGAAATGTCACCTTTTAAAAAACATGGGTGTTAATGCCATTAGACAATATACTGGTGTTCCAGCAAGAGGATTCGATATATCTATGAAAACTATGCATTTATACATGCTGATCATTCTTTTGGAAGGTAATGGATTAACATAGATGTGTAATGACCCTGTAACAGATTTAATCAAGATGCTCGTACTCCAGAAATTTCTTGATGTCTGAAATTGAAAATTTGGTCAGAGATTAATAAAAATACACAGATTATTAATGTATTTGGTTTAGGAAATGAAAATAACTTACGGTCTGATTTTGGGCAGGAGCCGAAACAGAAGATTTTCCTGACGACCGAGGAAGCAAGAATTTGTTGGCGGAAAAGAGGGAAGAACCATGTAATAAGCTGAATGAATGAAGCCACACTTAAATGAAGTCCATGGATCTCTCAGTCCTGTAGCCATTTGTTAATGGTGATGTTTTAATTTATAGATATTATTGCGGAAGAGTGTAAGGAATGTTGACATCTATGGTGTTAAAATATGTATCGCGCGCGTATCTTTTTGAGGATGCGTTTCAAAACGTGAAAGACAAATAAACAAGCCAATTTTTATTTACAGAATTTGGTGCAGATGCTTTTATACTATAAAAATCAAGAAGAAATCAAAAGCTCAGGCCTATTAATATGTTAGGGACTGGAAAGAGATAACGAAAATGCCGCAAGGATTGGGAAAGGCTGAAAATTCAATTGGGGGTTTTTAACGTTTCAATTAGTGATGGGTGGTGGAAATGTAATGGTTTTTTGGATGATAGGAAAAAATGCGGATATACACGATAATAATGCAATCGTGGTCTAATGGCTGGATATTGATAGATTTATTCCGGGTGAACAATATGAACAGGAATGGTTTGGGAAATCTTGCTAAAGCCAGACAGCCCCCGAGTCTTTAATGATTTATATCCGCCGAGCGCGTATTTACACCCCAAAGAAGCACATCAATTAAACACCGTATGAAGATGGGGTCACCTTATCCTTTGTTCAAAAATTTACCTTTGATAATATCCAAATTATGGAGTGCCTGTTTTAAAAGCACGTGGGCGGATAAAGCAGGCATTTAGTTGGGGAACAAACCAGCAAGCTTAGAGTGGTAAACTGGAAGCCAAATTAACCAACGTTTAATAGGGGGGTAATTGAAATTCACGCCTGAGTCTCCAAGATCCAAATGCGACAGACTAATCCTAACCAATTTAGGGTTTGATGAGATGGCAATCCTATTTTGGTAGTTTTGAAGGCGAACCAGCTCAAAGATGAAGGGCTAATGTTAATAATTTATATAATCCTTGGGAATGGTCCGCAACAATCCTACGATGAAATATTTTTATGAGAACAGGGGGCGACCGATAGAACGTTGTTACCGGTGAGGAATGGCTTCATTGAAAGAATGTTAAATCGCGTACAAGTAATATAATGCTTCTTACGAATGGAATACTAAAAACTTTGATTTACGAGGTTTTTACAGAAACAAGGGCATTTATACTGGGGGGTATGAAGAGATTTCTTTGGTTTATAAGTCCAGAGGCCAACTAACTGTCCAAATTTAGATATAATACAACGGCGTCATTAGTGTTTTGAATTTTGATGGTAAAAGAGACATAAAAAGGATTTAAAGCAGCTTTCGGCCAGCAAACTTTGGTGGGCGCTAACCCTGCAATTTTATTAAAATACAAGCCGAGTATGGTAATATGACCTTACTGGTGTTTTACCATGAAGATATGAGAATGATTTTTGGAAACCATCGGTTTTCTTCTTTGGCCCGTCCCTACTCTAGAACCGAAAAAGAGCTACCTTACACATCGAAAGAGAAATTGGAGATTTTGGTTTTGAAATTGGGGAAATCCTGGGGGGGTCAACCTTTAAATGATCGAATTAAATTTCATTTGCAGAAGAAGAAATCCAAATTACAATCCAAATACACCAAAAAGAATCCCAAATACATTATCTATTACGACCAAAAGTTTAAATGAAAAAGATAATTGGGGTGCCAAAGGAAAAATCACATATCAGGCGGGCGTTCCAATTGGTATGCTCAAGAGCAGCCATCGGGACTAGTCCCGCCAATGGTGGGTTGCTGAGAGAACACTTACACAAACTTCTTTACAGAGGTTGCCGCTCTTCTAAAGGATCAGCGGACATGGAGTGACGCGCTAATTACATACTAAAATTTCCTTAAGGTTTCTTTTATAGCCACAAAAAGTTAGGTGCACAGGCTAAGACCGTTGGGAATGTTTCAAATAGCACTAACTTTTTATGGCAAAAACCTTATAATAGGTCCCCTGCCAAAATGATACACAAGGGCCAGGAGACTTAGAATATTCTGAATGATCCCTTTGTTGTGCGAGCCAATAGTGAAACCACAGCGGGAGAAACTACTCCTTACTTGGGATCCAACACCAGGTACTTGATGTATGAAGGGATAACGATCGTGCTGAAGACGCAAAATTAAGCTGTCAGTGCCGGATTTGTTTTTTCGCCATCATACGACACGATGGACCCGCTATTGGATTTTTAGGGAATCGTACCTTATTTGCCTTCCTTAATTCAGTACCTGCGCAAAATTTTGGGAAACACATACTCGAATCGTTCTAAAATAAACGGCAGACTTGGGTAGAATGCAAAATCTTTTTTGGAATGGCACAAGCCAATGGGTAGTTGATGAACGATTGGTGGAGCGTTTTGGAGGCGAATATCGCTTAACTAACAACAAAATAAAGGTAGAGCATGCTTTTAAAATAAAATGATTGGGGCCTTTTGAAATTATCATCGCGAGTTTAACTTACTACCCTGTGCAACTCATGTTAGATATTTCAACACCATTAGGAAAGCCACAAGACTGGTTTAAATTTTACCAAGTACTCAAGTGGGTATTCGCGTACTTGGCGTACCTGAAACGAATTTTTCCTCGATATCTTCCTAAATGAAGCAGCAGAATTTTGCACAACGCCTACCATTAGCCCTGTTGGCTGGAAATGGTAACGAATGGGAGATAAGAATATATACATATCAAATTGGGAAATAAAAAGAGACAAAATGAAAAAATAAAAAATAATATTTTTTAAAGAACCACCATGCTGTAGGGCTTGTTTTAAGTCTGGTTACGCTTGTGAAAGAGAAGTTTCAAATGAGGTAGCCTTTGCTTCCTTTCGAAAAAATGGAAATATATTTATTGATGGTTTAGCGGTGGACTTGAATACTTTCCTTTTTTCAAAGATCAAACTAGAAGCGTTTTTCAGTGGATACTGAAGTAAGTAATAACGGAACGGCTCTATGCGTTTGGATGTGCCTAATGTTGTGATCCCAGTGGTGCTTTTGCGGAGCGATTTTTCCTGATGATGGCGGTCGAGATCTACTGGTTAATGATGCACTGACGTTTTGGGCAAAAGCAACAAAATCAGCCACTAAACGAAATTGGTTTTTTGGAAATAATTTTGGCGAAAATAAATACCTTGTTTCCAAAATAACTTAAAGAATAGCACAGGCTGGACTAAAATATACATACCTTCCAAGATCCTTTTGGTTTTAACGATAGAAGCGCGGTATGTTCTGGTATTCAGAGGTCCCGAAGATGGCGATCGGATACACCTTTTGATTGATTGATTTAAAATTTGAAAAACTGGGGACTGTGGCACAGGCAAGACCCGATTTTTAATGGCGAAAGACGTAAAGAATTACAAATCTTTTCTTGGGATACACACACTACGCTCACGGTACTCACCCAAACCTTTAATCTAGCTTCGGGAGTTAATGAAACCGTTGTTGCGGCACCTTCTTACTTTTACAGTTTATTCTTCAAATACTGAAAGTTGCTCGGTTATGAATTAGGAGTTGTAAGTATGGTGGGGACAGGTTCTGCGGTAATTACCGCCGCCACCACTGGCCGGAGTACTTGCAAAAGGATCTCTAAGCATTGGAAGTTTGGAAGGTAGTTTCGAATTTGCACCCGTACTAACAGAAATGCTGCAAGTGATCAGTATTTTTAGTGGATGGCGTATACCAATGTGGCCAGTGGATTTCTACAATGTTTTTGGAGAATTTCAAAACAACATTGGGTGGAAGCCATAAATATTAATGGCGCAATGTAATAGAATACACTGCGCTAAATTTTGTGGCAAACAGAGTTACAGAACCCTACAGTAGATGCCTCAACAAATGACACATTTTCACGTTGAATATTAGAATACAGAAGCCCATAGATGCCTCAGATATTTATTAGGATAGAACTGAAGGTGATTTTGGGTTCAGATGGTGCTTTTGGAGGAAATAATGATTCTAGTGGTTCTGTATTATTGCCATACAGCGCTAAACCAGCGACCAATGGATAAGCTTGGATATTCCCTTAGCAGATTTTGGATTGACCAGTAGAAGCAATTCTTGCCACAAATATTTTTTTTGTTTCAGATGCAACCATCTCAATTTGTTGGTAGATAATCATGTACTTCTATACATGAATAATGTCGATTAAAAAAACGCAAATTAATTATGAATCAAATGATTAATGTTATACAAAAAAACAGAAAAATTGCAACCACCGTAGGTACTTCCCTTTTCTTAGCAAGAACGTTAGTTTTGTCTTAAAGGCCCTAAATGCTCGTAATTTTTCTGATGTCAAATCAGAGCTTGTGGGCGGTAGATGATACCCAGACCGTGTGAATTTTACGGAAATACGCTGCAAGATGAGTTTGAATACCGCGGTGCTCCCATAGTACTATTTGGGCTATGGATTGGCACAGGCCAAAAATGGATGGGGAAACATCAAGAATTACAATACTAATACGGATAAGACCAGAGAAACTGTAACCATTAATAATGGAATTTATGATCATTACGGCACAGCAAGAAATTTTCAAGGGCATCGTATACCTTCTGCTCGCCCTTTAACAAAAAATAAATTTTCACAAACGTATGTCGTTTGAAGCCCGATTCGGGTGTGCCCTATGGTCAAGGTATTGGCTGCATTTGGATGCTTGGTGTTCCAGAAGATCAAATGAAATATGGCCGAGTTTTAGGAGAAATCGATATCATGGGAAATACGAGGACAGGAACCGACAACCATAGGAAGTTTTTACATGGTTTCCCTGGGTATTCTGGTGGTGAAGCGATTTTCAAAGAGTACGTGCTTCAAAACGATCGCCTCGATACAAGCTTTCATATCTATTGGATCGAGTGGGGCCCAGATATGTAAACCACTATGTGGACTGATGTGTTATACAGCCAGAATCACTCCGGACGATCTTCCCTGAGGGATCAGCATGGTTTTTGAATAATGATTTTTTATATCCTTATTAAATTTGGCAAGTAGGCGGAACTTTGTTGCCCTCCCAATGCAGAAAACCGTATTTTCCTCAGACCATGTTGGTCGACTATGTAAGACCTATAAATATAATTGAATAAACCTAACCGAATAACTATTATGAACTACTACTAAAAAAAGCTAAGTTTAATTTCATTTATCTTGGCGATTCCTTTCTAAAGGAGTGAATGACGAGGAATCTCAATACCGCGTTAGTTCTGCCTTTACCTATACCCATAAATGAAAAATACAGGGACGCGTAACTTTTATAAATATTCTGGAAGACGCCAGAACGTATTTATGGACTTTCGGAGATGGTAGAACTCACCGAAATTAAATCCTATAAAACATTTGCAAACGGTTACGTTAACCAAATTACATTAAAAGCTATGGAATCTTCAGGTGCTTCTAACACTTCTGAGGATGCGATAACGATTATATTCAGACAAAATCTTCATTACCCGTTACTTTTGATGCCCCAAATGTAGCCTAACACTATTGCTACGTTTATGGTACTTTCATTTGAAATAGCTTGATAATCCGATGCTTCAGGACACTAATGATAAGGCCTCTAAAGTTGGTGCGATAAACGAATAGCGAGCTGCCTTTGAAGGGATTAATTTGATGTTTGGGACCCAAATAGCCCTAGCCTACTGAAAAAACATTACCATGAAATTTTTGGTCCGATGTGCCTGTAGCGGTTTTAATGAACTTGAAGAAGGTAACTGCAGCAGAATATCGAAGTCACTGCAAATCATGGCGGTACTGGATGGGAAACAATCAAAATTTTAATTTTTCTCATCAGCAAAATATATACGATTAACCTTTATTTGTAGATGGCCCAGGAACAAGTGTTGGTACTTTTTATATTGATATATTGCCGCAATTGAAACGCCAATTGCTGAAAATGGTTGTGCTGCTACGCTTATAGCGGCAACTTCACTTCCATTAAATTTTTGAAGCATGGTGAAAACGTTTCTTTCTCAGAGAATTTTGGGGATGGGATCAGTCAAAGTTTAGCACCGAATCCATCTAAGTCAGGAAAAAACACTCCGATTTTCGTGTGCAAGGTAGATAAACCTTCTGGCCCTTAGTTTTCTTTGCAGGAGTCCAAAAATACCTTTGAGAATAATTTCGAATTTGACGACAACAAATACGTTTAAGCTAAAAGTATATTCGACAAAAGCCAATGTGGTGTTACGTTTTCGAGTTGGCTGTTAATCCCCAAACGTCCTGTTAGCAGGAAAAATCTGCTCCAGTTTTTTAAGAACGGTTTGCAAATGCAAAGTAGGACAGAAGTCGAATTTACATTCACCAATTTACCGTGGTACTACCGCATACAAATCAATTGTGATTAAAGCCAGATAATAATGAAAACGGATTAGCGCCATTACTGCAGACGGAACCTAATTATTTTTGATCGATCTTACACTTTTCAGCTCCTGCAACTGTGGCGGCGGAAGAGCTTTTGATTCCGGTCTTTAACCAAGGTGATTTTCAAAATGGCAGTGCGTCCATGGACTATTGGTGTGGGTATGATCCAGCTCCAGTAGCTACGGAAGGGGATAATACCTTTTATTCTGTAAACGTAGCTACAGCCGGAAATGCTTTGATGTGACTCTAGTCAAAAAACTAGAAATTCCTTGATGGTTTCTACGTAATACCTTAACTTTTGATGCATGGTCTGATCGTGCTAGAACACCTTGTAGGAGGAATCGGGTTTGAGTGGTGGAAGTTTTGCCAATACGGTCGAGACAGTGAATTTAAAACCACAACAAGACAAACTTTTTACGCTCACCTAAACTGCCGCTGGCTTTGGGAGCTTGCTGATGCACGGTTTTAATTTGATTCAGGAGCTGCCGTTGGCGTTGTCAATATTAATAATGTTCCTTGAACACTTGAATATAACCGGTCTACTTTGATTCTGGTCTATTAACAATGGAGATTTTTGAAATGGCAGTACACCTTGATTATAGGGGTGGGAACTGATCCTGCACCCGGGGTCGTTTACAGAAGGCGAATAATTCCTTTTATTCTGTAAACTGTAGCGACAGCAGAAATTCATTTGACGTGGAATTTAAGCCAAAAATAGAAATTTCTCGATGGCTCAACGTATACTTAACTTTTGATGCGTGGTCTGATCGGAGCTAGAGCATGTTGGCGGAATAGGGTTAAGTGGTGAAGTTTGCCAATAACGGTAGAGACGCGTAATTTAACCCACCTACGAGACAAACCTTTGTTACGCTCACCTTAACTGCTTGCTGGCTTGGTGCTGCCGATGCACGCGTTTTTGTTCGATTCAGGAGCTGCCTGTTGGTCTCGTTTAACATTGATAATGTTTCTTAATCGCTAAATAGTCCCTGGCGCGGGGAGGCAACTGGGTGGTCTATTGTTATAACGGTGATTTTTGAAGACGGGCAACGGAGTGGTACTGGTGGGTTAGTTATTTCAAATGGTGAACTTCCGCCTTTGATAATACCGTAAAACAATGGAGGAGCGTGTTGGTCGTTTTAGCTACGAATGGTCCAAGTAATCCTGCATTAAAACAAGAAAGAAAGGGAGCCGAGATGTTTAATCGGGTGATGTAAGTTCGAATTACTTTTGATCATATGGAAAGTGTAACTAGCAGGAAGCTGTATTTAATGTGGCTTCTTTTTGTGAAGGATCTTGCAGGGGCTTCTTTACCATGTTTTTTATCCGCTCCAGCCCTTCAGGTACCTTGGAACACCTTTTTACGGGTACCTTACCATACCAAACGGAAGCTGATGTAAGTGAAGGAATCTCTTCTATCCGAGCTGTTTGTGGTGGGTGACGCAGGTTGTAATGTGGTAGCTATATTGATAATGTGGCTATTGTTTTAAACCCATAAGGGTATAGGGTAACAGAAAACAAATAAAAAAAGGTTAGCATGAAGCAATTTTTTGCTAACCTTTTCACTTAAAGTTAAAACTTCAGAAATTTAATTAAACTGAAGCAATCAGATATTTACATAGGCAATCAAAAACAAACCTGATGCAGAAAGCAGTTCAAGGCGAACTGGTTTCAAATTGAAAGATTGAAAGCTATTATAAGATTCAGCAATAGCGATGCATGCGACCATTTGTTTTATGAGTATCGTTAGCGATTCTAATCATGGATGTTCATAGCGAGCAATGGCGGTTTAACAGCTGGTAAGAAAAGATCAGAACATCACTATTTCCTATTACACGGAGATAAAATTACAGTCAGCAGAGAACCGAAAGTAAAACCCTCATGCAGGTAAACTAAAAAGGAAAAAAACCTACTTTATGGGAACCTTTTTCAAATCGCTTATCTGGTATCTATACCACCACCGAAATCTCTAATAAGAGTTGTACGGTAACAATTGTTTTTGAAGAATAAATCACGATTAAAAACTGAGGTTTAACCTATGAATGGAATTCTAGTAACGATTTGGTTTGTAAAAAAAAATCAAGGCTAAAGAATGAGGGCAAGATTCAATAACGATTACAGTTTTAGAACCGTTTACAAAAATTTATTGCCTTATGGCGTAAACTCTAGCTTGCAGATCAGTAGTAGCAATTTAGTGGATGCTATAAAGAGCTGAATTGGAACTGAAGTAGGCCTTGGGTATTTAATGCCTTTAAAGTGGCATTAT
>Ga0163217_1050198_pt1 | contig 12980 bp, 19 predicted proteins | sample SynspAceP_FD_185933 | JGI IMG/M metagenome (GOLD analysis project Ga0163217, IMG submission 185933) | Saline lake microbial communities from Ace Lake in Antarctica - Synechococcus sp. Ace-P (PacBio error correction) | ecosystem: Environmental > Aquatic > Non-marine Saline and Alkaline > Saline ...
AAGAGATTCACGGGCACAGCTGGCGACTCATTGGCGGGAGCCGCAACCGGGCGGGTTTCGTCCCCCCAAGCAAAAAAAGCGGCGCAGCCCCAAACACCCCGGTTTCCCCCCCCCGGCATACACTCCACGGTGGGACAGTCCCCCTTTTTGGGAGCTTTTCCAAGCTTGCAAAACGCGCGGACAGGGCCCCGGTTTTTTCCCTGGCTGCGGGTGCCGGCCAAGCCATTTCCAAAAGCCGCTTTTCGGTCCCCGGTCAACGCGCCTCGATTTCCGGCCCGATCCCGAGCCTTTTTTTTGCTGGAGGCTGTCGCCCGAGCAAAGAACAAAATGCCCCTGATTGTTCCTCGCGGTCCCCCCCCTGGCGCCCAATGGGTTACCTGCCGCCCAAAGTTCGAGCGAATAGGTCCCCTGGCTTGTCCAGCAGCCTTTGCCCCGATCCCGGCCTCTCGGCCCATTTGAGACAACGCGGACCTCACCTCGCCGTATTTTTTCCGCCGAAGAGAGCCTGTGGGCACGCCATCTCGCGGGCGTCGTCTTGGGGTCATGATCCGTGTCTCCGACGCCCGGTGTTTTTCCTGAACGGATAAGCTAATTCAACGCTCGTCCTCGACGGCGGCCGCTGATTCCGCTGTCACAGAATCGGGTGGTTTTTGGCTTGTAATCAAGCGCAAACGGTCCTTGCCGCATTCAGCGAGCCACGCTGCACTGACGTGATCGCCCAAGCGTGTTGCGCAAGCTTTTTCGTCAAGCTAAGGTGGGTGGCAAGATGGGTTTCGATCGGAATCGATGTCCTGATCGTGGCGTGAGTCTTAACATCTGCAGCACCGCAGCCTGAGAAGTGTTTTATCGTTCCCTCGGTCACTCGCCGATATGATATAATCACGCCAGCGTCTTGCGGCGTGTCAGTCCCACAGTGACCTAAGCCGCTGGTCGTTTTGATCATTGCCGTGTCCCGACCTGAGTCCGCCCCCGCCCCGCCGCTTTCGCGTAATAATGGTGTTTGGTTTCAGCCGCGATTTTGAAACGCTGATCACCTCTGTTTGATCTCGGTTGACCTGCTTCCCCGGTCCTGAATTTTCATAGCGGGCAATCTGCTTCGGCGGTTTCGGTGTCATAGTCCAATAAAGTCGTGTCTTGTGCCGGGATTTTCTCTGCGACTGTCTGAATTCCAACTTTGGTCCGCTTATTATCCGCGTCTTTCGTCTCCGAGCCGACCACGCCTGGCGTGCTTTGGCCTTTTGGCGCATGCCATTCGCATTTTTGCATTGGAATCCGTCTGATCGAGCCTTGCGCAGTCTCCTTTTCGCGCAGGCGTGCCTGCGTCAGGTTCGTACTGGGGAAAGCCATAAGGTATCATAAAGCTTGAACGCGGCCCCTCGCTGGACAGTTTCGGCACCGGGCGGCAGAGGCCTTTCCATTTCGTCCGGTCCAAGCACTTTAGGCCGCGGTCCCAGCGTCTGCTTGAAACGGGTTTCTTCAAGCAAAGAGCGTTTCTGTGATCAGCGACTGGCCTGCCCAATTTCGGGTGGCCCACCCATGCCTGCCTACCAGTTCCGGTCAAGACCGGGTTGCATGAGCGGCGGTCTTTTAGACCGAGAAGATTGCGCGTCGGACGCATGGCGCGGCGAGCATGATCCGCCGGAGCACATAGCGCACGTCCGTCATTCGAAGGCATCACCCCGTCCGGCGATCAAGAAGGAGTCGAACGCAGGTGATGCCCCGATCACTTACGGTGGTGCGTTTTTGCCCGGACCCGTCGGGGTCTGAGTTGGAGGCATTTGCGCTCCGCCTGTCAAGTTGCGCATTCAGGTCGGGTCGCATAGTTGTCGTTGGTGCTGCAGCAACGCCGCAACCCGTTCAGCATCCCCATGCCCGTGTCGTTGATTGGGTCGGCAATTGCCTTGACGGCTGCCATCCTCGAACTGTTCGTATTGCATGAATATCGAGTGTTCAAATCTCGACAAGCCGGTCACCGTCCCTCCACTCCGGGGGAGCCGGGAGGGCCTGCCCCCAGATGTGATCGCCATGATCGTAGAAAATCTTCGGACAAGGGCCGCCAAAGGGCCTTCGGACCCATATACCAAAGTCTATCATCCGTCGCGATGCGGATGAATCCGGTCGTCTGGGCAAGCCCGCGAACTTCTTCCAGATCTCCTGCGGCTTCATCATCCGTATGATAAAATGGTGGACATAAGCCGGTTGGGGTCGATTGCCTCATCCTTGTGATTAGCTCTCCAGGAAAAGCGATAGCTTTCGCTTCTGAAAATAGTCACCGAAGCTGAAGTTGCCCAACATTTCAAAGAACGTATGGTGCCGCGGTAATAGCCGACGTTCCCAATCAAATTGTGTTTGCCCCCCGCTCGGCACGCATTTTTGCGCGCGTCGTGCGCACGAGAATAGTCGCGGGTTTCAACGCGGTGAACAGTCTTGAACTGACCATATTCCCGAATCGCGAACATCATGTAGGAATTCGTTCCGTGGCAACCACAGCGGCTGGACGGTGGATCGAGTGATCCCTGCTTTTTCAAAATAACCAATGGAGTGTTGAGCAATGATCGTTGAGCGTCTTCATATGCGGGGCTTGTCGAGGGGCCAAAAAACAATTACCTTTCGAATACCTTCGTGACAGACCACTGTCCACAGGCACGCCCCCACTGAAAAAAGGCGTCGCCACTGGGCACGCCTTTTCTAAATCATTCTGCGGTGAAAGCGTTTACGCTTCCTAGAATGTCCGCGTCCATCGCTGCCGAGAACCAGCAAAATCCAGCCCATGAGCGGCGCGGATCTTGTCCTCGGATCTCATTGGCCATGGCGATGTTTCTCTTCTAGGAAGGTCTTGGCAATTCTCACGCCCTGGCCCGATCCGTTCGTCGCCATTATGCTGAACCACGAGTCCCCGATTTATCGACCACGCGGCCTTGACCCCCAGATCCCAACAGTTCGGCCGCCATCTTAGAATCGCCTTCCCGTACAATGATGTTCTGAATTCGACCTGCTTGAACGGCGCCGCGACCTTGTTCTTGAACTGACTTTGAAGACCCGTGTGGCGTGCGACCACTTCGTCGCGATCTTTCAGCGCGCCGATGCGGCGAATATCCAGACGGACGGAGGCGAATAAGTAATTTGGGAGCGCGTTGCCGCCCGTTGTCGTTTCCGGGGAGCCAAACATACGCCAATTCTTCATACCGGATCTGGTTAATGAAGAATTCACCATACAGTTGGACCGCGAGATCGAACCGGTGGCTTGCGCATCGCTTTGGCTCATCAGGCGGGCCTGATAACCCAACGAGCTTGTCGCCCATTCGCCTTCCAGCTTGACTTCGGGTCAGCGCAAGCGGACGGAATTCGACCACCTACGCATGTTCACCGCACGCACCGGGAACCGGTACCACGTATCGGTAATGCTCGAGCGCCTGTTTCACCAGTTCGGGCTGGAAATTCAGCAACTCGTCAAATCGACGCCCAGTTTGCGCGCGTATTGGGGTCAAGCGCGTGTTCAGCGTCCACAAAGCACAAAAACGCCGCCGTTTTTTCTGCCTGCGCTGCGACGCAGTGCAAGGTGAGCGTCGTGTTTTACCCGAAGATTCCGGACCGTAAATCTCGATGATCCGCCCAATAGGCCAAACGCGCGCAATGCCCAAGCGAATGTCCGACCGCAAAGACCTCGTGTCGAGCTTGCCGTGATGTCCTGAATGGCCCCTTCGGCCCCAAGTGTTCAATGATGACCTTACCGAACTGGCGTTCAATCTGTGCCAGTGCGCTGTCTAGGGCCCTTTTGCTTTTCAAGCTTGTTTCTTGTTTGTCCATAGTCCAAAGATCTGACACCGTTGCCATGATAGGTTTAACTCCTCTTACTGTCTCAGTGGTCTGCAAGCCGCAATCATCATGCCGCCGACATCTTGATGTTCTTTGGTATGTTTCCATATGGGATCTAAAGTGAGAACATTCAACGTGTTTGTTTCCCTTTCATCTATTTCCGGCGAACTGATTACACTTCTATTGATATGCTGGATATTTATTTTCTTGAACAAAGGTAATTCTTTCAAGTGCTTGTTTTTCTTTAAAGAACGCCTTGCTTTTTTGTCGGTTCCCAAGAACCGGTACAACTGCCGTATGAACACCGCGCTCGCCACCCCGCCCGATATGGTCATATCGGAGCCGCCCGATGCTGAACATGCGCCGGTCTATCGTTACATATCGGTTTTATCCGCCCCATGTTCTGAAGGTCTGTTACGCAGAATTGGAACTGATGGCGGTCCAAATGCGCGAGCCCGATCAGCTGGCTGGGCAGCTGGTATTCGCTATCGCCGGCGCCCCCTTCATGCAGGCAAGCCAAATGCACCTTCGAACGTCAGTTTTGACGAGTTCATCCTCGCTATATGAAGGCAAAAACCGGGGTTCGTCCGATGTGGGAGCCAGTCAAATTTTCTGGCGTCTAGCCGAATGGGACAGGAATTAACCCCCACTAATTTCAAATACGAAGAATCAGGAATCGCTAAAGTCCTTTCTTGAGGGCAACGGCCGAGGTGAAGCTTGGACCTGAAGTTCCGAGAATGTCTCTCCTCAATGGATTTGCCCTCTATCACATGACTAGAGCAACGGTTCGCGTAAGTTCGAACAGAGTTTGCGCTCTACGACTCGATTTTCGTGAAAAAGCGATAGCTACTGATCTGACTGTTCACGGTATTTGGTCCGCTCCTGTCAGTAGAAAACGGCTTATGGCAGAAACACCCGATATTCGGTATCGTCATCTGCGCGTCCCAAAGCCTGTCTTGCGCGTAGCCTGATACAAGAGCGACCGGCACAATCCCGTCGTTCTTCAGCGCTTTCGCGTACCCAGGTCTGGGCCATCCACTTCCGGGCATGAATCACATCAGTCAAACACATCAACGGTCAGCGCCTCATCCTCGAAGGGTCTTTAGCGCCATTTCCGCTGAATCCGCTTCCAGCACGGTTATATCCGCGCATGCGCAGTGCGCGGCTGGCAAAAGCGCGTACAGGCGCTTCGTCTTCGAAAGCAAATGGTACTCATATTGTTTGCCCCCTGTAAGAGCAGAGGCTCTTCAGCGGCTTGCGGCCGGGTCGATTGCCTTGTTTGGCAAAGGGAAAAAAAAGGGTGATATATTGTGGCCTTTCCCCACCACGCTATCAATGAAAGATATAGCGCGTCAGACTGCTTGACGATACCGCATGCCGTCGACGCCCCAGCCCAGTCCCCCTCGCCCGTCGGCGTTTTGGTTGTGTATGAAGCGCCAAAAACTTTTCTGCAGAACGGTCCGGCACAATGCCGTTCACCTTCGTCCGCGACCTGTACCAGTCACATATTTTCCGACGCCGCACCGTACCCGATCCGTCAAAGGCCTCTAATAAGCTGGGTATTTCAGTCCCTTACCTCTTGATTTCCCCGCCCGCCGGCATCGAATCGCGGGCGTTGACGATCAGGTTCAATCAAACACCTGCCTCGAGCTGTCTTTGTCAGCTCTGATCGGCTTGCAAAATGGATCGTGGCTAGCGTCAAGGTCACCGTTCAACGCAACGAGGCCGGTTCAGCAAGGAGTACAGCCGGCCCAACGTTCGCGCCATATTCACGCGTTCAGGGCGCACGTCTGTTTTTGCGCGAAACGCGAGCAAGTTTTCCCTACCAGAAAGCGGCCGCGCGGTTCGCGTTTTGGTTCGATTTGACCAGATCCTATAGTCGCGTCCGCTTGGGTCTGTGCTAAGCAACAGCAAGATCACAATGCCCTGAAATTGCAGTAAGCAGATTGTTAAAATCATGCGCCACGCCACCGGCGAGCTGGCCAAACTTGCCTGCCATCTTCTGGCTTGGGTAATACTGCGCTTCAAGCGACTTTTAGCTCTGATCGCATTCGTGAAGGACGGCAGACAGCGCCGCGTACCGCCTTCGAGATCAGGCTCAAACGCACCTGAACAAATACTCCTGTCACTCCGCTTTAGTCGCAAAAATTCGGGGCTTTTGCAGCAGACGCCCATCAATCGTGGTCTTGTAACCAGCCTCCGATTGAACGCCTAACCCCTCCATAAGGTTGACGAGGGCGGTCCCCTTCCGTAATTCTGCCCTCAACCAGACATTGCGCGGGGGTCATTGAAGATACCACCTCTCCTCCCGGGCCCTTTATCAAGCGGAATGGTGGAGAGCTGCTGGAGCGCCGACCACCGGCTTCCTTGTACCCTCGTCGTACGCATGCGGCAGGAAATACAGCGCTTCGCTCGATTGGCCGACGCCGGCACCTCTGTGATCGTCATGCCACAGGGCCCCGTCGCCCGTCTGCACCGTCACCCATTTTGCCGTGTAGATCTGCGAGGCCCGTGATCTGCTAAGCGCGGTTCCACACGCTTGCCCACCATTGCGCGCGCCGGCGGCAATTCATAACAAGATGACGTCTGTCTACTAACCATCACCCACGGCAAACGCATAGCCTTTTGGTGCCCGGGCAAACCGCATCGCTACGCCATACAATGGTTTCAAGCCGCCACAGCAAATCCTCGCCAACGCGGTGGACCGAAAACGCATGGTGCCGTCCGTGTGTGATGTCGTCTGTGCGGCGCCTTGTATCGGAAGCCGTCAAGAGCCAACCAGTGCAGTCAGGCAACGGGATCGGCAATAAAAGCGTCACAAAAAGATCGATACCTGCGCCGGCGTGGGCCCGTTAAACGTTTCTATTGCATGCGTGTTGTTTCTGCGTGATGATCGCGCACTACGGGGTCAAAACGCAGGGGTGCGGGTCCCTTTTCCGCAATCGTTGCCGTGGCGCGCGCTACGGTGCCTTTTTTCTGGCTCTGGCGCAGCGCGCCATCGACGCAATTTAACAAACACTGCGATCGCCACCTGTGGCACTGGTGCCTGTAACCCATCGCAAGAGAGCAGCGCGGGGGCGAGAGACTTAGAAAGGGCGGCGGAAACGAGCAAAGACTAACAGCAATAGCGGACGTTTACCCAAGAAATATTTCACGAACCGCACCCATATTCCGCCAACACATTCTCCCGACCTGTGAAACAAGTCCCATTTAGGCGTATGGAAGGTTAATGTGCTGTTAATTCCGTGATCAGGTCAAAGAAAACTGACACTCAAAAGTTGAGTAAACTATCTCTAAACACGTTTAAAATGTGCGTGAAAATCCATCCCCCTGAATTAATCTACTTCAAATCGTTGTGAAAAAACCTGCTTCCACCCGGAATTACGGTGCAATGAATGCACCGCGCGGTCCTCGTTCTCCGATGCCAAGAACAAGTGCACGTGCCATAGGCTAAAGTGCCGTTTCAAGCAGTTAAGGTCGCCGCATGACCAGAATTTTGTCCTGGATATTGTCAAATTCTTCAGGACGGCTGCTGTAATGTCCCATATTCCCTTCGGGCCGATCGTACGCCATGAATCCGCCACCGGAACAAGGCGCGTCGCACAAGCACAACATCATAAGGCGCTGCCCTCAAGCTCGTCCGTTTCCAACTGCTTAACGGTTTGCAACCTGCGCGTTTCGGCTCGCGGCAGGCAGATCGAATCATCCGTGCGCGTCGCATTGTCGTGAGCAAAATACCGAACATCGCGAACGCGAAATGCCATCGCCAGTGCCCTGGCCACCGCCCCGCGCAATAATCAGCATACGGGTGCCGGCAGCAGCGGCTGCAACACCGCTGGCTGCCGCATCCTGAAGTTTCAACATCAACCGTTGCAATAACTGTCAGAAATACGAAAGTTTTACGTTCTCCCCGGCAGTCACCGTCAGGGCCCGTTCGCAACAGATCATTGGCTGCGCTGTTTCGATCCCGGCTCTGCTAAGCGCCTGGGTTCACATTGGCCACCGATGCCTGCCGCCGTATTAACCGTACAGAATCGGGCCCGCCGACTGGAGGCCTGCGGACGTGTCGGCCCGCTCCCCCAGCGAGCCTGAACAGGGGTATACAATCCAATCCGGCAGGTTCCATAAGACCGCCGCATGCTCGGCCGCAGGGCACAGTGGCCTCGTCTTCGAGAGCGGCAGCGCGGCGTGCCCTGCCCCGTTGAAACAGCGGCCCAAGGTCGGATATCTTGCGCGCGCAACGCACCCAATCAATCAGCCGCCCCGCCGGTTTTCGCCGGCCCCCCAGGTGGCGCCGTCAATCGCTCGTTGCGCAAAAGACATCGAACACGTGATCGCGTACCGCCGCACGGTCCTTGGCCTGCATAGCGCCCTGCCACGGCCAACGGGTCTAAGCTTGCTCTCCGGAACGCCATCCGCCATTGTGTTCAATAATCGTCGATGGCGGCAGAGATGCGCCGCGCCGGGGTTGCATGCTTGAGTCACTAGAATAACGCCTTTTGATAGGAGGACTTACCCGCTGCGGTAGTTTGGGAGATTCCCGCGTGATCTGAACGTCATCAACGTGGCCTTTCAGACAGACCCTGCGTTGGTGATCTTTACGAAGGTTACAGTTATTGCGCCATGCTCGTCGACCGTGGCACAAGCCGGTATACCCCATGGCCGCGCGAAGACCGCAACCAACTGCATGATACCACCGCATTGGCGAGCCTTTGTAAGGGCACCTGCCCCTCGATCCCTCGGGCACGAGCTTGTCCGAGCGGCATGCTTTTTTTGGAAATAAGCCGGGTCGGCAGAACCGCGCGCCATTGCGCAAAGGCTGCCCATCCCACGAATATAACTTTGAAACCTGCGGCCCCTGATACAGGACACTTCGCCGGGGGATTCATCGGTGCCGGCGATCATGCTGCCGACCATCGCGCAGGACGCGCCTGCCGCAATTGCCTTGGCAAAATCGCCCGAAAACTTGATGCCGCAATCTGCGATGATTGGCACATCGCCCGCCGCTTTGCGCAATCCCATGATCCGCGGTCGAGTTGGGCACCCCAACACCGGCGAACCAATTCGCGTGGTGGCAGATCGACCCCGGGCCGATACGCACCTTAAACGGCATCCGCACCCGCCCCATCAACGCACGCGTGGCGTCGCCCGTGGCAACTGTTGCGCCGCAACGATATGGACCGTGCCTTGATAGCCCCCGCGCACGGGGCGAAACGGCTTCTGCGACGCCGGCAGAGTGGGCCATGCGCGGTGTCAATCCACGATCATGTCGACACCGGCTTCACACCAAGGGCCTGCTGAACGCTTCAATAGCCCGCCGTCCCCCGACAGTCGTCGCTGCAGCAACCGCAGCCGCCCAAGATCATACTTGCACGCGTGGGGTTCAAGCACGACAGCTCGGTGTCTTTCAAGGGTCAGCAACCCGGTCAGCTTGCCCATGCGCATCCCGTGACCAACAGCTTTTTTGATCCGGCGCGCCTTCATCAGGCTGATCGTCTCGTCCCGATCTGCGGGCTCTTTGCAGCAAGGCCAGATTAATCGCTCGACATGCATCACCCGTACAGGCGTCGCATCGTCCAGAAAAGCAAAACGCATGTCGCGTTGGTTACGATACCGACGCGCGACCTGCTTCGTCCACCCACAGGAAAGCCTGTGACCGATAGCGTTTCCTGCCACGCTTGGCATCCGCCAGCGTTTGGTCGTGCCGCAGGGTGATCGGGTTTATAGACGATGCGGATTCAAACCGTTTGACACGGCGCCACTTCCTTGGAGCTGTTCGTCGACCGTAAGGTTGGCGGTGGATCACCCATGCCGCCGCCTGTGCCATGGCAATCGCCATGCGGCTTTTCGGTCACCGTACCATCCAGAGCTAAGCAGCGCGAATGTTCAGCGCGCGATTGATTTTGGTCACGCGGTCGCGTGTCAGCCGTAGACGGCAACACGGTGATGCCGCTGGCACCAGTAGTTAATCATCAAAGGTCAGAGCCTCACGATCTCCATTTTGCACCTCGGCTTGCAATGGGTTCCATTTGGCGGTTTTCATATTTCATGGATGGTCGCCATTGGAAAGACCCTTTTTGCACTTAACGAATTGTGCAAACGCAGCTATGTCACCACGGCGTGCGCCAGCGCACAGAGGCGCACAGGCGCAGATGAAGCCGGCATTAATCCGCATCGCTGCTTTCCGCCTGCCGCCTGCTAGCTTAATGGTGCGGCAAAGTGTTGAGATAAAAGAATAGATGAGCAACGATCCCCTTGTGTATTCACGCTTCGGGCAAACGCGGTCACTTTGCCAAGGGCCCACCTGGTTGCTTACGGCGGCGCGGCAGTTGGGCGTCGATCTTGGACTCTCCGTTTGCGGCGGGGCGCGGGATTTGTTCGAATGTCAAGGTCTCTCCCGGCAGGCAGTTTTTCCAACACGGGGTCACCGTGGCCAGGATGGCCTTGTCCCGGAATGGAACAGGTAAGAGCAGGGTATCAGGACAAGCGCGGACTGAAATCGAGGGCCGCCGTCCCTGGGCTGCCAGGCGCAATCAATGGCGATGTGGTGATCGAGTAGCTCCGCCGAAGTCAGGTCCACAAACAAGTCGGTCCGCAAACGGGCCGAAAGCACGCGATCATCGTCCTGAACCCTCGACCAAGCTCTTTTACGTCGAGTTCTTGAACCGACATGCACGACCCCTCGGGCGATCTTTGAGGCGTCTGTGCGATGCTTCTGCGCGAACCAATTGGAGCTGAGAACGTACAAGGCCGAATTTGTGCAAATCCTGACATAACGCTGCAAACCCTGCTCTGCGCAAGGGCCGCATGGAAAGTCACAGTTCCGTGCATGTTTGGGCGATGATGAAAAACCCGCCGCGGATCATGCATCTCTTGGCCGCGGTTTTTCTACGAAGGTCCGCTTTACGGGGTCGCGGTCCGTCTTGATCGACCACCATCGCGGCGCACCTGTGGCGATCTGCAAACCGGAGAGGTCGTGGCTCTTCGGGCGTGGATGAACCCGCAGACCCGCTTTGGCGAAGACGCGATGAGCCGGTCAGCTTATTCGAATGACTGATACGAAGGCGGCGCGGCAAGAGATGACCCGCGCCGGTGCGCCTTCGGCCATGACACGTTTTTGACGACAATCGCCACCGAGAGCGGGATTCCGACGAAAGTTTGATCGTCGGGACGCCGGTTTTTTTCGTTTGTACCCCGGTCATGCTACCAACCTGTTTTTTTGGGGATCGACCGTTTGAACTGGGGCAAGCGCCCTTTGCGCTGGCCACGTCGAACGCGCTGCGTCTTACGCGCTATGGACATGGACCTGAGCATCCACCCTTCCGGCACGGGTCTATTGCTGCCCCCTGTATCGCGGGCCATCGTTTTGGTGTCGGAAATTGCCGGCGGCCGTGCCCTGTCCGGAAGCGTCCAGATAATCAGACGATCTGGTGCTTGGTCGTGCCCGATGTGGCACCAACGCTGAAATCTGCCTGGCAACCGCGAAGAAAAGTGCTGGCCGTGTTCCTCCCCACGGGCTCCGCGCGTTTGAGGCGCGCAGATCAGCAGCGGCCAACGCGCCGTCACCCGGGCGCGATCCGAACGTGGTAGAGATCGACCCCGTCCCAACTTGCCCGTTTCAAGGTGATCGGGCAGCGACCTGTGGTCCTGATGATCCGCCTTCAAGAGGCCGAGATTGGGGCCAGTGGCGTCCACCGGCTATCGTGTGGGCTCGGGCAATCATTGAATGGGTTCGCTGAAATGGCGTCCACTGGGCATCGTTGACGCCCCTGGCCCTGATCGGTACGTGCTTGAACAAACGGATCGGCAAATGTCTTTGCCGACGGCGCACCATTTCCTATCTGTCTATGACGACAACTGCCGATGGCGGGCCACGCAGTCACCGTGACCATATCCGCGACATCCGCGAAAAATCCAGATGGCCAAGGCCGGCGCTTTACTCAGGGGCGCGTCCTGCTGAATGGATAAATTCGGTGTCGACAAGGTAGACGCGTGTGCTGGCTGGCGCATTCGGTGCGCAATATCAGCCCTAAACACGCGATGATCCTCTGGCATGATATCGCCTGACGCACCGCTGGACAAGGTCACATCGGCTGGCAACGCGGCGGGCACCGCGCGCACCGCATCGCATTGCTCAACACCTCCAAGCCGAAGCCGAGGATCGAAGAGACGGTCCGTACATCCCACAATCGAGACGCATCGAAACGCGCGTTTCCAAGAGCATTTCTCGTGTCAAACGCCTCTGGCCATCCCCAATAGCGGTAAGAGCCTTCCCGATCCTCAATAGCAATCGTCACCCCACCCCTGCCACCGAGACGTTCAATACCGCGGCGACAGTCTCAGCGGTACCCGCAGCACGCCGCCGCCGCGTGATCTGTGTTCTCAGGGCAGCAAAGGGTGGCCGTCGGGGCAAAACCACCCCGCTTGAACGCACGTCCGCGCACATCGGGATTAAAGTCACCTCACGGCGCGGTCGGTATGGTGAAAGGTATCACGCAGGCTCCCAAGCTTTTTACGCAGTTTCGATTCTCGGTACCCCTCCACAGTCTTCATGACAGTTTCAGCCATATATATAAGGCCGTCCCTCGCCACTTATTTTTGGCATTTTTTCGGTGATCCAAAAATGGGCACTTGGGCAAATCGTGACGTCTGGGAAGGTTTGGAGCACGAACCACCACCCCAGAACTTTCACCCAGATTGTGTGGCGATCGCGCGGATACGTTCAAGTCCTGCGAGCCCTACAAAAACCCTTTTTTATTCAAATGCTTTCAAAGACGTTGTGTCACAGAAACGAAAAAATTGTTCGCATAATTTCAATTGCTTGCAAGCATCTGTCATACGCTCCATCGCCGCGACTGCCGTCCGAGTGGAGACTGAAACAGCCTAGCAGAACGTGCTTGATGGCAGACCCAGCTATTCTGCGTCCTATGCAGTGAATTTATAACAGTTGTGGAATGGAAACAGGCAACGTTGCCAGCTCCACACTCATGGATCAAAGGACTTATATGGTAGTTTTGAACTTTAAATTATCTGGCTCACCAGAGTCTGCGTGAAATTCTTCGGCAGCTGCAACTACAATTGCACCAGTTACTATCCGCACTTCCACAACTTCGCCCGCTCACATAATCCAGACCGAGAATTCGTCAGCGGGCAACTGAATCAGC
>Ga0163217_1049387_pt1 | contig 12979 bp, 7 predicted proteins | sample SynspAceP_FD_185933 | JGI IMG/M metagenome (GOLD analysis project Ga0163217, IMG submission 185933) | Saline lake microbial communities from Ace Lake in Antarctica - Synechococcus sp. Ace-P (PacBio error correction) | ecosystem: Environmental > Aquatic > Non-marine Saline and Alkaline > Saline ...
GGAAGGGATTCCCACCTTTTAATAAGGCCTATTTTTAAAAAATTCCCAAAAAAAAAACCCCCTAAAAACAAAGAAAATTAAAAACCCAACCCTCAATTTCATTCATTCCCAGGACCCGAAGGGAATAACAAAGGTAATTGCATGGTAATGTATACACACAAATACTCAAAAGAAAAAAGGATAGAATATTTTAGTAGATGGACAAGAAGAAAATCATTGCTACGAAAATGCTATGGCTGAACGTGGTTAACGGGATCTTAAAAGACGAGTTTTTAAATCTCGATCAGACCCTTTGATTAAAACGTAAGCTCACGCAAAGGGGCTTGCAAAAAAATGCAATTAGTTTATACAATGAAAATAAGATTACAATTTATCTTTTAGACTATATAATCAGCCGAATATGGGTATATCAATATCAGCGTAAAAATCAATTTTCAAACCCTGTAGCCATATTCAAGGACAAGACATTGGATAAAAAAAATTACGATTAACTGTCTAAAATATTTATTATGATCTTTTATATTTAATTTTTCTTCCCTAATTATTTTTTTATTCTTTAAACCTTTTTTCCGCCAAAGAAACCGAACTTTTTTTTACGGTTGTTATCACTTGGAAGTGCTAAAAAGCAGCTTAGAAACATGGAAACTTGCCAACAAATATGCTGCAAATATTACTATGGTTATATTTTATTTTTTACATTGTTGTCTTACTTTTTGTTTTTCCTTGAATACGGTGATATTATTCTAATTGTACCCATCAATATTTTAGGGCCTCATTTATATTTTATTATTAGTAGAAAAAAAAAGTTGAACTCAGAATTAATATAGTTCCTCAACTTCTGCTAACAGTGGTTTTTATAAAATGGATTGGGCTTGGTTTTTTCTTTAAAAAAAACCTCTATAAGTATGATAAATTTGCTATGTTTACTTTTGTCTGTGTCTAATCAAACCACTAAACCTTACCAAAAATTAATCAAATAAATAAAAGTAGAATCAAATGAAAAAAAAGTTCAAATATTTATTATAATAGACTTCGTCGAGCAGGATATGGTTTAGACCTCTACTATTTTTGCTTTGTTTCTCAGTTGCCGGTGCTGTTAAAGTCGCTCATTCAAGAGCTGAAATGGAATTTGGAATTTAAATGACCTTGTTCCCAATATTGAATACGAATCAATTGAAGGTCTTTTAATACTTATCCTCAGCTAGCATGTTGGTCCATATCATATTTGCTGTTTGCGAGTCAATGCCTTTCCGCCATTCTTCGTCCAGCTAAGTGGTACGGCAACCCCAAGATCTTTCAAATTGTAGTTCACCAGATGACATGTATCGCAGAAATGCACTATCGATTTTTATCCGGCGCAATTCATATTTAGTATCGTTTGCAACGATAGCACTTTGATATGGATATTTATGAAAAAGCAGGTAGATTTATTCTGTTTTTGCTCACATTCATTATTATTCAGTTGTTTATACTTACCTTTTAAGGTGGGTAGATAGAAATATTTCAAAGATTAGCGACGTTAGAGCACACCATACTTCAAGTAGAAAGAGTTGTATCCAAATCCTTAATCCGCATATATAAAACACCCTCATGCTAAGAGCGGGCATCCCATAAAAAACAAGTTCGATAATGGTGAAACAATTCTTTGCAGATTCTAATTGGATACGTTTCAACATATAAATTTGAGTCCTTACAAATACTGGGCTCAAAGGAAAAAAGAGTTTAGAGTTCAACTAAATTGTTCTTCGGGAAGTTTGTCCACTAAAAATTTTGCTATTGCACACATTAGTTCAGACCATAATTTTGGAGATTAGTCAATTCAAAAAGCATAAAACAATTTATTCTTTCATAGTCAAACAAGATTATTTGATGAAGACGCTAGATTTGGGATTGAATATCGTTGACTGAAATTGCAAGTAGAGCCTTGTCCCACAAAGGTATTAACGACCTGGAAACTGCATGCCAAATTAATTGGTAGCCATGAAAGATTGTTTTTTTTATGGCAACGAAAAATAGAAAATACAATGATGATACAGTGGACATAATGATCGAGGGGGGGGGGGGGGGGGGGGGGGGGGGGGGGGGGGGGGGCGTGTAGAAGTGCCTAAAAATCTCAATTCAAGATTTCTTTACGATGCTTTCCAGACCATTTGCGAAGACGTGTGGCCATATAACATTGAGGTGAATGCTGAGATTACAGAAAGCAAATTAAACCTCTATACGAGACTCTTACTAATCCAGAAACTAAAAGAAGCTGCAATGCAACATCCATTTAAGGCTTACAATAGAGCTGAAACAGAAATAAAATTTAAAGACGATCTAGCTAATTTTAAGAGCCCATTGTTTAATTTAACAAAAATCATAAAGTAGAACCAAAGTAAGAACCCGGCATAACTTAAATTGCTTAGTCCACACCAAACTCCGAACATTTCTGCAAAATACACTAACCTGCCATACAGGAAGTCTGTAATATTTCAACAAATTAGGTGTAAAATCAAGGCAACTAACTATACACAAGAACGTTGGCAAGAATTAAACACCATAAAATGGAAATGGCCAATAAAAAAATTTTTAGTTTTTTGACGCTAGGTTGTTTTTCAAGCCGAAGTCCTGCGCTCAAAAATGTAACCGATGCAACTCCATGAAAGGACTTTCCGACCTGGGTTAAAGTGAAAAATTTTAATACAGGCCACCCTGACGCCAAATGTTAAGGCCTTCGGTCTTTTTCCATACCGTCTTTGAATGGAGCAATATTCCGCGGCAAAAATGCAGTTTGCCGGTACAGAAAATTCAAAATTTCTATTATACAAGAAAAAGAACTCGAACTAATTGTTTTCTATTAGAACCTGAACAAAGGCCAATATTGGCAGTATCGATAATTCAATGTGGTCACCAAATGCAACTATATTGGCCGTCCAAGCAGAATTGATGATCATAGAAGGTACCGGTGAAATTAAAATTTCTTCCTCAGATACGAAATGAAGACATTTTCAGAAAATACAGTCGGGCCGGAGAAAGAAATACCGGTCAATAGTTTTTTTTACATTGTAAATACTGTTTATCATGGTGAAAAAGTGTCGTTCCAACAAAACAGCACTACCCTATCTGCATCTTTATAGATTGGAATATTGAACAGTAAGAACTATACTTTTTAAATGTCTGAATCGCTTAATGAAGAAGGTAGTTCTAGCTTCTGTTGAAGGTAAGCCGGTAAATCTTACTACTTTTTAACCGCAAACATCTGAAACCATACTTAATTGGAACTCGATTTAATTACAAGCGTTACAGTGAGCGTTTAAAGGATACCCATCAATTTATTTATTTGAGGAACATAAACATTCCTCATGGACGAGTGGAACGTAGTGGGTAACATATCAAATATCCTTATGGATGAACTAGGGAATAAATATTAGATCGCCTTGACAAATTTGATAGAGAACGGCAATTGTTTCAATCTATTAATTGATGTGGAATAAAAAAAAATGGGTGGATCTATTTTCTCGCGCATGTAGATCAAAGAATCCGTATAGCAGAAACAATTAATTTTAGAACCACTTAAAAACCCCCTAGGGATATGAAAAAATAACAGATACTCCTGTATTATGGACGTTTTTTTCTCGTAAGACTAAGACTCTATATGGGTGTAAGGTCAATGTTTACCTCAAACGTTACAGCTTGATTGTTATTCCCTAGATAGGGAAAATATTCTTGAAACTTCATGGGAGAAAGATCCATAGTGTTCCTCACAACAATCCCTTTGAATTTCTGAATATGCGACCAAGTAAAATGTTCGACAAAGGACTCAAGAATTACAAAGTTTTAATTTTAAGCTCTGAAAATTTTTCGACGCTAACAAGCTTTAATCCTGTTGTAGAGTATATTTATGGAGCACCATTTGATAATGTTGTACCGCATGACCTTTTAAACAATTGGCTGTGGATATGAATAAGCCTAGCACAAGACAGGATTTATAGTTGTTTTTACTGATGAGAGGAACATCAGGCAGAGGATAAAAAGTTCAATGATTTAGTTAATGGTCAGTTTTGGCCAAATCGAGTTTAGGAAGATCATATTAATAACTTTGAAAACATACTCGGAACAAAAGACCTTATAATGGACCTATAAATCGAATGGAATTTTTTGGTCATAGCTGGGGTGGGCACTTTGCGCTACGCGGCTTTATGGAAGCACCCGATTTTTTATAAGGCTGGCATTATTAACGACCGCTGCTTTGATCCAAAAGACTTTAGACTAGCCATAGAACCCTTTATGGGTTGCTTACCTCAAAAATTGTTCTGGAAAGTATGAAAAATCAGCATTCTACCAAATTAAATCGTTTGAAGAAGGCCCCCCTTTAAATGATTGTAGCATGGCACTTCGATATGACGTACCTATTGAGGATTCCCCTATAACTGGTTCGTTTATTGACCAAATGGAATTATAAGAATTATGAATCAATATTTTATATAAGAGACACCCATATTGGATGAGAAATAGCATGGCTTCCACAAATGATTGTTTCTTTGCCCAGAAAAACTTGAAGCACTAACTCTTGCAACCACGTGTTTAATTCATTGCTATTTTTAGCCTACTTATTAAATTAATCAACGGATTTCTATCTTTATAGCTGGTAGGCAGATTCGGTTAGTATTTGCTGAATTTAAGCGGCTTAAAACACCCACGAATATCATACCAACAGCTTAACAACAAACAAGAAACAACCCATCCTCTATTAAGGCTAGTAATAAATTTCATATCTTCTAAATCAATCTAATAATAATTAATATATAAAATTATGAAACAAAATTGACATTTGTAATGCTAATGATTTTCGGATTTTGTAATTATAAGTTTGCAAGACAAAAGAAGAAAAAGTGAGTTGTAGAAGTGAAAATTGATTTAATAATGATGATATTTCCTGAAGCAAAGCCAAGAATTATTGGCAACCTGGGATGCTATTGTGCAAAACCTTAAGGATGGAGACATGGACCAAACTAATTGCTTTTCAATGTCGTATAGTCCAAGAAGTTTACTGAATTAAAAATGGGGCACACGCAATGGAAGTGAAGCTAATGAAGAATTTGAAAAGCAATACTTTTGGAGCTGTCCACGGTGTGAAATTCGACCACTAACGATATGATGGTCTGCAGTGTATGGTGATGTAAGCCAACTTAACCTTTCATTTCTGATTTTCATCTTAAAATTTGGTGAAGACCTTGTTGTTGTAAACGGACCAAATTTCGTTGTTATTCGTAAAGACCGATAAAGGATGGAAAATTGTAAGTGAACATCATTCCCTCTTGATATAGAGAAAGTTAAAAAACGTGCCTTAACTAGGTACATACGTGCAGTAGCAACGCCGCAGACGGAATATTGCAAAACAATACATACCTTAGCTGTCATACCAGAAAAAATTTTTTGAATTTATTGAAAAGAATGAATCCGATTCACATGAAAAAAAATCCCTTGTAACTTTTTCTTTTGCTCTTATTTTAGCAGGAAGAGCCCGTAATTTATTCTTCCATTTGTTCTTTCACGTTGTCTTAACCTACGGTAGCTTGAAGTATTTGGGTCTTGACAACATTCAATCTAGGTTTGTGTTTTTTCAATATATGGTATTGTACCTTGTTATCGTATATTTTCGGCCGGTCCCTTGCAGAAACAGGTTCCTCCGAGAAAATTAATTGGCAGTTGCGCTATGGAAAAATTTTGAAACCTTTTTGGCTCTAGGAGATGGTATACGCTATCATTTCCATACTATTTAGTAATTAAAAATACTCCTATGGCTATTGGGGATTTACCACTATTTTTTTATTCCTGGGCGCCAATGATAAGGCTACTCGAGTTTGGGTGGGTCTACCATCGCAAAAGGCAAGGCTTTTGGCTTTTTTTAGATGGTGGACGCGGGCTGGTAGGAGCTTATTCGGAACCATGGGTGTATTAAATTTTTCAATTCTTATCACTTCAGAAGTTTCCGAGCTAAGCTCTATGAAAAGAGGCCGCGTTCAACAAGTGATCTAGTATCTCTCGTTTATCGTAATTCCTTGTTGTTTATTGTATGGTTCCTTTTTGAAATTTAGATCATCAAATGAAAAAGAGATTTATCCTAGAAAAAAATAACAAAAACCAAATTAAAGAGGTATTGCGATTACCTCTAGTATGCTGGGTTGATGATCATTATTTTTTGTGCATATGGTTGGCTAAAAATCCACAGAATGTGTTTTCGCTGTATGCCAAGATGTTGATTGCCTATTTGACCAAGTACAATCCTGCCTCAAGTAGGAACTTTTTGCTATTATCCGTCTGTAATCGGGACATATTCATCGGAAATTGGCAGATCGCTCACAAAACGCACGTTATGGCTAGTTATTGTTTTATTGTTTCCTTCTTTGGAGCATTAATTGTTCGCATTAGGTATGATCTCAGATCTTCAGTACAACGGCTTTGTTTTTATATCGATATTAATCGTGGCGACGCGGAGTATTATTGCCGCACGTTCTCGGATACTTCGCAGTAATGGAGCGAGGCAAATTCCCCTTGGTTTAAACAGGAACTGGCTGTTGGTCTTATATCTATTGTCGGTTAATACCCAGATAATATTCGCAGGGCCAGCGATGGGCTACTCTCTACGAAAATTCACCCGGTATATAAAGGGTCTGCAAGATGTTTTTTGGATGTTGACACTATTTTCTTTATAGGGCAGTATAGCTGCATGGTATTATTACCGATTGTGAATGGAAAGGAAAAGCTGAATTAAACCTTGTTTTTTCTTGTGTCAAAAAGAACCAATTAAAATTAAGAAAAGTAAAATATCCTATGAAGTTTCGGCGCTGTGTTCATCCGGAAAATTTAGTATCAATTTACATGCTAGTGTTCGTAAACAAAACCAATCTTTTAGCATAAGGGCCAAATTGTTTTTTAAAAATAATACGCACCTAAAATATGATCATAGAAAATGCTCAATGGATGTACTAATTTTTTTTGGAAGTATTTATCGTTTTTATTGGATGTATGAATGTTGATTTCATCCAGAAAAAGCAAGGCGCATCTTAAGAAAAAGCCCGTAGCACAAATTTTATAAACTATGCGGAAATAACGATCCGACTAAATTCCAGCAATAAGCTTTAATATTATATGCTCGAATTCCTAATTCCTGCAGCGTTAAATTTTTGAGGATAATGATCATCACTTCTCTCGTGCTTTATATTGTGCCGAGAAAAATACATCATCAATTTTCTTGTAAAAAGTGCAGCTATACTCAAAACGGCTTTTAACGTTCGACTAATCTCACCTTTGCTTTTTTTATTAGGCGGGGACTAATTAATTTTAATAACCTAAAATTGCATTTGAATGCAGAAAATCAGACTTAGAAAAATATGCTAACTTCATGACCACAAAAGCCGATGGCAATTATAAATTCTTTCGAAAAAATGAAACAAAAAAAATGCCTCCCTAAATAGTCATTCTTGCCATTGCACGCAATGTGGCTCACCAAATATTCAAAACCAATCCAATCATGCTCTAATATGTTCTCCATACTAACACTCCAAGAAAACGCTGAAAGAAAGATATACCCGTCCAGCCCATATTAAAAGACCATAGTATATGCTTAGTATTATTTCTGACATTCGTGGCGCAGAAAGGAACCCAGGCTATTAAAAAACAAAGTATTCGCATTTTTCGCATAGGTCATGGTCTGCATGGATCTACGCCTTATGTGAATGATTTAAATCGCGCTAGAGATTTTTATGCGATACCCTGAGGTTTTAAAATGGCTAAAGCGCGAAAAATTTAAAAAAGGTTTTTTTGATGGCAACTTAACCGACTAGCATCAGCTTCCAGATGCTTCAAAACTAAGATTTTCTTTCTGTTGAAGATTCTCTAATTGGTAGATGCCTGCCCACCCACTTTTATCACCTCATTTCTGCGAATCATGAAGGTATACAGCAGTATTACCTTTTCCAGTTCTTCTGTGGATACAACCTCATTGTGGCTCCATGACCAGGATTTGAATGGATTCTATTTTAATCATACGCACTCAACCGAACGGTCAAGGGAATGGGACAAGTGATGATGGTGGATTACAAGAACGAGTTTAAATTTTAGAACTAAAAAGGCCCACTACCTACCTCAGTTTATAGAAGATGCACTAATGGACTATGAAAGGATGCATAAGACTGGAAAACCTATTATGCCTATTAAAACAGAAGTTTTACAACCATCCAAATGGTGTTGTAGGCATCAATGCTATTCAGGTCGCCGTTAAAGATCCTTGATACGGGCCCCGCAAGATATGGAAAATGGGGCTTAATGTCCTTAAAACCCGCAATGCATCCAGAAATTATTTCGCTCGCTTCAAAATAAGAACATCAAGAGTTTGGTGCTAATACCCCAATCCAGTACTGATGATATGTTCAAAGTTTTATTGCGGAACGCGGATCTGAGTATATCCCATCCGTTTTTGATGTAAAAAATATTGATTCTAGCTTTTCATTTTCTAAAATCACGTTTACCAGCAAGGCCTTAAACGCGATACTATATTTAAGCACACCATTCACCGTCCACAGCGTCAGATTTGCTTACGGGGTTCAAATAGAAGTTATAACATGAACCAAAAGAACAGGCACTGCTGCAGAAAATTATAAAATAGGCGCTAAACTAGATAGTACACAGCGACCAGTAACGCTGCGGGAATGTATCAAAAATTTGCGCTTATGTATGGTAAAAAATAGAGAAGGCTAAACGCCGCAGATAATGCTCCATCCCTGCGCTTCCCATTCATTAATGGCTACATCTTTGACCAATAATTTCAAAGATTATATCGGTTCAATAGCGGCAGAGCAGGAACGGCTATGGGGGGCTTATTTAAATACACAAGGGTGGGCCCCTTAGAATACATTGAAATTGAACTGTTATTACAATGGCTCTAATGAACAAAAGCGGAGTAGAGAAACCTATTGACTCTCCCAGAGAAACCTGTGACCGAGATGTCGCTGTGGGCGTCCGACTCTACTGCAAATACATGCTCCAGTGCTGCCATGGTGGCAGATGGCGACAGGTATCTTCGGCTCCTGGCCTAGGCAATTCTATGCTTTTAGCCACAAGCAACAATTAATTCTTAAATATGCCCATAAAAATGGGGAGAGATGGAACACCAATGATAGCCACAAAGAACTCCTTAAACTGAGGTTGAAATTAATGGTTGAACAGCATTTCCTAAGGACTTCGTGGCTCCGGCCCGGAATAATACCAAGTACGGACACTATTAGTGTTAACCTACGCCTGAATCAGTACATCTTGAACCCTACGAATAGAAGCAACCAAAATTTAATCTACGAAAAGGACTTTAGTTCCCTGCGAAAGAAGTTTAATCAGGCCTTGCAAGAACAGTGCTCGAAATGATTATTTAGATGCAAGCGATCGGAAGTGGCCTGGCGCCAAACCCACATTCAGGAATCGGTGCCTGTAGCCTTATTAACGGCAGAGCCGGAAGCATTTGTAGGCGACCTGCCCTAATGACGACACTTGGATGTTGCTTATTTGCGCTTAAGCCCGCTATGCCCGCTTCGGTCCGGTGGTGAATACCTTTGAGAAGATTAGGAATATAAAACACAGCCCATCATAGATGAAGGTATTTTGGTTTGGGGACAATTAAGGCACCCGGTTAATTATGGGCAGTAAAAAAAGGTTCGCCATTAACGCGTAAGGAACTAAAGCCTGATTTTTATAGCTTGCCAGCGGCCGTTTTCGAATTGTTATTTGTTATCGTAAACGCCTAAAGTACCCAGCGACCTCGTAGCCAAGGTGAAGACTACACCCATCTTTGTCATTTTTTTTATATTTTACGATAGCATGAAAACATTAAGTTTTTGTAAGAACTCCTTAAATCGGGAGAATGTAGATCTTTTGGTAAGCCAAATAGATCGCAATAATGAATAAGGGTGAGATAACGTGCAGGTGTCAGGCAACCAAGTTTTTCTAAACTCATTAATACGCTCCCCTCTATTTTATTATTAGCTTATTCAAAACGCACTAAATAGAAAAATGGTAGGCCATATAATATATCATTTGACACTCAACTTGATGACTAAAGCAAGAATCTAAAAGAATACTCCAAATTATACTATTCGTTGGACAATAAAGCTCATTATACTTTGTGCTTGGCCATTTTAAAAGCGTGGTTAACAACAATTACCTAAAAACAGTTCAGGAACAAGTAGATAAAGGGTCTGCTTACGGTTTTGACGGATTAATTGTTGTAAAGTAGATAAATGAAGACACCATCCAGAATTTTTTACTTCAGGCTACATAAAAACAGAGAAAATAAAAGTCCCTACCGACCCAAAATCATTGTTCAAAATTGCCTAGCGTTAGTAAATTATACACTGCCAGCGGTAACAAAAATTAAAGTTGCATAATCAACTTAATTTTAACAAAACGCTGGAACTATTACTCTGATTAGTTGGTCCAGAATAGAAAAATACGGACAAAATTCCCTGCGAATGATGGTTCAACCACGCAGTGGACAATTCGCCGAATCATACGATACGAAAAATTATTGGGTACATCCCCAAACAAAACGACAAAGAACGCCCTTGAATTGGTACTTGATTTAACCCCGCATTTTTGAAACCTAATGAAGATTTTGAATAATAGCAATACAATTACTTTATTACCTCTGAACCTTAGAAAAGAGTAATCACGGAGTATCAAGGTTTTGAGGTACCATAAAGAAAAATATTTTTAAGAACCCTCTAAATCTCAACAACACTTATGGTTCAATTCTAGAAGTCGATGCAATGAATGTCATGAGTGGCTATTATGTATGCGCTATGAAAATGATTAAAGATGACGATAATGGAGTGATGTTTAGCAACGGCAGAAGATTTGGGGGTAAATTTATTCGAGCACTTGAATAATGGTGCTGCCTTTAAAGATAAACAAGAAACAAGAAATCCTATAAGCTCCTTATACGATTTGAACATACAGGTCTGATTCTGGCTATCAAACCATCTGCTAAATACCGACAGGATATAGATCGCAGTGGTATTCTCAATTTACAAATACGGTCGACTTCGATGGCTAAATGGGAGTCTATCAGAAATAATGTATAATAGAAATAGTAAAAACGTGAGCAGAAAAACTGGCCCATAAATTATATGACCTGAACCAACAGACAATGCCAACCCCATTCAAACCGAAGAAATACCTATCCACGTTTTTCGTCCAAAATTATATTTGCTATTTTACTTCAATGAAATACAAAAAAAGACCTTTATCATGAATTCTTTGAGTTTGGTACTACCTACAAAATAGCTGCGAATTCCTAGATATGGTCTATAGAAGAATAGATCGGTTTTTTTTTTTGCTACATTAGTTGCTCAATCACAAGCGCTAATCCTATATCCAGACATGTTAAAGAAAATTTTTCTCAACATTCAGTTATCAAGCGATACCTATTTGTACTGACTTATTTTTCAATAGCAACGGCTTGTAAAACTAAAAAAAACAGGAAGTGCTGTTGCCATTATCCAGTACCGCTTACTAACGTATTTTCCAGAATAGGTTTTTTTTTGGGGGGGGGGAGCTTTCCTGCTTGCTATCATGGGATGACTGCTTGGCAAAGATTGGGAACATGGAATGGTTTTTGCGTATGGCCCCACCGTGTGGGAGGAAAATGTATCTCCATAAGTGAAAATAATATTTAAGGACTATTTTCTTAATAATGACAAGGCTATAGCCTCGGTTGGAGCCCTCACTTGTTGAACAGAACTTGATTGGCTTAGATGATCCTTTAAATGAATTAATGCCTGAAATGACGACCATCCCCACCTTACAGAAAAAAGGGAGAACCTTATGGAAGCTAGTAACCTGATCACATTTAAGACATCTTGCTAAGCGCATTACCTCCGGATTTGGATTATGAGTTTTATGGATCCACCACGCCTTTCAAATCCTTTCGAAAAATCTGAATTGGAGCTTAGGAATATGCCTAGAAATTAGTTTAACGTCCGGAGAAAACTGGCTATACGGAACAAGTTAATTGGGTAGGAAAAATTATTGAAAAAATTAGTGGAGAAGACCTCGACAACATACTAAGAAAAAATGTTACAGGGCCTTTTAAAAATGAATAGCAACTGTTTAATGTTCCGAAAATTTGCAAAGAAATATTGTTTCTTGGGGATCCCGAGATTCTCTTGGTTTTCAAGAATACCCGCTGCATCCCCACTAAAAAAATTACGCTTTTAGTGCAGGTGGCGGCTTTCATTTGGGCTCACCCAAAAGATTACTTAAACTTTCTGGTTTGTATGTTGAATAATGGCACTAATGAGGGTGGTCAAATTCTATAAAACCCGAAACTGTTTGCCACTGAATGTTCTAGCAACTCACCTACCGAGTAATCTAACGATTAACTCCGGAGGAGGATACCCAATGGATTGGCATGGGCTATAGAGAAATAGTGAAGATGAAGAATTCCGAAGTATGGGTTCAGGGTAAGTGGTCAGGACTTGCAAATAGCAATTATCCTTAGATAAAGGAAAAAATATGCCACTCGGTTTATTTTACTAAATTTCTTTCCCTTATGGGATAAAGAAACTCAGACTTCTACAGAACTTTTTGAGCAAAGAAGTAGATATATGAATAATGAGTAAGAACTAAAGTTTACCCCACCACTGCCTTATTTATGCTAGGGTCCTTCGCCCGTTAGGAAAATAAGATCTGATGGGGCATTTATGGTTTAAGTTCGATCCGCTAAACAACCAAGCCTGCCTTAACCTAAGTAACTTGATATATTAAACCTGTTTGAAAATTCGCAAAAACTGTTTTATTCATGAACATCCAAAATGTAAAAGTTTAAGGTAATTTGTAAGATTGCTAGCTGCTTTGAGTTTTAACTCAGACTAGCCACTTTTTACCCGTGCTAATGCCGTAGTATCGTGAACAAAATTAAGTAAATTGAACCATTATTGCTACAACG
>Ga0163217_1117045_pt1 | contig 12977 bp, 13 predicted proteins | sample SynspAceP_FD_185933 | JGI IMG/M metagenome (GOLD analysis project Ga0163217, IMG submission 185933) | Saline lake microbial communities from Ace Lake in Antarctica - Synechococcus sp. Ace-P (PacBio error correction) | ecosystem: Environmental > Aquatic > Non-marine Saline and Alkaline > Saline ...
TTTCACATCATGGGTTTATATCTGTTTCCAGTATCAAGACGAACTGGGCTTTGAAGAGCGCCAACGCATACCGAGCCCCAACCGGAAAAAGAAAACTGGGTGCTGGCCAGGCCATGTGCTGTAAACAGAAGGCGTTTTGACGAAGGCCGACGCCCATTTTGCAAACTACGCTGGCAAGTTGCCCACAGCAAGCTCTCTACATCATTATTTTGGTTCTGTTTGCTAACCCCCAGAACGCTGCGCCGGCTACGCGAGCGCCTGGCCGCCTTCGGCTCCAATACTGCCTTTCGCTGCGCCAACAATCAAGAAGCACAAGCCTGCTGCCAGCTATGCGCGCTGACAAAGCACTGCCCGCGTTTCACGGACGATGCGAAACGCTATCGCTCGCCAAAAGCTGCGATAAGCGGGGCAAAAGCGCAGGCCTGGCCTGTTTGCGGCCTGCACAAGCAGTTTCGGCTATGCAAACCTGCTCTCGCTATGCATGCTGGCGGCGATTCGGAAACCAGCCCGAATAAACTCAGCCAGCGCTGCCGGAGTTGCTTGGAAAAGCTGGAGCAGCGTCACAGCCGTAAACATAAGACTAGCAAAAGGCCTGAAATCAAGGGCCTTTTGCGTGCTTTATGTAGTCTGCAACTGATTAGCTCTGCATATCTAGAAGGGAATATGCATCAAAGTGTCAAACTGCGGCCGGCGGGCTTTGGCGGTGGATGATTCTGCGTTTGCGGCGGGCTGATTTGGTTATTGTTTTGGTTTTGCTGTGTGGTGCTGCGCTGCTGCGGCTGCGTGTTAGCGGAGGCGCCTGATTGTAACTGCGTCGTTCATTAGCCGCCGCCCGCGCGCCGGGGAATCGAGCTCTGCATTTCGCTGGCGAACGATTTTGTGGGTGTAACGGTCGCTGACAGTCCTGCCCCCGCATTTGCGCGTGCGCAGCGAGCCTTCACATAACTTTCGAGCTTTTTTTCAGGTACTCACCGGGCAATTTCACCAGCGTGAAAGAACCACCGGTGCCACTCGGTGCGCTCCTGCGGCGCCGGTGGTTTTGTCCTCAGGTCTCACTGTGGCCCAGGGTGACGTTTGTAACCGCGCGCCAGAAGACTATAGCGGGTTTCCGGATCTGACCCAGGTTGCGCCCGATCAGGATGACTTTGTTGATTTCCACGTGCCATGCAGCACTCCTTTATGTTGTGTTCGAGGCGTCGATAAACGCCACTATAACCAAAATGCTCTGGACACTAGGCCGCGCGCCACTAGACGAATCAACTCACGAGGCGGCCGCGATCAAAGTCGTTGGCTACCTTGGATGTAGAATGACGGCTCGCCGCCTATCACGGTAATATCCGCCACCTGGGGCCATTCGCGCCAGCCGCTTCCAGCACGTTTTGGCGCTGTTGTTCGTCACGCGGCTATTTTCAACCGCCAGATTGGCCCGCGCGGGAACACCATGTTGAGTGCGAACAACAAGCCAAGATCAGGCGACGGCGGCGCACCAGGAATAACACACCGCTCAAGCCCAAGGCGGCATCAGCAGCGCCAAGACTGGCCCAGAAAAGGCCATAACTGGAGCTGGAAAAGATGCCATGGCAGTGCCGCGCAACCGGGTATAACCGTGGGCGGCTGCAGTGAAGCAGTTGGTTCCAGCAGATTGAACACCACAAAGAACACCAAGGCCGCAGAAACAGCCCAGAACTGTGCCAGCAAAGCCCATACCAGCGCCGAGTGCCGAGCAGGCAAATAACAAGCGATCAGGATATCGGCTCACCCGCCGGGCTCCGCGCACATCGCCGGCAACATATCAGAAAGGCGAGAACAGCATCGGCAGGTAAAACTGCCAGTGCGCGCGACATCCAGCCCCATAGCTCGAGGTAGGCCGGACCGCCCCAAAACAAAATTGGGCGGTAATCAAATCAGATGCAGGCAAACACACCGACATTGAGCCGCATAGATCGCTCCCGCAGGCAGCGGCGCATCATTTCCGGTAACCGAGGCCTCGGCCCGTTGGGTGTCAGCCCGGGCTGGCCGTGGGTCGTGGTCACAGCAGGATAATACGATAATGGGAGCAGCGGCGTCAAACCAAACAAACCGGCAATCCGAGACCCGGCGCTGATCATCGGCCCACACCAGCGCCACCGCGAACGACATACCGATGCTGGCGCCGATACCGCATGGCCTTGCTTGCGGTGCTGCTGCGGTCAATCGCTCAGTGCGGTGAGGGTGCTGCGATTGCCCGGCAACCATGCAGGAACGCCTGCTATCGAAGCCCAGATGGATCGCGATGCGCCAACACATGCCGGCGGCAAACACAGCAGCCGCCGATGCGGTTTGCGCCGATCGATCCGACAGAGGCCCAGAAGGGATCTGCAGGCAGGCCTGGCTCGCCCGTAATGCCACCGCCAGCCACAGGGTGCCCGGTAACTGCCCGTCGTAATGCGGGCGTAGATGGCAGCACGGCAGCACCAGAAAGGTCCGGCATGCGGAGATGTTACAGTAGGACAACGAGAAAAACCGCTCGTTCTGACGCCCGCATTCTGGTCCGGGTGATTTCAAAGAAATCTGCTGTGATTGTAGAAATCGGGGCGTTCGCGTAACAGCGCCCGAAGGAGCCGGCAATTTTAGCAGCTAGGGGCCATCAGGCGAAAGTTCGCCACTTGCACCGGAGGCAGTGAAACTTCTTATACTTGTCCGTCAAGCCGACCGTTTCTTTGTTTGTAGGGCGGCAACCACTGAGAGAAGCATGATGTATACTTGTCCGGGGTGCTCGCACCATAATCTGAAAAACATTGAATCTGGATATTCCGAGACCAAGCTGGTTGTGATCACCGGCCTGTCCGGATCGGCAAGTTCTCATGGCCTTTGACCCTTACCCCGAGGCCAGCGCGCTACGTGAATCCCTCGACCTACGAGCGCCCAGTTCATGTCGTATGATGGACAAGCCGACGTGGACCGACATCGAGGGCCTGGTGCCCGCGATCTCCATTGAGCAAGAAATACACCTCCACAACCCGCTCCAAGCACGTGGCACCATCACCGAAATCTACGATTACCTGCGCTCGCTGTTTGCGCGGGGTTGGGGAGCCGCGTTGCCCACCCACGGCCAGGCGCTGGAGGCCAGACCATCAAGCCAGATGGTCGAACGTCCTGATCACCGAAGGCAGTAAAACGATGCTGCTTGGCGCCGATGACCAACGCAAGGGTGAGCACCTGCATTTTTTGAAACAACTGCGCCGACGCGTTTTGTGCGGGTGCGGGTCGACGGCTCGTCTGTGATCTGACGAAGCCCAAACTCGACAAGAAAAGAAGCACACCATTGAAGGGTCGTGGACCGTTTTAAAGTGCGCGACGACCTGAACTGCGACTGGCCGGAATCTTTCCGAACGGTGAACCTGCCGGCGGCCATCGCAGTGGTTCACCTCGATGGACGACGAACGCCAACACCGCGACATTTTTTCTCCTCATGTTTGCCTGTACAGAATGCGGCTATTCCCTTCCGAGTTGAGCCGCGTCATGTTCTCCTTCAACGTCCATGGGGGCCTGCGCAGTGTGACGTCTCGGTCTGCGCAGTTTTTTTGATGAAAGTTCGCGTGGTGCAGCATCCGGAAGCCACTGTTGAGGGGTGCATCGCGCTGGGATCGCCGCAGTGTGGTACTACTTACCTGCTGACACTCGCTTGCCGAACACTACGGCTTTGAAATGTCGACACCCTTTTGAGTCAGCGTAGAAAAGCATCAGAAACATTGCACGTGCAGCGGTTGACGAGGAATCCAGTTCACCTATATCAACGACCGGGGCACATTCAAACGCAGCACCTGCTTTGAGGGCGTTATTCCCAATATGGAGGCGGCGCTACCGGGAACGGATCCATGTGGTGCGCGAAGACTTGGCCAATTTATCAGCACCATCGCTGCCTGACTGCGGCGGCCGCGTCGCGAGCGAAGCGCCATGTTTTCTCGATGACCACACATCTTGCCGTTATTGGCCGCGCTACCGGTGCCGATTGCCGACACTTATTGAAGGTCTCGAACTGAGCGGTGCGGCGCGGCAAATCCGAAAAATACTGAAGAACTGCGCCGAAGCTGACCTTTCTGTGATGTCGGGCTCAATAACTGAAACTGTGATCGAGTGCGACACCTCTCCGCGGCGAAGCCCAGCGTATCCGATCTGGCCACCGATTGGCGCGGCCTGGTCGGAGTGATGTATATACTTCGACGAGCCCTCCATCGGTGCACGCAGCGCGACACGAGCGACTGTTAGCACCCGATTCACCTGCGCGATCTGGGCAATACGTGATCGTCGTGGAGCAGTATAGAAGAACGCATTCGCGCCGCGATTTCCGTGTGGATATCGGGCCCTGGCGCCGGGCGTCCACGCCGGTCAAGTGGTGGACAGGGGCACGCTCCAGGATATTCTGAAAAGCCCGCAGTCGCTCACGCGGTCAGTACTGAGCGGCAAAAAGTCATCCATTTCCAAAGCAGCGGCACGCGCCTGATCCCGGCGTCAGCTGGTGCTGACGGCGCCAGTGGCAACAACCTGCAGATGTAGCTGCGATTCCCGCGGGGCTGATTTGATGTGTGACCGGGGTGTCCGGCTCCGGCAAATTGCGCTGATCAATCCACCCTCCTACCCATGCAGCACCGAATCACGGGCCACCGCTAGCGCCGATACAAAGCATGAGGCTCGATCGATCCGATAAATGCTCGAACGCAGAGCGTGTCGACGCGTTCCAACCCGGACCTACACCGGTATTTTCACACCCCGGTGCGCGAATTGTTTTGCCGGACCAGAGGGCGCCCTCGCGGGCTACAGAGCGGGTGCTCAGCTTCACGTGAAGGGGGGGAGCTGCGCAGGCCATGCCAGGGCGACGGTAACCAAGGTTCGAAATGATTTTGCCGATGTTCGTGCCCTGCGATGTTGACCGGCAAGCGTTCAGACGCGAGACATTGGAATTCTATACAAGGCAAAAAAATACACGAAGTGTGGATATGAGTGAAGACGCTGCGGTCTTTTGAACTGGCCGTCGATAAGAAAAGCTCGATACCTTAATGGACGTCGGACTGTCTATATCCCTTGGTCGGCGGCCGATTCTGTCGGCGGTGAAGCCAGCGGGATCAAGTTGGCACGGGACTTTCCAGCGCGACAGCAGGCAAGACTTATATATTCTGGATGAAGCCTACGCCCTGCAACTTTACGATATTCCAGCAAGTTGCCTGATGTCTGCATCGCCTCGCGATCCGGCCAATACTGTAAGTGGTTAATCGACACAATCTAGACGTAATCAAACCGTTTTTGGACTGGATTGTGATATGGGGCCTGAAGGCGGAGTGGCGGCGGCGAAAAAATTGGCGAGGAAGCCCGAAGAGGTGGCGGCAGATGCGCCACCACACGGCCGTTCCTGGCTGATTTGCGGTCAGCCGCAAAAGCTAAACACGGCTAGTTGCAGGCTAGTCGCGTATTCGATAGGTACTGCGCTTGTTCCCGCTTGTGGATACATCGCATTCGCGCCACATGCAGCGCGCTTCCAGCTCGTGGCGTCGGGGGGTAAGTAGGCAGGCATACTCGGCTCAGGGTGATGGATGGCGTTATCCAGCAGAATTGGCTTTCCATTGTCGCGAGTCGCTCCACACTACAGCAGAGCTCGTCACCACAAATCGTTGAAGCAGTAATGGCAAACTCATCGCGGCAAGGCCGAACCCTGATCCTGCGACCCGGATTACTTGCGACCGTTAATATCTGGCGCTTATCCCGCGCGTGCCGTGTCATCATTGACCGCTTAAGTTGGTTTGAATACATTAGCCAGGAAGGATTGAGGCCGCTTCGAATAATGATGATGATATAACGTAGAAGGCGGCGGTTGGCGCCTGTCCAGATATCGGCCTGAGCAATTCGCACGCAGCTCTGCGATAGCGCGGTTTGCTGAGATCATACAGTACGATCATAACCATAACCGTATGTTACAGCAATTCAGGTGGATCACTCCCATGCAGTTTGGGTGTTTCTTCGATAAATCCGGACTCACGCCAAAAGCTCCTCTCACCCACGCATTAAGACCACATAGACGCACGGCCATATCAGACAGCTTGGTTCGTATCGGGAAGTTGAACAGTGTTCCGGGCGAAGTGAACACCGGTTTTTCAACGCATCACCGAAGTCGTTTTTTAGCCAGGTGTCACCTTCGGTCCTGGCCGTGGATTTGCGAATGCTTCTCCCTTCAGTGTCAGACGGTGGCGCATTGTGCAATGAGGCGATCGGAATAGGCTCGGCCAAGGTGGTTGTCGCCGATGCTGGCGTACACTGATCGGTGGTAAATTGGGCTGATCATAGCGTGGGCTGTGTCCGTGGCCGGTCGTCCATGATTTCCATCAGATCGTTGCGGTTGTGCGCTCACGATTCAGCCCAGTCGTCGATAACAGCAATAGATTTTGGGCCAGCTGCTTGAGCTGTATTGTGGTGCTGCTTCGGCCTTAGATATACGCCAGCAACAGCGTGAGAGGCGGTGTAACGCACGCTGGTAGCGTGCAGGCAGGCAATTGTGGCCAAGGCGCAAGCCCGGTAAGGTTTTGCCGCTGCCGCAGGGCGGTGGATCAGCAAGGTTTTGCGCACGCTGTATCCATCCTTGCGCAGTGCGCGATTTGGGGTGAAGAGTGTGTTGCGCGGGTCTGGTAGTCGAATGTCCTGAAACGCTGGCGCGCAGTTTGAGTGCGCCTGGCGGATGAGTCGCTCCTGCTGCGATCCTGGGGCTGAGGTTTTCTCGTGCTCGAAGCAGCAGATTGAGCGTTCGGAAGGGCAAGGCCTTCATAGGTGCGACTGTTCCAGTTGGCTTTGCAGGGCGCCTGCCAATGCCGCGAGTTTGGTTTTGGCGCAGTTTTGCATTACGGTCTGGGTGCTCAATGGTATGTGTCTTCTCCGTTGTAGTGGCATTTTAGTGGAAGTGTTTGGGGACCGCGGATATTGGTCGTGTCCTGGGGAGTCGACGCTGAGGTCGAGCTGTTCGGGAGGCGGTCGCGGTTGCTGCGCAGCAGCGATTTGGATCTGCTTGAGCCGCACAAGCCCTTCACAATTGGCAATGGCGCAGGCGCCGTGGGCGTTGGGGCGGATAACTCGAGGCTGAGATTGAGCAGGCCCAGGCAGACCGATAGGCCTGCTCCGGAGAGCCCTGGCGCGCCCAGCTGTGCACTGACCCAGACAACACCTCGGCCGATGTTCTTTGCCCACTGTTTGGAAAAAGCCGTCCCGGCGTCACTGCTGCCTGTTTGCGGGTGGCGGCGTGGCTGTGGGCCGCTTCGGTGGTGGTGCCGCGGGCGGATGGCTTCTCGGGTGCGAGGCGATCTGCCGGCCGGCGGAAGTAGGGCGGTGCCAGTGATTCCCCGGCGTGCAGTTCCAGGGTTTCCCAGACGTAACTGGTGGGGCAACGAGTAATGGTGCTTGTTGATATTGCACGTGGTAATCATGTTGAGCTTGACCGGCTTGATGTCCACAAGCGGTAAGGGGCGCCGGCAGCGGCTTCAGTGCCGGCTGATGAGGCGCTCGAAGGCGCTGACGAATTGCGGGCAGTTTGTTTTGAACGGCTTCTGGTTAAGTTTTCCACCAGCAAAGGCGCGATACAGCTGTTGAGCTCGGCCAGCGAGAAGGTGTGGCGGCGCAAAAGCGAGCCAGAATCAGCGCTCGACGAATCTGTACGCCCAACTCGGCTTTGGCTTTGTGTCTTGGCTTGTTAGGTCGCGCGGTAACGACAGGCAAGCGGTAATGTGCGGCCAGTTGCTGGTTAGGCGGGGTTGAGGTCGGGGTCATAGCGGCAGCTATCTGACACCGTCGCAAATTACGGGGACAATCAGCGCTGGACCAGACGCCATAGAAGGCAGCATGCGCACATGGTACACAGCCAGTTCGGGCCGACTGGACTGAGAGTGGCTCGGCGTAGGATTGTAAGTTTGGGAGGCGCCCAGCAGCCGACAAAGACCTGGGCGTCCCGCGCACCTCGCTCGGTGCCGGCTGGATGATCGCACCGTCTGCCGCAGTAGTCCATGAAGCATTTCTCGCCGGCGGTGGTGGGTTCTGGCCATGGAGCGCTTTTCTTTGGGCTGAACGATTGGCGGTAACGGTACGCAGAACTGGAAGTAGCTGTAGCAACGGGTGGGATAGCTGCTGGGTTAATTCTCCACAGCAGTGCTTGGTCATGCCTTGGTTGAGTCCTGATGAAGAGGCGGGCCAGTCGGGTTGGCTGGTAGCGCGTCGAGCGGCGGTATGGCACTCGGGTAAGAAAACAACCGTGCCAAGGCGGGTGTCGTCGAGCTCCTCGGGCAAGGGCCAGGTGAGGCGAGTTTCATCGGCCCCGGCCAGCAGTTCTGCACGGCGCGAGGCTGATCTTGGTGCTTGTTGTCTGAATCTGGGCGAAGCGACAGCCGTGCGGCAGTCGCAAGTCCGCAGAACTTCTCGGATGTACGCATAGTGATCCTCTGCTGGCATGGCCTCCGGAAAAAGCGAGGAGGTTACCAATCATGGAAATATGCGTTGAGGAGGGATTACGCGGCGGACGTGACAGTGATTCCGGATGTGAAACACGTTCGGAATAATCGGGCTAAGTGGTTCACGTTCCGGCCGGCTGGGCGTTCACGTTCAAATCGATGGGGTGTTCACGTTGGACCGGAATTAGGTGTTTAGCTTGGGCCGGAATATGCACTAATTGAGGACCAAGCGTAATAAGCGAATGGCGGAGCAAAACAGATACTGACGGAGACGGCTACCAAGGTTCCACCAAGAAAGGCAATGATCCTGCAATCGGTCAGAAACATTAAGCCAGAGAACTGTGTGACCGCCGCTATCAAAGCGCTGCGTTAATCGGAAAAGCGCCACGCCGCAAGCAACCAAAGCGTGGCAGCGGCAGGGTAAAAACCAAGGTCCAGCAGGCCGCCTCGCCGGCAGGCGCTGTGAAATGGAGTAAGATTTGGCGCCAGTAAAATAACCTAGACCAAGGAAGAGTTTACCCGCAATAAACAGCTGGGTTTAGCAGGTGTATATATGTGGAGGTGTACGGGTTTGTTGGTTTGTCTGTGTGGATGGAGAATTGTTCACTGGGTTTTTATTTAAGGAATTGTTGGAGGTGGTTAATAGTTGTGTGTTATTGCGATTTTTTTAGAAGTGAGAGAGAGGACGTATCTACTCGGATGTTGTATATTTGCGTTTTTAAATATCGTTTTATGGTTGGTTGGTAGAAGGACAAGTTAGTAATGTGGGGATTGTTATTATGATATATGTGGGTAATTGTTTTTGAGAGTGATAGGTTTATCACTGGGTAGGGAATGTGGTTGATGTTTTATAGTGCTTTGTTAGTGGTTTATTAATTTTTTTGTGTTAAAATTCTTTTTTTAAACAAATTATTTTTGAAAAAAATTTCTTGTCAGAGCTGAAGCGCTCCGGCGGAATAAAGACTCGAGCGTCATTCGGTTTTTGCAGGCGGTTTTCACTTGGGCGACACCGGGCGTCTCTGTGACCCGTGGCAATTTTTATAGTTATGGCCTCTATAACTAACATGCCCAATGGTCATTCTTTGGCAATGAAAGACGCGCGGGTTTTTTGCTCGCGCTTACAGCACCTCTCTGCATCCTCGCGGCAACAGGTAAGTGTCCCCCAAACCAGGCAGAGGGATCCCACCGCGAGTCCTTTCCAGCTCCAGCCGCTTCTTGAGTACGGGTCTTTTGAACAGGACAGCGAAATTTCTGCGCAGAAACTTGGATTTTGGCACACTCTTAATGGCTCTTCATGCTTGCCCTGCAATATTAACGAGCTCCCTGAATGCGATCCGGCTTCCGTTCAAAGCATCCGCGACTCCGCTCTTTTTGGTGGGGAAGTTTGCGGGCTTTTCTTGGGAGCCAGTAACCCCAGGGTGGTATATGAACGCGAGCATGAGAATATACGGATCAGCGCTGGTCGAGAGTGAGTGTGTGTGTGTGCTCTGATGGCATCGCCCGAGACTCTCACAGCCCTCTTTAGTGTGTCAGAGCTGGTCGTAGTGGAGTGTGAGTGGTAGGGCAGCCGCAGCTCGGTCTCTGCGGTCATTAGTGGTAATGTCGTATACGGTTGTTGTGTTCTGGTCTTTGGTGCATGGAGAGATTGCATCGGCCGTATAGAAAGATGAGATAGGCAGGTATTTGCGCAGGGGGGTGGGTGATGGGCTTCAGTCGGCCTTGCCCGATACCCTCAGCTGTTTGGGGCTTTGGTAGGCAGGGGGGTTAGGGTATTGGGTAGATGGTATAATATGTGCCGCGCGTCGTGTACTGGTGACTCGGCGGCTGTCAGCGGCGCATGAACCTGGGCGATAATATCCACCTACTGCCCGGTTCGGGACAATCGGGGTTTGCCTGATAGGGGCGTTGGTGGCGTAAGCCTTTCGAGTCACACTCCGTGAGGGCCGTGGAACACGCCCAGCCAGAGGTGCCATACAGGGCCAGGCCGACACAAAGTGATCGACGCCAGTGCCCGCCAAGTGGACATGGCGGTGGGAAGTGCCGCGCCGACACGCGCCTTTATGGCACTGGGCGAGCGAGGTGCGCAGCCGGATTTTTGGACGTATGGCGCCGATCCACGCCAGCGGGGTGAAAAGCGTCATTGGCCCAGGAATTCGCCGTCAAAGGCTCGGTAGCGCCAGCTCTCTTCGGCTCCTGCGCCTAGCTCGACGTGCGAGTTGCCCGGCGCAGCGCGCCCAATAGCCCAGTTGGCAACCACGTTTTCCATTGCGCGTGGCCCTGCTTCTAGTGGAATCGGTAAGTGCAAGCAGGGTAATCCAATGCCGGGTTTCAGCGATTCGCACGATTCCAATTTAAAATGCTGGCTTTTTTTGATCATGTGGTATTGATGGAAGCGCTGGAGAACGGGTCAAGAAATGGGAAATTCTGTTTCGTCGCCACAAAAAGCGGCAACGTGGGCGGCTTTTAATAAGCACACAGCTTTTCCTCTTGCGGTATTCGTCTTCGTCCCCTGAATTTTCCAGCAGGGCGGTGCAACAAGCTACATCAAGCATTGGCGCGCTTGTCGCCGTCGCGGGAAGCCGCACGTTCATGATGCGGATGTATCCCCGGGACGCTCCTGGTATGGCGGGCCAGTCGCTGAACAGTTTTCCTACAGCGGCCTTGCGTGCGGTTCAAGGCGATCAAAGGCAGTACGCGGTTGGCGGGAGCGTCCTGCTTGGCCAGTGTTCATCAGCGGCCTCATGCGGTGACGAACGCAGTTTCCTTTGGCTTCCGGCACAGTGGGTTTTTGAATAAGTTTCGTGCTCAACCAAATGAAGCAGTCCATTGTTGCGGACATGGCTTTTTACGGTGGAGCTTATTCGGTTTAATTGAGTCCACTTTGACGGTGAAGCATGGCTTGTATTCTTTACGTTGTGGCTATCTCAGCAAGTAATACTTCGAAGACCGGCTCTTAAACCAGAACGCGTCGTCAATTCCTTCGCTGGCGGGAGCCAGATGTCCAGGCGCAGGCCCAGAGACAGGACCGACGCGAGGCCAGAACGTTCACTTTGATTTAGTCAGCGTCTTCTTTGCAGGTTCGGAGTTTTAAACAACTCGACCTCGGTGGCTGAACCAGATTACAATGTAAGTAGAGTGTTTCTCGGCTTATCAGGCAGTTCGCGCGAACGAATCGTCATGCTCCAGATCATCAACCGGGCGCAGCAGAATGTGTCTTTACTTTCATCTTCTGACGCGCGGCTCTGCATCCCTTCCTCTCGGGTCAACAACACGCGAGTTGCTGTTGCACGAATGGGTTGCAGGCGACGAGATCGCTTCTTCGGGATCGATGGTGCCGTTTGGTTTCAGATCGAAGAACCGCTGTCCAGGCTGTCGGTACGCTGTTCAACAGCCGCTTTCTACAACGTAGGCAACGCGGTTGATCGGGCTGACGTCGGCATCCAGTGTCAGACGACACTACTGCGGGTTTCTTCATCTCGCTTCACGGCATCGGCAGGAAGTGCGCGACACGAGCGACGGTCAGAGCATATTAGCCTCGCGACTTCGTTCAGAGTCGCAATGACGTGATGGTTCTTGATCTCCGATAATCGTGATCAACCTGAAATATCGCAGCGGTAAAATACCGGGGCCTTTTTGCTCCAGTTCTGAAGAACGGCGCTGATCCTTGCCGTTCATAACAACCGCAACGCCTTCAGGTTGGGCAGGACTTCGATAACGTCTCCTGAACACCTTTTCCGATTGCGCTGTATTCGTGCTTGAATCGCATCATTTCAACTCGTGATGGAAAATACCCGGCAGTGGAAGACTAGCAGATTGGACGGCAAGGCATTGCAGTTGGTGACGCCAAAGCCACGCTGCCCAGGGCTCAAGCGTTACCTTGGCTCGGGTTTCACCTTGCTGTCATCCACCTGAAATCACGCGGGGTGTGGAAATTCCGTTCATGCACTCTGCTAGTTTCTGTAAGATGAGATTAATTGGTCTGACAACTACTTAGAGTACGCCAACAATCAAATGCTCGTTATCTTCTGAAGAGAGGTCAAGCGCGATCCGGGTTGGCTTTTGTATTATGACTTCCATCTTGTCGCTATTTCACGTCAATCAAGCGATGTGCACGCTGTGCAGCGAGGGAACCATTGCGGATTTGATAACGCAGGCTGGTTTTTTGGCTTTTCACGCACAGTGATCACAGTCGCCGGTGCACTTTGTTAAGACGCAATGTTTAACGTCTGGCCGTTAACCTGATGATTTGTGCGATCCCCAATTGACGAGCTTCAGCACGGTAGAACAAAGCAATGCGATAAACACCGTTGTCGAGACGCGCCTCCAAGCGACGCAGCAGGTTCTCAACGGTTGCACCTTTCAGGCGTGCGCTTTCTTTTGTAGAGCTTGCGGAACTGCCTTCTCTAGAACGCGTACATGCGACGGACTTTTCTGCTTTTTTACCGCAGCTTGGACACCGTAGATCGGACAAACGACCACGACGTGCACAGTGCAGGCCGGGAGCAGTTTCTTCCTGCTTTA
>Ga0163217_1043956_pt1 | contig 12976 bp, 5 predicted proteins | sample SynspAceP_FD_185933 | JGI IMG/M metagenome (GOLD analysis project Ga0163217, IMG submission 185933) | Saline lake microbial communities from Ace Lake in Antarctica - Synechococcus sp. Ace-P (PacBio error correction) | ecosystem: Environmental > Aquatic > Non-marine Saline and Alkaline > Saline ...
ATACGTTAATATATTAATTTGTTCCGGAAACTTTGGTAAAAGGGATATGAAGGGAATGATGGAATAATTTTTGGGGAAGGCGGTTACCGGACCCAAAGCTGGGGAATTTTTAGATAGCGGCCAGCTCCTTTAATGGGCTTTATGGTTTTTCTATACCCGCCTTTTACAAATACGTTAATTTTACAGCAACTAAATATTATTTTCTAATACTTGGAAAGTAGTTAATATTGGAGCGAGGTAAAAAGGAACGTTTGAAATAAGTAAATGCTATCAGGATAACTTGGGCTTTTCTTAACGGCAACTAAATTTTTTTTGAATCAATGTGATTACCATGTGGTTCGCAAGGATGTCTTTGGCAACTAGGTTTTGAAGATTTGATGCTAATTTATAAGTACCGGTACAGCTCTTCAGGTTTCTGAACCGCCCGCCATTTTTTTCAGTAAATCCGTAAAAATATGGAGCTGCAAGTTTCCAAATCCCTATCTTTCGTACATAACGTGGCCGAGGTGTATCAATCGTTTTCTAAATAACCTAAAACGGGAATGCAAATATAAAGTCTTTTAATCAAGTCATTGTCCTCGTACACTATGAATGTTTCGTCATAACCACCTAAATTTCCAAAAATAATTTTCTGCTTACGGAACAGAGAACTGATCTCTTCCGCGGCAGTAATCTATGATTGATGAGTTAATCGCCCCTTAGCCTTAACACCAATGGTCATTATCGAATCGTAGCAGCAAAGCAACGCGCGCAATGAATAGTCCGTTTTTTTATACTATTCATGATAAGCTGATCGAAGTTTTTTTGGGGGGTAACTATCCGGCATGTAAAAAGTATAGTGGTTCCACTTTTTTGTAATTTTTAGCTTCCCAGCGTTTCATTTGCGAGCGCGTCCTTTTGGACAGGAAATCAAGATAATATCCTTATTTGGCTTCCCAGAATCGAGAATGTGCCGTCTGTACTTCCTGCCATCAATACTATGACTTCCATGATGAAACCAACAGCTATTTTGGTTTTAAAATAATGAAGTAGGTTTTTTTGTATCCCGTGCTTCCTCGTTAAAAACAGGAAATAATTATACTGATCATTGCTGCTAAGTCTTGTTCGTTAAGATCCATCGTATTCCTTAAAGCTTAATTTTTGCTTTGGGTCCTATTTTACCTCCGTTTGGATGCGATATATGATATTAATTCGCCATCTTTAAAAATCGCTTTTTGTAACCACTTGAAAAATTCGCGGACAACTCTAATTTATTGGTGCTGATGGAATTGTTAATCCGAATTGAAAAAGCCTAGTGTAACTTTTTCCAATTGTTTCATTCAATTTTTCCGGAGTATAGGCCTCGTTCAAATAGTTTTTAGGAACATGAACCGGAGGCACAATTGATGGCAAAATGGATACGCGGTTCGTTCATTTTTCGGAGGATACTGTGCCCAATGCACCCAAGGAGAGTTTCTTTGTCGCCTTTTTTTTATAAAACTCTTTTGGTCCAGGCTTCCCATCAATATCCTTAATGCTCTTTAACTGGATAATTCCTGGAAAGATTAGTTTTTACCTGTATGGCGCATTGTAAGATTAATATAGTACGATAATTGTTTTTTTGACATTCCAATCGTTTGTTGGAACCTGTGCTCCAAGTGAGTTCAGATAGTCCTTCCAGTTTTACTTTTTGTTCTTGCAAAAATCCTTGTAGTCTACCTTGCTTCGCCGGTAAACATACTTTTTCAATTAACTGTGTCCACCTGTGTATGATCTATACGAATTACGTAGATATTCGCCGCAGAAGCTAAACTTCCATTTAACTGTTTTGGCAGGCAGTCCCTTACGCATTAAGGCCGGCCATGGACATTAGGCCATAGCGATTGTTTAAGTAAACATGCTACACAAAAAAAGTTATGGGCTGCCGCTAGCTATCAATATTTTTTTCATAGTTAATTTTTTAACATTGAGTTGTAATACACATATACTAGACGAAGAAAAAGGCAATCCCTGACAATCGCCACAAATATTTATGGTTGTTTTTTTTTTATATAAGAATTTGTCAGGAAGTTGTTGGGGAACGGACTATTTAGTAAATAAGGCCAATTGAGTTTTTTTGTTGGTGAAAAGACCTAGAAGTTCGGATATCAAAGATAAATTTTACAAATATTTCGAATATCCCTCTTTTAGGCATTCTAGCCTTTAAATGGAATATCACAAAAACCAAAACTCAACCGCCTATGAGCACCTATTAAAAACAGTCATACGGATTCCTTGAAAAATCGATACGCCCAAATAATCGAGGTTGATCGATTGATATGGAGGGAGTAACCATATATTGAAACTTCATCCAGATATGGAAACGCCGGAACGCTGTTTGGCCATACTTGTTAAAGAACGTTTTTTTTCAATGGCGATGTCGAGGGAAAACAATATTGTGGTCTTGGCAGAAAAAGTGGAAATGGAGGTGGAGCACTGGGTAGCTGCATAGACGTTTAACACAATTGGGGCGCCAGAGGTAAATGTAATTCAAAACACACTGCCCCCGCAAAGAAAAATTCACAACCTATTCCAGCCCATCAATATGCTATTTTAAAACGGTATGGGGTTAACCATGGAAATTGGCCGATGAAGTGAATAATGTTATCAAGGCGATGCCATTCTTGATGGATTTATAGTTATGTCTAAAGGGTAAATCCTCCATAGTTCCGGCAGCGGCTATGATTCATTGGCAAATAGTAAAAAAATGTTCCCAATTGTGGCCTTGGATTACGCATCTGGATTTGAAACCTGAAACAGTGGCACCCCTCTTCGATCCCATTTTGTGGCCCTCTGCAAACTTTGACTCTGGCTAATGCCGAAGTGGGATTGTTTGAGTGAGGCAGAAATGTGGTAGGTGGAGTTATAATTTGGGGATATCAGTGTCCCCATCTGACTTTACAAAGAAAAAAGTTTGGGGTTGAAAACCAACCAATATCTTTTAGAATATTCGGACATAATACGGATAAGTTGATATTTTCCACTTCTTAAAACAAAGCAACGTTCGGAATCGACTTTACTATTCAAAACTAATTTGAACGATAACTATCAAACGGAGAAATACGAAAATAAATAATCACATATTGAAAAAACCAATAGAACAAATTGCCTCCTTAAAAAATTTGGAAAATAAAAACCGGTCAATGCCTTGGTCACGATCTTGAAAATCTTGTTATTGTTTTTAAGTTGATGATGTTCTTTCAGTACTGTTATGGCAAGATGCCTCCACCAGAGGAGCATTGATGGCCGAACGTCATATTGATGGTGATAACCTCAATTTGTGGTGTTCCACGGATGGATTATCGTTATGATACTGGGGTTTCTGCGAATACAATAACGAAGAAAGGTTTTACATAACTTACCACCAAAACCCGATGCGGAAAGCTGTATGTAGATGAAAGCGGGAAATAAAATGCCTATTTTGAGCAAAAATGCGCAGCCCTTCAAGCGCGACGAATATTTAGGGGCTTATGCGATACGCAATCCCGAAGAATACGAACCTTAACAACGTTATATTAAGGAACTTGCCAAAATGGTCTTAAAAAAATTTAGGCCAGCCAGTGGGCCTTCCCGCATCGATGGGAAGTAGATAAGAAATACCCTTTCCTAAATGGAACGATAAATCCAATTCTTGCAAGCGCAATGGCAAGCAAGACCCCTGTTGGATGAGGAGAAGGTCCGTCACCAAGAACGGGTCATCGGGCCCACGCCAAAAACCGTTGAAGTCTGCTTATTCCGCTATTCGTAAGCGGATATGAAAGTTTGTGGCACTTTCCGTGAAAGCAAAAATATCCCTATCGAAAGGGGCCGGAATTGCAGGCACGCTGGAATTTGCTCGGTGAAAGGCGGTAAAAAATGCTGCCCGAGGAGCAAAGCCAATAACAACAACTATTTTTACGAAATTGGCATCGCACCAGTTTTGGGTTTTCTTGGGATAAATTGGATTATTACAAGCTTTCCCATTTTTAAGGCGGTCAGGTGCTAAACACGGCACCGGAGGGCCCATTTACCAGGCTCTAAAGAACGCGGAAATCGCTGAGTTAAAGGGTTTGAAAGCGGGGGAAACGGCAATTTTCAGCTGCTTTCCCAATTTTCCATGGCGTGAAGATTTTAAAGCGTTTGCGAAAAGGTTCGGGGCGAAACAGGAGCATTCCATAGGATTTCAAAATAGCGGCCAGCCCATATTGAAAAGGATATCCAAGTTCGCCTTGATGTTTGGTGTGGATATATTATTTTGGATGGTCCGTGGTGGAGGAACAGGTTCTGCCCCGCAATTTTACGTGACAATATTAAATGTGCCTACTAATTCCGGCATAGGCGAGCTAGGAAATATTTGGATAAGTCGGTGGCCAACCATGGGGGTGGACTTTTGATCATTACCTCGAGGACTAAGAGTCGCCGAGGATTTGCCAAGGCCCTAATGCTGGGTGCCGACGCTGTAGCCGTCCTCCACGCTGCTCTTCAGGCCATCGGCTGCCTGGGGATGCGCGCTGTGGCAGTAACAACTGTCCGGTCGGGCAAATTCCGCTACTCAAAAAAAGAATCGCTGCGCAGTAGATGATAAATCGATTCCTTCTGCGAAGCCAACTGCATAATTTCTTTGATGCGACTAACATCTGATTAAAGTAATCGCTCGGGCATGCGGTCATGACGAATTTTGCAAAGTTCAATTTTGATGATCTATCGAACTTTCGATCATGACAATGCCATCGCCTAAACAGGAATTAAACTATGTGGGTATAACCCCTAAAAGATTTGAAATGGAAAAAATGAATACACTTTGGCTTTGCTTCATACCTGGCCCACGGCCGGAATTAGTTTTTTTTGGAAAAAAAGGAAAGAATGAAATAGCCATCACTTAGGGTTCGATGCCAATACCGGATATCTGGAAACCTGGCACCTGAATGAGAATGGAAATGGTAAAATTGGCACTGGATTATATGCAATTTTTCCTTACATTGGATAAGGCAACGATAACCACGCGGCTGACTATATACCTCGATGGAAAATCGCATGCTGACAATTGTACAATGGGTGATCAAGTCACTACGGCTCTTGGCCGAACGCGACCTTATTCATATAAGCTGCATTATGAACTGCCCTAGTGATAAAATTACTAAATGTTTACTTTTTTTAAACCCCGCAGGAGAATTGGAAAGAATCATTGAATTATCCGCAGAATTGCACGAAGCTCTGGGAAAATATAGTTAATAATAAATGAAAATTTAGCACCACGATTTCCCGTATGGCCCCACACTATGATACAGGGGGCTACGAAATATCAAACAAGGCAAGCAAGATCAACGTAGGTTTTGGGTTGGCCATTCCGGACATGCTAATAAATGATTTTTATGCTGTATAACTTCCGGTTATAAAGACAATGATGGTATTGATACACAGTGCATTGATAGGATTACATACGGCGACTGGATGAATAAGGTTTTTAAGGGTGCAGTGCCTACCCATGAAAAAATGTCGACAAGCAGAGGGCCAATTACTTTTTTAAAAATGAAAAGTATCGTCCAATATGGGGCATTATAACCTATGCATTTTGAAAGGGGCTTATCCGTCTAGTAAAATAGGGTAATTCCAAAATTTTCAATTTTGGAATTTCAAGATGGGTTTAAAACCTAAATCCATATTTTTGAATGATATAAATCAACAAATTTTTAAAATGATCAAAGCTGTAATTTTTGAACCTGATGGAAACACTTGTACAGACCGAAATATTAAAGGCCGGAATCTTATGCCCCAGGCCATTCAGGTATTGACCATGGTGCCGTATCACGGAAATGGTGCTGACGTTTCGGGAAGTAGTTGGACTTACCAGGGCCGAAAGTCGTAAAAGAACTTTTTGAGGAATTTAGAAAACCCTTTGTCGAGCATCTCGTTGGCCTTGGAATTCTGAAAAGGTGCAAGGAAAGGGTTATACAAGTAGACTGGACATCTATCGATGAAAATGCTAAACGATAATCATCTTTTGTCCAGTTCATTTTTTGTCCATTTATCTTGGTTTTGCTACATAGTGTTCATAAAGAAAAGTTTCGTACTGTTGTCGCCACATGTGCATCGCAAATGAAGCTGAAAAGGTTATCCAAGCAATGGGAGTTTTCGGAAAATTGATATCATTCTAACTAGCGATGATTTAGCCAGGAAGCCACAATCCTGAGATTTAATTTGAAAGCTAAGGAACTGCTTAAAGTGGAATCTACGGAATGTTTGGTTTGTTGAAAGAATTCTTGTAAAATGGAATAAAGGCGGGGCTTAAGTGCAGGAAATGCACGTTTTGCAGTAACCAATATATTACGAAAAGTCCCGTAAATACAGCGCAATTTCTAAATGATAAAATTTATAATAGACGATCCGGGAGCTTAGTAAAAGGGTTATCAATATATTGAAGAAATGGAATAGCTTTAATAAAATTAGTTTGCAAATGGTTTTAATGCCAAATGGTATTTTGTAATTCCTTATATGAACAGGAAGTTGTATTTTATTCGAAAGATTTAAAAGGGTGTAAGTCTAAAATACATTGAAGCCAGTAAACCAACCCTTGAGGCATAAACAAGGCCAGAAAAATATAAAACTCTATCCAACCTTAACCCATTACGCTTTAAATATTTAATTTGGTAGCAGCTATAACGTCCTTCTGGTAGATTGTCTTTTAAACAAAGCTGGTCTTTAAAACAACGGTTTCATAAACTTTACCGGTTCCTTCTTTTTACATTGTTGCATTCCTTGTACAGTTGCTTAAAAAGCTGGCTTTTCCCATGAGGTTACCCTGGTTTGGTCATGGTCGTAAGGGTAAGGGGAAATGAAGGATGACATGAACCAATTACTAAAGCCGACTATGAAAATATCTTCCGGAATTTTGATACCTTGCATTGAACTCCGTAATGGCCCCAAATAAGCCACTAAATCGGTATTAAATAAAGATACCATCAACATCGTTGATCTTTAACAATTGGTGCGCATTCATTTTCCCTTCTTCAAAGCCTATTATGCCTCCGCATTCACGAGGATATATACGCAAGGAAGGATCGTACTGCAATTTTATTATCCAAAAGGAGCCTTTTTGTAACCTAGAAACCGATCAAATAAGTTTTGAGGTTAAAGGCTCCCGGAAAATGAGGCAATTCGCTACAACCTGTAATCAAAATTAATTTGTTGGGTAGCAGTGTAGGCGGCTTTTTCTATATCATCGATAATAATTTTTTGAAGGCATATTTACCGTTAATTTTGGCAAATCTTATCAAACATGACCAAAGGTTTTATCTTGGCAATAATTTCGGTCAAATGCTTGTAATCGCCGTACGCATTGGCCAATGAAAAATTAAAATACCATCAACCCGCTGGCTTAATAACAGTTGAATCTGTTTTTTTACCATTTTCATAGGATTCATTTGGAATTGAAGAATGATGACCAGGTATCCTTTTCTTCTGCTGGGCGATTTCCCTCTTAATAACGTTCGGAAAAAAAAATGATGAACAATTTCTGAATTATTAATCCAACGGTCTTGGACTCTTTTGTCTTAAGTTAACGGCAAAAGTAGTTAGGTCCTATAGTTAAAGGTTAGGCCAATTCCTTGAACCAAAGCCTTGTTTTTTTTACTAATACTCGGATAATCCTTTCAAGGCATTTGGAAACAGTTGTTACAGATATGTTAATTGTTCGCAATTTTGTTTTTTAAAGGTAACAGGTTCATCCAGTAGAATTGTTTTTCTCTAATTGAATATACGAATAATTAAAATGAAAAAACGTTTTCGTTGTTTTCGAAAACGTTTTCGATAATGAATTTGATATTTTGAGGCCTAAATAAGTATAAATTGGGCAAAGGTGCTTCCAATAATGTAAAATATTGAATTTAAAAGTCAGTTCCAATGACTTTGTAAATCAATAGTGACCTAGATAATTGAATTTAGTTAAGAGTGCGGATTGTGAAGAGTAATTAATTAGGTAGTGGTAAAATCATTATTGAGAGATTGAAAACCTATGTCAAAATAAGAAGTTCTTTAGGTTGGTTGATTGTTTTTTAGGTGTTATGTAAAAAGAGTTGATGTTTAGCAATAATATGTCACTCTTTTTCTAACCCAGATTTCATCGCAATTGAAATAAAAGTACTACAAGGTCTCCCTTATTAAATACCCACAGCAGGTTGTTGAAAGTTTACAATAGGAGGGAGTTGCAGATTTGGTCATCAGGTTAATAAACTGATACAGATTTTTAAAAATAAAGCTTAGGGTTTTATAAATACTTTTGTTTGCCGAGGGTTGAACGAAATTCACTAAATTCATGGGTTATCAAAATATAGTTAAACAACAAAAATAACCTTCCAAAAGATTAAAGTATGCCAACAAACCTAAGTTAAGTTCTGGCAAATTTTGGAATATGAAATTTCGGGATTTCTTGGAATAACAATTCGGAATTCGGATTGCAACAACCAAATGAAAGTCCTATTTAATAGATATTTTTTAGGGGGCGGAACGAAAGCAAACAAATACCTTGGCTTTTGGTTGACTTGGTCCTCTTACAGGTTTTGTTGGTGCAACCCATTATTGTGCCATGGAGCGATAAAACTTGGACTTAAACTAGGTCGTCGCCGCCGTATTTCTAAGTAAGGGGCCATTTAGCAGTATAAAGCCTTAATTTTTATGCCTATCGTTCCACCCTTTTGGATGGCAGCCGGGTTTTGTTATGGATTTTGGATGCCTCAATGATGTTTGCCATGGAAACTTTTAGAGCTTTTATAGCGGATATTACCAGCGGAACAAAGAAACCTTAGGATTTTCGGTTCAAAGTTTTTTTTTGTAGGATTGGGACACATTTTCGGCAACATAATGCCTTGCGTTTGCTAGGATTTTTAGGAATTATTACCTTGGGGCTTATGGTGCAATTGCAGAGTTGGAAAACTCCAATGGTATTCCTGATTTTATTAAATATTCCTTTATACTGGGAGCTATGGTAATGCTAGGTTCTGTTGTTGTGGACCATTATTTCAACTACTAATGAGTATCCTCCTGAAGATATAGAAAAATTAAAAAAAGGAAAAGAGAAGTTTTTGCTAAAGTTTTATTGGAAATCAAGAAGCACTTTAAGCATGCCTAAGATTATGAAACAGCTTGGTGGGTTTAATGTTCTTTTGTATGGGTATGGCCTTCCTTTAATGTGGCAAATATTCTGTCCTTAGCCATTTCTAAGGCCACGCTTTTATTGGAGCAGCTTCAACCGAACATCCATGACTTTGAAAAGGGGGGCGCTTTTTATGGTGGAATTAGTCTTGCCTGTATTCTAGTGGTAGCCTGTTTTAGCAATTTCAATTCGCCATTCCATGGATAGGGAAAAAAAAAAAAGAAAAAATTGGGGGGGGAAAAACCAATAGATTAACTCATGCCGTTTTCCTGGTTTTGGAGCAAATTAGGGTTTTTTGCCATGCAAAATGGCCACAACAACTACAATGTTTTTAACCTATGTAGGTTTTATGGTTTGGTTTTGGCATGGGCTCCATTATGGCCGTTCTTACGTAATTACTATCATATTCTGTAACCCCATGAACGCAATGGGCGTATACATGGGTAATTTTTAACAATTTTATAGTGGTTGGCCCAATTTAATAAGTATGGCTACAGTGCCGTTTTTTTATGATTCCTTGTTCTTGGGATCCAAAGAAATGCTTTGGCCTTTGTTAGGAGTCTGTTTTGTCCCTGGAGCCATTTCTTGTTTATTTAATTTCCAAAAGATTATGCTAAAGCACAAATATAAATGAATATCAATCAATAAGTAATTAACCTTAATGCACCACTTATTTTTTTTTATTGAAGGAGATGGTCTTAAGACGGAGTTTAAATTAAAAAGAATAATAATTGAAAAGAGACAGGAGAGAAATAGATATTCTATCTATGTGTTTGGGAAGTTCTTATCGATTTTATTGGGCACCAGGAACTGGGGTAAATATTTAAAGAAAACTAGAGATTAAATAATAAGATATTTAGGTTGGTTCCGCCTACCAAATGTTGCCCATGAAATTTGGCCAGATTGGGATTAAAAATCCGTATTGGTAGCCGCTGTAGGTATGATGGCTTTTTGGGGATTATATTTATAAACGACTTAATGAAAGTTGGTGTTGATACAACCTTTCATAAAAGCCCATTGAAGACAACCCCACAGTTGTGATTTTTGTTCAAGATCAGAAAGTCACGGATTTTATTCCCTTTCGTAAAGGCCAAGATTTCGCATTACCGAAAATCAAAATAAGCAAGGATACTTAAAAGATACAACCATAATTTTCATACCACTTGTTTTGCCTAAGCAAAGTGCATGCCTCAGACCCACCATTTTAAAAACAAGGCAAGAAGGCATATAGTCAAGGTTGTAAATTAAGTATAGATGTGAATTATGCCAGAAATTATGGAAAAGCCAAGAGTTGGCACTAACGGTAATTAAGGCAATTGCAAGTTTGATTCCTTTTGGTCAAAATTAGTGAAGATGATATGCCTAAGACTTTTTTTGAAGCAAAAACATTGTCGCATGATGAAATTATTTAACTTTTTCCACTCGGAAGGGTAGATTGGTTTGTTTTGACCCTTGTGTAAGGGAGTTAAGTTGTCTAAAAAGGAAAAAGGCGTTAATTCAATTAACCTGCCAATAAAGTAGATAATATAATGGATTTGCCACTGAGCCGGCCGGATGCATTTTGGTCAAGGATTTTTTATTTGCATATATAAATAGAATACCTGTTTGAAAAAATGCTTGATGTGGCATTTAAAACTAGCGGCACTAAAACTACAGAATGTAGTAAAGGTTTGCCTGATAATATCATGTTTATCGCAAACTCTTAAAATAAAATTTTATCCCACAATACTAGAGATAGTTTAGACCTTTCATAAGTATATGTCAAAAGAGAAATATAGGAATAGCCAAAACATTGGTAATGTGTAATGCTAATGCCTTATCCCGATAGTTATTGGACAAATCTTCTCGACCATCGTTTTACATGTTGGAAATGAGTGAGTTTAAAAGATGGTATTTCCTTGTTTTACGTCTTGCCCTACTTTTTTTTAATAGTGGATTTGGACGCAGGGGTTTTTCCATTATAAGACTAAGATTTTAAATTTACAGACTTGGTTCCAAAGCTGATTAATGGGCCTTGGATAGGCTAAATATAAAACCTGAAGTTTGATATAGTATTAAACCATTTGTCAGTTTGCTCACCTCATTCAGGTTGTGTTGAAACATGGCGAAAATTCAAAAATTTAAAGACTTTTTATTAATTGGAAACGAGTTTCTGGGAGGCAATGGTCTAATGGGTGCGAATGGGGTGATAATTCCCAAGGAGGAGTTTCTCACAAACTCTTTATGAGAAAATCGGGATTGCCCATATTAAAGGTGTATTTCCCGATGGTGCGGAAAAGGCCCTATTGGAATACCTTTTATTCAGCATATTGCTTATAATAAAATTACCCCCAACGATTGGTAAAGTATAAAGGGTTTAATCAAACGGTCAGGTATGCTATCAATCTGTGACAAGGTAAATGGGGTTTATAGAATAGGAGAAGATTTTAACAACTGGATTTTTGACGAACTGCACAATTCAAAAGTGAAATCCTACAGATCGTAAAATCCGGAATAGTTCTTATTTAGGCAAATGGATGTTAATGGAAATTCTCCCCTTGGTTTGGAAATTTTATGAGAAACTTTGGAGAAGGTAAAGGCTTTGGTGCAAAATTCTAAGATTGGATGCCTTTGGCCTATCTAACATAAGAAGTTGGACAAAACAAACTTTTTTAATAAGCCCGGGTAACTTGGAGTATTTGGACCGTAATAAAACAGATAGCCCGCAAAAGAACGATCTAATTGTTTGCTACCTGAGATACACGCAGAGTAACGGACTTGTTTGCCAAACGAATGAGGTAGCTAAACAGGGTTATTATATTTTACGAATTTTTTTCTGCCAGGACTTAACAATCCACGCCAATTGAAACTGGTTACTTCCAAAGCGCTTTATAACCTGGGCCAATGAAATTATAACCAAGACTATAAAACGGTTAACATGTTGGGTTTGCCAATGATGGTATAACCTGTGTTGGATTTAAAGGGGAAGAAAGTCGATTGGCGTTTTTAATAATCAGGGTTGTTTTTTGATAGGGAGATCGAGGAAATTAATTAATAAGATCTTGAACGGGGGGGAAGGGTTAAAACTTGTAACGACCCATCTGGTAGAAGATTTCCTTTAATCAGGTAAAACGCTACTTTCTTTAGGCCTTAGGTGAAAATGAACCAAAAACTTTGTTGGCAAGAGCTTATCCAATGTTCATGCCAGGGATGCCACAATGGTGGGTATTTGGATGTTTTTGCTGGAAAAAACGATTATAAGCTGCCGACGAAGGAGGTGGATGCTGGCACAAAGAAAATTTATAGGACAAGCTTGACTATACAGGATATAGAACAAGGTCTGAAAAGTTGATTTGTTTTTAAATCAAAACTTTGCAATTATCCGTTTAAGAATACGTCAAAGGGCATTTCCAGGTGCCGTGAAAGTTTAATGAAAGCGCAGAAAATGAAATTGGATAATGTTTGGGAAAAGCAAGAACGAACCGGGCACATTTCAAAAGCGATCTAAAAACTACCTTTACTATAAACCATACTCAAATGGTATTGCCCCAAAAGCATGGTACAATAAAACTGGCAGTACTTAAAATTTTACATCCTTGAAAAGAACCCAAAATCCCCCAAAATGAAGGTGAAAGAATAAAGGAATTGGAATCCTATTCCATCCTAGATACATACCTGAAGCCGATTAAATGACAGTTTAAACAATGATTGCGGCCGAAATATTGGTGGGACCCCAATTTCAGCTAATAACCCCTAATTGACGTAAGAGACAATGGTTTAAATCGCTATCATGGTTTGGATTCCAACTGAAGGGCCCAAGGGATTATGCTTTTTGTGCCCATGCTATTTAAA
>Ga0163217_1061910_pt1 | contig 12975 bp, 16 predicted proteins | sample SynspAceP_FD_185933 | JGI IMG/M metagenome (GOLD analysis project Ga0163217, IMG submission 185933) | Saline lake microbial communities from Ace Lake in Antarctica - Synechococcus sp. Ace-P (PacBio error correction) | ecosystem: Environmental > Aquatic > Non-marine Saline and Alkaline > Saline ...
AGAAATCCGAGACACACTGAGGAAGCGCATCTATTGATGCCGGCCCACTCCCTCGTCCCCCCCCCCCTTTTTCCCAACTGAAAGCCTCCGGCAAATTGGATCCCTTGCTGACAAGGAAACGGCTTTGAATGCCCTTTTTAATGCCCGAAAAACCTGCAACGGGATGAAGCCTGCCATGCCTACGCAGCAAAAAAAACGAAAATCGACACCTACCAAGCCGGAAACGCTACCGTCCCAGTAACCCGTCAAATTCCGACCGGGGTTTGCCCCTGAATGCAATCTCAAACCCCCCTCTGAACCTCCAAAAACCTACCTTTTGCCGGGCTTGCTTACATATTTTCGTGAGCCACATCAAGGTCAATCTCTGCATCCCGGGGCATTTTTTCCATCGCTATTGCTCATCGCGGAAAGATATCAAGATCCCATCCGTCCACCTCGATTCATTAGCCTGCCGATATTCCAACTCGCAGAATTCACAGGCCACCAAAATACGTTCGCAATTTCGCTAAACTGAATTGTTCTGGCGTGAACTACAGCCTGCTCCGCATCATAAAGGGTCTGGCCTTGGGAAAAGTGTCCCACAATCGGACGGGGTTCACAGCGACGCTGCATAATTCGCAATGCAAGGCTCAAAGGGATCGGCTAACGTTCCGATCCGCGGGGAACGCGGGGAAGCCATGCGTCCCGCTCTGGACACTCACCGGCCATCCCCCTGGCTGTTCCCACAGTCCGCCCGGGCACCAATTCAATCGTCGGATCGGGGCCATTGCAGCCGAGATCCACGCGTGCAGCCCAACTGGAAAGCACTCCCCGGAATGCCAGGATCGGAGATAAGAAGCTCACGGGTTCAACCCTGCGGCACCCCTACGCCACCACCTGCTGACAGGAAATGGACCCTGCGCCTCATCCATCCCTCCTCGGCACACCATAGCAACACCACAGCTCCGCTTACCCCACATCAACCAAGGTGTCCCATCACACCCGCGACGGCAAAATTGGAAAAAAACGCTGCGACCTTCCAGCTGGCCTGGTGGAGATCATGATTCTTGCTCTCCAATGAGCGTTACAAGGCACCTGAAACGCCGGCAAGGCCCTCAACTGCCCGGATCATCGCCAGCCCTCTCACGATCCGCTGGGCCGCCGGTCTAAGCAGCGGACCTGATGTCTGCAATTTCGACTGTGAACACAACCATCAAGATCCCCCATTCCGCGCCATCGCATTCCCGCACTGCCACAACCCATGAAACCAACAGTGGATTGAACGGGCAAAACGGAGCCAATGCTACCTGTGCATATTTTCCCTGATCACCTTCACGACGGGGCAAACTCACGGGCCATGGATCTGCAGCATCAGCCGCCGCCTACGGACTGTTTGCAAAACAGCCTGGCAAACAAATTGATTCATTCGGCTCGCGTGAACCCGAAACTCAAAGGAGCAATCGTCGCCTCATGCTGACTGGCAACCCATAACCTGGCAAACCATTCCATCCACACTGCCATCTGATGGGTTCCGCAGGCTGTGAATCAGCCGCAGAATGGGATGGACTAATAGTCTATCACAGTCTCTTCATGCTGCCCAACGCTGCCAGTCTTCCGTCCAAGTGTATGAAGGGGGAATGCGGCGACTGGCTGCAAATAAGACACCTGGCCGCAGGAAGTGTGAACTGCAAGCATTGGACTGGGCGACCAAGGGCTTGCCTCTAACCTTCTGTCGCTATGTATCGGAGCTTTCTAAATCTGAGAAGAAACATCCTTCTGGACGCGATGCAAGGTAAGACCGACGACGGACAACCAGGAAGCAGACAATCCAGACTGGTGCCCGGGTACTTCCTCGCTGGGGCTCGGCGCAAGTACTGCCTACTTCCGGGTCGTCCGGCATTCGGCACCTCATGCCCATTGGCAAGCCACTATTCACCTGTGCATACCCTTCTCAGGTCTGCTAACCAGTTCAGCTCCAGCACGGGATCCAAAAGGCCCCCCCCATTCCTCCACGTTTTCAGGAGGGGTGATGTAACAACGCCGCGATGCAAAGGCACCTGAACGATTGGGTTACGATCAAGAAACCTAGAAGATCAACGAAGATAGACCCTAATAGCCTGATCCAGCATCCCTATCAGAAACTGCCTGTGCCATACGTTGCCGCCCTTATATCTATACTCATACGCAAACGCCAGTCATGTTGGTCATGGCGACGCCATTGCCTTTTGCTCATTCATGATCTGGAGCAACTGTAAAAATCACTGATTTTTCGCAGTAGCCTTGATTCGAGTTTGCCGCTTGGTTCAACTTCGATATATATCTGCTGCTCAACGATCTATCCATATTCTAATATCAAAGCCGCTACTCACGCAGATTTAAAATCCAAGCATAAAAACGACTTCAGTCGGACCGTCTGCTTTTGAGCCATCCCACGTGTTTATCTGCGAACCATACTGAACAATTCCTGTTTGTGTTTCTACTGGGCGGGAGGCTTCCGAAACACACTGGGAGGAACGCATAATGCCCCCACTCCTCGTCTTTCCAATGGAAGCTACCCTGGTGGGGCAATGAATCCTCTAACAGGACGCTTATGGCCTGTGTTGATCAACCTGCAAGGCAAGGCTGCCATGGGCCTACGCACAAGACATCACAGCTGTAACACCGAACGCCTACGTCGGAGACCGTCATTCGACCGTTGGGCCCTGATGACTCACCCTCTGAACTCAAACTATGTTGGGGGCCGCTTGGCTTACAGTATCGTTAGCACGATCAAGCGTACTCTTGGCATCTCAGTTTTCCATCGCTATGTCTCATCGCGGTAAGATGGGGAGTGATAAATTCATCCGTCCACCCGATTCATAGCCGCCCATAGTCCAACTCGCAGGAATGCACAAAGCCGTCAATACGGTCGGCAATTTCGCTAAGCCGGAATGTCTGCTGGTGGATCTACACCGGCCTGCGCATCAATGAAGCCTGGCCTTGGAATTCCACATCGGGGGAACTTTTCACAACGACGCCGGGTGCATATCCGGCGATGGGGCAAGGCGGCAAAGGGATCGCTTACGTCCGGAATCCGGGCGTTGACTGCTGAAAGCATGCTCCGCTCTGGGACGACTCACCGCCAATCCCGGTGCTGTTCCCCAGTCCGGCCGCAGCCAATTCCATCGGCGGGGATACGGGGGGCCAGTGGCACGGATGGATTGCCACGCGGTGCAAGTCGGCACTGAGAAGCAGCCTCCCCTGGAATGCCGATGAGAAGAAGGGCTCATTCGTTCCACTCGGGCTGCGGCACGGCCCACGCCACGCCCTGCTACAGGGAATGGAAACCTCGCCTCAATCCATCCCTTCTCGGCACAGGCCCATACACACCACAGGCCCCAACGCCGCACATCAAACCAAGTGTCCGCCGATCACACCGCAACGCCATGGGACACGCTGGGGGCTGAAGCGGCTTCCAGCTGCGGCGGGTGGAGAGTCAATGATTCTTCTCGTCCCAATTGGTGGAGCGTTTACCAGTGCCGACCTTGAACGCCGGGCCATGGGCCCCAACTGCCTGCGATCACTCGGGGCCAGCCTGCAAAGCGATCCGGGGGGCCTGCGCCGTCAAGGCCACGGGATCCTGAATGGGCTGCAATTTCCGTACTGTAAACACACCATCAAGATCCCCCATCCTCGCGGCCATCGCAGTTGCCCGCAACGCCACACCATAAAAGCCCAACAGTGGATGACGGCAACGACCAATTGCCCTACCTGCAGTATTTCCTGATCCCTTCACTAACCCGCAGAACTAGCGCCATTTAACGGCAAAAGGACAGCGCAACCGTGGGCCACGATCTGTTGCTGGGGGAAAACACCTGCAAAACCAATTATTCATTCGGCTCGGCCTGAACCCGAACGCAAGGCAGATCGTGCCTCATGCTTACGCATCCATAACCACGCAAAAACCCATATTCCAATCCACACTCATCTTGATGTGCCCTGCATGCTGGTAATCAGCAGCGTCAAATGAATGGGAACTAAAGGCACACAGTACCCTTTTATGCGCCAACCATGGCCAAGTTCTTCCGCCAAAGTGTATAGGAAGCCGGGCGACTTGGCTTGCAAAATTAAACACCCTGGCGCAAGGGGAAATGGTGGACTGCAAGCATGTGGGACTGGCACAAGTCTGGCTCACCTTGGGTCCTAATTGATCGAGCCTTCTACCTGAAAAAAACATCCTTTCTTGACGCGGATCAAGCGGAACGTCCAACGACGGACACCAGGAACACAGACAATCCAGACTGGGTCCCGGGGTGACTTCCCTGGCTGCTCTGCGGCAAAGTACTGGCCCTAAACGGTCACGCGTTCGCGATTCGGGTTCGCATCCTGGCATCCATATCAAGGCGACTATCCCACTGGTGCAACTCCCCACTTCAGGTGCCGCTACAATCACCACACACCAAAAAAGCCCCCCATTCTCTTGCCACTTTGCAGAGGGGGAATGAACATCATCGCCGGGGCGGTGGTGCGCATATGCCACCACTATGGTTGATCGGGATCAAAAAGGCCTAAAAATCAATCGAGAATAGACCCATATGCCGATCCAGCCATTCCCTATGCAAAAGCTGCCTCCAGTACTGTTGCGGCACCTTATACTAACCAGTGACGCACCCAAGTCCCCATGGTGGGTCATGCACAGGCCATTGCCCCCACTTGAATCTGGACGCAATGTGAAAATCAGGCTAGTCGGGCATAGGCCTTGGGGATTTCTGATTGCGTGCTTTTTTGTTCAACTTCGGGATAAACGGGGCCCACATTCGATCCAATTCATTATATTCGACTAGGAGCCGACTAAAAACAGAATATTGACAAGGCAAAGGTCGTGATAGCTTTAGCAGATTCATATCTGCCATAACTGCCACCTGAATGGTTGACACAACATCCAAAACCCGGATTTATCTTCACGGCTCATGCGAAACAAATCACAGGAAGGCCACTGGCATTTGGCCAACACATCACAGGTAAACATTTCATGCACTAATCCTGCAGAACAGCTCCCCTCTCATGAATTTGTCCAGAAAAATTCAGCGGGACAATGGGGAACTGGAAAAGAATTTGCCGGGGGAACAGGCACTTTCCACTTCCGCGATTAGTAAAGACCCTATCTCGGGAACTTCCCCTTGTTTCTTTCATATTGATTCAGTAGCACAAAGCAGCGGCACGAAGGTCACACCAATAAAACCAAGATTCATTACCTCTAACATCAATACGCGAACGAAATCTGACAATTCAATGTTTAAATCACAGGACACACCCTCCACGATCTGCAGCGTTACTCGTAAGGACTCGGACATGGCCCCTACTGCAAAGAGAAGACACCACCTCCCCCTGCCCCCAGAAGTTAGTAAACACTATTCAAGACTTGGACACCCCGAGATGGCTCCGTCCTCATATTTCTCCGGCACATCGATAGGCGGACTAATACTGGCGTTAACAAGAATATACCTGACACAATAGATAGTTTCGTGACGTGGGCCATAGGTTCTAGACTGGACGAAACCTCGGGTCACTTCTCGATCTAATTCGAAATGCCGTAAAATCCGAGCGGGGCCAATCTGTCCCCCATTTCGGCAGATATGCTTGGCGAAAATCCAGCAAACGATCCAGATACACTGGGGGCAACTATTTCGACGGGTTAATGAACTATCTGGCCAATCCTTCGGACTCCATAGGTACAAACTCCCCACACCTCAGGATCGTTCACCGGGGCCGTGTTGAACAGCTCAGACTGCAAAGAACCACACGCTCGGTCCCATTGGCCGCAAAATTGAAACCCATGGAAGCGGTACGAAGCCGCCCATAGCATCACGTAACTTTCGAACGGGAGGGCATGAACTGCCGCGATAGTGGTTTCAATGCTGGACACCGGGTTTAAACCAATGAATCTGTAACATTGATGACACCCTTTACGGACCACAGCGATAATGAACAACCGACTCCGCAACGGCGTCGGAAGCAACCACCCATCGAGAACACCTTCACAGCCTATCGGCCAATAATATCCTGCCAATCACATACGGCAAAAAAACTCACGGGGTGCAAGGTTTAATACGGTCCCCCCCCATCGGGACAAACCTGCCACGACCGCACCTTTCTCCATCGACGACCAGCTTCACTGACAGCGTTCTCCGCAAGGGTACATCATCCACCCAACCCTCCTCGAGACATAGGGCGCCATCACTCTTCATCCTCAAACTGTTCGAAGCAACCATGCCGGTCGGGTATTTCACACCGAATACCCCCAAGAGCCTATGAGAAAGTCCGTCTGGGCTTGCCACGAGAGAAGCAATGAACCATGGCAAGGTAACTTTGTTGCCTCCAAGATGGGTACCGTCCGATGCTTGGATGACACAGCCCCGGCCACTGATAGCGGGCTTGTGCGCCTGACAAGATAGCCCGTACTCCTTGGCCCCACAACGTGCAACGAAACCATCAACCAGCCGGGGGCCCTGTTCCAGGCAACTTCACATTGCTCGGTCCTAGAGCTCAATAAACTGGGCACCGACAGGCTGCCTGGAACTGGGATTCCGATTCATAGCCATGCAGTGACGACTTGGGTAAAATATGCGTTACCACCTTAGGTCCCAAAAGGGCTGCCGCGGACTTTGCGCTCTAATCAGTTCGGGACTTTTCACATCAATAGGATCTAATTATGGTATTTCTCCTCAGCATAAAAGGAAAATTGAATACAACTCACGATATAATTAATTTCGATATGGGACGAAATGTGGGCTAATGCCTTGGGAATTGCACCTCAGTCAAACATTTTACCAAAGACAGTCTAAGCATGAAAAAGCATTTTGACAATGTGAAATTCAGACCTGGACCGGAGATAATTCCAACATCTTGGAATTCGCCCAAAAGGAACCCATCCTCCGGATCGCAGATAAATACAACAAAGAAAGTTTCCAACCAAATAATTCAGGCTCGTTAAACAGCTTCAAGAACTGCTGGTATTCGGACCTTCTAAAAGAACCCCTTTTCGAAAATTAATTCAGGATTTATCTGAATAAGCGGGAAAGCAGTCAGATCTGAATCGAAAACCAACCCTTCGATAGTCAAACCAGGCTGCAAACTTGATACTACAGACAACATTTCAACAGACAAGATGGAAGATAAGTTGCCAACCCTACGACATTCGTCACTCTTCCAACGCCGGGCTTTCCATGGCAAAGAAACAAAAAACAAAGTCAACAAATCTTGCCGGGATCTTCGCCAATCCGAATGCCCTGCCTACTGCATATTTGCTTAACTGAAAACCTTCCATTGATTCACAAAAACACCTAATGCCGGCAAACCTTGTCAAGGACCCATGCAAACCTGATCTCTAAGGATCACTACCTAGCAGCCGTATAACATCAAACACTCCGCCTGTATCGCTTCTCTGACGATGAAATAATCCGCCGGCTGGGACTGGAGCGTGAACTGACTCCTTTACCTTGGGTGCACGGGATTCTGAAAACATCTCGGCAGGTTACTTCCCAAGAACCCCAAACCCTTCACAACTGGAAACGCTGCACACACTGTTACGGCACCAGTTCCACCTCCTCAATTCATGGACTCAGCCACCCGAATGTCCGACTAGAACGGACAAAGCCGCACACTCTTCCCCGGGTCCTTCCCGCGCCTAATTTCAAATCCATCATTCAACATCACTGCAACTTAATAATCTAACTGCCACTTTAATCCCCGTAAGTACATAAGTCGCCAACAAAATCCATATTCGCATCCCGAAGGCTATACAACGTCAAAGCCACCAAACCATCGTGCCTAGAACCATCATCAAGGCCAACAACAATTATCTAAAACAAGATATTAGCTTCTACATCAATTTATACCCATCCCCTCCTTGTCTGTCCACACTAAAGGCTCCAAACGAAACAACAACAACCTATGAACCTTAGATCTACTTGCATTCCCCAAACGACACATCGAAATACCAATGGCCTGACACACCTATCTCGGAAAACGGGATGCAGGCCTTACAATAATGATAAATACCATCCAGGCCTGCGAGTCACGGCTATAACTACGAACCTTACAACTTGGCTTAAAAGACGAAAGCCGATAGCTTCATCCGCTAAACATCTTGGGCAAATAATGATTAGCTTAAAATCCAAAAGACAAAGTAATTAATTTGGCCGGGCGCCAACTGACGACTGTGCCAATTGCGAACACATCCGGCTCGGGAACCTCAAACAAATCCCAGCTAACCGAACTGGATGACTAATTACTCTTCATTTTACTGCGGAAATTCATTCCAAGTCAACCAATCTTGGCATAAAGCACCCGGTGGAGTACAAAATCGAATCCCAAGCCAACTGGGAACATCTTGCACCGCCCTCACGCGCAGTCCGGAACCACCGCCTTCCGTATGTACCAAGACACCATTCCCGTCGAATATAACCCCCCCATCAGCCTAACAGGCACTCTGCACCGATCATCACGGAACACGCACGCACCTCCTGATTCACACCACGAAGGCATGCCTGTGCCTGTTCCCATTGGAAACCAGATTTGATTCTGGACTCAGCAATCCGGCACTTTTAGTTGCACAAACTCTTTTGCACTTCTCACCCTCATGCAAATACATAGGCCTCCATACCCCGACCATAGTTCTACCGTTGGAGCACAAATAACTACTGAACGCTCTTACGAAAACGCTACTAGCTTATGAACGAATATCAAAGGTCTCCTCGCAATCCGACCACAATAGCGACCGGCCTTCAGCTTCCAAATCTTGCATTTTTAGAATTGGCCGGCACACACCCTACGCTCCTTCCCGAACCAAGATACCATCAAATTCCCAACACGAACCCAATACAGGGTATACAGCTCCAACATGCCAATGCAACCTGACCGCGCCAGGGTTCTTACGCAAGAAGAATCTCGCCCCAGATGGAAAGCGGGAGGTAGACTCCGATTACAATGGGTGACCCATAACCTCATCAAATCGGAAGAAGAATCCTACAATCGTACCAACGCAGACCAAGATCAATGGATTCGCGGGTATGGGAAAGCTCGGCGACACAACGCAACCACAAACCGTAACTTCTTGCCAGATCCCAGCGACTTATGGCAATAACTAACATTGGCCTTTGAAAAATCATTCAACGATTCCGTACCCACAGATAATCAACCGAAATGCCCTCACGCTTGGTTTAAAAAGTATCCAGCCGATATCGTAACCAAGAGTGGGATATGCAAGACGCATTGACCCGCCCCGAACAAATCATCATTTGGCAGAATTAAAACCACGGGATGCAATCGGCTCCCAAGAACTTCAAACTATCGGCACGGCTCATTAAACCCGGATTAGGCAAACATCCCATACACCAATTTAGGGCCAAGAACGGTAACGGAAGCCCAATCCCCCCGCTAGCTTGATGTTCGCCTGATATCCCCCCTGCTCTCCCTTATTGAAAAAATTGGCTCTCTGCTCTAAGAAATTCGCCAATCTATACCCTTCCTGAAGTCACATTCGCAAGTCCATCTACCCGATACACCCGGTAAATAAGATCATTATCTGTTTTCTTTCGACAGCAGAAAATCCTAGGAAACCCCAAAAGCTAACTGGGCGGAAGACGAACGGAAACCCCCAAGCGAAGACTCCAAAAGACGAAGAAAGCCTTCTCCTCAATCTGCATTTGTAGACAAACGAAAATTCTTTAAATCAGATCAACCAAGCAATCAAGGTTTGCTGGATCAAGCCTCACAATAATTCCTTCCCAAAGAATAAAAACATCCGGTATCTTCACACACCAACTTAAACTTCCTGACAATCATCGCATATGCGCTTCTGGACGCCAAACAATTTCCGACCTTTAAGTTCACAACTCCACTAAGGAATAATCAACCATCGGGGAAAACGCCGCCTCACGGCACTTACAATCCACAGAGCGAAAAATTAATGCATCACCAAGATAATCCAAATCACATCATGATCTCTGGGATTATGAATACTACCTAACACAGAATAACAAATGAGGCAGAATGAATGGCTTAGCAAACAAATCCCCTTCTACTAGCGTCACCGAATTTATATCTCGTCCCTTTTATCTTTCTTTTGTGGCTCTATTTGCAATTTGCAACTCAACCCCTACTGCCCAAGCAACACCCCTCCACTCACCTGACGCTGCAATAACGGTTACTCTTTTCCTGATTGCCAACAACGTCACAACCCAAACTCCAAAACACATAATGACCCACCCCAACACCTTGAACCATGCCTAACCACCTACTTCTTTGGAGCTAATTCCATGTCCTTCCCTCCTATACAACCACTCACCGTCCAAATCAATATCAATCTTCAACCAATACAACTCAACCAATTAATGAAAATAGAAACTTCAGTGGTCGGGCATGTAATCCTCATTCTCACAAACCGCAATACCTTCTCGGTCACCACTTGGGATACCGATTCTGGTTCGTGCCCCGTTACGCACCAATCATGTGCCTCTGATACCCACCGCCATTGATCCATAAGCCGAACCCTTTTTCCCCCGAAAAAAACCTGACTCTTGAACGGTGAAACCAAAGACCACAACGCCTACCATACGCCCCGCTCCCACTACTGGCCAATAAATCGGACTTGTACTTTTCACTAAAGTTGCCCCCGACCACGACCTTCGGCAAACCACCAATTTGTAAGTACAAACCCCATTCACCACATACCGCCTACTCTGTATAATACCAAACCCTTTACTCAAAATAGCAAGGTGAATAATTATCAGCAGGGGCTATCGCCATCACTCCAGATTAAAACCCGCCTAACTTGATCATTTTATTCTCTGGGAAAACTACCCGGTAAGCAAATTGAAATTAAGCTATAAATAGCACTTCGAACAACTCCTGGATGACAGCCTCCATAAAGACCTCTACCAGAGGGCCACAACTGCCTGGCCACTCAGGACACTCGGAAGTCGACCGGAATTGCCCAAGAAGTCCATTTTCCGTAGCCAGAACTACAGTACGATGTGGAAGCCGCCAGAACAAGCTCTGCTGGGCTTTTGTCTCCTAATCGAAGAGAACGCGAAGTTTCCTGCCAGATCACGGCCCACGGCCAATCCGGTGACGTCCAACCCTCCCGTCCGCCGTGTCGAGTTGCGGAACAACTAGCCTGATACAGGGGCCTACACCGGAAAGGACACCTTGGATCATCCTTGGCCGGGAACAAACTCACAAGCCAAGACATAGACCCTCTTTGCAAAACAACCTAACGGAGGCACCCTATAAAACTACGACCACCTGTAACGCGACGTTTCCACAATCTCCAAACACACGGGAGGAACGCCTACTAAGCCGCAACCGAGGACTAGACGGCCCTCCATTGCAAAGGCCCACACCACATCCCAGAAACCCAGGCACGAGATCGGGCTTTCCAGGAGATCTCTACAAGCCCCGTCGTGAACGCACCCACTGAACAACCAACCTAAAAGTCTCACGGCCTTGGGACGGAAGTGGAGCGGGCCGCTAGAAAGAAGCAAGGTGACTTAACCTGCTGCGGGTTATAGTCCGGGAAAAATGCCTGTTGATCGACACCTCCGAACAATCCCCTGAAACAAGCTGCCAACCAATTCTTGGAATACATAAATTCGCCTCCACTCGCACGTTGGGAAATATGTCCAAGCCAAGCTACGCTCTTCCCAAGCCTTCTTCACAACGACAACATTGCTATCTGAAAGGAACTCACCCAATACCTGACTCCATCTAATGAAAATACTTTGGAGGCAATTGGTTAAACAGAATGGGGACCACAAATAATTAGCCATGTTCTTCTCCAAAGCAGGGTTTGTTTCGGGTCCCAACGGAAACCTACTCTTCAACACGGGATTCCTAACGAAAGTCCTGTCTCACGAACGGCTAACCAGAAAGAGCGCCATGGCCCCACCTTCAAAATAACTAGTTAATTCCATTCCCCTATTCATCCTTCCCAACCAACGAAACCTGCCTTTGGGACATTCAACTTGGGAATGGCACTCACCTTTCAGATTAATACACAAAGCACGCGAAGACCGCATCCTCTTGAATGACTTTGCCGAAGCGCTAGGCGGTGAGACTTGGACGCACGGTAAAGTGTTTACTCGTAATGCTCGGATCATTATGGAAAGCAGCAGACTAAAGATCGAAGAGTTAGTGAGATCATTGGTCAAATCCCCAACGCCTAATGACACCTTCTAATCCAAATCCACTCTCACGCCACGCCTCCTAAAGCCCCTGATAATTCCCATGAGCTTCCTGGCGGCATGATCTGCGTAGGCTTTACAGGAACCCGTCTCATCTTGGGATGATTGATGGCGAACACGGATCCGCACAATCTCCAAGCGGCCCTACGTGTTCTACTTCACAGTCACGAAGCCAAACGAACCTCCTCATATCATTACCGAGATCAGGCTCAATCAAATTCTCACCCATGGCACTTTCTCCAAAGCCTTGGCCTTGCCAAAAGCCTCGGGGGAATTGGAACCTGTCACATGAACAGCGCTATCCTTCGAAAGCGTGGTAGTTCATGCTAACCCTGCAACGGGTCACAATTTCCTGCACAGAGAAAGCCGATGTTGACCTCGGGCAACGGGGCCGCTCACCTCACTCTGCTTGGTAAACCCGGCTTTACAGCCACCCCTCGACGTGCAAGAATTGAGATGCCTGCTGGCTTGGGAATCCACTGCCGGTATATTGAATGAGATCGAACGGTGAGGCCTCTCGTCGCACCATCGCCCCGCGGTAAGGCCCTGACCAAGCTAACAACGGGCCATATTCACAGAGCACCACCGCAAGTTCGTTCGATTTTCTAGCTTATGCTTTCCTGGGGTATGCTAACTTAGAATTAAACTCGCATCGCGCGGGGAACCACCTTGGGTCCAAACGCACCAAAGACTCCTGTCTCCCCCAGGACGCACCCCGGACCAATACATCTTACCCTTCCGGGCTGGCAAAATCTGGATTCGACGGTCCCTG
>Ga0163217_1112799_pt1 | contig 12975 bp, 10 predicted proteins | sample SynspAceP_FD_185933 | JGI IMG/M metagenome (GOLD analysis project Ga0163217, IMG submission 185933) | Saline lake microbial communities from Ace Lake in Antarctica - Synechococcus sp. Ace-P (PacBio error correction) | ecosystem: Environmental > Aquatic > Non-marine Saline and Alkaline > Saline ...
GGTGAGTGAGAGATATTCTAGTAGAATATATTTTGTTTTCGAAATATGTTAATATTATAAAATCAGCTTTAAAATAATTACTTAAAGAACAAAAATTTTGATTCTGTTTTTTTTTTTTCGTTAGATTTTATTAAAAAACAATTGCTCAAATTGGCCTTTATAGAAAATCCTAGCAACGCTTTTTCCCCGTAAAATAACCCGCAAGGCATTGGGATTTTTATGCTTAAAATCAGCCAAGAAGAGATTGGTTTCCCTTATGTAAACCACAATAAAGATTTTGTTTGTACCTCCTACAAATCTAACTCTTTCGCGACAGTATTGCCAGATGCAATTTTTTGAAGAACGCCAAATTTTTAATTACCACAAAAATTGGCACTCGCAGAGCGGTCTTCGTGCGACGCGCTGTGCGGATAACTACTAATTCTTCATATCAACATCATGACCAAAATATTCTTCGTATTGCAGAGGTCTTGAAAAGATGGTGTTAAGGAAAGAGAATAATTAGCCTACTTAAAGAGGAGTAAAAAAAATTCAGGAAATCCTATAAAATATGGAAACGTTTCTTGTAAAAGACGTTCTTAATCCTTTCCCCTTGCCCCTTGTGCCGAAGAAGGGGAAAAAGTTTAAAAGGCAAGAAATCTATTTATTTTTACTTTATATTCTTGAGGCCCAAAGGTGGTTTATACGCTTGTTCCTTGAATACATATTCTTCCTATACTGGCCACCAACTTTAACAATAGCGGGTTGGTTTTTGTCCCAAAGAAACTCACTTTTAGTCACTTTCCAATTAATGTTTTTCAAAAAATTAACGTTATGGACGCCGCAGCTTTCTGTAGTTCTTGACAAATATATTTTCTGATGCTTTCTATGACGTCGCTTTTAAGTTTTCTAAGGTTGAAATTTGGAGTTTCCTTTTCCTTCTTCTGTGCTTCGGAAGCACCTCTATAGGAAGACCGGTAGGTGAGCCCTTTGACTTAAAAACGTATTTACCCAATAATCGGAAACTCCCCATTATGCTTTAGAGTTTATAGTACACAGCTCTCTTTCTTGAATTTTAGAACGCGTGGGTACATGGTTTTCCATAGCACCCAAAACCGCCGCCACGCTCGCGTAATTCCTATGCAAATTCTAAACAAAACAAGCTTCTTCTATACCAAATCAGTTAATTCTTCTTCTATGATAAAAGAGCCTTGTAAAGGAATTTTTTCAATTTTTTGCTAAACCAAGTTTCTTTATTGTGATTTAATTGAAATGGCCATGGCTTCTGCGAAACAGACTCCTCGGTAGGGAGTCGTTTATCGCTTTTCGTCATAAGCATTTGTATATGTAAAGAGTTACAAAGTTGTCATAAATGGCATACAGGCCTGTAATGTAGTCCTGATATCATTAAAATCGATTTCCTGTGCGTGCAAACTACGACCGGAAGGTTTGGATATGATATTTTACATTTTGTGCTCTTTGGATCTGCCGCGTATTTTAAGTTTTAAAGCTTTAGCCATATTTTTTCGAGCCACACGACCAATTACCGCATATTTCTGGATCAATTCCGTTTTAAGAGAAGAAAAAAGATAAATTAGGTCCAAAGGCATTTATGTCCATGCCACCTACTTAAATAATATTCTAACATAGGTAATCCGTTTGGGACAAGGTAAACGCCAATTGGGTGATTGGTTAGCAACCCAGCCCTCTGCAATGTGAATATCCGGAATAGAAACAGAATAAAAATTACGAACCTTTGATTTTTTAATAAAAATATCCTGAATCACCCATAAGTCCGCAAGGCAAATTCCTGTCGAGAAAATACAGGTGTTTTGTGCTGATCTTCTTTTAAAAATATCTGCCTGAACAGTACCTGCTTACTTCTTTTAAGGTTTTATCTTTTATGGTTTTTACACCTCTAAGGGCAAGACTTGATCTCCTGTGACAGCCCCAAAGTAATATAGGCCTAAACCATTATTCCTTCAGGAAGTTTTCCTTGGTACACAGGTCTTTTTTCTTCATTCCCCTCTATAACCAATTCAGTGATTTTAAACTTCTACCGCTTCTTTAAGTCGTTTTTCTAAAATATACTTTTCACAGTTTTGATCTATAGCAGCATTTAAAAGAAACCTAATAACATGGGGTGCCTGGGCCATTGATTCGTCCATACTTACCGAAGTGGTAGGGTGTGACAAATCGAAACCAGAAATATAACTTTTGGGCAATCATCTAAAATCAGCAAACCTGAAAACACCTGCAATTCCCAATTTTTTTCCATAAATATCTGGACGTTTTTAATCGGGGTCGTTTCCATAATTAAGGTAACAGATCAAAGGCTGTGGAGAAGTCGCTTGCGGGTGTAAGCCTAAACTCACGTAATGAAAAACGTCTGTTTGGGTTTCGTTCTGGTCCGCCTTCCCCGGCAAACAAATCCGCGTGGATCTTCGCCTGTTCTTTAAACGGATAAAGCCCTGCAATAGTATAAGGAAAACTCACCCGGTACGTTTTTTCTTGCACACATCCATTGTACAAGTCACCCAAGCCTTGTATTTTAGGCAAAGCACTTTCGGTATTTTTGTAATGCGACAACGATTCGTATGCGTTTTTCAATTGTAATTCCCTTTATCTCCGCACTTTAAAGTGTACACTGGGCTTTTATAGCGCTGAAACAGTTTTCCTCCCAAATGTACAAATAGCTTCCCAATGGTAAGCCATTAAATCTAGCTTCACCCGACGAATCAAATTCTTTGATTAACAAGCTTAAAAAAAGATTTAGTTATCACCGAGTGTTTTTCTACATTTTTGCAGGGCCTTTTCATGCCAATCCGTTTTTTAGACAAGTAAACTGATTCTGCTTCATTTTTGTTTTATTATTCAATAAGGATAAAATTGCTTGAAAAAACACCAATAAAGTTCCGCTGAGCCTACGTTGTAGCTTGCTCAATTCATTTTTAAAATTAATAAAAAAAAAATCATAATTTCTATTATCTCTGCTATTTCAGATAAGTACCTGGTTGCTGGCTGGCGGAATTAACAAAAAGCATGTTCTTGTACTTTCATTAAGAATTCAAAAGTAGAGGTTCAATTTGCTTTTGCGATATCCACTAATTTTCTGCATCAATACGCGGTAATAATCTAAATTGGTTCCCGGAATCATTAACCCACTGGCTTGCCATGGTAAACCGAAAATTGGCAAAATCGTCTTGAGAAACATCCAAAGATTATGTTTGCGCATGTATTGTTTTTTTACACAACGCAAAGCATCCTAAAAGAACCTCTTTTGTCAAATTTATTAATCGCCCTATACGTCTGCAAAAGTCGAGCATATCAATCTTCTCTAACTGCGTTGCAGCGCCAAAATTCTGGCGTCATCACATATCATGAACACATCAGAATGTTGAATAATCTCCCGTATTCTGATTGCCCTATTCCTGAAGTTTCCTTAAAATAATTAAATCAAACCAGCTACTTTTAAAAAACATCCCACTGCTCTTCAACATATTTTTTGACAACGGCCAAGTTCGACTGGTCGCGTGCTAAGGAATCGCATGTACACACGTCCAATTAATTTTATAGCATTCATATCGGATCGATCTCCTAAAAGAAGTCCTCCGTTTTTCTCTTTGCCAGGGGTCAACAGAGATTAAGCCGGATTGTTATCCTGTGGAAATCAGGCTATAAAACGACGGACCAATTCCATCCACAAACTCGATTTTCCAGAACCACGCAGTTCCTGTAATCCCTAAAACGGGTACTGCATGTTCCAAATTTTTAAGCCCGAAAAGTGGTTTTTTAAAAATCGTCATGCCTGTTTTCCGCCTAATGAAAATTAATGCGCGCAATGGTGTTGACATCTTTTTTGTTTCAAAGCTTTCTTTTCAACAGAGGTGTTTTTTAGGAACAGGGTTAAGGCTGGTGTTTCAAAAATCGCTTTGTTGCACCACATCGTTTAAATCATTCGGCTTGTAAACGCCATGGTTCTACCATCATCTGGAGAATAAATCCGGAGCAATACCGTAGTCCTTAAGGCTTTTATTCTTCAGGCAGAATAACCGCCTCCGCCTCCCACCTAAAAATTTTAATGTGTGTGAGCTCCTCGTTCTTTGAGCAAATCGTATGCATGTACCAAAATAATTCATTAATGTCCGCCTTGGTATTGATGTTAGCGCAATGGCATTAACGTCTTCCTGAATGGCAACAATCCACCATTTCTTGAACACACTGCGATCATGGGCCTAAATGAATGACCCTCAACGCCTGTTGGATTGAAATAATTCGTCGCAATGATGTTTATGGCAGATTATCATGGCCAGTCAAAAGGGAGTGCTGCTGTGACAATACGAAATTTTATTTTTTGGGGTAAGCGGTGCTATTTAGTTCCATTAGTACAAAAAGGTATTTTTTATGGATGGCAATTTACGAAAAATGCAAAGATTTTTTAAATAGGTTTAATTTTATAATATTGTAAAATTTTTGTATGCTATATGGTGGCTATCAGAGTTTTCAATACCATAAATTTTTAAACATTCTTAAAACTACATCTTGAAAATAACTAATCTTAATACATTGCCCCCCCCCCCCCCCGACAAATCTGGAATAATTATGTTCCGTAACTGGCTTAATTCATTCACAAGGCGGTAACATTATTTACATCGATCAGCACGTAAGATAAAGAATCTGACGAACTTTTTATGCGCTTTAGAAAGTGAATTTTCAGAAGAAAAGTTTAGGCATGCATCAGCGGATTTAAAGAAAAAGTTTACTATTGATTTAGCTGAAAAATTCAATATCAAAATGGAGTCTTCACACCGGAGTGATAAAAAACCTAAAATGGGCTTATTCGTATCAAATAAACAACGCATTGTTTATATGATTTATTAAGCAGATTTAATTCTGTGAGCTTGCGGTGGAGATTTCCCTTTCATTATCAGTAATCATAACAATTTAGCGTCATATCGCAAGAACAATTTCAGATTCTTTTTATTACCACATACCTGGTAGCAAAAACACCAAAGAAGATGCGGAAATCAAACAACTAGCTTTACCTGCAAAAAATATCAAATAGATTTATTGTGTTGGCACGCTACATGCAAATCGTACAAAAAAATTATCGACGAGTTTCCTCATAAATCATCAATATTCAACCACTCATTTTTACCTGCTTTTGCCGGCGCAAAAACCCCTTACCATGCAGCGTATACGGCGGTGGTGAAAATTAATTGGAGCCACTGGCCACTACGTTGTACGAGAAGCCTTAGAATGCCGGAACATTATAGGGTCAAGACATTGTTGCAGTAATCACAACACCCAATAACCATTGAAGATTTATTATTGCCAAAGGCAGAGATTTAGAAAAAATTGTTTTGGCGAGAGCGGTAAAATTGGCACATTTTCAAAGAAAAACTCATGGTGTACAGAAAAAACTGTAAATATTTACGTAGGGTTTTTAAAATTAACCTATAGCTTTGTAAAAAATATATCAATGAAATTTAAAGTAGTGGTCATCAGCATTTGTTTTTTCTTTTTAGGTTGTGCAGAACTGCAGCAAGTAGTTAATCAACTTCCGCAAGGAAGGCAACTATTGGTAATGACCAAATAGCAAGTGGTTTAAGAGAAGCCCTTAATTTTTGGAATCGATAAACAAGTTTCAGAAAATTGACGCCAAGAAGATGGTTTTTTTTTTAAAAAACGAATAGTAAAATAATACTACCAAGAGAATTTGCAAAAAGTTGGAAACAATGCTTGCGAAAAATAGGCTTAGGAAATTTAGCTGATGAAGGGCCTTAAAGGTATTAAACAGAGCGGCTGAGACGCGGTAAAAGAAAGCTACCCTATTTTTGTAGCTGCTGTAAAGGGGAATTACATTTTACCGATGCCAAGCAAAATATTGTTAGGATCAAATGATGCTGCGAGCCAAGCTAACTTAAAATATCCATGATCGAACTGTAATTGATTTCTTTTACACCGTTATTGGCAATTTCATTTAGCAAATTTTGGGGCTGACCAATTTGGAGTAACCTGATTAATAGGTAATAACAACATTCGCAGTTTGTTTCTAAAGTGATCCTGATTAACCGAATATTGGTAACCCAAGAAAGCACTAAATGGAGTCTATACCATGATTGCAGTAGAAGAAAGAGAAATTAGAACAAAAGCTACTTCAGCGAACTACAACGTTGTTATCAAGAAAGTTTTTTGCCCCTACAAAGATGAAATAGTTAATTAATTAAAAACTCAAATACTAAAGTAAAAAAAAACTGCGTTAGGATAATAAGAAGTGTATAGATAACTATTTGCTAATGTTTAGATAACCATACAAAACGAGCTTTATACTAACTTTTGAAATAATATTTGAGTTTAGTAATTTTTTTGAGTTAGTTATCTAAAACCGGTGGGAGCACCGGTTTTTTTTATTTTAAGTTCATTAGCGAATACTTTTTAAAAAAAAAAGTAAATTAAATGCAATTCAAAGATTTCATGAGTGCTTTTTTTTGTGAAAACAAACGGATTCTCTAAAGAAAATCAAATGTTTTGTTAAGGATTTCTTGTTTAATTAACTTTTTTTTAAGAACTTTAGCCGTATAAACCTCAAAATAAAAAAATGAAAACATAAACTCAATTTTATTATTGAAATTATTTTTTGGTTGCACTTTTAAAGTCAAGGCCGCTATAAGTAAAAAAACAAACAATTAACAGGGAAACGCTAACTGATGATGGCAGGAATGCATTGCCGGGAGTAAATGTTTTGCTAAAAAGGCACAACAACGGGAACACAAACTGATTTCTGATGGAAATTAAACAGTATTTCTGCTGCAACAGGGGATTGTATTAGTTTTTTCCAATTCTTAGGGCAAAAAACAGTACAAAAAACGGTAGATGCCCCTCTACTGTGATCAACGACATTAATGCCAGAAAATGCATCGCAAACTTGGATGGAAATTGTAGTTGTTGGTTATGGTACGCAAAGCCAAGCCGAAACTTTAACTGATAAATATTTCAACAATTAACTTCTTCCGATATTTCAGAAGTACGAATCCAGAACCATTCAAAATGCCACTTGTTGCATAAAAGCAGCAGGTGTTCAGTAACCAAACAATGGAAAGGTTGAAGGAGGATAAATATTAGAGTAAGAGGAGCGTGCTTCGGTTAAGTGGGGGTACACAACACCCTTATTGTTTTAGATGGTTCTCTTAATAGATCCAACAGGTTTGATATTGGTGCTATTGGTAATGGAGCGGCAAACAAAATCCATTATTAAACCTTGAGTGCCAAATGAAAATTGAGTCCATTGAATATTTTAAAAGCTGCCTCTTCAGCAGCGATTAATGGTGGCTAGAGGTGCTAAATGGTGTGGTATTAATAAACTACCAAAAAGGGTAAACAAGGAAAGGCTCAATTTTCAATTTAACCTTTCTCAAGTTTTGTGAACGTACCAATGTTTAGAAACCAAGTGGCTAAAATAGCAGAGGTGCAATATATAGAGTTATTTACGGAGGCTGCTATCAATGGCTTTGGGTCAAGTAAGATGGCATAGATGAAGCTGAAGCTACCTTCGATTTTTTAGGCTGGAGATACTGATTGGAGACAAGAGAGGTAGATACAGATTGGTCAAAGAGGCTTTTTTCAAGACGGCTACCAAACAGATGCTGATTTTTCTGTTTCTGGTGCAGATGCCAAAACTCTTATTTTTTCTCAGGAGCCTATAACAGATCTAGCGGGTTCATTAAGAGAATAACTCATTTAGAGAGAGCCAAATGCAGATACTAATGTAGTCATCAATTTTTCTGATAAGTTTTTAAAGCAGGAATGAATTTAAGTTTACTCTAGAACAGGAAATAGATAGGATTTGCGAATGACAACCAATTGCAAACTCCCTTTGCAGGCCCATTGCACAATCGCCACTAATCACCAGCTAGATTACCAGATGGTTCTCCTAGATCCGGGAACGCTTTAACGGCAAGCTTTTTTATTAGATGCTGAAACGCCTTTTTTAAGACTATTATTAGAAAGAACTGTAGGTAAAGTTTTTTGGAGAATATATCTTTTGTTCCTGGCCTTAAATTAAATTCTGATTTTTCTTATGACTTTTTGCTCAGACTGGAAGATAATTTTAGAGGGTCCGGAGCTCTTTTCAATCTACAAATGGACAAGCATTTTGGCCTCCGATTTAAATTCTGAAAGCTATATACCTATAGTAACTGACGCCACTTTTGATAAGTCTTTTACGAAAGCATAAAATTTTTAATGCGGTGGTGGGTACAGAATTTATCAAATACAATAGAAGAAATTACTAGTTGTAACTAGTGCAACCATAGTTTTCCATGCGGATGAATTTATCTAACTGTAAGGTGGTGGTGCCGAATAAGCAGCTGGAACTGGTGTTCAATTACAAAGTAAAAGCATTTTTATCCTAATTTTGATAGAGCTACTATGATTTAGAATGGAAAATATTTATTTAAAGCATCATGTTAGACGTGTGATGGTTCATCTAGATTCGGTGAAAAACCAAAGGTTTGGTACTTTTCCTGGCCTTCTCAGCAGGTTGGATACTTTCTGATGAAAAATTTTCCTAGAAGATTTTGAGGCATTAATCCTTTTTAAAATTAAGAGGTAGTTGGGGACAATTAGGAATGCAGATATTGGTGTGATTATCCTCCCTTATTTTTATTTTCTGGAGTTTGCGTATAACCAAAAGATCCAGGTAATAGCTCCGGTATCAACCGGTAACAATAATTTAACTTGGGAAACTTCAACCACAAACTGATATTTGGTATTGACTTTGGATTTTTTTTAAATGGTGCCTATTTCAAAGGAGAAATAGATTAACCTACCGAAAAAAAATACGGAGGATTTATTATTTTAAGCGTTCCATTAATGCCAAGTTCTGGTGCGGCAACTATTAATCCAAAATAAATTGGCACCTTAGAAGCACGGGTTTTGAAATTTGTTTTAAATACAAAAAACATACGCACAGAAGCTTTAGCTGGTCCTTCCTAATTTCAATATTAGTAATAATATTAATTGGAATTAGGCTTCTTTTACCGATACACAATGCAGATATTGTAAATGGATTAAATATTTATTACCGAGTGGGTGAATCTGTAGCAGCATTTTCTCTGAGGGGAATATGGTGGAAAGTTGATCCTGATAATGGAGATGCTTTTATAACTTTCTTAATACAAGAAAACGCAGATGGTTCCTTTAAACAAAGGAACAACGCAATAATGTTAACGAGGCACAAAGATAGTAGCTGGCAATCCTTTTCCTGAAGGTTATTGCAGGTTTAACAAACAACCCTTTTGTAGCAAGAAATTTCTTGATTTCACACGCTTTAACCTTCCAGGGGGAATGGGGCGCAAGTATTTATAATAATGGGGTCGTTTTTCAATCAGTTAATGGTGATTTTTTAATGATAACCAGAGTGTAAAGACAATTAAATAGATGGCAACAACCTGGTGGATATCACCAATATTCCACAGGCCGACTCTTTGGTGGTAATGGTTCAGCTCAATGCAATCAAGATTTTTGGGAAATAGCCGATTTTATTAGCTAGAATATTAAGCCTTAGGGTACAGTTTTACCTTCTCTAAGTTATAGAAAAAAAATGAAATATCTAAAATTGAGGTTTATTGCCACAGCTTATAAACCTTTTTAACATTTACAAATTTACCCCTTTTGAAGACCCAGAAGCTAGAAGGTGACGTAAATGGTCAAAACAGCCCAGGGCGACATTTTATTCTGCGCCTCCTGCCAAAGACTTTATCAATAGGTGTTAATGTTAATTTTTAAGATTTGAATTATGAAAATTATAATAAAATATTTTTTGTGTTGTTTTATCAATAGGATTGCTAACATCATGTAGAACAACTAGAAGTCAATCCAAACGCGATAATATACCTGGGAATTAGCCTCGGATCAGAAGCAAATAAATTTTCAAGGCATACTAGTAGGGGCTTATGAAGAAGCAGGCCCCAAAACAAACAAACTTACGGCGGCAGACTTCAGGCTTAATGACAAATATGTTAGGCGCAACGGATGAATCATTTTGGAGAGGTACATTTATAGACGCCTAGGCAAGCGTCTTTACGACACAATTATTAGTAAGATAATGGGTTTGTAGATGGCGTATGGGCTAATGCCCTTATGAACCATCAATCAAACTAATTGGTTATTGATAACATAGCAAACGGTTAACTAGTAGCGTAGAGGAAAAAATAGAATAGAAGGTGAAGCAAATTTTTAAGAAGCACTTATTATTTTGATCTGGTAGCGCCAATTTTTGGATTACCTTATGTTTCTGGCCAAGCGCAATAACAAGCAGGGTTCATTGCGATTCAAACAGGAATTGGTAGAATTACCTACTAGATCTGAAATAAGCGAGAAAGCACGCGTTGATGAGGTGTATGCCTCAAATAATCAATGAATGCTACTGAATGCTTATGATTTTTAACCAGAAAGTAATACTTTTTATGCTGAAAATATGCTGCTCAGGCGCTATTAGCCTGAGTTTATTTCCAAAACAAGGAATTATGCCTGCTGCGAGAGAATGCTGCACATGATGTGCTGGCATAGTGGTCATTCCTTTGACGGCGCCTACGCAGAAGCCATTTAATGAACGATGTTGATAGTGACGAGGATATTTTCCACCTTTCAAGTTTACAAGCCAAACAGGGACCAATCCATTAGTTAATCATTACGCATCAGAACTTGATGGTGGTAGAGGTGGTGATGTAAGAATTGAACCAAGCTTACTTAGACCTATTTACGGAATCCTAATGACAATCGCGGGGTAACTTTACCTATATAAACCGCGCTAATTCAATAGCTAACCTTAAAGTATAGAATGCAATTTTGGAAAGCTTAATTATTTTTAGAATTGGTGAAAATGCATTTTTAAATAAGAGCTGAAAGTAACTTTTAGAGCAAATACTACTGTTGGTTAACTCCCTTTAGCAGAAATAAACGCATACGAATAGATCTACTGCAGCACCATTACTTCTATCTATTAAGTTTAAATTCTTTTGCTTGTAGAAGTAAGTTAGAACTAGCTTTTTGAACGAAAGGCTTTTTCTTCATGATGCCAAAAAGAACACAAACATCAAAATTGGTAGGATTTAGCTTGGAATGCAACGGACTTAGTATTTTCCAATACCGCAAAACTGAATGGAGTACCAACCCAGTTAATGGTTCAAAACGCAGGGTATTCGAATTACAAAAAAGTAACGTACTTAAACTATTAAAACGACAACTCAACGTTTGGTCGTTTTTTTTTATAGTTTTGTAAGGTATTGAATAACTTTATCCGTTAAAACTCATGTGTTCCACGTTTACTTACGTGTCCAAATTTTTCTACAATAAAAAGCTGTGAGGGTTTTATGTGAACCTACTATTTTCTCAATAGAAGGTAAAAACAAAGATAGTCTTCTCGCCCCCATTACGTTAATAAGGTAGGTATTCTAATGTCAACCATTCTAAAAAATCGAAGTAATGTGTTATTTTCAGAGGTAAGCCTAAACCAGCGAATTAAATTCTTTTTGATATAGTTTCTTTTTGGCTTCTCTTAAAAAAGTGATCTTGATTCTTTAATGAATTCTTATTGGGCATGCACTTCACAAAAGCCAAAAAACTTATACAACCAAATATAAGGCTACTACAAAGATTTTGAAAGAATGACTCCCCTAAGCGTATTAATTACTTGTGATCGTAGGTTTAGCTTCATAATAGCGCCGCCCATAATCATACTTTCTACTGCTTTCTGGATATTTTTCCAAGCCAAATTTCGAATTAAAATAGTCCCTAAGGATATTCCCTACGATAATGAGATTTCTGGATTTCTTCATGATTGATAACTTCTAAAATATCATTAGTAATACAATCAATAGGTAATATTTATCATTAAAAAAACTCTTTGGAAATGAGCTTTAGAAATTGCCGTGAGCCTCTTAAATCTAAAAGTAAGAACGTTAAAAGTGCTTTTTTAAAATTCACGAACTTTGCTTAAACCAAATAGTTGAACTACCCCCTGCTCCATGAACAAAAGTCACGCCCCATTTATTAGAACTAACTAATGTAGTGTTTGGAATAGCTTACAATCGTTTTTTTTTGTAAAAGTAACTTTATTTTTTTTTTTTCAATTTGCGGCAATCGCGTAAATTTTTAACGCTAAAATTGTACCTCCATATACACATTTGGTCCGATAAAAAAATGCCAATTCATCATCAACTATTAATTGCCCATATATACAAAAACAGCTGATTTTCAGATACCTATAACGATTTGTTAACAATCTAAATGTAGGATAATGACGTATATTTGTACATATATTTAATTTATATTGCATTATGGATAAGCAATATTGCAAAGTGGGCAGCAGTTAAAGCCTTAATACTGAAGAACAATCATTGCATTCTTAGAAATATTTGTACCAATTTTTTATCGATAAAGCTAGTAATATAAATTGCGAAATACACAACTGGGCGATTTTTTGTTATCAAAAGCAAAAAAATTAGAAAAAATTATTAAAGAAATGTAGGTTAAAATCCTTTGGCTTAATGGTCGATCGCCATGTCCTTGCTGTAATCTTTGCTTTTTCCCTTGCCCTGCGCTTTTGCAAAATTTTCATCTGAACGAGGCGTAAATTATACCTCTAGAGGAGTTTAACAAAAGTCCGACTGAAGCGTTCATTCCATTCTACATACCTCTTTTAATGCTTTCCCCCTTGGGTGCAGCCAACACCTGGGTACTAGAAGAAAATTTTCAGTTATCATTTGTCGTATTTCTTTTAGAAAAGTCGCTTTTCGTTGCCCCAACTACATACATTAAATTATCAGTCTTTTTTGTAGGTTTTTTGAAGTTTCAATCACCTGCTTATATAATTCTATCCCATCTTATTAATTTTGTTTGAAAATCAAAGCTCCTTCGTTTTGGAAGGTCAAGGCTAAAAGGGATGCTATGTTATCTTTTAAAAGCTAAAAAAAGGTTCCTACTGAATCTTAT
>Ga0163217_1005759_pt1 | contig 12973 bp, 19 predicted proteins | sample SynspAceP_FD_185933 | JGI IMG/M metagenome (GOLD analysis project Ga0163217, IMG submission 185933) | Saline lake microbial communities from Ace Lake in Antarctica - Synechococcus sp. Ace-P (PacBio error correction) | ecosystem: Environmental > Aquatic > Non-marine Saline and Alkaline > Saline ...
AAAGAGGGGAAATTTAAAACTTTGGCCTACCCGTACCCTGCCCATGGCTTTAAATCGTTTTCCGAAGGTTTTGAAGTCCCGGTTGCTTTGCCGGCATGACCCGAATGGACTTAAGCGGCGGTAATCGAACAAGGGCAAACTGCCGCTATCGTTGGCCGAGATCAAAGACGCTTTGGCCCAAAGGCCTTGCGCCTGATTTTCCAAAGCCATTGCTTCAAGGTAGGCACCATCTCCGCAACCTCTGAACGAGTCCATCGGCAAGATCATTGCTTGAAAAAAGCCATGGGAAATCGCGTCGGCAAGGAAGGCGTTATCACTGTTGAAGGAAAGTTTCCGGCCTGGACACGAGCCTGTCTGTTGTAGAAGGCAAATGCAGTTTGGACCGCGCTACCTGTCTCCATACTTCGTCAACAAGCCCGCGGAGACCAATGTCCTGCCGAGCTGGTAACCCGTATATTCCTGCTGGTCGACAAGAAGAATCTCCACATTTCGCGAAATGCCCTGCCGACGCTGGAAGCTGTAGCCAAGTCTGGCCGCCCGCCTGAATAGATCGTTGCTGAAGACGTTGAAGGCGAAGCGCTGGCGACTACTGGTTGTCACAACATGATGCGCGGTATCGCAAAGGTTGCTGCCGTCAAGGCGCCAGGCTTTTGGGTGTCGTCGCCAAGGCCATGCTGCAGGATATCGCCCATTCTTACCGGTGGTACCGTGAATCAGCGAAAGAAGTTTTGTCTGAGCCTGGAAAGCGCCACTCACTGGAGCCACCTGGGTCAAGCCCAAGAGCGTACGATTCAACAAGGACAAACTCACCGTTATTGCGGTGCAGGCGCCAAGGTTATATCGAAGCGCGCGTTGCTCAACTGCGCAGCAGGTTGAAAGACACCAACCGTCGATTTGACCGTGAAAAAACTTGCAAGAGCGGTCTGGCCCAAGCTGGGCTGCGGTGTTGCGTGATCAAGGTTGGCGCTTGCCGACTGAAGTGGAAATGAAAGAGAAGAAGCCCCGCGTTGAAGATTGCGCTGCACGCTACCCCGCGCTGCGGTTGAAGAGGGTGTTGTGGCCTGGCGGTGGTGTTTTGCCTGGTACGTGAACTCTGCAAGCCATCGACGGCATGACGGGCGACAACGATGACCAGACTGTTGGGTAAATCACCTGCTGCGTCGCGCCTGTTTTGAAGCAACCCTTTCCGTAGACGTCACCACGCTGGTGATGAAGCTTCTGTGTTGTACTGGACAAGGTCAAGGCTGGCAGGGAAACTTGGTTACAAACGCAGGCCACTGGCGAAATAACGGCCGACATGATCGAGATGGGTATCCTGGATCCCGCCAAGGTCACTCGTAGTGGCAATTGCAAGCTGCAGCGTCGGTTGCCAGCCTAATGATCACTAACCGAGGCGCATGAATTGCGAGTTGCCGGAAGAAACAAGCCCAGCCATGCCTGATATGGGTGTGCATGGGCGGTATGGGTGGAATGGGCGGCAATGAAATTGTATTGCACGCCTGTAACCAGAAGCCCGGCCTTGCGAGAGGCCGGGCTTTTTTGGTTTATAAGTTCCGTTGTTTTTGTAAGCCTTTTCCTACGTTGATTGTAAGCCAACGGACCATGAACTGTGCGTGGAATGGCATTTGCCCTGTTGATTAACGGGCAAGTGCTTGTTTATATTGGGTCTTGGATTGGTGAATCAGCTGGGAATCACCCATTCGCGGGTGGCGGTTGTGCACAAACGTAACCAGATATTATGTATCCAAGCGTTAGGGAAAACGCTGTTCGCAGGGAGCTGAACTCCAGGGGAGGGGTCAGGATGATAAAGTCAGGATGACTTGGACAGGGAAGCCAAATAACGGAAGAAGAGTGGGCGGGTTACCGCCCTTTTTTTTTGCCTGAAATTCAGTGGATTCGTCACCACCTCTCGCTCGGCGAATCAGCCACAAAAAAGGCCAAGCACCTGGCCAGCCTTCCCTTGATCATAAAATCTTGCACGCTCAGCTAGGCGCCGAGATATTGCAGCTTGTCGGGCACGCCATCCCCACTCTTCAGCGGGGCAGACCTTCCTTCTTTCTCGGCGATATTCGGCCATACTTCAGCCAGCTCGGCGTTCAGTTCGGTGAACTCCTGCATATCCTCGGGCACTTCATCTTTCGGAGAAGATCGCCATTAAGCTGGGCATTCCGGCCTCGCAGTAGTGCGACAGTCAATGCATTCCCATCGGGATGAAATAACCAGAAAAGTTCGGGCCTTCATAGAAGCAGTATCGACAGGGCAGACCTCAACGCAAATCGGTGTACTTGCATTTGATGCAGTTGTCGGAACAAACAAAAGTCATGGTGGGGTCCTCCATCAGGATCAGGCGGTCGCAAATATGGCGCGAAATATGGCGCGTAGTCTAGCAGTTTTTCCAAGCGGTACAGGTTGGCGATAATAATTGCCCGATGTTTGTCGTCTGTTAGCGGCCGGTTAATTGCAAATAGCTATTATTTACCCATTTTCAGGCAATGTTCCGAATTTCCATTTAATACAACAGTTCAGCGGCTTGCAGCGGGGTAAGTTCAATCCGGCTTGAGTGTGCGCATATGTCGCCATGGATGCCGCGGCACTGGCAAAACAGGTCCCACTTGCATATGGCGCTTTGCTTGGCAGGCGGGGTGCTTGGCTCGCTGGTTAAGGGGCTCTGGTTGTTCAAAGCTGCGCAGGTGCTGCCGAGCGCGTTCGATGACCGGTTTGGGTACGCCCGCCAGTTGGGCCACCTGCAGGCCGTAGCTCTGCCTCGCTGGACCGGGTAGTACGCTATGCAAGGACACGATACGGTTCATTGTGTTTCGGTGGCATTGAGGTGCACGTTGGCAATCACCTGCATCGGTATCGGCTAGGCTGGTGAGTTTCCGAAGTAGTGGGTTCGCAAAAACAGACTGAAAGCGCGTATCTGACCCAGATACTCTGCCGCCGACCAGCCAGTGACAAGCCATCAAAGGTGCTGGGTACCGCGCCGACTTCATCCCATGAGTACCAGGCTTGGCATCGGTTGCGGTTGTGCAAGGATGTTGGCGAGTTTCAACTCATCTCGACCATAAAGGTCGAGCGGCCGCCGGCCAGGTTCCGTCGCTGGAGCCGACCGGGTAAAGATGCGGTCCACCAGCGAAAGTTCGACGGCCTGGGCCGGCACATAGCTGCCGAATATGCGCGAGCAGCACAAAATCAACGCGGTCTGACGCATATAGGTCGACTTACCCGCCCATGTTCGGGCCGCGTGATCGATCAACATCCGCGTGTCGGGGTCCAGCAGCAGGTTCATTGGCCACAAAGGGCCCATCCCAGCACCTGCTCGACCAGCGGGGTGGCGGCCCTGCTGAATGTGGCATCGGCTGCCCTCGACAAACTGCGGGCGACAATCAGTCCCAGCGTGCCTCGCCCGTTCGCTCAGGGTGGTCAGCACATCCAGTTCAGCCAGGCTGCTGGCGGTGTCTGCAGACCGCAAGATCATCTTTGAGCCGGTCATCAGCGCTTCGTAGAGCAGTTTTTCCCGCGCCAAAGTGCTTCTGCCTGCGGGCGGAACAGAGCCTTGTTTCAAAGATTTTCAAGTCGGGCGTGATAAACGCTTCGGCGCCCCTTGAAGGGTCTGGCGAACTGAAATATAGTCGCTGGCGCCTGGGCCGACTGCCCGCGGGACAGCTCGATAAAATAGCCCATGTACCCGTTATAGCCGACTTTCAATGTCGAACAGCCGGTGCGCTCGCCGTTTCGCGGTTTTCCAGTCGATGCAAGATACTGGCCGGCGTTCTCGCTGATATTTGAGTAGTTTCGGTCCAGCTCGGCATCGTAGCCGGGCCTTGATCACGCGCCGTCGCCGAATCACCGGCAGGCGGGTTTTTCAATCACCGCGCGTTTCCAGCAGTTCGGCCAGTCAGGGTACGGTACCGACCTGGGCCGCCAATTGCCGCAGGTGCGGGATTTCCAGAGGCTGCAGGGCCTCTTGCAGGCTGGGCAGGGGTAGCCAACGCTCGCGTAGGCGGCCATGTCAAGCGGCCGGCGCGGAGCGCAAAGCGCTAGCGGGCGAGAATCCGATCTATGTCGCCAAAGCTTTGAGCAGCCGGCTGTAAGGCTTCGTGATAGTGCTGATCCAGCAGGGTGCTTGGATGCGTCCCTGGCGCGACTGCAGCACCGCTGCATCGCGCCAGGGGGCGATTCAGCCAGCGCGACAGCAGCCGGCTACCCATTGCCGTGGCGGTAATGAGATCAAGCAACGTCGAGCAGCGTGTTGTCGCGGCCACCCGCCACAGATTGCAGTCGATTTCCAATTGCGGCGGCTGGCGCTGTCATGAATCACGCCTGTCTTTCGAAGCGTCCAAGTCAGGGCCGCGAATATGCGGCAGGGCGGTGCGCTGGGTTTCCTTGGCGTAACTCATCAGCGCGCCAGCCGGCGCCCGAGCCCAGTTTCAGATCCTGGCAGCCGAAGCCGACCAAAAGATCCTTGGTGCCAAAACTGCTGGGGTCCAGCAGCTTGAAAGCGCTATCGCGATCAAAACTCCCAGGGCGCACGCCGGCGTACTGCGCGGCGGCGTTCATTCGGCGTGTTGCTCTCCAGTCACGGGTATCAGCAGTTCAGCCGGGGCCCAGACGCTCCAGCTGCACTAAAGCAAAGTCTCCCAGCCGCCAGCTCCATCACGCAAATAAGGCGGCCGCTGTTTGATATCCAGCGTCGCAAGGCCAAAACCGCGTTTCGCTCCCACCAGCGCGGCAAGCAGGTTGTCCCGCCGCTCGTCGAGCAGGGGCTTCGTCACTGAGGTGCCGGCGTGAGTATACAACTACCTGGCGTTCTATCCGGTCCCCCTTTGCTGGTGGCCGGATCGCCGAATCTTGTTCCGCAGATCGCCACCGACTCGCCGGTTTGACCAGCCTGGCGAGGTAGCCTTCGGCCGCATGGTAAAGGGAATGCGGCCATGGAATCGGTTGCCCACCTGACTGCCCGCGCGAGGTCAGGGTAATATCCAGCAAGTCTTGCGGCCTTTTTTCGCGTCGTCGAAAATAGCTCGTAGAAATCGCCCATGCGATAGAACAGCAACTGCTCGGATGATGCTGGTTTGAGCACAAAATATTGTTTTGCATCAATGGTTGTGTGTGCTTAAGAACGTTTCTTGATTATCTTGCGCTCACAGTTTACCTTAGGTTTTCTGTGTGTAAATTCTATGGGGCAGTAATTGGGGCAATTTTGTTTGCGTTTTTCCATTGCTTGCCAATCCGCAGTAGCTCACCTTCAGACGCTTCATCCATCCACTTGCCGTACACGCGCACAAGCATGGTGAAGTCTTTGTGCCCCATCTGTTTGCGATGAATGCCAAGGTTACCAATGCGCGGTGATCCAACGCAGCAACGCGAAGGTGTGGCGGGTTTTTTGGGTAGGGTTTTGCGTGGGCGGATCCGGCGCGGCGTTGGATGTTTGCTCCACTTGGTGTTCCTATGCGGTGGGTTGGAACCAGTCATTGACGCTTTGCGGCGGGCCTGCAGCTTGGGTTGACAGCAGCGGTGATGATGTCTGTTTCTGCTCTGGTGCCGTTGATGGCTACTTCTACTGGCTGGGGCGCGCTGCCTTGGCCAGGCGCAGCAGTACGCGGGCGGCGGCGACGGCCGGGGGCCAGTAAAGCAGCACGGTGCGGGGCTTGCTGGTTTTGGTACCTTGAAGGTGCCACGGCTGGTGACTGAGCGCTTTTACTTGGACGCTGGCTTGCTAGTCCAGAATCCTCGACGGGCCAGGCCGCAGAGTTCGCCGGGGCGCAAGGCCGGTAATAGACCATCGAAAGGTGATGGCGGCGGCTGTCTTTGTTCGTGCAGGCAGCTGTGTTTGATCAAGCTGGTCGAATTCTTCCTGGTCAGCGGGTTCCGGGATCTTCTGTGATGTTTTTTCAAAAGCGGGTTGCACCGCAGTCGGCCAGGCCGGGCTGGGCTAGCCGTTCTTTCCATCCAGTCATAAAGCCGCTGAGCGTTTGCCAGGTAGTGGTTGACGGTCGACGGCTTTGCGGGTGCTGATCAGATCGGCGCGCAGCCGTTGCAGGTCGCGGCAAGCAGGGCGCTGGCTAGCCTGTCCTTTGCCGAGCGACTCCATGCACACGTTGAAGGCCGTGGCGGTACCGGGATTCTGTGTCTGGGGGTGATGTCGATCGGCTTTCAGCGGTATGTAGATGGCGGCGAGTTCCCTGCCGGCGTTGCATTGCGATGGTTGCCGCCTGCTGCGGCGTGCCTTTGACTCTGGGAATGCCTCTGCAATAAGTTGAACGTGCCCATCTTGATAGCATGCAGCACGGCCGGCGCGCTTCTGGGCGGCGTGCTTGATTGTTGGCCTTGGTTGATTCGCAGGGCCCAGCGTTTCCCTGTAGCGCTGGCCCTGTCCACAAATGAAAGATGGATGCGCAGGCTTGTTTGCCGTGGGTTTGCTCAAACGCCCTGGTGTGGTTGGCCAGTTTCGGCTTCTATGCCCGCCTGCCCTATGCCGCGCTCTCTAACCGCACCGGTCCACCTCTTCGCAAGTTGATGAATACTCTATTGTCTATTGCTTGTCCGCCAGATCCGCCCCTCCGGCCAGGTGCCGGTTTTTGACCTGTGGCGGATGGCATCTTCGCTGTAGCCGTCAGCTCAGCGGGCGCTTGATCAGTACCAGCGTGGTGAGTTCATTGGTGTTTGCTCCTGCCGAGTTCCCTGCGTTGCTTTGAGCAAGCGGTCATGGTTGCCCTGGTTGCGTCGGCCCTGGCCAGAATGTCGCAGAGCTGGGCAGGTCCAGGTTGCGGAGGATGATGGGTTTTTGCGTTTCATGCTCACTTTCACAGCCCTCCAGTAGTAATACGTGTCGTGGTGGGCCGTCATGATTGAGAAGGATTTTTGGCAGCAGCCTTTTCAGTAGTGCTGGCCCTAATGCCAACGCGTCTGCGTTTGATGTCTTACCGGCACTTTGTCGAATCGTGGGTGTTGATCAGTCCGAATGAATGGCCCCCGATTCCTCGCCGCCGGTATATATATAATCGTCGGCCGTACGGTTTACGCAGAGGCCTGTCATGCAGTATTCGCGGCACACCTGCTTGATCTGTTGCAGGTCAACCGGCGATGAAGATGCTCACCTGGTACGTCGCGGCCTGCATGCTGTTATGGATTAGCCCCGTTCATGGCTGTCCTCCCCTGTAGCCGAGTGGCGTGCTGCTTTCGTCGCAAACAGCCGCGTAGGTGAGCTGCAAGGCGCTGGCGTCTGCATTCTCGGTGAACAGGGTCGTAATGATGCCCCCCCTGGTCGTCTTCGACCTTCCCACGGCCTGCCGAAATGCTGGCCACTTCATGATTTCAGAGCTGACATATTGGCGATGTGAGCCCTTCGGATGCTTGGCGTTGGAAGCTGCGAAAAAGGTAGCAGCCCCGCGCTTTGCCTCGCTTGTTTGAACGATTTTTTCCAGCGGTCGATAAACGGTCCAATTGCTTCCGGGAAGCGCAGGGCGATTTTCGCGCAGCTTTTCATCCTTGCGGCAGTTGATTCAGGGCATGCACCCGACTGCGGCCCATGCCTTGGGAGTAGAGCCGGGTTGGGTTTAATGCCCATGTAGCGGTGGCTTCAAATACGCCTTTCATATCCGCATCTTTCAGGATCGGCCGGTAAGTTGTACAAACCACCACCAACCATAAATCCGTCTCGGGCAGATAGCGGCGGTTGATCGATTCAGCAGCGCGCACGCCCTGCCAACTGATGATCATAAGCTGGCTGGTTTCCATCAGGGGGCATCAACTACCTGTTCAACATCGGCTTCTGTTTAAGCTCGAGGTGCAGAACTGGGCTTTGGCGTGATGGAACCGGCCTTCCAGATGCAATAGGTCCAGGGAATGGGTTTACCGGTTGGGCTGGGTACATCGAGTGCGGGCTAGAACCCACGCTCTGCTTCTATGCCCTGGGCCCGCCATTTGGTTTCAATGAAGCGGGCGCTTACCCTTCGATCTGGCGGGTAAGTCGCTTTTGACTCGAGTGATCTTTACGCCTGTCGCTTGCTCCAGTAATCCAGGTAGGCATAAGTTTTTCATCGTGCTTCATTGCCGGTGGTAAGCGAAAGCGCCTGCAAGGTTGGGGTAACGTCATGCACATGGCCACCAGCAGGGTGGCTGTTGAGTCTTTGCCGCCTGACACTGACACGACGTTTGCGCTGCGGGCCGGTTTAGTTCGTGGTTGGAAGCCATGGCCAGTTGATTATCAGCCTTTAAGTGGGATGCAAGATTCACGCTGCCACCTCCAGCTGCTTCAACCGGCGCTCGGCGGGTTTGACTCGCAGTAGCGCTGCCATGGGGTAGGGGCTGACGGCTGTTGGCCTACCATTTTGACGCTGGGCGGATTTTGCTGAATGTGCCGGCCCGGTCGTGGCCGTGGGTGTGAATGTAATTGCTGTGGGAAGCCTTGGCAGCCGTAGAAGCTCGGGTGGCTGGAGCATGCGCAAGGCCCATGTCGATGATGACGTAGGGGTGGTTGCCCTGGATGACGACGGTGACCAGTGCCAAGGCGGTCCTTTGGTAGTGATGGTGGCAGTTGGCGCGTCGGCGCTGAGGGTGTTGTCTGTGCTCGTTAGTAGCTCAATCAGGAAGGCGGCAACGCGCAGGGGCTTTTTTCTTCGATCACTTGGTGACAGGGTGCATTCGACCAGCGGCGGTCTGCCGCCACCGCACTGCGGTGGTTGTTGGGGCTGGCTGAATCCATGACCTGGCAATTTGCTGTTGCCAGACTGGCGCGACAGGAATGCAGTGGCGATCGCGAGTGGTGGGTGCCGTTGGCGTTACGGTACGGAGCGGTTTCTTCAAGCTGGCGCACGTCGCAGTGTTGGTTTCCAGTTGCACCAGGTTGGCGCGGACCAGCTTGCTGTTTGCCGGTGTTGGGTGATGGTGCTGGCTGGCTTGGTGAGTGCGTGCCCTGGGCGGTGGTGTTGAATTTTCCGGCCGTTCATTTGGGCGAGGTAGGGCGCTGGCGATCGGCATGCTTTACGGCCGCCGGCGACTACGGTGCCCAGTGGCTTTTGTGGATTGTCGAGCCGCGCGCGGGGCCTGGCCTTGGTCTTTCACTCTAGCCGTTTTTGCACCAGCGTGGGCGCTGCCAGCATCCAATTTTCGTCCGCGGTGTGCGGTGGGTGATGGTGGTAGCGGTTTGGTTGGGTCCGTTGATGGCGGTGCTTGCCGTGGTGTGTGGCGGGCAGCAAGTACGGCGCTGCTACGCCCAATGGCAAATGAGCTGCGCCGGCAAGGTCGGGTCGCAGTTGCCGCCGTGGTGATGACGGGCAATGTTTTCGGTCCAGGCGTGCCTGCGTGTTTGGCCACGGAATTTGAGCAGGGTCGGTGCTGCAACGGCAATGGCGGCGCGGTGGTGATTCGTCCGGGCCTGTTCCAGCGCTGACATCAGACGTTGGCCCCTCTGCACGTTTGTTTTTTGCTGGTTGGCCACGTTCATCCAGGGTCGCCACGCCTAGTGATCGGCAATGAACGGCTGGGGTTGGTGTTGAGCACGAACTTGTGAATATGCCCTTGGCGATACGGCGCATGGTGGCGTGGTCGGCAGTGGGCGGGTGTTCGCTCGAAGATGGATCGGGCAGGGCAGGGTGAAGTCGATTTATGCTCTGCCTGCGGCGGCCACTCTTTGGCCTGCGCGTTGGGCTTTTCAATATGGGTGGGCTCTTGGCCCAGTTTGATGGGTTGGCCGTCGCAGCGGCGAACGAGGAACAGGCGGTCGCGGGTGGTGGCGGCGCCGAAAGTCCGCACGCTTTTTTGAGCAGCTTGTGGTCGATCGCTGGTAGCCGAGCTGGCCGAGGTGCTGCAGGAAGGCGCGCCATGTTTTGCCTTTGCGCCTTGGGGTCCGGTACCGAGGAATTGCTGCTGGCAGCGGTACGCGCTCACCGGGGTGCGGCCACGCGGTTGATAATGGTTTTTGCCGGTGGAGGTGGGGCAGGATGAATGCGCTCGAGCGCCGTTACGCACGCGGCCGTGGCTTTGCAGCGCTTGGCGATCAACGGGCTCCCAGTTGCGATCTGCATGACGTTTTTCCAATGGTGATCAATGTTTCGGCCTTGCTGCCTGCCCAATGCAGATGACCCAACGACAGTGACCGGCTGGCGGTACTACGCGGTTGGCCGACAGCTGCTTGGCTTGTTGGTGGGTGGCAGTCGGGGCTGGCCGTGGCCAGGTGGGTCGACCTGCCTGCCATGGGTGAGACGGCCAGGGGTTTGACTTGCGTACACGTCGCAGGTGAAAGTGCCGGTGTGCGGGTGGTTGATGATGTGCATGCTGAAAGGGCGGTCGTCGCTGTGCGTTTGACGGCGGATATACGGGCATGCCGGTGGCCATTTCGGTCCGGTACTGGCTCCGCCCGCCCGCCAGCGAAGAAAGGTCCGACGGCGGCCGATTTTGTCGGCGTAAGTTGAAAGTTGGGTATTGGGTGTGGAGGGTTCATGCTTGGCTCCTTTGTGGGAGATGGCCACCTCAAAACCCCCAAAGGCGAAAAAAAACGACGCGGACCGGGCGGGTCCCCATCGTGTCCCATTCCCCCATCGTGGGAGACCCGGCAGAGCGGGTAGGAAATTGGCCTTTCCATCACTTGCCCTCCAGCAGCGCGCCGCGCCCTGGTCGTACAGAGGCGCATTCGTGCGGGCCTGGCCCGGCTCTACCGTCTGCCGCAAGTCGGAATGCCGCATATGCCGGTCCGTGTGGCAGTGTCGGGTGATGCCTTGGGGCTGTTGGTCCGTCTTTGTTCCATGCGTCGACCAGGCCCTTGGAGCAGGGCGCGGGGCATGGGTATTACTTTCGGATTGATCTGCCGGTGCACTCAGCCTGCAATTTCCTGCTGGGCGTCCCTGGCCATGATCCGGATCAGGTTTCTTGGCCACTTGCTGAGCCTGTGAGCGGGCCTTTCAGCGGGTGAGTATTGTTCTGATAACAGGAAACCGTGAGCTTTTACGAGTTGGTTTTGGAGTCACGGCTGTTATCCTCACTTGATGCTCTTTGGCCGGCGCGGGTCTCTCTGTGGGCCTGGCCGTAGCCCGCTTCAGATGCCGGTTTCCAATCGGCCCAATTTGCTGGTCGGCGTGCCTCAGTTGGTCGAGGTAGTAACTGTTCAGCCAGTTGTGATCCAGGCACGGTGGCGGGCGATGATGGTGTTGAGACTCCGAACAGCTTTTGGGGATTGCCTGGCGGTGACTACAACGACGGTGGCTTCAATGTCTTGGTGGCCTGGAGCCTGTAACGCAGATTACGGGTCCCTGTGGTTTCGCTCATGCACACCACGCGGTACGTGGTTGCAGGCTTGTTGATCAGGGCGGCGGTGCGGCCTGTCTGGCGGGCGCTGGTGAAAAGTAAACCTGCACGGCGCCGCGTACGGCTGTGCGCCTATTGCCGAAGGCGTCCAATTAGTTGGCCTCCGGGATTTAGCGTTCATTGCTGCGTCAATGGCTGCGCGTTGGGCTGCCAGGCTAATTGAGGCGCGCCTTGCTCACCATGCCCCGCAGAATTCGACGTGTGGGTAGCGCAACGTGCCACCATGACAGCCTTCTTCTAGCATAGATTCGAAGGGCGGTTGGAGACCCGGGCGGCGCACTTCAGCTACTACCTGCGGCAAGTTTTGCAGCATGAAATTCCTAGCGCTTTTCAATCGGTTGTTCTGGGAATATACAGTACGTTTCCGCAGAGCATGCCGAGGGTCGTCCGTCTTGCTCGTAGTGGTCCTATGTCGTCTGCGCCCGGCGCGTACGAGCGCCCGGCCGATCATGAGGCCGCCGAGCAGGATCAGGCCGATGATTAGTTGGTTGTCAGTCATGGCTTCACCTTGCCGTTGTAGTCGGCTAGCAACACGTTGATGGGGTTGTTCCGGGAACAATTTGCTCCCGGCATGCGAGTTAAGCTTGCAGTTCGGCGAATCAAGATGAGGAAGCGCCTGATCAGGCAGGTGAGTACCTTCTTTCAGGGCGCTGCGGGTGGACGGTGATTTTGTCCGTCTTCTGATCGGCCTGGGGAAGCGTTGCCACCGGGGTGCTTCACTTCGGTACAGGGTTTCGCCTTCCCTCGAGCTTTATTCAGTTGCTCGATCATTTTGGTGCCGGAACATTGGTGCTTTACTACCCGTGCGGCGGGGGTGAGTCCCGGGCTGCTGTTAATGCATGGCCGCCTGACATAGTTTTGGCGGCGTCCAGCAGCTCTTCCAACAGGTGCTGAAGCCCATTGCTGTTGGGTTCAGGTTCGCTCCGTTCGGTGGTCACGCCGTACTTTCTGCAAGCCGGCCTCGGCGCGGCTCCAGCAGTAGCTGGCGGTTGCGTTTCGACATTCTGGTCAGGTGCTTGAACAACGGTTTCCATGACCTCCTTCTCGGCATTCGGCGCGGAGCACAGCAACGTCTAATGCCGCACTTCTGTCCTGCAAGGTTCCTGGATGGTGCTGGCGGGCTCGTCCGCTATCGCGATCGGTGAGCGTTGGTAGGCGCTTTTTGCAGCAGCAGGATGTTTGCTCTGGTGGCGCGGCGTGCTGTTTCGCTCAAGTTTCGCGCAGCTCTTTGAGGAAAGGGCTTGCTGCATAGCTGGCGGCGTCCCTGTGCTGGCGTTACAGGTGCGCTGCAGCAATCAGCAGGGCGGGGCGGAGTTTGTCGGCCAGGCGCTTGGCGCTGTTGGGCGAGGCGGTCCGGGCTTTCTTTGGATGCGGCGAAACTGCTGGGTGGCGTGGAGCGCCGGTTGGCGGCTATGCGTAGCTTTTTCTGCCATCTGTTTCGATGGTGGTGACCTGTCGCGCAGTGTGAATGTATTCAGGGGAATGGCGGGGCGCTTTTGCAGTAGGGCGACTGCGCGGCCCGGCGTTTCGGCTTCCTGGTGCAGGGCCGTGTTTGTCTTCTGTGTGCGCTTTTCATTCCGCTGTGACCTTTTCGTAGCTTCATTCAGCGTTCTGCTGTTTCCAGTTTGTCGATGTCGCCCTGGGTGGCAGGTCTGCCTCTGCCCGCAGG
>Ga0163217_1006831_pt1 | contig 12973 bp, 12 predicted proteins | sample SynspAceP_FD_185933 | JGI IMG/M metagenome (GOLD analysis project Ga0163217, IMG submission 185933) | Saline lake microbial communities from Ace Lake in Antarctica - Synechococcus sp. Ace-P (PacBio error correction) | ecosystem: Environmental > Aquatic > Non-marine Saline and Alkaline > Saline ...
ACCTTGGGATCCGGTTCGACGCCGACACCAACATGGGGGGACGCGCCGCATCCAGCGACAGTCGCGGCTGCGGTTCAAGGCCCGTTCATGGTCGCCCATTCCCTGCTTCGCGGAGCGCGGACCCCGTTCCCTGGCCGGCCGCATCTACGCAGGGACAGTCGAGCGAGATGTCCCGCCCAATCCGCGCAACAGATCGGCAAAGCCTTCGTCGCTGTTGCTGGCCGGCCGAAGACAAATGAAAAATAGGGCAACGGTCGTGGCGGACGCTTTTTTCTCGGTCGAGGGGCCAAGAACGATAGGGAAACGGTTGCACTCTTCGTCCTCGCGGGTGGCTTGATTATTGCCATTGCGCTGCGCGAACACCGGGTCGATCAGGGCATTGTCATCAGTTATGCTCGCGCCATTGTGGCAGATGCCCCGAAAGCTGCAGTTCGGCGATGGAGGAGATCCAGATTGGGACAACTCGGGCCATCTCGCCATTGCACGCCGGTGCTATCAATCGTCAGACCTCGCCGTATTCGCGGTGTTTTCGAACGCGATAAAATTTCGCACATCGAGCCCAGCAGTGTGCCGCTCAAACTCGAGTGTGCCATCGCGGGACGAAAGCGCGAATATCCTCGCGCCCTATCGATTGCGCCGCCCGAACAAAGAAAAGTGCGCGAAAACGGCCGCACGTATATATCGTGTCATAGAGGCCCCAAGCGTTTTGCGTTATGTCCCGCAACCTTCATGGTCTTGGAGCAGATTATTCAAGTACACAAGAATAGATGCCTATGGCGGCATCACAATCCGGCACCAGGCAACCTTCAGGCCGTGTTTTGATCTTTGATCCCCAATGATTCGATGATTTGAGCGCCTTCGATTTCCTGAATTCCAACAATTCCGCGTCTTGATACCTCGGGGCTTCGACGTCCAGCGCCACGCCGTGCGTCTGACCTCGGTCAGCGGCGAGGGCCCGAAAGTATAGACCACGGTCACGCGATACCAGGGGCTCAGCCGCGCTGAAGGTGGCGCCGTTTCACCGTGCATGAACCCGCCCTCGGTCCAGTGATGGCTGACCGCACGCTGCGCGGTCTTGCCCTGCCCAGACAATGGCCGGCACCGTCAATAGTCCGGACCCGATTCGCTGTGCGTCATCTGGAAACCGGAAGTATCGCGCTTTCCATGCAGAACTCACCCGTCGAACTCTGCCAGATCGCCGATCTTGGCCCTGCATCGCCCCGTCGCCATAGCCAAATGCAATGACGGAAGTCGCGTCTTGCGAAGCGCGGGAACAGTGATTCGAGGGCGACCCTATTCGAGTCGTTTGCGTAAAAGATACCCGCTTTATGAGTACGGTGATCCGTTCATTGGGCAATGCACGGGGCAGCCAGCGTCAGGTTCACCAATGGGCAACCAGCCACAGGGCGCGCATGGCGGAGATAATGCGCAGGTATGTAGGCTTCAGAAGCCGCCTGAAGGCTGGGGCGTTCTTGCCCGAATTCGGAGGCGGAAAACTGTGCCGCGAAATCGGTTCATCTGGCGGCTGCCGCGGCCAACATGACGGGGGCAGAATCAGGCAGCGCAGCGTGGGCCTTCAAGCGGAGCAGCGTTGAACTCGGCCGAGTCCAGCACCGATGTCCTTGGACCTCAAGTACAGGCGTTCTCCGCTTCACCTACACCGGGTAGCTCTTGTTCTGTTCAACGGCGGCCCTCAGAACCCCATAGCGGGCTGTCCGTGCGTCCCGTAACTTTGCATCACATAGCCGAATGCCCAAGGCGAGGCTGAGCGTATGCCAGCAAGCTGTCGCGAATCATCTTTCATAATACGTGCCATCTGATCGTCCTCACTGGGGATAACTTCCCAATGATATCGCGCATCGCAAGCGGCCCTGTAGACCCTTGAGGGGAAAAAGATGTTGGGCGGTTTTGAGGCTACACCCAAGCCCTGATCAAACTATCGTAAAGCTTCCTTGCGCGTAGTTGCCATAGCACGTATTCGCTCACCTTTGTTCCGTAAGCTTTCATGCCCTTTTTCTATCGATCGGCTCAGCACACAAGAACCAGTGGTGGGCGTCTGGTTCGAATTGTGGAAGAACCGGAGCATCGGATTCTTCGACAAGTCGCTTGTTTTCGTGCCTGTCTGACCTATTGTGTGACCGAAAACAGGGTTATCGCGCTCGGCAGTTTGGGAAATGAATATCGTGCATCGGGACACCAGAACCCGGCGGCGTCAAATCGATATTAAATGAAATTTCATATTGGTCGCGCATCTCGGAGATAAAGGCCTTTGAACCGGTTCGAGGAGAAGATAATCCGAGCCGTATTCACACTTGTCTTTTCCCGCCCAAACATCTGCGCCGAACCGGTCCGGCCTATGGATCGCATCGCGGATTATTTCACATCGCCGTTAAGCACCGACGCGATAACCGGAGTTGCGGCGCAATGGTCGAGGAAAAGTATGGTCGTGCAGGGTACGGCGGCGGCAATTCGCTTCGACCAGCAGGACCGATTTGCCCAGACGACAGGAATTTATGCTCAGCGAGCAGCGAAACCGTGGTCTTAACCTTCGCCGTGGGATTGTTACGTGAAGACGATAACCTGAGGCTTCTTTCGAGGTTTCGAAACAGCATCAACGAGTACGCAGGTTGCCCCGGATCGGTTCGGCGGCGCAGAAGGTGGGCTTATCCTCCAGATACTTGAGGGTGGTTTTTTTTCCGAATCACGCGCATGGGATCAAAAGTGGATCTGTCCTATCACAGTGTAGCCGGTGTGTATGCTCCAGCTCAGTCGCGGTGCGAAGGTTGCGGGTTCATGAAATTCGCGGAAGACAGCACCAAGCCGGAACCAAAACCATCTCGCACCTAAGGGAATATCGCCATTGGCCAACTATTCGTGATTTTTTTTCGGTGCAACTTGGCCCGCCCGGGTATTAACGGCTAGATAGCATAACGGCTATCTTGCCTTCTGTCTCCCCTCTTGTGCACGAAGTTTTCCTTTCAGCCGGGTCAAGAAAATATTCTAGAGCAGCCCGTGTACGCCCTCGGATTCTCGGGTCAACTGCTGCAGCCGCGATCAGAACTTGGCCTGTTGATGCCAACCTGCGCGGCAAGCTTCGTTTCCAGAGGTACGCAGCGCTTCAAGCTGCTGGCTAGCTGGCGCGCAGATCAGACCGAACCGTCCCCACGCACCGTTTCGAAACCGTAGACGAAGATGCCCCGTCTGGTTCGGGCAGAACAAAGAACCGTGCCTAAAAATACGCGTCACGCGGCGTCTTGTGCGCAATCGCGCTTTCAGCGGAATGTTTGAGCAACTTCCAGATTGTCGAGCCGTGCTTCCAGCGCTTGCGAGACAGTGCGGCACCTCCAATACGGTCGCGCAATTCCTGATTCTGACGCTCCAGTGCCCTTCAGCCCTTCGATAAGAAACAAGACTGCGCTAGCGTGCTGTAAATTCCGAGACCTTGTTCTCTCCGCATTCTCAAGTTCCTCGACCTGACAGGCTCGGACACCCGGGTTGCTCCAGCATGCTGTCGCCTTTCTCGTCCGCTTCGAATTTATACTTCGAATCTGGTTAGGATGTATAGTTTCAGCAAAGAGGTTAGCATCCTGGGCGGATTTCGTGGGCGATTTCGGTTTCTAACAGTGAGTTGAAAACTAGGCTCTGGCGGATATTCGATATAGATACCCTGCTTCAACAATGATGGCACCACAAACATCAACGATCCTCATTCTGAAAGTCACTCTCCGGTTGCGGTTTTCAGCTTTGGATTTCTAAAAGTTAAATGTCGAACGTAAGCTCGAATATTATACCCTGATTCATAGATGGCTCACGCAACCTCGCCGTGTGAATTCCCGGACGTTAAACTAAATCCAAAGCGGTCGAGGCGACCTTTTCCAGCAAGGCCCACGTGGAGCCGAAGAACTTCAAATTTCAGTTTCGGTGTTGATTTCGGTTGATACCCCGGAGAACCCACGACTCAGATTGTAGGTCGACACTTACTATCTTCTTAGGTTTCCAACACCGAACAAAAACCGCGTTGCACGGTAGTCGGGGGGACGCTTCAGCGACCGCCCGTAAGGCGTACATACCCGCGGCCAGAAGCATAAAAATCAGCGTGACCGCAGCGAACATGATCAATTTGCCGGCGCATAATGATAACCAATCAGCGCGCCCAGGTCGATGGTATCGTCATCTTCGTTCCCTAAGGCCCGGAAAAGTTTTCGATTTGGCTTGGTCATCATATGCAGTCGTCCGTTGGTCATTTGCCGGAAATGGCTAAAAGCAAGGGTCGAAGGGCAAAGCGAGCCTTCCGAAATCACAGATTGCGGGCTTGCTCATCAATGGAGAGAGATCCTGCCTGTAACACGAGGTACGATTAGGTAGAGGAAAGGTTGTCGGAGCGACATTCGCCAATTTAGCACGATGGAGGGATCTGCCTGTCCGGCGATTGCGCCCCGAGGTGATGCGGCTTGCTAAATCCTTATGAGAAAAATTCAATCAAAAGTCGTATAAAATTTGCTAAACATCCTCGGAAAATGAATCCGTAGCGAAACATCATTTAAGACCATTACTTACCGATATAGCTGGCCAAATCAGGATCAGTTTGCCCCGCGCGCCTTAGCGATGCCGCGGGGGCGCCCTTGGGGTCGAATGCAGACGGTCAAAATCATAACCCCGATCTTTTCACCGCCCGCCGGTCGGACAGCGAACGAAGTACTGTCCGGAACGCGGAACTGGCCCGATTTTCGTCGCCATGCATTCGAGGAACGCAGCTCAAGGCGGCGGGCGTTCGGGATAGGCTATCGAAACGGGCCTGGTCTCGACTGCGATGCGGCGGCCTTCTGTGAAGGCGGACGCACCAGGTTCTCGTGGCTTGCTCTAGGGCTATCGGCCGTTGCGGGCGCGTCGGCCCACGTCTCGTCGAAGTAGCTGAACCAAGGTCTAACCATTGGACGCGCGTATATGGATCTCGTGGCAGCTGCATTAGTCTGGGCAAGTGACACGTCACGTACCTCAACAGCGTAGAATTGAATGCTTGACACGGCTCTGTGGACAGGGGGCCATCCTCCGGCATAGCGGTCGCAAGACCCGCAGGCGCCAAGAATGCCACCACCAAGGCTTGCGATACTTTTATAACTTACGTTCATATTTTAACCGTCTCCAGCAACAATGAATTGGGGTTACGTTCTCGATTGTGCGCGCCAAAGATGCAAGCGCATCGGCCGGCTTTATCTGGATGTCACGACATACGGTTTCCTGGTGCGTGCGGCTGATCTGTCCGACCTTTGGGGTTGTTACCCTCGATCGTGCGTCGTCTGCTTGCTGGTGAACCGACGCAGGCGGTTCATATCAGCGCGTCACTTACGCCGACGGGCATCTTTTCGCCGCGTTCGCGCGGGCCAAGGTACGAGTCACGTCTCCGCCGCCCACCCTTTCGCGGGGCTCGCGCAGCGTTCGTTCAGCTCGTCCAACCATTCCCTTAAAGCGACCGGGCAAGGCGCGAACCGGCAATCCCGGTGTCCGAATTACCTGTATTCCGGCCGATCGGGTCAGCGCTGTCACTCGTGCGACCAGCTGTTGCAGTTCCAAGCGTCGCCTTGCGTTTGGACGGCGACAGTCTTCATTTTCTATCGATCAACTCTGGCACACCCCGGTCGGGTGGTGGGAATTCTGGGCTTCGGAGACAGAGTCCACCGCGGCCGCTGTCTGCCGATTTGTTCTCTTCTCGCGGGCGACAAGCGTTTCGTCGCGCGCGCGTGGCATTACAGCGAGAACGGGAATATCTGGCAACCGATTTCAGACGAGACAACCCCGTGACCTCGTTGATTCGTAACGGACTCGCGTGGGGTTTGTATTGCAGTTCTCGCGCGAAAGGCTTGCGCGCATTCCATCAACCGATTGGCGACTGTCAGCAGCTCCTTCGATGCAGGTTGTTGTCGGCTAAAGAGACCTGACCGTGGCATTCGCCGGCCGTCAAATGTTTTCGTTATTGTCGTCCGTGGGCATCACGCGGGAAGTTGTCGCGCCCGCGACACACCCGCTGCGCGTCGCAGCCGTTGTTCCGACGACTCACCAAGTTCCACTTTCAGACGCCCGTCCCGGCTTGACAGATGCAAGTCCTGCCCGAAGCCCAATTCAACGACACGGTGATCTTGCAGAAGGCAAACGCACTTTCCGCAGTCACATCCCCGAGTAGCCCAAGGCGGGCGCCGGCTGGATTGCCAGTGTTGTCGTTCCAAACCGGCACACGGCTGTTCGCCGACTGATCAAGAATCAGAGCACGATCCCTGACAAGGGGGTATACGACTTCGCCGATGTGGTGTCAGCGCGGCTCTCGTGGCACGACGGGCCCGCGGGCCGCAGACATTGTCGTCGAAAATAAACGTTAAGCATCAAGGCTTCGCGTCAGTGGCTAAACACTGCGCTGCGCGGTCCCCTTGGTGCGACGTATCGACAGCTGCCATCTTGAGCACAACGTCCGGTCTTCTATTCTCTATTAATTCTAAGTGTCAAGGTTCCCACCGCCGATCCGCGGTCGCAATTGATTCACAAACGGCCCTCGCCGGCGCGCCGCCGGGTCCCAAAGGACAGGCACCCCGAGGTCCAGAAACGTGTGGCGTTGATCGGTTTGCGGTGCTCTTGCGTCAAATTAGCGCCTCTACGCGAGAATGGCAAATTGGCCTCCTTGGGGCGAGATCGGCTGGGCCTTGCCGTCGACCACCTCGATCCCGGCGATAGAGATGGGGGCGTCATCCGTCAAAGCGTTCCATTACCTGCACGTGCGAAAGGCGTTTGCAAACCGGATTGGCCCGCGCGGATCAGGGGCGGCCGCATAACGACCCGACGAAGGCGTTTCGGCAAAAATCGCCTATTTCATCGTTCCAGGTGCCTTCGATGTAGACGTCCCGCTCAGCACGTCGTTGCCCAAGCCGGTGATGCCTGCGCCGATACCTGAGCTGCACCGATCCAAAAGACGCGCTGGCGTCGATGAAAAGGGGCCGACTTCTTTGTCGACACGGATTGGTCGCGACAACTTTGCCCAAGCGCGTGGTAAAACCAAACTTCCTCGACCGCGGCACACGGTCACGTCAACGATAGCGCAGTTCGGTTTCGCCTGCCCTTGATAACCGGACCTTTGTTGAATATCAACATAGATCACAGGACCGCGGGAATTGTAGCTGCTGAACGAGCCACGACCCAATGCGCAACCAGTGCCAAATCGGAATGAAATCAGACGATGGACGCGCCGCTCAGGAAAACAGTTTGCGCGCGGACTTTAACCTTAACCTCGGGTGGCGTGTCAGACATGTTGGAGATCGGGATCCCCATCGAAGCGTTCGTGTTCCCAGATCAAGTCTGGAGTCGAATGCTTGTGCAGATTAGCATGGTTAAAAGATGACCGACAAGGCGAAGAACAATGCTCGCAGGGCCGGATTAATGTAGCCAATGTCTTGAGTTGCAACGCGAAAGGATCGCAACCACAAAGATATCGATCATCGACCAGCGGCCGATATGACTCAGCGATTTCATACATCACATGGCGCGACCCTGCTGCGCTTGGGCATTGGGCTCCTTTTGAACGCTGACAGCCGAAAAAGGCGAATGGCCAGAACTTGGCGCAACGTGATTGCGACGACGCCAGCAGGATGATGAAACGCAATGCCAAAGGCCCCGTGATGTGCCAGTTTCGACCGCAACCGCCGACAATGTGCTTCGTCCCCTGAAAACAGCGGTGCGCGTCTTGAAGCATCGGGTAGGCATTGCGGCGGAAAATGTAGCATAGCAGCCGCCATGAACCCAGAAACGCCCAACCCGCTTGCATACTGCCAATATTGTCGCGCCGAACTAGCAATCATTGGTGGCGCAGCGCTGGCAAACCGGTGTGCCGATAGGGCCCAGCACGGGTACAGCGTGTGGCAGGCCACCAACCCATTTCGCGGGCGCTTAGGATTTTTTCGGAATTTTTCCAGCGAATTTCCATTTTACCGAACCACTTACACATGAATTTGTTCCTGCGCACAAATCAGAACAACTAAACCAACGAGAACATCCCAGAATCTGCCCAAACCCCCTTGCCAGATCGCGTCTTGAACCAGCGCCACCGGACAGCCCAAGCGCAAAAGATCTCGGCCATCGACCAAGGGCTGCAACGCCTGCGACAAACGATCGAATGCCTGACAATCGCGTGACGCCGCAGGTGGCAGGTCCAGCACAACACCGGGCAACCAAGCAACATAGAGTGTCAGCATCACCCGCGGCCAAAAGGTACCCCCGCCATAATCAGGGCAGCCGTCGCCAGCGAAAGCAACAGCAGCGGCCCACGGTGGAAAACGCCAGAGCGCAATCCATCACCGAGACAGAAAATCTTGTTCCCAGCCGGCATCGATATCAAAACGAAAAGAACGTCGCCACCTAGGATCAGACATTTAAGTCGCGATGGCGAATGGCGAATAATTTTTCAGCCCCGCTGTTTTGCGCGGACTCGATCAGCACCTGTGTGGCCAGCGTTCGCACACTGCTTTTTCGCCGATCTTGGAATTTTCAGCTGATCACAGCAAATCGCACTGGGGCAGACGATTATCTGCTCAGATCAGGGGGGAGTGTGATCGACCGTGTCCCTTTCATCCCGCTGGTATAGTGGAGATCAGAACCGTGTGTATCGGTTTCTAGACGACGAAATGGTCATCCCTGACGCAGGCAGAGCGCCGCCAGTTGCTGCTTTCCGCGCAGGAACATTCGCTATGCGCGACGTATGTCGGTGAAAGATAGCGCACGAAAGGAGCTTTCTAATGACAGCAGATCGAAGACGCGAAAATTCTGATCCTATCCACCATGGTTTTCGAAAATCCGAAACTGAACGTCTTCTTTTTGAATGACCTTTAAAAGCCAAAGGCGCAACGTCCATGTTCCCCGCGACCCCCGACGGAACGAACAATCAAAGGTTGGGACAAGGAACGACTGGGGCACACACCTACATTTGCCGGCTGACAGGCACTGTCAGAGTCACCATCGGTGACTATGACGCGATTGTGCTGCCCGGCGGTCAGTCAATCCCGACCTGCTGCGCCCCACAAGACGGCGTAGCCCTGATCAAAGGCTTTGCCGACGCCGGGAGCAAGACGCGTGGCGCGATCTGCCACGGCCCCTTGGCTGCTGATCGAGTGCAGGTCCATCTCAAGGCCCGCTGCTACTTCCATGGCCTCTATTGCGCAACAGACGTGAAACGGAAGCCGTTGCGCATTACGAGGAACAGCGAAGTGGTGTGGTAAGGCATCATCAAGCCGCTCTCCCGAGGATTTGGGAGCGTTTATCGCCAAGAATACCGTCGAGGAGTGGAAAGAAAGGTGAACACAACCGCAAAGCCGCATAAATCCGGTGTAGCGGAGAACGAAGCGGGCAGATGTCCCCGCCCTTTTTTCATGCGTGCCCGCGGTCTACGTACCGTGGACGGGCATCAGCACATTGCGTGACCCTTCCCTCGAACGCCATCCAGTTTTGAATGGCCAGACGGTTCCGGGCCAGCGTGGTTTCCATCTCGCGCTTTTCGGGCGATAGAGCGGCGGTGTAAGCACGTGCCAAAGCCTGCGTTTGAACTGGTGCGATAAAGCGGCGGCTTGAGGAACGTGCTGATGAACTTTTCTTCCCGGATCACGGTGAAACCGCAGCCGGTTTGCGCGGTATGCTTTCAACGCTCGACCGAGCGTCGCGGGTGAACCGTTGCGTAGGCTGATCCATTCGGAAACCGTTTTCCTGATGGTTCGTCGCACGAGGCCGCCTTGGTGATGATCGCCGACGATCCGGTGCCATCAGCGCTGTCAGAATACCATGCGTTTGCGTCCAAGCCGGTGACGTTATAGGCTCATGTGGGTCCGGCACACCGAACGCGCCAGAATTTCACCGCCTGTTCCGTAGTTCGCACAAGTTTGCACACATAGCGCAGGAATCAGCGGCACCCAAAACCAACGCCCCACTACACGCGGCCACCAAACGTCAGCGAAATCGACACAACTTCCGCCGTCATTCACCCCGTCGACCAACCCGAACACCCGTCAGATGTGGCCCATTCACGCACGAACCGTTCCAGCCGGTCGCAAAACCAGACTGTCGAACGCGTTGGTATTTATAGTCATGTTGCCGCACCATGAACGGTTCCTTTGCCGCCCCCAAACCGCTGACGCACCCCACGATTAGATAGGGCGGCGGGCAATAAGAAGCTCAGGAACGCGCAGCCAGATCACCGCCCGCCCGCCTGGTACACGCACAGGTCTTCGTAAAGCGGATTAGGTCGGCATATGAGTTTTAAGGCACGACGGGCATTCGGCATAGGTCGGGCGCGCGGGCTCAACCTTCCTTCCAGCCACCATTTACGGTAGAAAGGCCAATATTCGGCGAAAAGCCCGGCCCATTTCGGGCCGGGCAATTCTTCTGAAATGGCACGCCCACAGCCATGTGCTGCCACTTTTCGGTGCTAGAGATCTTGAACGCCGGATTCAAGACAATCGCTGGCCCCGCCTCGGCGACGGGCACGGAAACGTGACCATTCACCGATTGCTTGATCGTGATTCCACTTTTTCGCGCGCGTCATTCAAACTGGAAAGACTTGGTCATCGACCGCCCACGGGTCACAAGAATGCCATGTCGCCCCTTCATAAGCGGTAATCGACCCGTCCGCAAGATGCGCAGGAAAAACGCCCCTCGTTCTCGGATTCCAAACGGCACGAACGGTGTAGTCCATACGCGGTCAAAACACCACACTGCGTCCTTCCTTCATCTTGTAGATTACCAGTCTCTTGGCGCCTTCGGGTGGCAGATATCGACGCTGTCGTCCGGTGTGTTTGATCACCATCTGGCTCCAGCCGTCGATGTTCCTGCGGGTCGGCCCAGTCGTTGTTCACAGCTCTTCGACATCAGTTGAACTTCTTTTTGCTGAACGTCCCAAGCAGGTTGGAACAGGAAAACAGCGCGCATCGGGCGTGCGACAAAGGGCCGCGTGGTTCCGTCAATACGAGACGGAACGCGCACTGTTGACTGCGCGGGTTCAGCTCGGCCCAGCCCAGATGTCTCCGGTCTTTTTTGGTCGATTAGGAAATCCAGTTCGAAATAGCACGATATGCCCTTCCTTGCGCACAGCCTGTTTCCCCCGGAATTTATAAGTCAGCTCGCGCGCTTTCTGCGGACCTTGGGCGGAAAAGGCCGTCCGACAGGATTTCATTAACCACCCAACCGCCGCGATAGGGGGCGTCAGGTCCTTTAAAGCCAACGAGCCTCGGTCATACAGCCGGGGCCCACGAATCGTGCCTTCCTTGGTGGCAACAAGCCTACGATGGCCGAGCCGCGACAGTCGATGCGCCTTCATCGATCCTTGATCTCTGCCCTCGCCGAGACGATCTCGGATTCATAGACGGCGGAAGTCTGCTTTCGGACTTGATAAAGAAACGTCCGTGGTGGCCAATCTGTCGCCAAAGGCGGATTGCAGCAACCAGATCGTGCCCGATCCGGCCTTCCTCGCAGGTTTTCTTTTTTGAGGTCTTCGTAATCCTTGACCTCGGCAGCACGTTTCGGCACCGACGGCACATGCCGGCCCTTTTTGCCGAGATACGGAACGGTTTCGATCTTGTTGTCCCATCTTGGTGCGCAGCTTTGGCCTTGGGGAACCAAAACCATCCGCCCCATGCTCTTTCGACAGGACGTTCAGTTTCCTCGCTCAAACATGCAGAGAACAGAACTTGGGCTTGCCACCTGCGCCCGCTGATGAAGTCGATAACCTCTTTGTTGCTGCAAGCAGATAATTGTTGATGTCTTCGAATGCTCTGGAATTCCGCATGGGGCTTGTCGAGGGGCAAAACACGTTCGGAGTGCTTGCCGCCGTAGCAGTCAATATAGCAAAATGTATTTGAAGTTTTTCACCACTCAATCGAGACCCCAGAAGGTTAAAGTTCGTGGCCGAGAATAAAGTAACAGGGTTCTCGTACGGTGAAGAACCGGGCGAATTTCCAGATATTCTGAGAAGTCGTTGTCATGAGTGATTTTTGGTCCTTTGCTTAATCTTAGTAGGTGAAAGACGACAGGTTTCTTCCCTTGCGCCACTCCGCTTTCAGCGCCGCCATCCTAAGAGAGCGCGTAGCCCCAGATCGGGGCGGTAACCGTGCATTTTTCGCTGAACGTCCCAAATTCCGCATGAACGCAAGATTTTTCCTGGCTCAACCACCTGTCCAGGTACAAGAGGATGGAAAAGCCGGGGGGAATAGGGGAGATAAAGCTGCAGACACGACCGCTGGTTGGCGTCCATCGCATCCTTTAGCGTGCCCGTTCCAGTTCAAGGTAATCGGTGTTCTCTTTCGTCATAAGCGAAGGAAGAACGCCCTTGTGCGAAATATCACCTTCTGAGGTCCGTTGTCCGTTTCTTGAACGCCTCGTGGAAACGGCTAAAGTCCGGCAGCGGCGGAATTAGTTCTCCATCAGGTTGGCAACTGAGCGGGTTGTCGAAGGACCGGCGGTTCCATCTGCGGCGTCATCCAGACGTCATCCAACGATCTGGCGAATCTCGATACCAGCACTTCGATCAGATAGCGCCTGGACCGCGCGTGTGCCGATGTTGGTCCATGAACAAAACGGTATTGCGCGAGGTCTTGTTTGATTGGATGCCGTATTTATCCAATCAGGAATAATCGGTCTTGAACGTGTCACCGTCAGCTCCCGTAACCGCCGACTAGCAGCGTCACAGCGGGCTGGCAATCCAAGACAACCTGGTCCCTTTCTCCGCAGCAGTCCAGCATAATCGGTCCAGCTGTTGCTGATCGTAATACGCTGGTCACCCCCGCTTTACACGATATTTCTTGGCGGGATCATTGTCGCCCGCGGTCAGCACCTTATAAAGTATTTGTTCAGCAGCGGTGGGTCCGGCAATCGCGCGGTCGCAAATCGACAAATGCGGCCTCGTCTGGCGCTGCAACGAATTTCAAAGCCTTCAAGCTTCGAACCTGACGCACCC
>Ga0163217_1020047_pt1 | contig 12973 bp, 10 predicted proteins | sample SynspAceP_FD_185933 | JGI IMG/M metagenome (GOLD analysis project Ga0163217, IMG submission 185933) | Saline lake microbial communities from Ace Lake in Antarctica - Synechococcus sp. Ace-P (PacBio error correction) | ecosystem: Environmental > Aquatic > Non-marine Saline and Alkaline > Saline ...
AGAGAGATAGCAGCCAAAAACACGGCTAAACTGAGATTAATATAGCTAGAAATAAGCCACTAGTAAATAAAAGGCCCTCAAGCCCCAAACGGGCTTTCTTTTTAAGGTAGGCAAGGCCCCCCCAAACCCAGCCTTTAAAAATTGCCCAACCACGCCCATAATTATAAGTCCCCCGTGAAAAATAAGGTTCCCCGCGATAAAATGGCTAAACTTTGTGGCAAAATTAAAATAAAAACAATGGTAAATTGAATAAAAAACGAAACTAAATAATAAAGGGCCCAGTAACCAACGGCCAGAATAAAAATAGCTCATGGTGGCCCACAACGCTAATGCAGAACCTGAAAAATGGGCAAATTTAAGTGGGCAATGGCCTGTGGAATTGCAAAACCCAAAGACCAATCTTCCAATCTTGCAATTAAGCCCCTATAGCCCAGCGTTAAAAGCCAGCAATCCAATGCTCCATTCCTGGTAAATTCAAAGTTGGTTAGTAATCTACTAAAGCTTTTTTGTCTAAAACTCAGCTTAACCGTCCAATTAATTCATTTTTTGGGTGCTTGTCTTGACATATCCTGTTTGCAAGTTATATTTTTTCACTAAACAACCAATTGCCTGATTAATTAAACCCGCTTCATTGCTTAATCCATGGGGAGGTTTGGAGTTTCACCAGTAAGCGTAAACCCGCTGGCCTTGCTTTAACAAGCATAACGCATTGTTTCCAGCTCAATCTTATTAGCCGCGTCACTGACCAAGGATGTATTCAATTTTGGTCCAAATATTGAGATTAAATCGCGGGTGGACTTAGTTTTCATGAGTCAATGAACCTTAACTTTCGTCCTTCACCCAAATTGCTTGTTGAATTTGCGTTTAAAGGGAGTTGCCAAAGAGTAATTGCCATGGCCTACACTCGCCATGCCACGAGAAACCGATAGGGTAAGGCCGCTGTTTCGTGTTTTTTGAAAAATAACTAAGTATAGCGAAAACAAATAAAACACACGGTAACAGTGAGGACCTGGGTAAAACTAGTCCCAGTTATAAAGAACTCCATTACTGGCTGAAATGAAATAAAAAGTCTACTGTCCAATAGTAGTTGAAAATAATAATCCTCAGAAATGTAAAGTATAAGAGAATTATCCTGAAAAAAGTTTTAAGCGCTTTTTTTAACCTAAATCCGCAAAAACACGTAACAACATAAAGTGGTTTACTGGTTTTTGGTAACCTGCTGCATGAAAACTAACTAATGGCATTTAAACCGGCGCTCGCTGCGGGTGCTTTTTGGTATTGGGACTGTTTTTTGCGTTTTGGCCGGTGGCCCCCATTTCAGATGTGGTTAGCCGCCAGCAGTGGCTTTCCATTAAGAGTCAACTTTACCTCTGGCAGTCGCAACAGGTAATGGCTGACGAATCCCTTTACCATGCCCCATTTTTTAAATGGCGCATAATTTAGTTTGGGGTAAAAGTACCTTGGGGCACCAAGAACAAAAAATTTGCCTTTTCAACTCAGCCTGGCAATGGGTATTAAGAAAAGTGTTGAAACATTTGGCCCTGCCATTTTTATTAGGTTTGTGGTATTTGTTCAATATTTTTTTGGCTTGCTGGGCTATTTCACCTGAATTATATTTGGCGCTGGTCAGTTGGTTAAGGCATGGAAGATGCGTGTACAAAAAAGACAACAATGTAAACACAAAAATCAGCTGTGAAGGCGTATTTTTAATACCCATTTAACATTGAAATATCCCCGATAAAAAATATTGCAAAAAATTCAAAGCTTAAAATCCATGTTTATATTACGCGTCAAATTAATGAGTTGATATTAAAAACATTCATTTTTAGCTCAGCTCCAACGCAACTATTCTAATCAACTTTTGCGTAAAGTTACTGCTTAACTTTCCCAACTAGCCTTAAGTTTTCTCTTTTGATTTTAAACATGTTTAACACCAAAACAATTTTACACGCGGCATTTAAGGCAAACAGACTTGGACCAAAGGAGAAAGACTCTATTCAAGGTCAAATATGTTAGTAAGTGCAGCGCTAAGTGATAATATAACTAAGAGTTCCGGTTAAAAGTGAATCGCACCAAAAAAGAGACCTACTTAACTCGCTTCGAATACAAAGCCAATACTGACAGTGTAAAGTCCTATTGTAACTGTTATCTGCATTATGATTGCAAACATGCCGCTGCGCTTGCCCCATTATTATCTCAAAACATATGCATGTGAATTGGCCTCTAATCATCACATCGAAGAATGGTTTAAATAAGTTCTCAAATCAACAAGCATTAAGTTTCAAAGTCAAAAAGGCCTTGCCCTTTGTATTTTCCTAGCGCGAAAAAAACACTTATATCGCCCAATGACTATTTGCAGCTTACCGGTTAAACCTCAAGTCAGAAAAAGATGGGCGGCTGGAGCCAAAACCAAAGTTACGAATACTTAAATGCGACCTTATCGAACAATCTTTTGTTACTGACCAAGACGTAACAAATTATTAGTAGTGTCATAACGCCGGCGCCATAACCCGAACATAGAGCATCAGCAAGATTTTACTAGAACTGGTTCAACACTGGGGCGATGTTTTTGGGCAAGATGAGACATTTGGACCATGCAATAAGCTTTGGTGAGCCCTTAAAAGGCCATGGCAATGGCGCAAGTTGGGCCTCAGCGCAATAATTAACATCTTGAACTGACCACCCAGTGCAGAACATATCCAACACTTATAAAATCATCAACAAACCTATTGAGTTACTACGATCCGAAGTAGTAACAAACTTGGCCAGTAGAACGCGATCCAATAGTAAAATTTGAGTGCTGAGTTTTTAACACAGCCCAGCCTTTTCCGGAGAAAAGTTGCCCGTGGATATTAAGTAAAATTAGAAATGTCCCTTAGGCGAAATAGCAGAAAACGCCTAAGCCACAACTTAAAAAAAGGATTAGCTTAAGCCCGCCCTATCCTAAACTAATAAACTTGGCTTAGCCCAATAAGCAGCAAACATATAGCGCCCAAGTTAAAACATTGCACTTTTGATTATCAGGGTAAGTAGTACATCCCTTAGACAAAACAACCACAATGCATTTAAGCGAACGATCGAAGCCAGTCCCTTCTACTGAATTTTGCATTTGAAAATAAAGTCATCGATACGCTGCAAAAAAGGCATTTTCATGCAGCCTATACCAGTCCTTAAGAACATCAAGATAATGGCCTTATAGATTATGTTATGAGTTTAGAAGGTCGCCATACTGGTGCTGGCTTTTTTACATAACGCAGTTGGCAGTATGAGACAAAAGGTTGGCTTATTGTTTTGACGAAAGTTTCCAAATATGAAGAAACTCGAAACCTGACAGTGTTTTTTGATGCTGAAGTAAAACAAGAGGATGGCCATGACTTTTTTTCCATCGGCCTGAACTTACAAATTGAGGCCAAAGCATGCCAGCTTTTCCCTAATTTTACTACTCAGTGCATTGGAAACAAAATTACCCAATGATATTTTGCTAAATTGATCAAGACTAATTTAGACGCGACAAAAAGATTTTTGTAGATATACAAGGTGGTAAATTTTAATTGCGCTGCGTTATCAAAAGTATTCAAAACCCCGCTGAAAACAATTTGTTGAATTTTTATGCCTTGTGCTTGCAAAAAGATGGCACCATGCGGCTTTCTCGTTTTCAAGGCCATCAAAACCCTTAGCGAATTAGACAATCAAGGGATTTATTACGACTGGCGCCCAATAAAACCTCCGCCAACTTTGCGAGAAACTGGCGTAATTTGATGCTATTCAAACCGTTCCTGTACCCTAAGGGCAGTTATTAGCGGAAAATTACGCGAATATCAACACCAAGGGCTCAATTGGTTACAGTTTTTGGCGGGAATTGAGCTTAATGGGCATTTTGGGCCGACGACCATGGGTTTGGGTAAAAACGATTCAAACCTTAAGTCATTTACTCTGAAAAGAGCAAGGTCGACTAAAGGGACCACTTTAATTATTGCCTCTACCAGTGGTGTTTCATTTAATTGGGGCTAATGAAATCGATAAATTAACCCCTGAACTCACCTACTGTGATTAATGGGGCAAAGCGCCAAGAAAGAATTGAGCCCTAGAGCAATTCGATATTGTTTATTCACCAGCCTACCCCTTATTGTTAAAAAAGACAGTGAAATTCACCATAAGCAAATTTATTACTATTTAAATACTTGATGAAGCACACTATATAAAAAAATCGCGAAGCAACTAAAACTGTATCAAGCGGTCTTAAAAATAAAGTCTTCCCACAAAACTGTGTTTTAAACCGCACACCAATGGAAAACCACTTGGGGAGTTCTGGGGCGCAATTTAATTTTTTATTGCCTGGGATTTTTAGGCCGTTATAAACAATTAGTAAGCCTGTTTAAGAACCCCTATCGAAAAACATATATGATCATGAACGCAAAGTCTGCTCACGCAGCGCATAAAAACCATTTATCCAGCGGCGCAGCAAAGAACGTATCGCTAAAGAATTACCTCTGAAAAACCATTTATGTGCAAAGAAGCTGCAACTATTAGGAGCAACAAGCTGAATTATATGAATGCAGTGCGCCTGACCATGGATAGTCGTCTAAAAGAAGTGATTTTGCACAAAAAGGTCTAATACAAACGCAGTCCAAATTGAAATTCTCGAACGCCTTATTAAAAAACTTACGCCAAGTATGTATCACCCACAGTTGCTTTCACTACCCAGTGCAATTAGTTCTCAATCCGCTAAGCTGAGTTTTTAATGGAACCCTTGCCAGAGATGATCGACGAAGGGGCGTAAAATTTTAATTTTTTCGTGCCAGTTTCACTAGTAATGTTAGCCCCCTGATTCGAAGCAGAGCTAAAGAGCAAAAATAATCGCTTACGTAAACTCACTGGTAGCAGTAAAAACCCGCCAAGAATTGGTTGAAGCAATTTCAATCTGGACAGGTACCAGTATTTTTTAATTAGCTTAAAAGCCGGTGGTGTAGGCTTAAATTTAAACCGCTGCAGATACCGTGATCCATTTTCGATCCTTGGTGGAATTCCTGCGGTAGAAAACCCAGGCCACCGATGCGTGATTATCGCCATCGGCCGCAGAACAAACCAGTATTGTCTACAAGCTGATCATTCGAGAATTCGATTGAAGAAAATTCAACAAGATTCAAGAAAAGAAAAGGCCGAGTTGGCCCAATGCCCTATTATCCGAAGAAGTTCACTCAAGTAAGTTAAGTTTAACCAATGATATACTGCGAGTTTCTCGCTCCTTTAAGTTGAGCGGATGCTCTGTAGGCTTGGCCTAGGTTTTTACATCAAGGTTTTGGTTCAATAGAAAGGGCCAATTAGCTTTAAAACTAAACATTGCTGAGCTTTAAGGGCAAACTCAAACGGTCCAATTTGCTATTAACTTTACATCCTAATAGGCACTAAAAAGGCCAGATACAAAATGATAAACGATGGTAAATATTTTTAATTGTAGCTTCTGAAAATACCGTTTTTAAGATATAAGGGCTAAGTGATTGGACGAATATCAAGCTTAGATTAACTATCAATAAATAGACTACGTCAGGGGAATTACAATGACAAATGAAGTATAATGCAAGTCCTGAGGCAAATTTACAAGAGCCCTCAAAAAACGAAACTCAGACTCTAACAATCAAAAGAAAATAACTTTTTTCTTTCAAGGCCCGAATAGGCAGAAAACATAACTGGCTCTCATACTCGTACCATGCTGATTTTAATGCAAGTGTTTGTAGGAATATTTACTGCAATTGACAGGTGGGAAAGCAGAGCCCAGTGGAATTATAATGGTGTTTTTTGCGCTACTTTATATTCCGCTTATCTGGATATGTTTTAGCAAATCCTATAATAACGCTGGCACGACGCAACAATATCAAAGGCTGGGGATCCTAATTGGCCTTTGTTCCAATATTGGTGCCATCTGGAGTTTTGGTTGAAAAATGGCTGTTATCGGTGAATGAAAGGCCCCAATAACTATGGCCTGTGCAAAAGCAATAGTAACTATTCCAAAAGTGAAACCAGCCATCTGCATAGATGGGCTTTTTTTATGTTCATTTTAATACCTATTGGGGGATAATTCCGTTTTGCTTCCATCTTGATGGGGTTTTATGCACAACATAGTCCCTTAAACATCCCCCGCAACTTAAAGCTCGGCTATAATAGCCCTGATGGCTCCAGCACAATGAGAAGTCTGTAACTCATTTTATCTTTTTTTACTGTTTATATTTTATAAAATTTCTAAATCTTATGAGTAATTGTTGGCTCCGCTCAAAACCTCGAGCTACCCAGCCATGCAGTGGCATCACCTGCTTATCAAAGCGGCGAACAAGACAAGTTTCCTTTTACATTAGCGGTTGTCTTATTCAGAATAAATTCTTTTAAATGGTTCAGGACCTAAAACACTCTTGCACAAACACCATACCTTTGCTGACTAACCAACTTACCGTTCTTTCAAAGTAATAAACTGGGATTGAAGGTGTACGAGTTTCCCAAATCATCAAGAAACATAAATGAGCAAAGTAGGTGGCAGATAACCAGCCCACAAGCTCCCTACCCTCCTCTGCGTAACGCAATGCTGTCGTGCAAGACCATTTGCCCTTGATATGGAAATGATTACTTGTCCATCTAAGGACAATTTATAATGGCCTTTCATTACCTGAATACCTAAAACTCTATTATGCGCTTACTATACAACAATATTAGACACAAGAATGATGCGTAATTATCCACCTGTGCACCCATAGCAAAACAAGCTAACTATCAAAATTAGTAATTAGAAAAAAATCGAACATAAATCTGCCGCTCAGCTGAAATTTTTTAGCGCGACAACTGAGTTACTAAACAACGGACCTATTTAATGTCTTTAACAAACTTAAGCCAGTCAGTGTAGCTGGAAAAAAATCAAAGTTATCTGCCCATCACTCCATTTAATTAAAAACTAAAGCCCTAGCGACTTCTTTTCAACGTTTAGCACCTTTGCGCTCATTATCTGAGGTGGATTAGCACAGTGATTATGCTTGCACAGCTTTTAAATCACTGGAGGTTTATGATTCTGGTAGGCTTATTTTAACCAGGCCAAGACAAAAGCAATGAGCAATCATCTGAACATTTGCCCACGTTTTAACGAAAATAATATCATCCATTTTTTGTTCTTGTAAATCTGCATGCTTAGCGGCAAAATTCAGCATGTAATGCTCCATAAACACTAAGCCAACCACATCTTTCAAGTAACTGGGTATCTGAGTTTGATTTGATACCCACTTTGGCCACCCGGCATTTTTTTGCCCGTCAATCTCTCTTCTGCATTAAAACCCCGCTTGCAACTCACGTCTGGGACTTTATCGGCATGGAAAGATATAAAGAATCGCTAACGCCGCCAACGATGATACCCCTGCTTATGCCATCGGATACGCACTGCGAGGAGATTGCCAAGCGCGAATATGTTGGCACGAAATAGCTAGCTTTATTACATAGTCAGAATCACTTCTGTAACGTTCTAACATGTTGGACATACGCCCCTGACTATACAACACTCTTTTGGCCAACCTTTGCCCTCAGCGTTTTCGATATTTTGGATCTTGAACTATTGGCGCTATCGATAAGATAACCGCGTGTTCATAAGCAGGAGGTCATAGTGCCTCGCGAGACAATAAGTAGGTCAAGAATGCATATCAACAGATATGTTAACCCGAACATACACAGTATGGCGTGAGGATTTTAATATAAGTAACTTTTAATTAGTAATAAGGAGTGACAAACTTACTTTTTAAGTGAAATTGGATTAACGAGTAAGTAAGGATACATTTGTTTTAGTTTGCTTAATTTTTAATGAGATGAAAGAAAAAAGTAACTAAACATGCAAAGATGATAATGCCATATAACCTAATTTCGTCTGCCTCGCAGAAATTGTTTAAGCGAGATGAGTTAATTTTGATTTGGATTTGTTTTGGATTTTAAAACATAATAAAGAAATGGTGCCCGGAGCCAACTTGACTGGCCACGACTTACGAATCGAGGGATTTTAAAATCCCTTGTGTCTACCGATTTCAACCCCCCGGCATGGGGTACTTGCCACTTTGCAGTTGGTGTTGTTTGAAGCGTTATGGAGGCCGGAACCCGAGTCGAAACCGAGGTCTACCGGATTTGCAATCCGCTGCATAGCATTTGCCATTCCGCCAAATTTAAACGTTTCAAAATTTGGGAAGTGTCCCATCTGCTTGCAATGTAAAGCATTTATAAAAATTGCTACGGCTACCTAGATAAAGCCAAGACAATAATAAATATTTATTAATCAACTCTTACAATTTGGAGCGGGGAAACGAGATTCGAACTCGCGACCCCAACCTGGCAAGGTTTGTGCTCTACCACTGAGCTATTTCCCGCATCAATTTCTAGTCGCAGTGACTAATTATTTAGTCGTGAATGACTGGTTTAATTAAGAGTTGCTGCTGCTCCTCAAACTGTGGCGTGCCATTCTCCTTCAAAGTATTAGCTTGTCACCACAAAAGTTGTTTTATGAACTGACTGCTTTTTTTTGGCTTATACGCCTAATTTTTAAGCAAAGTATCTCTTTTTATGATGAAACTTTAATGAAGATTTTAAATCTTTCCCATGCGGCTAAGGTATAAACCACCATTGACCACAAAGACATATGGCAGCAAGATACAAAAAACCGTATCCCAAAGTCACCCAATAAATAGGAAAGCCCAATAAAAAATATTGCATTTCTGATAATAAACCGATGAGTGCTAACATTTTTGTGCCATGGTTTTAGCTTTGCGGTAAACGAACACTTTAACCAGTTCGTGTTTACCCCTTTGTTGGCTCCATCCATTCACGCAAAGCTGAAATATAGACTTCTCTGCCAATAACAAAATGGCTGGAATAGTGATCGCAGTATGTTGGCATAGGTAGGGTTAATCAACAATAAAGCAGTCGCCACTATGAAAGTTTATCGGCAACCGGAATTCTAAAACGCCAAAAGCGTGGTTTGTTTTAATTTACGCGCTAAATAACGTCGACCCAAATGCGGTTATTGGCGGCAAAAAACCATAAATAATCAATGGCCCCTGCTTGGTGGTGCCCAATTTCCAATCTAAAAAATACAACAACAACAAACACAAGGGATCAAATAAAAACACGAATATGTAATAATATTTTGGAATGGTGCCACATGGTGGTTATTTTCGCCTATTTTTTAAACAACTTAAAACTCAACGCCACTTTCTACCCTATATTTCCAGTGCACAAGCTTATTTTACAAATCAATTAATGATGAAGAATGCTCGTATAATGATTTCTTGCCAGTCTTCACTAATACCCGGTACTTTAGCTTATTTCGTCTCTACCAGCCTGTTAATATACCCTGTAAGCCGCCCATATATTTAGTAAACTTTGCCGCTTTTTAGCACCGATCCCCCCGGTTAGATCCAGTTTAAGAGGTGTTTTTTTATCTTTTTGACGAACGTCCGCGGTGACCGGTAATGGCAAATCGATGGGCTACAATCCTCTGATAAAATGTTTGAATAAGGTGCAAAAGCAATGGAATCATCCCGCCATAGGAACGTTTGGTGACTACCGCTAATATCAAGTTTCTAAGCCTGCTTTGGCGACTACTTGCTTAAGCGACATCCAATTAGGCAGTGGTTTTTTTGCTTTGGCCGTCCCAAGTTTCAAAAATAGTCTTCAGCTGGAGCTAACTGGTCCCTTACCATCCGTCAATAAACAGAATATCCGGGTATTTTATTTCAAATCTTTTACATCACGATACCGCCCTTGCTAAGGCTTGCCGCCATGGCAGCATAGTCTCACCAGGTGTAATGCCTTCATGTGTAGCCGGCCGATAATCGGTTTTATACGGCCGCATCACGAATGAATACCACACACGAAGGCAACGTAACTGTCCTGACAGTATGGCTAATATCAAAACATTCCAATACGTTGAATAGGCTGCTCAATTCAAAGTATCTGCTCTAATTCTAAGAATCTTGGCATAAACAGATTTTTGCTGACTTGCTTAGGGCAATTAAAAGCATTTTCGGCATTATTATTCGCAAATTCCGTAAATAAACGCCGCTTTCTCTCGGCACTTTAAAAAAACTGGATTTTACGCCCGCTTCTTTAACTTAGCAGTAGTCAATCGCTTCTTTTCAGCTAATTCCTGTGGGATATAACAATTTGTTTGGGTATCAGCTTATGCCGGCCAAATAACAATTGCAGAATAAATGATGAAAGACTTCTTCCCTCACCTAGATGCGCAGGGCACTTTGGATAAAAAGTTTTACTGCCTTAAGCAGTTTATTGGTCACGAAATAAACAATCCATAGATGCTGGCTATGCCATTGCGATATAAGAAAACCAAATAACATCGGTTTCTTGTTCGTCGCCCACTGACGCCATTTGTTTCTTCTTGAATTTTATTTAGGGCACTGATTGATCGCGGTAACGGGGCCGCTTTTTCAACTGCAATTGTGCAACTGGCCCCTTCCATATTTTTGACTAAAGAATCATCACTAACTTATTTTTCCCCTTAAATATAAACGGGCCAGTTTCACCACTTGTTGAGCATATTCTTCATTCACTAATTAGGCCCCTTTTACACAAGGCCCAGCAACAGCGTTTAACTGATTACTGCAAAACAAGGCCGTGTGGCGGGCGCGGGTAATAACTGTCCTTTCACATTGGCGAATAGGAAACAGGCGCTGTATAGTGCGGTAAACTTCACGCAACCGCCCAAGCACTGGGGTAAAGGCACGAAATACTCAACCTTTGAGTTTACGCGGGCCTCGATGATTACTGAGGCGAGGAAAATGCTCATTGGGGCAGATAGAAAAAATAAAAGGAAAGGATTTGGTCATCACGAACAAAACGTTGTAGCGTGGTTTGTACTTTTTTATATAATTATTTTTCAAGAAATGAAGGCTTCTACTTCACTGTTTAACTCGCGTGACATCCATTTCCTGAATTTGGCTAACCAAGAGCGGGTTTTAATGGCTATCCAAGGTTTTCGAAAATAACTACTAACCCGTTTTTTAAAAGATTTTTAAGGCCTTACCGAACATAAATAACTCTTGTTTCTGATTATACATGCCGGTAAACACCCGGTTTGATTGTCAGATTCTTTTAAAAAATGTACTAATGATTTAAATGGCTCAGGGCTTCAAACATAACTTAAAGTTGGTCGAATTAATTAACTTGTTTCCTAAGCGCTAAATGCGTCAATTCCAAACATCATTAGATACGCCAAGTTTCTCAAACATGCGATACGATGAGTATTACCGTTTTTAGCACTGATGATTTAAGGATGACGGCGGATATCCGGGCACTTTGCCCCTTTAGTTCAACCCAAAGCGCAATCTCTAATTCTCGTTCAGACAAACTGTTCGAAGGGATTGCCCATTCTTTTAGGTTCAATGGGCCTATAGCAATCTGCTGGCGATATCTGGACGACCGTACTTTTGGCCCTGCCGCTACTTTCGAATAGCTCCTGACATGTTCTCAGGATCAGAAATCTTTTGGTCAGGTAACCAAAAAAGGGGGGGGGGCCTGCCCCTCAAATTTGCATCACTTTGGCAGGAATTGGATTCTCTTTTGTGACTGATCAATCACAATAATACGCAAGTGCTCTGAAAAACGCAGAAATTTGCTTAGTCCGCTTTCTAAAATCCGCCAATAACCGGGCATACTCATATCCATCAACACAATAATGCAGGATCGTTTTTACGGCAGAAACTTAACTGCCCTCTTCACCATTGATAGCAACACCAATGACATTAAAGTCGGCAACATCTTCAAGTATTCGACCGAATAACCTGTTCTGACTAATTCATGATCATACAACTAATAACAACGTTTAATCACTTTTACCCGCAACCATATTGCAACTGCAAACATACAAAACAGATTAAAACTCTAGGTATAAAACAGTTGCAGTGATTGAAATGACGAAAACATCCTAGTTATCAAGTAATTAACATCTTTACGCGCATTGAGACTATCCGAGTAAAAATGCAGACTGAGTCTATTTCCCCACCTAGAATAGTATGCACTCAAGACCTATGTCCGCTTCGTTTCTTGCGCCAGCAATGTTTCCTATCCTTGCAACGTAATTCGCCATCGATTAGAACAATTTGCTACTAACTCTGGTTTAGTGGGTTACCACCGCAACGAACAACGAGCATGGAACATGAGGCAACTTGACTGATGTGATGAACTACATCTTTTTTTCTTTTTAAGGCAACATAAGGGATCAGTGCGCAATATAACAAGATAGGTGAAGCAAATAAGTAACTACACTGTATTAACAACCTAAAATCCAATAAACCAATCTAACCAATTACTGCTTAAGGTTTGTACAAGGGTTTTGCAGTACTCGCTTAAATTAAGCCCACCGCTAAAACGCCATTTTAAAAAATAAGCGCTGGATATATTTATATTTGTTTAAGTCGCGCTTGTTAAAGTCCCTTAACATATCAGCACATTTTTAAATTTAGGACGCAAATTTACAAACAGTAAATGATTTAGCGGGCCCATTCAAAAAAGTGAATGTTAAGAAACTCACTTGAAGGTTTGGTTTATTTTTGAGATATGTCAGTGTAAAACTTGAAATTGGCACTGCAAACAACTCATCCAGCTAGCGCGAATTATTTATTGAATATATTCAGTCATCGTAAAACGCCCCAAACAGCTTTGTGGTTTTTGCTCGGTAAATGTTCCACTTATTCATAATGCTATAAAATTAAAAACTCAAATTTCGCAAAAAAACATCAGCCCTTAATCTGGCAGATACCAGCAGTGGTTTGCGCAACACCTTTGCTTGAAACTTTATTAGAAAATTGGCTAGATAGACCTCAACCTTTTGGTTATTCACATCATACTCCCGCGCTAAAACGACCGCACTATGGGTAAGCACCCTTGAAATCCTCCCATGCATCACTGAATAACGCCTGCTATATGGATCTCTCTCACAACAAAC
>Ga0163217_1063612_pt1 | contig 12972 bp, 15 predicted proteins | sample SynspAceP_FD_185933 | JGI IMG/M metagenome (GOLD analysis project Ga0163217, IMG submission 185933) | Saline lake microbial communities from Ace Lake in Antarctica - Synechococcus sp. Ace-P (PacBio error correction) | ecosystem: Environmental > Aquatic > Non-marine Saline and Alkaline > Saline ...
ACCCAGCTACAACCAAACAAAGGAAAAACAAAAGGGGAATAGGGAGCGGAATACAACCCCCGCCCCTTGCGGTCCCGACCCGTCCCCAAAGGTTGAAAATTTTTGGGCCCCCTGGGATTGGCCCCCGGCCAACTGCGCAAACCACCATACGACAGATCCGCTTTCCGGGAAATGGCCGACGTGTGCTCCGATCCTCACCTGCCCGCAAACCGCATCCGGCCCTGAATAGGCCTGTCCCGAGCGGCTTCCTACGCCAGTGATTTGCCCCCACCCCCTGCTAGCCCTGCCCTTCGACGCCCTTGCCCAATCGAGGCCTCGGGGGTGACTACTGGGATCGGTTGGTGAGCGGCGCCCTTTCCACCTGACGCCGCCCTGCCGCTTCCGCCGCAACGACCGAAGCTGCTGTCGCCTGCTGGGAATCCGATCACCGGCGCGGCCGGTGGAGCGATGCCAAGATCTGGAGGCGGCCTACGGAACGCTTCGAGGCCGCGCACGCCCGCTGCTGCCCTGCGCGTTAACCTACGGCCTACAAATTCCAGACACTACAACCCCTTGCTGTCGGCGACGGTCCCGGCGGCTTTTCTTTACGGCCAGCTTCTGCGCGAGTCGCCCCACGGCCACCCGTCAAGCGACCTCGGGCAGGCCAAGGGCTACTCCGGCACCATACGTAGGACCCCTGGGACCGAGTGGCGGTGCAGACGAGGCGCGCGGCGCTCACCCTGCAAGGGCGGCGTGTCACGAGACGCTGCATCGCACAGTGAAGGGCGCTCTGCCAAGAAGCAAACCGCCTCTCCGGAGCGTGCCACCAGTGCGCGCAACCCGTCCACAGCCTGGTGGGAAACCGGCCAGAGAGAGAACCCTGCTTGCGGCGGCGAATGACACCGTCGCCACCGACGTACCAGCAAGTTATGTGAATGGGCTTGATGGTGACCGGACTAGGCGCGCACCCACCTGCGCTTCGGCAGCTGCAGCGGCTGCGGCACCGGGCCAGCCCCAGCAACTGGAGGCGGCTGTTTAGCGCCATGTGGTGGCCATCTTTACCGCGTCAATCAGCGCCACGCCCAAATCGCCACGGCACTGAATGTGGCCCCCAGCCGGAGTCGTGACGATGAGGCCCCAGTTTGCTGGCCTTAGCTAACGGCGCCTTGGTGGTGATGCGGCGTGGCGCGCGCTGGCGGGCCGAAATGGAATGGCATGGCCCGCGCTCAACCCATGGGGTTCCTCAAACACCGACAACATGTCGCTGGCCGGGCGAGAGCTTCGACTTACGGCCGCTTCGCCTTCTGGAAACCTGGGATCCAGGCTTCACCGGCGCCTATTTCGACTCAGAACGCCTCTAGCCTACGGCCAAGCAAGCCGCTAAATCCTGCCATAGAAACCTGCCGCCGGTGCAGTGAGCCCCTGGCGATGGCTGCTGCCCCGCCCTGAAACTGGTGAGCCGCCTCGAGCAAACTTCGCCCCGCGCCTACGACCACATACGCCTGCCGCCTGCTGCGGCGCCCTCGTTTCCGCACCTCAGCGTTGATCCATAACGGTGGGATTCAGTCCGGTGGTCAGGCGCTGAGCTCGCCTCGACCTTGTGGCCGCTTCACACCGCTGCAGCCTGCCTGGCCGCAATGGCCGTGGCCTACGGCCTCCTTCTTTCGCCGCCCTGGCGGCAACGGAATCAGGCAGCGCGGGTGTGCCCCAGGAAAGCCGAAGCCCTCCTGCCCTTCCTGCCCTGGTGCCCCGCCACCGGCCCGAGGCCCCCTGTCAAGCCTGGCGCGATGGCTGGTGGCCCTGGAGCCCATGCCTGTCCCGAACGCCGATGAATACAGCAGGCCCAGATCGTGCGCCACCCTGCGGGCTGGAACCTACCGATCACCTCGCGGTGGCGCGCCTGAGGTGGAACGCCGGCTCTTGGGAAGCGATCGATCAACGCGACGACTGTGCACGCCCTGCAGTACAGTGGCTGGATTACAGTTGTTTGAGCGCGTGGGTTGAATCGATGGTTCGAGTCTGCCGATGCTGGCGAGTCCGGGTGTCTTTGCGCTACAGCCCCAAAAAAGTCTGAATCTGTTCTGACCTTTCCCTAAGACGAGACTATCGCAAATTGAGTCAGCAATTCCGATCGACTGTATCCCGTAACTATAGCGCGTCGCTGCCACGAGGGCTGATTCGACGACGGAATCCTCTCGGGATCTGTGTCCGAACATCCGAACGGCATATGATAGCCGAGCCAGGAGTAAATGGGATGACGCCGATGCAATCAACCCGCGTACGCGGTAAGCACGCGGGCCGCTCTCCGAAGGAGTTCGCAGGGGCAGTGGCTGATCAGCCCGAATTGGCGGCCACACGCAAAGCGTATCGGACCTAGAGGCATACCTCGCCGCTGGATCGCGCAGGGTTGCATCCCCGGCACAGGTAATCCGCTCAGATGGTGTCCAGCGGCTGGCAGAATGCTGTCGCGCGTCCACCAATAACCAATACAGCCAGGGAAACGGTGACTGGACGCGCAACCAGGCGCGCACAAGGCTGGATGCCGGTCGAGCGATGCAAAGCCGGCTCCGAGAAACCGAGACGCAGCGCCAGACTCCCAGCAGACCTCGCATTCCTCGCGCATCGCAGCACCTCGGCCGCTGGGCCAGCCGCGGCCGGGGCCGAGCACACAGGCGCCGAGCTGGTAGTTGAACGTCAGTAGACGCGGACACGTAGGTGATGGGGGCTTGCGTGGATCCAGGTTGCCTGGCGCCGCCAGCAGGTGATTGCCAGCACAGGCCTGGCAGGACCGTAATGCGAGCAGGGTCTGAACCGAAGAACGGGAGAAAGCAGCCACAGAAGATCCGCGCCGGCCAGCCACGGGCCGCTGGCCATGGCCTGCCTCCCTGCTGCCAGTAAGCGCAAGAGCAGCCACCGCCGCAGCCTGAGACTGCAAGCGAGCGTCGTTGCGAAGGACTGTATGGGATCAGACGACAACGGATTGCGGCGATCATGCCACGGCGGTGCGCCCGGGCAGGGGAGTGTGGCAATGACGGTAAGGGATCTCGGGACGCGGCAGGCGGAGACCGATCGGGCCGTCTGCTCCTTTCCGTGCCCAGCCAGCAACCTGCTGGACCAGCCACCGGGTGCCTCTACGCGTGCCCACAATCTGCGATCGCAGAGCCCGGATACAAGACAGAATGGTGACGAGGCCCGAGGCTTAGACAGCTAGTGAGATGAAGGCTCCGCCCAGCTCGCATGCGACTGGTATCAGCGCTGGCGAAGGCCGGTTGATCGTATTATAACGCGCACCATGGGCGTGATTGAGATTGTCGTTAGGTGGAGCGAGGCTGTGGGCGGCAGCATGGGTGCTTAGAGAGGCCGAGGAGCTGCCCGGGCGGGGCTGGCGAGTTCAGCCCAGCGGGTCTTCCTCGAATGGCCGCCTCGACTCACCCGCGCCCGCAGGCGGATCGTGAACTGATCACGGCCGCGCAAGCCGCGGGGCCGCCCAGCTCTGGCCGAATGGCCGATTGGGAAGGGGGATTACAGCGCCGCAATCGAAGCCCTGCGCCAAAACTTCTTGACCAATTGGCTCGGAAGCTGGGAGCCCCGGTGCTTTCGGAAGGAAGACTGCCGCCCTCGATGGTCTGCGGTGGTGGCAGCTCTCGACGAGGTGCGCAAGGCGTTGAGGAGCTGGTGGGCGAGGTCCGGCCAATGGCCCAAGCTGTTTGCGTGAAGGGTTGAGGGTGGCGAATCGTTGGCCGCGCCCAATGTCCGGCAAATCCGCCTGCCTCAACTGCCCTCAAGCCGGCGGGAACGGGCGATCGTCGCCGACCAGCCCGGCAACCACGCCGTGACCTGGTCGAAAAGCGAGCGGGTGCTCGAAGGGTGCCCTCACCCTTGCTGGACAAACCGCCCGGTCATCCGCCCCCACCCGATCGACCCGATCAGGAGCAGCTTGGTCATCGCCCGCCACGTCATCAAGGCGATGGCGAAGGCCGATGCGGTGCTGCTACTGGTCGATCTGGACCGAGGGCTGGATCAACGCCGACCGGCGACTGCGCGCGCAATTGGCGATCAAGGTGGCCCCCAGCTGGTGGTGGCAACAAGGCGGATCTCGGCCGGGTGAACGCCAGCCTGCTGCCAAGACGCCGACGCGGACGGCCATCGATGTGGCGAATCAGTCGACCCGCATGGGCGAACGGCGTCAAGGCCCTGGGCGGACCGCGCCTGCTCAGGCCGCTGCGGACAACAGCCTCGGGTCCTGCCTGGTGGTGGCGGCTGAAACGGGCGCTAACGGGAATCTTGGCCCGCCGCCGCGCGGGCGGGCAGCCTGTGACCCGGAGCTCTGGAGGCCGCACGCCGAGCCAAGTTGCAGCCTAACGAACCTTCTGGAACGATCGATCTTGTCGCCAGGGAGCCGCCGGAAGTCTCGGCGCGATCACCGGCGAGGACGGTCACCGAAGCGGTGCTCGATCGGGTTTTCGCCCGCTTTGCATCGGCAATCTGAAGCCGGAAGCGGGCTGGCGTGTGAGCAGGCATGGAGCCGAGCACGTTGCTGCGCAAAGCCTTGACTCCGCTGCTGAGTCTCTGAATCATTTCAGGCTGCCAGGCGGCGGGCCCAGCTGGACCCAGCCGGCCCTGGAGGAGCTTGCTGCCGCGCCTGGCTGCGCGAAGAACATCGGCCGGCGGCGATTCACCGGCCCCAAGCCCCTGATCGGCCGCCGCGGCCGGCCCCTATGGACCTGCAAACAGCGGGCTGTTCTGCGGCGGCGTGGCTGCTGGAGCCCCTGTTCCAGCTGCTGGATTGCCAGCCGCTGGAGCTGCCGCTGCCCCGTGGTGCGGTACGGGGAGCCTGTGCAGGCCGGCCAGCGGCTCGTGGAGCTCGAATGGCCCTGGCGACGAGCGCTGGTGGCCGCTGAGCGCACGGCCCTGAATCTGGCGATGCGGCTCTCCGGTAGTCGGCCCCCAGCCACCGGCTACCTTGGTGCGGGCCCTCGGAAGGCCACAGGGGTTCCGCGGCTGCACCACGCAATGACCACACCTGGGTCTGCGGCTGCTGAGAAGTAACGCGGGCGCTGGTGGGGGCGGAGCTGAAGTCACCGCCTCGGCCGCGATGACGCGCGCCAGAATGCTCCAAGGAAAACGCACCTGGCCTGGGGCGGCGGGCTTGGAAGCGAGGAGTGGCCGGGCGGTGCGCGAGTCTTCGAGCGGCCCCCTGAGGCGCTGGTGGGCTTGGCAGAAGCGCTGATTGTGGAAGCGGAAACCGCGCCGAAGAGCGGAAAGGCGCCGGGCCGGTGCTGGGGCCGGGGTCCGAGGGGTCTTGCGTGCGAATAGCTTCCTCGTACCCGCGAGACGACGAGGACTGCCAGCAAGCTGGACTGCACGCGAGCTGCGGGCACTGGCGCCAGACCGGGCCGCGCCGGGCGGGCGTGGTTGCTGGGAAGGCCGTGCCGCGGCATCCAACCGGGCAGTCAGCTGCGCGGCCTGACCCGGTCCACACCGATGCAATTGAGACTGATCTCGCAGCAGCGCCCCGAATCACCGGCCCCATGGCTCGACCTCAGCAATTGCGCTTCAACAGAATGGCCGCTGAACCTTGTCTCAGCAGTTGCCAGTCCCGGTTGCGGCTTGCTGACAGACCAGGTACGCCGAGCATGGTGGATGCAGACGTCGGGCGGACGTGGGTATGCGTGTTGGATGCGGCGCCGGCGTAGGCCAATGCCCGGCAACGGCCGGCTTGAAATCCCCCTCGCCCCTGTGGGCCTCAGCGCTACTGGCCCGCTTGACGGCGGTGCTGGTGCGGCGCCGGCCCAGGGCCGGGAGGGTCCTGAAACAGGTGGCCACCAGCGGCGCAGGCTGCGGGGTGGCGGCGACACCCCGACCTGCCACGTTGCTGTCAACGATGCCGGCGCAGCCATCGCTAACGGCATGGCGTGAAAAACGCACCCTCCAGGGCGGAGCTGGCCACGACCCTGGCCGGCCCGTGACGCTTGCGGCTTTGAGGCGGTGGCGATCCCGCCGAGCTGGGTGCGTCCGCGTCGCCTGCGGGCGAGCCTGGCCCTGGCCTGCGGCGTGGCCACTTCTTCCTGGGCCGCGCGACAGCCAGGTGGATTCACCCTGCCGAACGGCCTTCTCGGGATTCCGGGTGCTGGCCGAAGCGGCCGTCCTCGACGGCACACCCGAGTCGCTGCAGGGCCAACGCATCGGCGTGGTGGCCTGTCCCTGGGCGAGGGGGGTGTGGCTGCTCCCGCCATCCGCCCCGGCCACAAGCACCAGCTTCTCCGGCCTGGGCGCAAGCCGTGGCGCCCTGCAGGCCGGAGTCTCGAATGGCGTGATCGGCGAACCAACCTGCTCAGCGGCCTGGCCCACAGCCGCAACGCCAAAGGGCTGGCCCCTCACGCCTCGCTTCCCTACGAAGCGCTACGCCGATCGGTTGCAGTCGTTCCCGCCAGGACGACTTCCGCTTCAGCTCAGCGGAGCGCTCTGAGGTAGTCTCTTGAGTTATAGATGCCACTGCGGTATCAACTCCATATATATCGAGTATCAGTGGAGAGAGCGGAGCGTCGGTACAAGTCAGCATGGGTCTGCTGAGTCTTTGCGAGGAGCCCCCTGGGAGACAGCGAGGAGATGATAAATACACTACTTCCCTAGTAGAGAGGCGTACAGCCACCAGAAGACACTAGGTAAAGAATTTCTTGTCGATACTTTCAATATCTGCGAATCGCGTCGTATGGTTTATCGCTAGAGCGCTCGGCACGATTCGACTCTCTTATCTCTCAATTAAAGGTAGATCGATCGTACTGCATCACGATCAGTCAGACCTCTTCTATGGTCCATCCATGACTGGACAAGTCCAGCGGGATGAGTGATCAACAGGATAGCTAACTCCACCAATATCCAGCGCAATAATATATATAATAACTCACCATACAAAGCGGTACCCCCACGCACCGTCGTTCTTGACAGCGAGGATCTGCGACACTGGAGCAGACCGATATGTACGCTGCCAGAAGAGCAAGCGAGAGCAGATATCCTGCGGCAATCGGCGATCGCCAGGTTGCTGAGGTCACGGAAGGCGGCAGTCTCTGCGGGACGATGCAACCGATCGCGTAGGCGCTCGAGTAGGGAAGCGCAGGCGTGAGGACCAGGCCCTGGCGATTGCGGCTGTGGGCCAGGCCGCTGAGCAGGTTGCTGTCGCCGAAATAAGGAATGTATGCGGCGAGATCACGGCCGACACGGCTATGCGCCGCAGGCCTCCGGAGAAGCTGGTGCTGCCTCCTAGTCAACTCTGGCAGGCCTGGGGCTGGATGGCCTGGAGCACCCCTCGCCCAGGGATCCGGCCACACACGCCGATGCGGTTGGCCCTGGCACCGCGGACGCGCGTGGGCCGTCGAGCGGCCGTCTTCGGCCACCACCCGGAACGAGCACAGTCACACATAACTGAGACGGGATCATCGACACGAGGTCTTACATATTGACCATAATGCCACCTGGCTGTCGCGCGCCCAGGAGAAGGGCACGCCGCAGGGCCACAGGGCCAAGCTCGCCCGCGCGACGCGACGGCACAGCTCGGCGGGATCGGCCACCTGGCCTCAGAAAGCGCAGGTCAGCGGGCCGGCCCCAGGTCGTGGCCAGCTGCCGCCCTGGATGCTTTGTTCACCGCACTGCCAGTAAGCCGATGGGCTTGCCGCCGGCATCGCTGAAACAGCAACGGTGGCAGTCATCGCCCGCGCACGCAGCTCGCCGCTGGTGGCCACCTGTTTTCCAGGACCTCACGGCCCTGGCCGGCGCCGCCACCAAGCAGCCGGTTCAACAGGGCCAGTAGCGCTGAAGGCCCACAAGGGGCGAGGGGGATTTTTTCCAAGCGGCGGTGCGGCATGGCCTACGGCATCAAAACCACCGCCACTCTGCCCATGCTGGACTGGGTCTGTCAGCAAGCCGCAAACCGGACTGGCACGTGCTGAAGACAATGGGGCGGGCGGGGGTTGGTTGGGGCGTCGTTCAGGCGGCCCATCTGGTGAAAGCGCATGCGTAGAGGTACGAGCCAGGCGGGCGCCGAGGCCGGCTGTATATGGGCGAGGAGATTATACCCATTCCAATACGCCAGCTTATATGGACGCGACAGGTAGACAGACCGCAGCTGCTGTCCGGTTTGATGCCCGGAGGCCTCCAGACACACCCGCCACCGGCGGCGGCCGGTTGGCCGCCAGTGCGCCGCACGCCGCGGCACCAGCTGGGGCCAGGCTCCGCCGGGGAGAACTCATCGCGAGCCAGACCCCATCGGCCCCGGCCTCGCACGGCGCTTCCGCTTCGGCCGCGGTTCTCCGCTCCACAGGCACATGGGGACCTGTAGAGCTTGCCGTCTACACACACCCTTGCGGCCAGGCCGAGCCGCGCACCGCCGCCATCGCCGCTCCCAAGCCGCCGCCCCTAGGCCAGGTGGTTTTCTTGAGCATGGCGGCGTCATCCGAGTGCCTGAGGCGGTGATTCAAGCGCCGCCCCCACAGCGCACCGCGTACTTCTTCCAGGCGCCGCAGACGCCGGTGTGGTCTTGCGGGTGTCAGCCAGCGCGAACCCCTGTGCGTTCCAGGCGCCCCGCACCAAGGTGGCGGTGCGGTGCGTCACCGGAGAGCCGCATCGCCAGATTCAGGTCCCGTGCGCTCAGCGGCACCCAGCGCTTGTCGCCAGGCCATCGAGCTCCACGAGCCCGCCTGGCCGGCTGGCACAGGCTCCCCGTCCGCCAACCAGCAGCCGCAGCTCCAGCGCGGACCAAGCAAACTGAACAGGGGCTCCAGCAGCACGACCCGCCGCAGCACAGGCCCGCCTGTTTGCAGGTCCAGTGGGCCCGGCCGCGGCGGCCGATCAGGGGCTGGGCCGTGAAGATCTCGCCGCGGCCGATTCTTCGCAGCAGCCAGGCGCGCCAGGCAGCTTCCCTCCAGGGCGCTGTCCAGCTGGGCGCCGCCTGGAGGCCTGTATGATTCAGAGACTCAACGTGCAGCGGAGTTCAAGGCTTGCGCAGCAAACGGGCTCGGCTCATCCTCGCTCAAACGCCACCCCTTTCCGGCTCAGCCGACTGCACGAAGCGGCGAAAAACCCGATCGATGCACCGCTTCGGTGACCTCCTCGCCGGGATCGCGCCGAGACTTCCGGCGCCTGGCGCAAGATCGAATCGTCCAGAAGATCGTAGGGCAATCGCTGGGCGGCGCCTCTCAGCTCCGGTCCCAGGCTGCCGGCGGCGGCGGCGGCCAGATCCCGTTGCCGCCGTTAGCGCCACCGACCAGGCCAGGACCGAGGCTGTTTGCGCGCAGCGGCTGAGCAGGGCCGGTCGCCAGGGCCTTTCGAAGGGCCGTCGCCTATGAGCGGGCGCTGATCCCACAATCGATTGGCCGTCGGCGTCCGGCGTCTGGCAGGCAGGCCTGGGCGTCACAACGGCCCAGACCGCGGCCTGTTGGCCCACCGAGACCCAGCTGGGGCACCTGATCCGGCAATTGGGCGCGCAGGTTCCGGTCGCCGTTGTCCAGGCCCTGCTGGCCAGTATCGACCCAGTAGCAGCACTCGAATTCGGCCGTCCGGCCATCGCCCTGATGACTGCGGGCGACTGCCAGCTGCTCGATCCGGGTCGTCGGTGGGGCGGGATGCCGGCGGTGTCAGCAAGGTGAAGCGCACCCTTCGAGCACCCCGCTCGCTTTCGCCGATGGGGCCGGGGTGGGGGGCGAGGATGGCTGGGGGTTTCAACGGGTCGGTCGCCGGGCTGGTCCGGGCGACGATCGCCCGCTCCCGCCGGCTAGGGCATTTGGAAGCAGGCATGGATTTGCCGACATTGGGCCGGCAACGGAATCGCCACCTCTTAACCCTTCACGCAACAGCCTGCCTTAGGGCGCGCCTCGCGCCCAGCTCCTCCCAACGCGCTTGCGCACCTCTTCGGAGACTGCCCACCGCAGCACCATCGAGGGCGCGCAGTCTTCTCTCGAAATCCATCCCGGGCCTCCAGCTCGGCCAATTGGTCAAGAAGTTGTTGGCGCAGGGCTTCGATGCGGCGCTGTAATCCTCGCCTATCCAATCCGCGCCATCGCCAGTATGGGCGGCCCGGCGGCTAGCGGCCGTGATCATATCACTTGATCCGCCTCGGCGCCGGTGGAGATCGAGGCGGCCATTCAGAAAGGCCCGCTGGCTGAACTCGCCAGGCCCCGCCGGCGCGCCGGCCGCCAGAACCAGCTCCAGCACCGCCCACACGATCATCCGCCATGGCCGTGTAATCTCCGATCAACGTCTTCCGCCGCTGAAGTGGCGGGGGGCCTCACGCCACAGCAGCAGGGCTGTCCACCCGTTCATCCGTGGCTGGATCGCCAGATGTGGCCGTAGAGCACCCGGTGGCTGTCCGCAGGGTTTGCTGGCTGGGCAGCGGGAAAAAAAAAAAAAAAAAGGGAGGCCAGACGGCCGATCGTCTCGCTGCGGCCGAATCCTTACGATTGCCACACTCCCCTGCCCGGGCGCCACCGGCCGTGCGATCGCCCGCAATCGTGTCGTCTGATCGCCAAACATCCTTCCGCAAACGACGCCTCGCTGCGAGTCTCGCTGCGGCGGTGGCTGCTTTGGCTCTGGCACAGCGAGGGAGCCCATGGCAGCGGGGCCCGTGGGCTGGCCGGCCGGCATCTTCTAGTGGGCTGCTTTTTCCCTTCTTTTCCGGGTTCAGACCTGCTCGATTCGGCCTGGCCCCAGCCTGCGCGTGGCAATCACCCGCTGGCGCCTGCGCGGCACCTGATCAAGAACCCCATCACCTACGTGCCGCTCTACTGTTTCAACTACAGTCGGCGCCTGGCTGCTGGTCCCCGGCCGGGGCTGCCCAGCGCGAGTGCTGCACGCGGGAAGGGTCTGGCAGCTTGGGCTGGCTCGTTCTCGAAGCCCGCTTGCTTCTGGCTCCAGCCTTGTGGCCTGGTGGCGATCCAAGCACGTTTTCCCTGGCTTATTGAATGGTGGAGCGCGAAGCACGCCAGCCGCTGACACCATCCTGAGCGGATCCTGTGCGCGATCAACCTTGCCGACATCCAGCGGCAGAGCACAGGTCGATGTGGCCGCCCACTGGCGACGCCACTCCGAACTCCTCGGCAGGAGGGCCGATGTTTCGCGCGTCTGTTGCACGGCGTTCCAACTGTGCTGGAGCCGTTGATGGACAGATCGAGGGTGTGCCAATCAGCTGGGCGGCTTGTTATCGAAGTCATGAGGATGCATCAATTCGAAGTCTTGTTAGAGAAACGTCAGACGACGATTCAGCCTTTTTGGGGCTGTAAGCCGCAAAACACACCGGATCTCGCACAAGCATCGCAGACTCAAATGATCATCACGCACGCTGCGCACTCAACAACTATGAATCCACCACTGATGCAGGGTTGCCCAGTCGTCGACCGTTTGATGCGATCGCTTCCCATAGGCGCTCCACCCTCAGCGCGCACCGGGGTGATCGGTAGGTTCCAGCGCCGCAGGGTGTGCGCCGTCTGGCCTGCTTTCGTCGGCAGGGCATGCTCAGCCCACACCCATCGCGACGCAGGCCTGCCGGGCCTCGGGGCGGTGGCGGGCACCAGGCATGAAGGGCAGGAGAGGCTTTCGGAGCTTCCTTGGGCACACCCCGCTGCTGATCCGTGCCGCCCAGGGCCGGCGAAGAAGGGAGCCGTAGGCCACCGGCCAGTGCGCCAGCAAGCTGCAGGTGAGCGGCCACAAGGTCGGGCAGCTTCAGCGCCTGACCCCACCACCTGGCTGATCGCCACCGTTTGATCAACGCTTGAGGTCGAAACGAGGCGCCGCAGCAGGCCGCAGGCCGGGTAGTGCTGGTCGTAGGCCGGGCGGCGAAGCCGCTCGAGGCGGCTCACAGTTCAGGGCGGGGCAGCCCAGCATCGCCAGGTGGCCCTGCCCAGCCTGGCGCAGGTTCTGATGCAGATCAGCGGCGCTGGCCGTAAGGCGTAAGGCCGTTCTGGTCGAAATAGGCGCGTGAAGCCTGGATCCCCAGGTCTTCCAGAAAGGCGAAGGGCCGTAGTTCGCAGCTCTCGCCCGCCAGCGACATGTGTCCGTGTTGAGCACCCCGGGTGAAGCCGGCCACCATCCATTCGGCCGCGCACCCGCGCAGCCCCCTCACCAAGGCGCCGTCAGGAAGGCCAGCAACTGGGGCTTCACGCCGGGCGGGCATCGGCCCGGATGGGCTGCGCGATCTGCCGGGTAATTAGATTGGCCACCACATGGCGCAACAGCCGCTCCAGTTGCTGCGGGCTTGGCCCAAGTGCCGCAGCCGCTCGCGCCTGCCCGAAGCGCAGGTGGGTGCGCGCCAGCATCGCCACCATCACCGAACTGCGGGTGGGCGAGGCTCATCGTCCGCGCCAGAGGTCCCTCGCCGGTCTTTGCCACCAGGCTGAGTGTGCGGCTGGTGGACACGCCTGAAGGCGGTGCAGCGCTCCCTGGCGATCAGCTCTCGGAACGCCGCCCTTGATGGTGACCGCCGCTCACCAGCCACGGCTCCAAGGGCGTGGTGCCGGAGCCCTTGTGCCCCAGTCTGGAGGTGGCCGTGGCGATCGCGCAGCTGGGCCCGTAAAGAACGCCGCGACGTCCGCCGAGCAGGGGTTAGTTGTCGAATTGATAGCCGGTAGCGCAGGGCCAGCAGCGGCGTGCGCGCCCTCGAAGCGTCCGTAGGCCGCCTCCAAGATCTGCACGCTCACCGCCGCCGGATTTCGATTCCAGCTGGCGCAGCAGCTCGTCGTTAGCGAAAGCGCAAGGCGCGTCAGGAAAAGGCCGCCGCCCTCCACCAGCATCCCAGTTAGTCCACCCCGAGCCCTCGATGCAGCTCGAGGGAGCAGGGCTAGCAGGGGGTTGGAGGCATCACTGGCGTAGGAAGCCGCTCGACCTTCAGCGATGCGGTGGGCACAACGGTCAGAGCACGTCGGCCATCGAGCGGATTGGGGTCGAGGTGGTGCGCAGTGGCCGGCCACTCAGCAATTCCACCTTGGAGGTCGACGCCCAGCGCGTTTG
>Ga0163217_1082177_pt1 | contig 12972 bp, 14 predicted proteins | sample SynspAceP_FD_185933 | JGI IMG/M metagenome (GOLD analysis project Ga0163217, IMG submission 185933) | Saline lake microbial communities from Ace Lake in Antarctica - Synechococcus sp. Ace-P (PacBio error correction) | ecosystem: Environmental > Aquatic > Non-marine Saline and Alkaline > Saline ...
AAAGAGAAGAGATACGCAAGGCGACATGTAGATCAGGTCCCAGATGGGCGACCACTCATCACCATTTGCGCGGTCCGTTTCCTGTTCCAACGTTGCAAAACCGACCGGGCGTCGCAAAATCCGAATTCATTCCCGCGGGCAAAGCCGGATGCCCGCGTGGTGAATCTGTTTTGTACGGACAAATGCCGGTGAAGAGTTTTTCCCCCTGCCGGGACAACCGATTACCGTGACCAGCCCCCGTGACCCGTCACTTGGGCTCCATTCGGCGGGTGGGGGTTTGTTCTTTTTTTGTTTTCGATCCGACGCAAGAACCCTTCGTTTTCGTCCAAGCGTGGGTGAGGGCAAGAAAGCGAAACGACCCGCAAAAATGGAACCGAAGGCCAAAATCGCGGATTTGCCAAACGAGAGGCCAGTTGTTCCCGGCAAAAGACACGAATTTTTTTTGCCTCGAAGGCGATCACGCGGGTCCGTCGCATGCCCGGATTTACGAGAGGACGAACAGCACCAAACGCCCGAATGGTTGACCATCGGTGGTGACCAGTGGACGTTTTTTTTGGAAAAGGAGTTGTTTTGCCCGGAAGCGTCTCTTCAAGACGAACCGTATTTCCGATTGCCGGATTCGTCCGTGCGAACGCTCGATGGTGATCGAATTCGGCGAAACGTCGATGGGCGGTCGAGAACCTGCTACTGCAATTTTTGCCGGAGATCCGGCTTGGCCGCCCGCCAAGGGTTCGCCAAAGAATCGTGGTTCCATTCGTCAGTGGCGACCGGGGGTTCCAGTCCGAAGGTCCCGCTGACGCCGACGGGAATCGTTTTGGGGAATTCCGCGCCTCCGAAATCCGTCCTATTTGGGTCGACGAGGTTCGCCGTTGCTCTACGCGTTGTCGACTGGACTCGCGGATTGATCGGTTTGCAACGCGTCGTCTGCCTCGCAAATCCCACCTCCAACCGATGGATTCGACCGTGAGCAACTCGACTACTGTACACCTCGGCAACGGCAAGGCTGCGGTCAAGGCAGTCGCGGGGTTCTGCACGGCTGCTGGCGACCGCCGGCATGCCAGCGAGCATGATGCAGCGTTTGGAACGTTTTGTAACCGGGTTTCTATCGCGATGTGTTTCGCGCAGGAATGCCCAATCGGCCGAGCAACTCCCGTGGGTCCACTCCGCAATTGAGAATTCGCACGGGTGGAACCCGACCAGCGGTGCTGTCGCGGATCGCCGCCTACGGAACCGACTAATACAAGCGGCGGACGAACAAAATTAAAGCTCATATGTTGTCCGTCCCGTTAGAAGGAACAATCACCCGCGGACCGGCCTGGGTGTCGCCCATGCCAACGTGAATGCGGACGCAGTGGCTGGTGAAAAAGCCAAACGCCCGCCAAACGGGCCCGGCCATCGCGATGGCAGAAACCAATCGCCAGCGCGTTTGTCAAACGTGGGCCGCGATCACCGGGGACGCCGGTGCGGGCGGACGCCGTTGCCGACGCGTTTTGCGGAACCTCGACCAAACCGTTGGTGGATCGCGTGTTTGGATCTGGCGAGGAAGTCCCACGTTGCCTAACCGCGATTCGACGAATCCGATCGCGTATTACCGGAATCGCAACGTTTGGGCGGCCACGTTCATAACTACCTACTACACGAACCTGCGGCCGGGAAGTCGAGTGCCGGTCCGCGTGCGTGTTGGCGGCAGTGAGGAAGCCAAACTCGCGGCCGCTCGCGGAACCGTGATTGACTCAACACTCGCACGCCACTCACGCCGCACGCTTGCCTGATCGAGTTTGGCACGCAACCGGCCGTTGCCGCGTCCTGTCGCACGCACCGCTGCCCGATACCAACGCCAAACCAAACGGAAACGCCGCTCAACGTCCAATTAACGCGACGTCACCGCCGCGGGGCGCCAACCGGTCGACGAATATTGCGACAATTTTGATCTCCGCCGTCGCCCAAGCAATCGACAGTGGGCCACCGATCCGAATCCCCCCCACCACCGCGGTCCGAATTCCCGACGGCAAACAAACAAATCCCACACACTTGGCGCTGTCGGTACAGGGATTGCCTCTTTTTGCTGCTCGTCGCGGCGCCGTTTTTTGCGATCATCGGGTCACACGCACCGTGTCGGCGATGATCGAGGCTTGGCACCCCCGGACTCAATCACAGGCGGAATCATCGCCTTCAGCAGCAAATACTGAGCAACCCGGCGCGAGAATGAGACGCGCGAACCAAGCCTGCGAACCAGGCCAAGGCAACCGATGAATGTTCCCTTCCACTCGAAAGGCATCGAGGAAAGCCAACGAAATTAAAGATGCCGCAGTGCAGAAGAAACCCCGATTCGATGCGGGTGATGTGCCGACTCCTTCCGTGTGGCGTGACTTGAACCAGCCCTGACAGATCACTGTCGATAACTCGATGTCAAGACAACCGAACTCGACACGCTTCGCGAAACTCACACTGGGTAAAAACAGAAGGCAATCAGGGTCTGGCTGTCGAAAGAGCTCGCGAGCTGCTCCAATTAACGTTGGTTCTTTCCTGACGAGAGAACGTAGCGGCCTTGTAATGCGTTTGAATCGACTCTTCAGCAGACGCAAGAAAAAGCAACTCGTATCAGAAAGATGTGCCGGAGCAAACGAATACTTTGAGGAATCCAAAACTCAACCTCGAGCAGGCACAAAAGATGTTGACAACTATTTTGCAGAGATCAGTTCCATCTCCAACAGCGAAGGGTCTTCGCGATTGAGATCGAGACTCGCCTCATCGATGTTCGTCCAACAAATTTGACTCCGGACTTGTCAAACTTAGGCCCGAACGAATCGAGATCACAACAATCAGGAAAATCTGATCGAGATAAGAGCACCCCTCGAAGCGTCTCGAAAATTCTGACAAGGCGTTGGTTTCATCAACAGACTGAAAGAGTCGATCGGAACTCGAAGGGAAAATCAGTCCTCGAAGCGGCAGCGAATTCAAAGACCTCGCGCTGACTCTCGGGACGATTCACGTTGATCTTCGCCGCCAACAATCCGGGGGGTTATTGATCCAACACAAATCCTTACTGAGTATCCCATCGAACTCTCGACGAGATAACTGGTTGGCAAGCAACGCGCCTGTTCGGGTTCGTCGCCGTCGAGGTGATCGGAACTCGGTGGAATGCGAGAGAGCTCAGCTCGTGCCTTGCGAGAACCTCACTCTCGAGATTGTCAAGAAACCAAAGCGATGCTGCGTGTTGGTTCGAAAAGCCAATTCGATTCGCAAATCAACCGCGTTGTGAGCATGACCGGCAATGCCAAAGTGCTTTTTTTCATACGCTCGAGAAACTCGAGAACATGGTGGATTGATTGGCCGGTGGGACACTAACGCCCCAACTTTCGGTGCAACCAACGGTCGGTGCCCAACGGTCCCGTGCCTCCGGAGATGGCAATGGCGAAGCGAAAGAGAAGGATCCGGACCCGGTGAAACTCTACAATGATCTTCAAAATGAGATTCCTGCAAAACTTGGTAGCCTCGGGAATCGATCCGCTCGGCGATTGACGATGCGTACCTTCCTCACCGCTCGATGGCTTTCTCGAGAGACTCAAGGAAAGCTACCTGCCGAATGAACATTATGGTTCGAAGACAATCCTTCCATCATAGTTCGAGCGATTCACTTTCCCGAACCCGAGAAGCCTGCGCGAAATCTCGAGGCACGTGATTTCCTTCGAGCCTTTGAAATCAAGGACGAAATGGAAATCTATCTGCGACGAAACCCGGTTCGGGTGGAGGCGGGCTTTTTAGGAATGAAAGCAGACAATCGAAAACCTGCCTTGGACGATCCAACCTCGCTTCTCCTCGAGTCAAAGCGAATAATGGCGACTACCCGTTGATCAAATTCGGCGAGCGTTGACGAAGCGGGATGGCATCTCGGGGGAGTTCCATGCGCCCGCTCGCGGCGGCCTACGCGGATGAAATTTCGCGGGTCAAACTCCGCGTCCTGTCCTCCGCGCGTGGAATTGCTGCCATAGGGATTGCGAAGTGAAGCGATTCATCCGCGTCGATCCCACCCCTAACGCGATCGGATTCGCGGCGGCCAAATTGGATTTGGCCCGATGCCGAGAGGGAGGGAGTGGTTCGATATTCTGCCAGTTTCTCGAGATCCCGGTCCCCTCGACGCTCGATCGTGATCTCGTTGAACAACTCAACGAAGCCGATCGTCGAGATCCAGCCTCTCGAAAGAATTGTTAAAGCGCCAGCGACGACCGCGATCGCGCGGGGCGCCGTTGGCGTGGCGTCTGAAAGTCTTGCACCGGATCGCGGAGGCGACCCGATCAACCCCCGGTTTGGGAAGAGGACATTTGAAGCCTGGGAAAAGGTCCGGACGTCACAACCTCGCCGGCGTAGGCCCCAAACAGCAATTGGCGTCCGCCAACCCCGATGGCGCTGGCGAGCGTTGAAAGATGAATGGTCCCGCAGTGATTGGCGAATCCGCTTCCGAATCCAAACATGCCACACAGGTCTCGGCCAAACTCGCCGGTCTCGCCGACAACAGACCGTTGTCGAAAACTGAAGGAGGTCGCGGAACGAAAATGACGACGCGTTTCTGCAGTTGAAGAAGCCGGCCGCACGCGCAACAATTGACCAGTGGAACGAGCTCAACAAGGCAACTCAGCTCGCCGCTGCGCGGAATTGCAGACGAGGTCGAACCGGCGATCGCTTGTTAAGCGAAGTCGATCGTGATTGAATCGCGGGCACAACGGGCAATCCGGCAATCGGGCACTCGACAGCGATGCTCGACCGCAAAGCGTCAATCCACGATTTAGAAAAGTCGTATCCACAAACAGCTTTTCGCACGAACCGCCCACCCGCGAGCTGCTGCGCGATACGCGTCCGCGCTCGAAGATCGGCAGATGACCGAAACGTCATTCCTCTCGGTGATCGCGGCGATCGTGGCCGCGACGTTGATCTCGATCATGGCGTTTCGCGTGGTGGCAAATTGATGCGGCGCAAAAAGACCGTGCCAGGGTGGCGAGAGACAACTGCAATCCTTGTCGTCAAAGGGTCGACCTCGATGGTGCGAACGATTTCTATTCAAAATTGGGACCGTTGTGGAATCCGGAACTTGGCGGCGTCTCCGCAATTTTGTCGATTCAATGCGAGCGTGCATCCCAAATCAAGGATCGGCACAACTGGCGCCCAACAAATTCGAAACCTATCTTGACCGCAGCGGATTCGCAGACGAGCCGCGATCGATCTATCGCTCTCACAAAGCGGAAACGTTGGCCCGAAACGGAAGAAACAAAAGGCAGAGTGTTCGCCGTCCGAACCCAGCCACTTGGGCTTGGGAAGCCGGCAATCGCGACCCCAACAAACCGAATTCCATGTTGACGGACCTGAAACGCCGAATTCGAAGCGAGTTGGACGCAGGTAGAAAACGGCGACGGCGGTTTCCAAGCCCTCTTCGCAATTGGACCCGAATTGATCGAGCAGTTGCGAGCCCTCCGGCAACCTATCCCGGGCCCTCGCGGCTTGCGAAGAGTCCAGTCAATTCGGCGCAATTCTCAGGCCAGCGCGATGGGAAAGCCGTTGTTTTCAACGCAGCCACGGATGAAGGTCCGCGAAGATGCCATCGCGGCGGTGTTTGCCGGGCGAGGTCGCTCATTCATTGGCGTCCGAACTGCAACGCTCGCCAAAGTTCTCGAGGATCGCCCTCATCGCGGGTGAGTTCGCCCGATTCCGCCCGGCGAACGTGAAATTGTGGGAGAAAAGCTTCTTCAGTGGAACGATTAACATTGAACACCGTCTCGTGTCGTTGGCAGACGGTTGACGGCACGAGGTCAAAAAAATTTCCATCGGCCAAGACCGTGGTTCGACAAGCGCGTGCGACAACGCTGATGAAGGTTGCCGTCGCTATGGACGAACCGTATCGATCGTTAACGACGAGCGCCTCGTCGATGCTCGAACGCGTGCTCGGAGCCCTGCCCGAATACCGTGATCGCGGATTTGTACACGATCCGGGGCGACGACGGAAAAGGGAGACGGTACTTCGTTTATAAATCGTTTTTCTTAATGATCGGAACAAAGGCAATTCGTTTGGCACGTCCGGAGAAGGCGTGAAGAAGAATCCCGGCGTGGAGATCATCGCCAACCGATTCCGCGCGCGGTCGAGACGATCGGTCTCCGGGGCGATTCACGATAACCCAAGAACTTACGCGTCGATCCGAGAACTCGTGTCGGTTATCAATCTCGTCGCGTATCGTTTCATGCGTGATTGGGGACGGGGGCGAGTTTCTATCCTTGAATGGCGAACTGAGGGGACGCAAGGATCTCGACGGGAAGGATCAGGAAATCCTGCTGCAGACATTTGCTCACGGCGGTTCGACGGCCGCGAGTACCTGACGAAAACTTTTGGCCGGGATCTGCGTGGTTGCAGAGTCGGCAATGAGGAGGTTTCCATTGGCACGAGCGGCGAGCGACAACTCGCTCGAATCCTGCGGTTGGAGGCGCGCGTGATCCAGCGATTCACGGGTCTATCACAGCGTCTCAACTCGACGTCAATCCCCTCAGTTTTCGCAATTTGAAATTTCGATTGGATCGGTGTTTTTTTGACTCGTGAACGTAGGAGGGAACGGTCCTCAGTCAATCAACGTGTGGGCGCCCACGGCGATGGTACCTCGCGATCGTGCGAGCGTTGCCCTCGGATTCGAAGAAGCGAGTGGGTTTTTCGATCGGTCGGATGCGATCGGCACAGTTTGAATTTGGTCGCTTTCAACCATTTGGATCGCCGGACTCGTCTTTTCTCTATCCAGATTCCCAATAGTTTCGCGATACAAAGCTGGTTCTATGAGTGACGAACGTATTTTCATTCGGTTCAAAGGCAAAACGCTCGGCCCCGATTGTCGGGTCGAGAAGGTTCGCGGGTTGATGCCGTCGTGCCAGATCACGCGGATGCACGAGCTTTCTTCGACGGTCTGACGTGGCAACGGGCGGAGGGTTTGGCGATTTTCTTTGGTCGAGGTTTACGGTTCCTCACACTGCGATCGCGAGGGTTAGCACGTGGGGGCCGATGGGGCGCGTCGACTGCGGCGGCAATCGGCGCTCGCTGTCGTCCCCATCGCAAATGGCCGACCGATGGGGTGCCTGGGTACGCCCATGTGCCGGCGAAAACTCAAGGCCCGATCCCGATGCAGAAATTGGAATCGCACGTGGATCGCATCGGAGACGTTCGCAGTGAACGCTGGTTTGGCGAGCGGGTTTTGGACGATTTGCGTGGAGCGGCGGGAAGTCCTGCCCGAACATTCACCGCGTCCAGCGCTGGGGCGGGTTCGAACGCGCGGCGGGCTTCGATGGCGGCGGTGGAGGCGGGCGGCGACTCCGCCGACTCTCGCTAGATCGATTGCCGGACGAACCTCTGCGGAGCGTTTTTACACCATGCAACGCACCTGGGTTTGATTGATCCTCAGTCTACTCGGTTTTGTGATGTCGGAATTGATGATCCTTTCTATTTTCATCACGGGATGAATTGTCGGCGCCGAGGCTCGCTTTGGATGCCATTGGGTGGTTTCTCGCGGCGTCGTTTATGGAGATCGGGCTTGCTTTATTGCGGGGTTGGCGATTCCGGTCAGGTGCTGGTTGCTGAAGCTACGGGAACAGTTTTGAAAGAAACTGCAGGCGACCATCCGAATGCTTCATCTCGGGCTCGCAGCGGAGCCGTTGCATTTTGTTTTGGAAGTTCCTGCGATTGTGTTGGTGGTGAACTCTGATTTTGGTTCTCGTTCGATGATTTTGGTCCTTTGTGATGGTTGCGGGCCGCGGCGGGACCTCTTCATGAAGTCAATCACCCGCCCCCGGTGCCCGCCGCTGCCCTCGCCCTCTGAGCGTCTCGCGATGGCGATTTCGAGCGGAAATGCGGGTCAGTACCGCCGGCGAAACGGCCGTCAACCAGCGGTTTCCGCGGGCATCATCGCGTTGGCCCTGACGGACCGGTGTTTTTTCTCGTCGTTCATTTCCTGGCCTGCCGAGTTATTTTCGTCGATGTTGGTCGACCGTGGACCGCACGCAGTTCGCCGCCGTGTTCCTCGGCGTTTGGTGTGCGGTGATCCTCTTGATCAAACGCAACAGCTGTCTGTGCACGTCAGCACCGCCATGCGGTGATTCCGGAGAACCATAGTTTCGTTTTGACTAAGCGCACGGCGCGTTTCCCAAATCATTCGTAACATCCCGCGTTGGCGAACGATCCGGTCGGTACCTGGTCTACAACCGAATCCTGATTTCATCTATCGAATCTTAAAAACCTCGCCGCGTCGGTGACGTCGATGACATTTTTGCCGGTCGAGCGCCGATAAGGACGAATCGGCTCCCAGGACCCTCGTTTGGAGACGCTCAACGGTTTCCTTTTGGCGATCCGTTCTCGGGTTTCATGCGGGACGGTGCTTGGGGTTTGCTTGGGGCGATCGGGAATTTCAGTACGTTGTTGGATAACCAATCCGACGTCAGCGGCATCGTCGTTTCGCTCAAGGAGGTGACCGGCGGTTTAAGCACGGCGTTTGAAACGACGTTGTTGGCGTTGGTCGTGGCGTTGTGATCCAATTGTGGATTACTTCGCAAAAAGAAAGCAGAGAGATGTTTCCTCGATTGATTGCCCAGGAAACTGTCTCAAACAAATCCGTCAGCCGGATCAAAATCCTGGCTCACGACCAGGGCTATCAAGACTAACCATGAGGGCAAGAACGGGTCGAAACAGCCGGTCGGGGCATCTCGTTTTTTCCTTTTCAAGACCATCAATCACGGCTGTCGTCGGATCTTCATTCTGGTGACGTTTGATTCTCGTTTGGGCAATTGGCGTCAGCGGGTCGAAGCGGCCAAGTGAAGCGGTGCCGCAGGACATTCACCGGGATCATGGAACGGTCGCGTCGTGCAAGAAACAAATCAGTGGCATGGAAGCGGAGATCGCATCGGCCGAAAGCCGGGCGGAAATGGAAGGTAATCAACGCGTTCAACATCGTCGAGCAAGTCGAACAAATTGAAGTCGGAGAACGCGGGTTTGCAGGCACGGATTCGAGACGTGCCGCGGCAACAACAGGAAACTCAAAAACTAGGCAACGAAAACCGTGTGATCGCTCAAACGCCGCCGAGCAAGCGGCGTCTTCAGGCCGGACAACGCGAACGAATGGAAGAACTCTCGCAAAATCGACGAGATCCAAAGCAGGGATCGCGATGACCGACGATCCATCCACGGTCTTTCGCGACCAAAACGAGCGGGGCAAGTTTACGTCCGTTCTGGTCTCGTTTATTTTCGGATCGTTCGATGGTGATTCGCGATGCACTGACGCAGAGTGTCACCGAATTGGAACTGGGCGCAACCCAAGTCGAGCAGTGGAAGCGATGGCTCCGCGACATTCCACTCCTTCGGGGCAATTTGTTATTGAAGGATTTCAACCGGGTGGCGAGCGCGGAATTTCCAAATCATTCGAACGGCCGCGGACGCAAGCCAACGCCCCAGTACGGGTATCCCGTCGTGGGTGCGGACGACTCCAAGCGAAAATTCGTCATGAGTTAAGGGTTGTGCGATGCAAGAGAGGCCCGGAGACGCGACGTCGAGTTTCGATCTGGTTTCTCGATACGATCTGGCAACACCTTGGCGGGATCGTTTCATCGGCCATTCCTGTTGGCGTCATGGTTCAGGACCGCACTCGTGGTCAGCGAGAGAACGCGGTGGAAAACCCGGCGTCGGCGGAACAGGTTGCGTCCAAGCGAGTGGCGAGCCTCGGCCGAAGTGTCCACTCAGCAGAAACTGCTTTTCGCCATTTCGCTGGGCCGCGATGCCGGACTCTTATTCGACCGTCGACGACACCGGGTTCCGCCAACTTGCGCGAGCAACAATCGGAATTGGAGGAACAAATCGGAGGCGGCATTGGAGCTGATAAAACAGGCAGTGCAACGTCGCGGACTGTTTGGAGGCCAACGCGGTGCAGCGGGAGGAAAACGAAACCGGTTTCCCAACAGCTCGAAGAATTGGAGGAGTTTTGTCCGGCGGGCGGCAGGTGCGGCATAACGAAGAATCACTCGACGCGAAAACAGCAACGCTGCGTCCCTCGTGTGCGATCAGTCAGAGCCGATCGATGTTGATCCTGGTGCAAGACGGCAGCGTGTTTTTGGCGAAGAAGCGACCTTGGCCAATCAAGGTTTCAACACGGCTCAGTGTTCCACGAACACGAGGAATCGACACGGGAATCGACATCCTCCAAAATCGGGGACAGGATATCGTCTGTCCTGGAGGCGACGGTTTGCAGGAGTTTAATGCAACTCGGTCCGCGAGGCCGACTCGGGCGGCAACAGCCTGCACGATCGCCGTTTGGCCGGACTCGTTCGGGCAGTTTGCAGAATTTCGCGAGGCGGATGGTTCCAGGTCGGGGTGTGTTTCTATCCAACTTGTTGGGCTCAATCGCGGGGGAACCCTTGACAGTTTAATATGGGTCAGTGGGTCGTCGAGTTGTGCAGTAGGCATTGTCCGTTTCGGTCTCCGAGCCGACACGCAACCACGCGGCCGCTCCGTAACAGCAATCGGTTCGAAAAACCGAGTGACATTCCTACTCGTGACGGCAGCCGCGTCAATCGGGTTTCTGCGGGGCGTTGCGCGCGATGGCGGGGTAGCAGGCCGCTTGATCAGGCGACGGCGACGAGGCGATGAACGACGGCCGAGCGGGATCGGTTTCGTAAACGATCGAGGGCTGGCGAATCGCGGATCGCGCTGGGTAAAGGCCGCGAACTGATCCGGGAACTTGGGTGGAGATCAATAGGCATCACGCCGCGGTACATCGAGGGTGCGAGGACCGGGACGATGCCGAGGGCGGCGCCGGCGAAGGACAGGAGGATCGTTTCGACGAGGAATTTGACGAACGATGTCACGACGTTTTCGCCCCGAGGGCCCGCCGGATGCCGATTCTCGCGGGTCCGTTCGGCTGACGCTGGCCAGCATGAATGTCATGATCCGCATGCCGCCGACGAGTAAGCGAGGATGCAACGGATCAACACGCCGATGCCGAGCGAACATCAGCCGCAGGTTTTGCGGGCTTGTTCGAGCAGTTTCGAGCCGGTACGCACGGCGATGTCCACCGGCCTCGGAGTGCTTTCCGGCGGAGTATGCTGCTCGAATCACTTTCGCCGTCGTTCGTATTGGCGTGACCGCGTTCGGACTTGCAACGTGAAATTTGGTTGAGTTTCCATGATCTCGCCTTGAAACTGGCCGCTGCGGCGGGTGACGAATCGTTGTCGCCGATCCTCTTTTTGCATCGTCTCGAATCGGGATTAATAAACGTCTTTGTTAAAGTCTTGCGAATCGAGTGAGCCGCCGATCGGTTCGGCGGACGGCATTGCGTGGTTCGAGCACGCCGACGATGGCGGAAGTATTCGGTGTGCTCGGGACGTGAGTTGTTTCCCAGAGCGGGTCTTCAATCGGGAACAATTGTCGGCACTTTCCGAGGCAACCACGCATACGTTTCCTTCGCCCGCGCTCCGTGCGGCGTCGGTTGAGGAACCGACCGCTCGCGGTTCGCGCAGACTTCAATTGGTTTGACCCCCTTATATCCGGGCCGTGCATCCGACGAGTCGGACCGGAAACGGAGTTCGTCGCGTGGGTGAATTGGCGTTTGATTTGCGCGGAATCGGGACGGGGCGGGACTTGGATCGTCGCGACGGCGACATTTGATCGAGTCGGTGCCAGGAGACCGTACTTTGGTCGCCGACATGCCGGCGAGTTTTTCCTCGGGCGGTTTGATACTGCGGATTGATGATCGTGGTCGCGCCGAGAGAATTCGATTCTGTTTTCTGGACCTGGTCGCTGGCGCCCCTGGCTGATCGCGGTCAACAACGCTCACGGACCACACACCCGATCAGGATTCCGAGCATGGTCAGGCCCGTTCCGCAAGCGGGTGCCGCGTGATGCCTTGAACGCCCATTCGGAATCGTTCTCAACCACATTCGCATTACGTAACCTGCTTGTTTTTTGACTGGCCGAGCGCGCGGCGGCCTGTTTGCTCCGCGGGCGGCGTGCGACGGTCTTTCGCTGACGGATCGTCGCTGTTGCAACATGCCGTCTTTGAGTTGGGACGATGCCGGGCGGCCCGTTCGGCAACGTCGTCTTTCGTGAGTGACGATTGATATCGTGCGTCGTTCTTCGCCGTTGAGTTGATCAAACAGTGCGAGGATCTCGTCGGTCGTGGCCGCTGTCGAGGTTCCCGGTCGGGTTCTCGGCGAGGATGAAGTACGGATCGGTTTGACGAGCTGCGTGCGATCGCGAGCGTTTTGTGTTTGACGCGCCGGAGAAGTTGATTGGCGGTGATCGAGCCGGGTCACCGAGGCCGACGCGTTTGGCTAATCGACCGGCCGTTTGGTTATTCCTTGGGACGCGAGCAAAACCCTGGTAGTCAACGGGACCTGGATGTTCTCGGAGAACAGGTGAGTTTTGCTGAATCAAGGCTTATAGGATTGGAAGACGAACGCGATTCGCGTGAGCGGATATCGGCGAGCTGCCTCGTCCGACTCAAACTGATGTTATCGTTGGCCGAGATGCAGACTGCCGGCGGTCGTTGATCGAGGCACCGAGCATGGTTCAGCAACGTGCTCTTGCCGCTTGCCCGAGGGTCCCATGATCGCGACGTAATCACCTGGGAACGTCGAAAACGAAATCTCCACGCAGAAGCGCACGGTCTCACTTTTGAGCACGTATTCTTTGGTCAAAGACCGTCCGATTCGGCGTGGCGAGCGAATTTTCCGCGGGGCGGATCGGCGGGGGGATGGGCGGAGCAGCAAGTGATTTCGCAGATTAGAGGACCCTTATCCATTGCCCTGGCGGCGACCTGGGCATCAAGGCGTTTGTCCAGCGTGGGAAGGGTTGGTGCGGATGAAGTGATGCGGGCGCGGCTACGCTCCGGGGACAATTGAGACAATTGCCCTACCAATCCTTGGGTCGGGAATTAGGGCCGGAGGGTTTTCCGGGGCGACCGCGCC
>Ga0163217_1069610_pt1 | contig 12971 bp, 4 predicted proteins | sample SynspAceP_FD_185933 | JGI IMG/M metagenome (GOLD analysis project Ga0163217, IMG submission 185933) | Saline lake microbial communities from Ace Lake in Antarctica - Synechococcus sp. Ace-P (PacBio error correction) | ecosystem: Environmental > Aquatic > Non-marine Saline and Alkaline > Saline ...
GATAAAAAACAAACGGAACTTAACCTACACCTAAAAGATCATCCACGCATAACTAGTTGTACCTCTTGAAAACTATTTCTCATGATTCTAAAAAAAGGCCACACCAATTCAGCGGAATAATGTCCCCTGTACTCTGTGCTTTTTGAGACACTCAGGATTTATAATCGGAAGCAGTTTGAAACTTTTGAAACATAATACTTACCAATTTCTGTTTCTCCTGTTATTCCAGTTTTTTAAAAGTTCTCTTTTAATTTTAATTTTTTCCTCTTTGGGTTATTTCACTCATAACTGGCAAAAATATCTGCCCGATCATTATTGAGAGAGTAATCCTTGTTTGTCCTGAACTTTACAGCCCTAGTGGCGTAGGAAGCAAGCCAGAGATAAAAAATTTTCCTCGTTGTTTTGGTTTTTCAGACTCTGCGCAAATTTTGCTCCAAGATCATCGAGTTCCGCAGTGCCTGTTAATGGATTTAACCACGGAGTGGGAACATAAAGATTAAACTCTTAGCACCAAGACGTCGAGCAGCGGTCAATGGCATAAATGCCCTTCACTTATTTTACGGTCGAAAGGATCTTTTTTGTTTTCCCTGTCAAACCCTCGTCTTGGCACTCTAGCGCTATCTAATTATTTTGCCTTAGAAAAAACCAAAAGTAGGAGATGGTGTTTGGAAGCGCGCCACTCGGTTCCCAAAGTGCCAAAATAGAAAATTGGATATTATAATAGTGGCTTTGAAAAATATGTGCTCTTTCCCGATATTTCGTCACTATAAAACTTGTGTCACCCTGTAGGGTAGTGCGTCCTGTAAAATTTCAATCAAAATATGGAGGGAACATGGTAACACTTCAAATGCAGTCTCAGAATTTATGATCACCATTGGGAAAAATGGTTTTATCTTTCCATTTCATCCAATCGTCTACCACACCAATAGGATTTGGAAAGCCTCATCTTCACAGGACATATCGGGTAAACCTATAATCAAAACAGCCCTTTTGTTTATAAGTCTTCTATTTCCATAATTCTGAGAGTAAGGCCCGCTTGGTTCTCCTCAATAAGTTTGTCCTCTCGGGAACTATTTTCAAGACATATGGCATTGGGTTCCCACTGATGCTCGGCCTCTCTGTGGAAGAGCTAAGGTTTCACAATGGATATACTCCTTTGGCTACCAACGAGGCAAAGCCACGTCAAAAATTTCAACCGGAAGCTTTTGAAGGCATATCTTCCAAAGAAACTAATTTATAATAAATTTGTGTGTTATCAACAGGCAATTATTTCAGTTCGAAGTTATTAAGTAGATCCAAATTGTTATTGGCGAATACTTTATGTATGTATAATATATCTTGAAGTAAATGTGTAATGCTTTTTCTAATCTGCTTTTATGGATTTTAATTTTCTTTAGATCTTTATGGCCTTTTGATCAATTAGTGGCCGATGGTTTTACTAAGGCAAACCATAACGATCATGTATTGGAAAAGTATCCGGACTCAATTGGGCTCTTGAGTCTTGGGTTTGTGCCCCATCCTTGGTGAACTACTTAAATGACTGATGTTTTACCTTTTTCATCATTGCCATCTGCTGCCTGTGGTTATTGTCATAGTTTGTGGCATAAAAGAGTCTGGTATTACGGGGAGAAACCATTATAGTGAGGCTTTGGTAGTTAGGATGACCTGACACCACATTGCCCTGTAAATCATCATTGTTTTACTTATAAGAACGTCTTTTTGTCATATTATAGAGCTCCGATAGGTAAGCTTATACTTTTAACACCAAACATGGCACCCACACATTCTTTTCGGGATCTATTTATCTAGCTAATCCTATATTAACAAGTTTCATTTGGGCGCGACACGGTCAGACATGTGGAATATTGACGGATTTGTAATCCAAATATCTGGTGAGTTAGGGGTCTACATCTATGTTATATTTTCTCTACGCCACCAGCAATAACATCGTCGTAACAACTATGCCACGATGACTTTCGCAATATGGCTTTCTGGTGTTATGAGCGCTAAAACTTTCAACTTAGAAAAACTAGCTACTCCTTAAACACAATGCCGTGACTCACAGTATTTTTTATTGGCAGTCGTAGGTGTTATTAAAAATTATGATTGATATATCAAGGTAATCGAGCAATATAAAATACTCTCTTTCGCATGTGTCTTTAGCGAGGCATCATTACTTGTAATTCGTCGCTGGGCCATTGAGGGCGTGCTAATCAGCCATAAAATATTGCCTCAAATACATGAGGACATGTCATGATGGGCTTTTAGTCTCTGATTACCGTGCTTTTACAGGCTAACAGCTCTCATTTTAACACACGTAGATATTAATTGTGATGCTGTCATACGTTTTCGGGGCGAAAACATAATATTATTTCTTGCCTTACTATCACAATAATTGGTTATTTTTCTTGAAAGGGTTTCAAGTTTTTGTGATGCCAAGATCATGTGAACTGGTGGGATAATATCTTTTTAAAGACACACTCGCACTCTATGCGAACTTTGGTATTTACTTCTCACTCTAGTGTTCTTATATCTATCGGCACTATATTCATTACTATTATACGGGTTAAACTGTTCACGTTCAATCAAAAAGAAAGGGTATATTGACATTTGGTCTTATGAGAAACAACTAATACTCTGGCAACCCTTTGAGTACACTGATACTGGACAACCAGTTAGGGTTGAAATATGAGGATTCAATACCTATTTTTATAATTTACATAACGATCTCGAAGGTCACAAGGAGATTTTTTTTCCTAAGGTTGGGTTTTCTTCGTGTCTACAAGTGAAGTTTAATGGCGTAAACATACTCTACCTGAAAAGCTCAATTATCACGTCATTTTTTTTTTTTTTTTCATTTGGGAGCAATTCTTATGGTATTACATTAATTGAGATTTTCATTAATTGATCTGTTCGAGCCATCCATTTTGAAATGGTAAAACACGGATATTGAATTTTTGTATTACGAAAATTCTAAAATGTTCATTAGTCAGATGGAACTAATGTTTATATAGAATGCTAAATGCAGAGGGCTTTGGTCGAGATATAATAGAATATCAGTGATTGTGAATATTGCTTCTAATAAATCATGACATGGCTGTGGAAAAGGAAAACGTAAAAAAAAATGACATAGTCCCTTGTGCTGTTTCCCTGTGTATTTGAATCCTGTTTATCAAATCAGTACTTGTTGAAATTTGTTGAATGGTCCCTGAAATGACTTAGCTAAGATCATTGTGCACTGTGTGCAGAATGTAATGATCAATGGTGTGCTGAACAAATGTGGACCCAATCACGCCACCATAAGCATTGCGGAGGATTTGGCTAATTCATCATTGTGTGTATAATCGCCATGAGTAAAATGTAGTGAAGGGCCTCGTTGAGTCGTTGTTTCCTAGATGTAAAATAGGATTTTTATAATACTTCCTTGAATATTACACATTGATCGAGCCACAAATAAGGACCACATTCTTTATTCTATTGAAGTAAGAGTTTTCTCCTTAGAGAGATTCTCCTGGTGGGTCTTATAATTTATCTCTGCCACGAGTACAGAGAGAGACTAACATAGCCCTTTTTTATTGGATGTATAACACTTGTGATAATAGGGCCGTCGTATTTTTCTGGTTACATTTTATAATCTAATGACCATAATACTATTATTTGCTCGGTAAATTTTGTTCGAGGATAGATGAGGATTGCTGCGCTTGTGTCATTATACTATAGTTTGACTGAACTCTTAGCCGAAAACTACAAGAGAGGCCGGTTTACTTTCCGCCTGGTTTGCAACGAGGTCTGTCGTAGGCTTGGGATTTTAGTCTAATGAGGTGAGGCATACAACCTGATACTTCTGCCCCAGTACCTATTTTGTCATTAATGATTTCAATGAGAGACCATTGCCAATGGGACAGAACGAATGGCAGTTATTCGTTATGGAAATACATTCGGATAGGTTCTATTCAGGTTTGGGAGTTAAAAAATGAACAGTTTGTGCCGCCGTCTTTCTCGTCGAAACCTCGACACGGTTTATGTCTCGTAAAACCCAGTCCAGCATTTATGTACGTTACTAACAAATACCGGATTTTTAAAATTTCACCAATCCAAAATAGCATAGTTAAATTGTTCTGTCCTTCTTCATATAAAGCTATAATCTAGATCGTTGACTGAATATATTGCAACACCTGAATTAAACTCATCTGGCTGTGGGGTTAAATCGTTCTTGTAGAAAAATTCAAAATAGTAAAATCAACCTTTCCGAGCGATTTAATAATCTCTAATCCAAATTATCCTGCCTTTACTGGCCCCCGACTCACTTTGTGAGAAAAATCGAAGGGTAATTTATTCTTTATAGGAGCGGGAATTTTATAGGGCAGGGTCTCCTGCACATTTATATGGGAAACAGATCAACGATATAGGTTAATTGGGGTTGAAATATCTTTTCTCCCGTGGCCCGAAGAAATGTTTGAGGAGCACGCACACATTGAAACAGGACGACTTCTAGGAGGGGGGTTTTTTTTTTTGAATTTAAGTGGGGATTGGTATCATTTTTTTTTTATCGGTAATCACATTGTAGTAGGAGCGGGGGAAATCAGACAGACGGCCTACTTCTAATTACAGTCTATATAAGAGGTGTTGCCCTCGGAAAAGTAACAAAATTAAAGTTATTGTGGGTGACGATTTTTATCGTGCTCGGTAAAATCTATTTATTAGTTCAGAGCTATCCGTACAAAGGAGAATAGGAAAAATTAGGATTGAATAAAAAAGTTAGAGGAACTACGAAACCTTTTTTTATTCAGACCGCCACATGACTTACTGAAATTTCCCAATTTTGAAAATTAACTAGGGGCAACAGAAATCCCATGCCACTAATTCCCGCCACCGCGGGGAAAAATATGTTTACCACTACGCCCTCAGGACGACGCCTGCAGCTAAACTAGCTTATATCAGCTCGCGCTTGTTGTATTAACATGCTTAGCATGTTGGAGAAACTTATATACGGAGAAGGAAACATGGGATTGGGAGTCGTAACGTTAATGTGCGACATAGAGAAATTTGTTCCAAGACTTATTCTCAGAGATTCCCCAACGAACCCTATGGCACTTAATTAAAGAAGCAAAACAATAAATGATTGGGGAATCAAAGGACGAGGGGTTGATATTCTAGAAACAACTTCGAACGGGTGCGGCAAAGAGTGGAAAAAAAAATTCACCAAATTGGAGGATAACCCTTATCAAGGGTACTTTGTAGAACTTTTTTTAAAACAAGTGCTGAGCCTCCCCTGGAGCGAGGCACTGGCTTTATTTAGGATAAGAATTAGGTTAAACGTTAAGGGGATATATGCGCTAAAGTAATTTATATTACTTTCTATTGAAGAAATTGTGTGGCCGTAAAAAAACGGAAGAAAACATAGGCTAACCTGACAAAAAATGTTTTAAATGCGTATGTCATGAGCGAGTATTAATTAGATGTTACAAGAAACCAAAAAAAACAGTATGTCCTGGGAAGATTGGACCAAGCCCTGCAAACTAAAAAAAAACGACCCACACTATTAGCACTCGTCAAACAAGTGGATCAAGGGCTCAATTTGCCAAGCCTCTCTGGTCCCAGTACTCTAACGTAGCCTATTAGGGTGGGATAAGCATCAAAACTTAAGCAAATCTTCTTGGGACAGATATAGGAAAAAAATGTTGGTGGTACCTGGGCTTTTTACCAAGGAATTTTATGCTCATGTATTCCACGGCGTCAACATGTCCTAGCCTAAGTAAGTTAAATTTAAGAACATCAGAAATTTTGGTAAGTTAATTTTTCCTTATCAGTTCTTTTTTAGTGGGTATTTTTGGCGGCCCGGTGTATGCTGTTTATTATGGGTCAGGCTCGCCCTTACCGGCGTTTGTTTACTAACTGCTTTACCAATAACTGAAAACTTGGATGTGTTTAACAAAAAAGGTAACTTGGCAATTTTCTTTTTATTGGCAGGAATGATTCCTTTTAGGTATTTGCCATGCAAATAAGTGGGGCGATAGTGGGTCTCCAAACAATTATGGTTTTTCCCTGGAGGGCAAAATCTAGAAATAATAATAATCGGAACCTTATTTTTTGGTAACTATGATTATGAGCGGGTAGTAAGTAATAAATGCCACGTGGCTATTATTATGCACCCCTATTGCCATAGCCGTTGCAAATGGACTGGGTCTTGGATTTCAAGCCTTTTAAATTCTGGCGGTCATGTTCGCCTGCAAATTTTAGTTTTTTACACCCTGTGGGTATAAACCAATACTCACTGATTATGGCAAATAGGAAATTATAGGACTCTCAAACATTTCTTTATTTTATAGTGTGGTCTGAGCCTTTATTTTATGGATTTTTTGGCTACCCTAAAACTTTTATCTAAAATGAATATAATAATAAGTTTTGAACTTGTTAACATTGAAAATAATTTTTAAACTTTGGACATTGCTGTGTTTTTTTAAATTTAATGGCTTTGTTTAATGTTTTAAACTCTAAACTTCATATATAAAATACTGTAGTATCTTCGTCGAATTAGGTTTCTGAAACTCCGGAGGATATAAGTGATTCCCTACCAATTGAAAACCTATGAACAATTTAATTGCCTTGTAATTCTTCTGCCGGCCTAGTACTTTTCCTTGTTCTGGAAAAAAAAAGGAAGCACAGGCGGTGGAAATACAAGGATAAATACCGGCCACAAACCATTTACCGAAATCGATTTAGCTGAAATCATTGTTCCCAGTTGTCATCGTTTTGTGAAACCGGAATTGTTGTCAAAATCCAGTTGGAAAAATGATGTATTAACCTGCCATGGGAAAATAGATAAGGGATTTAAAGGGAAAATGTAAGGCCGAATAGTCTGTTTGACGCTGGTAGAGTGGGGCAAGTGAGTAAAAGAAGCCAATATTTTCTGACAGACCTCTTTGGCCAAAAACAGATTTGGAATAAAAATTGTGGATTAATTACGTGAGCACTCCCCAGATACTATTTTACCCCCAAAAACGAGCCAGCTAAAATTAAAATTGGCCTAAAGAATTTTTTAATATATGGGAAGTTCGGGCTTATTCGCACATTCCGGCACTCACCACTATGGTTTAAAATCCTCCGAAAAAAATAGGGTGAGTGGTGTTTTTCGACAGTAAGCAAAATAATTTAATAGCCTAATACGTTTCTAACCCTCAAAATCTTGAAAAGGATTTTGTTCCTAGGCTAAGACAGCTCCTATCCACTATTATGAAAGGTCAATACCATTATTTCTGACATCTACAGGGAAAAAGATATCTTTTCCTAACGATGTTGTCCCGGAATGGGTCTTTACAAAAATTATTTACCCAAGGAAATGCGGATCAGTATACCCGCCAAGGAAGTGATTCCTAATTTACAAAGGCGGTAATATGGCCTTAATGGCGATTTAATAACGACGGTCGTGAAGGATATTGTTTGCCTGATGAATACGGCAAATGAAGACAAGGTAAAACTGGTTTGGTACGAAAACACGGGGGCGATAATAACAAGATGAGGCCATTGGATAAACAGATCGGGCGCCATCAAGGCCGGTAATTAAAGATGTCAACTGGGGATGGACATTCCTGATATTATTGGTGTTAATGGCACAGGGGGATGAATGGTGTTTTCTATTACCAAAAATCAAGGGAGATGGAACCGAAAAAGATGCTTTCTTTTCTTTCTCTAATGACCCTCAGTATATGGAGTTTGGTAGATTTGAATAACGATGGTTTTGATGATATCCTATAAATGTCCTGCGGGATAATGCCCGACAAACTCCATTATTTAAAAGATTATCATAGGCATTTATTATTTTTTAAATGATGGAAATTTAAATTTTAAGCAATCCTATTTTATCATTTGAACGGGGCCTATAAGCTATGCAAGAGATTTTGATTTGACGAGATCTGGTAAATATAAGCGGCTTCTATTTTTTCCTGATGTATGCCAGCTGTCCGGAAGAAAGTTTTTGTGTACTTTGGAAACTAAAGGTAATCTGAAAATTGAAGGACTACTCTTTTCAGAATCGACCCGCGGGGCGATGGATTTAGTGATGGATTGCCGAGGATATGGATGGGGAATGGGTGATATTGATCTCGCTTAGGCTCTTTTTTGGTCTATTTTCTAGCCGGCAGGTGAATACAACAGGTTTAGGCCCAAAGTGGTTACCAAAAGGACCATCATTGGTAGTGGCCTGGAAAATACCAACTAAATAGGTCCTTTTACATTGAGAGATAAATTGGTAAGTCCAAGTAAGGAATTTATTTTTTTGGCCACTGCCCGGTACTCGCCTACTGCCCTACTTGCCTACTGCTACTGCCTACTGCCTACTTGCCTACTGCCATACGTGCCTACTCCTAAACTGCCTAGCTGTGCCTACTGTCCTACTGCCTACTGCCCTACTGCCTACCAATTTCCTATATTTACTCATGTAGCCCAAAGGCCCTTGTAGTAACAGTGGCGATACTTTTTATCTAATCGGGAACTGGTTTTGATTTTTTCTTGTTTGCTTCCAAGAAAATATATTCACTATTCCCTCTGTTTGTAAAAGCTGTTAAGCTACCATAATTCATTTTACGCATAATTATCTGGCTAAGGCTTTCTTCAATAATGAGCGGTAATGGAAACCGGCTTGTTTACTTTCGGGACCAGCACCCAATCCTTTTTTGGTTGGCAATGGAATTCTTGGAAATAGGGACAACACGGCGGCTTTTCTAATGTTTCCGGCAGTTGATTTGGATTTCCAATGTCCCTCTATGGCCCTTTGTTTTACCTTTCTGGGCAATTTCCAAGAACATTCTTTTTGGTCTTTTAAAAATACGCCCATTATGAGAACCAAACTAGCGAAATGATGTTTAAAAGGCCAGAAAATGCCCCAGTAACATTCTTATTATCTATGCTATAGATAGGGATGCCATTTGTAAGTTTACATCAAGTTCGGTTTTTTAAGTTGCCAATTCCCGTAAAGTCCAATGCCCCTCTTGAAGGGTTGTTCTTTTGCAATAATAGGCTTTCTATTTGTTCCTGATTTTTTCATGTTTCTGGTGTCAGCAAGATTATTTATATAAACATTCGAATTCAGATGCGTCACTTTTTTAAAAATTTCGCTATCTTTTAGCTGTAAGTTCGGCAATTTTTAAACGAATAACAATCAACGGCTTTTTTAACAGATGCTTTCCACAGGAACATACTCATATTTACGCATGAAAATTATGAACCGCCTGCAAAAATATTGGGAACAAGGTATGTCCCATATAACTTAATTGGAAACGCATCTGTTTCATCACGAAATGGGTTAATAAATAGGTGTAATTATTTTATTTCTTTCCATAGCTTCTTTGGCATGGCTAAATACTGCATTACCGGTTCAATTTATTTCACGCATATTAAAATATTGATCTTTATATCAAGAAGAACAAATCCCATATGACATTCAATTTATCGTAGTTTGTTCATAATCTCCTCTACGTTGTTGAACTTCTTAAAGGTCATGATTCCCGAAATATCAATTCTATTTCGGCCAGCTCATATTTCCCCTTTATATGGTGGAGCATGATAAAGCCTTCCTCTTCCAGTAGTTTTTGCCGGACTTCAATGTCCGGGTATTGTTGATTATAAAAATCGTTGGCGATCAAAATAGCGTTTACCATCTTTTTCCTTTGCATAACCTGGATGTACGCTTTTTTTCCTGAATGGTTACCTTGGCACAGCCGGCATTGGAAGTTTTGCATACTCCACCAATTCCCCAATTTGGGCTTCCATCCATGGTATACAGGCCCACAATCTGCCCAAAAGTAGCTACATCAAAATGATGTGCCCCCGACCCTATTTCCAATCAGGCGTAAAGCCTAACCCTAAATAACCATGTTAATTTTCTGGATTTTTAATTAAATACTCCATGGCTGTAACTATTTCTTGTTATTCCCCCGCCTTAATCGTCTGCACTAATAAAAGTCTTGCCAATCAGTAGTGATTAGGGGTGTTGCCCTTTGTAATTGCACTAGGCGTCAATCAAAAATAACTGGGAAGAGAGTATTAATATTATCCGCGTTTATTTGAATATATCCTTCACCATCATCAATGTTTTGATTATTCGTGTTGGGTTTTACGTTAGTAAGCGGTAAATCAGGAGAAGTAATCAAATGGGATATAAACCATCGTAGGCACCTCTTTTTTAATATTGCTTGGTAAGTCCCCGCCATAATGTAAAGCCTTGTTCATCTATGTCTACATCCTGCATGCCAATTTGTTTTAAATTTGCTTCCAACCAATTATGGGCAAGCGTCCATTGTTTTTCCGTAACTTGGGAGTGTTGGTTGAATTTGGGGATCGCTTTTGAGTGTCTATAGTAATGTAACTTTATAAATCGTCTATAATATGTTGGCATAAAAACTAAATTTTTAAATCAAAAATACAGCTAATTATTTTTTAATCAAGCTTTCATATAGGAACAGTCTTATAATACTTAATGTTCTCGGTTAAATGATGAAAAAGCATAAATTATGGGATTCCAAACTAGTGCATTTAGTAAAGGAAGGTTTACCTTATTAATTTGAGTACCAAGTGGTTAGATTATTAACTTATATTTGTATTTAATTAAGCAATTAGATTTATGCGCATAAAAGCTTTTTTTAACCCTTGTTACTGGGTCTGTCGGATTTTTGGATGTTTCCGAAAGGCACAACAGGATTGCAGTTTGGGAATTGGGAGCCACCGAATCCGTACGATTATCGCAAATTTTATTCAAACTTAAGGCAAGAAGCAAAATAACAAATTGGAAGAGTTTTAAGGCGCTCTGGTAAGTTGAAACCAGATTATTGGATGAAGACGCGTAAAAATCTTTTTGATAATCACCACTCAAAGTACTTTCCTGAAAGATTTAACTACTTTGGGTACCAAGTATAAGGTTATTGAGGAGAGAATGAAGCAAGTTTTTTGTGAAATATGAACTATAAACTTTTTGCAATCTTCAAATGAAAAAGTTCAGTACGAAGGTATGTTTTCACTCTCCAGGAGTTTCTAGACAACCTTTAAGAGGTGGATACCCGAATAAGTCCAACCTTAAATGTTAATAAAAAAGCGAGCCTATAAGCTAGGTTTAAGCTGAGGTAGTTTAGTATTTTTTTGCGAAAAATAAGTTTTCTGTAACAAGCTGAATTAATCCGCCCATCCTTTTCCCAATTTGATCCAGGAAAGTCCACCATTTAATTCTTTAATACCCTTCCGATTTTTCTTCCAAGATCGGATTTCTGCAGGAATATTCAGGGCAATATATTCAGTCAACGATCCCCTAGATTGGAAAGTGAATTATTGGGATTGAAATTTAAAAATCCGGTGGTTTTGCTTTGCAGGTTTTCGACAAAGACGCGCAAGTTAAATATAATGAAACTATCCGATATTTGGGTTTGGGTTTATTGAAATAGGGACATTTGACTGCTGCTAAACCTCAAGACGGAAACGCCGAAAAAACGCTTGTTTTCGCTCAAGATGACCGGCATTACTCAATAGAATGGGGGTTTAATAATAAAGGGGTCCTTTGATGCGGTTGAACACCTAAGAAAACTCATAGAGTTTTGGTCGGAGGCAATATAGGAAAGAACAAGGTGGACCCCTAGCTCAAAAAAAAACGACTTGGCAAGCAAAGGATTATTTAAATCCTGTTTTTGATGCCTTTTTGACCAATGTGGATTATTTTGTGGTGAACGTAAGTTCACCGAACCCCTTGGTTTTAAGGGAATTCAGGTAGGAGCCTTTGACGGCGTTAATTGAGAACTGTAAAAGGAGACAAAAATTGGCCAAACTAAAAAATAAAGAAAGGCCTATTCCCTATAAGATCGCCCCAGATTTAACAGATGATTCAATTAATGGATATTAATAGGCATTTGTTAAGGATACGGAAAATAGACGGGGTTTATTGCTGCAATAATCAACTATTGCCCGCGACAATTTGAAATCAGAGTGTAAGGCTTTAAAGGAAGAAGCTGGAGGTTTAGCGGTAAGAACCTTCTTACCAAAAGAAGTACGGAAAGTTAACTGCCGGTTTTTATCCCAAAAAAGGCAATAGGGCGTTTTTCCAAATTTATTGGTGTAGGTTGGAGATTCTATTCTGCAGAGGAGCCCTTGAAAAATTGGAGCCGGTGCCGATCATGATCCAGTTGATGACAGGTTTTAATATATGAAGGCCCAGCGCTTATCAAAAAATCAACAGCCCATTATTAAAGAAGGCGCACAGTTGAAAAAGATAGGCTGACTCTTATTACTGTTTTATAGTGGCAATCCAAAAAAAACCTGGTTATCAATTTGTGTTGGGTACCAGGTTTTATTTTTTACAACTCCTTGGATGGTAGTGTTGTTTTTTATCCTTTGTAGTCTATTTTTATTTTGTCCAATAATCACCACGGTAAAACATCATCCAAATGAAGGAGAAAAGTAACGACAACGAATGCCTTGTGGTCTGGTGTGGAAGGTAAAGATGCGCGATCTTCCTGCACTATGGAATGTTCACGAAAAAACAATGTGTCAATCCTTTGGTTTCAATCCTGCCGGACTAATTGGTATTGATTCCCCCATTCAATTAATCTAGCAATTTGCGTAATTATTGGAAGGTAAAGGACCACTACAAAGCGGTTTTTCTCTACTTTGGCGATATCGGCTTTGAAGTAATTCTCTTTAAATTAAATAGCGACAACGTGTCGCCAATACGCTTATCTCTGATGTTTTGGAATTCTCCATAACTAATCCTCATTTTATATTGTCTAGTGTTGGGAACGTTGAGAAACTCATAATAATATGGCAGCCAATTAGACTGATGGTGTAAAAAATAGGTCTCATATATTAATTTTTGTGGAAGATATAAAAAGTTGGGGTTAAAAGGGTGATTCAATGAACGGATATTTATGATCAATCTCAGAAAAGTTTGTGTGTAAATTAGAAAAGATAGAAATGAACTTTCTATAGGATTTTTC